>ERZ857882.2414-NODE-2414-length-19377-cov-3.918590_pt1 | contig 19377 bp, 17 predicted proteins | sample MGYA00519697_ERZ857882 | MGnify/ENA primary metagenome ERZ857882 (study PRJEB31778, sample SAMEA3449373) | human gut metagenome | biome: human gut; feature: human-associated habitat; material: faeces | place: United Kingdom | collected 2010/2012 ...
GGGTGGATGCCTGCGGCGGCCTTTCGGCAGCCGGAGCACTGGCCGCAGGGGGGCTTGTCCCCGGTGCAGACCCAGGCAGCGGCCAGGATCTGGGCCAGTTCCCTGCGGTTTTCCCCAACGACCAGGTAGGCGTGGGATAATTGGCGGTTGGCCATGCGATTTTTCAGGTAAAGGGGCAGGTCCATAGGGTGGTTCCTCCCGGTTTGTCCACAGAATGGGGTGGGTTTGTGGAAATTATTCCAGGCGGAAGGCCCGCCGCAGCGCCGCATACATCATCTCATAGGCCGCCTTGCTCGGCTCGGCGTCCGGTACGCTCAGCTCGAAGCAGTGGTAGCAGCCGGGGAAGACGTGATACTCCACGTCCACGCCCGCGCCCATCATGCGCAGTATCTGCTCCAGCACATGAACATCTTCTATGCGCGGCAGGTTTTCCAGCCGGCAGCTTTCGCCCGCCAGTATACACGCAGGTATTATTGCAAGCGCAGCGTTTTTCGCTCCGCTTATGGTTACGCTGCCTTCCAGCCTTTTTCCGCCGTTTATAACGTAATACGCCATTATGGTCTCCCGTTTAGTTTTTGCTCTGCACCGCGGCCGCCCGTCAATGATGGCAGCCGGAGCAGCAGGAACAGTTGCCGGAGCAGCCTTCGCTCTTTGCGCCAAGGCACTTGCCCTCGTATGCGCGCCGCACCTTGCCGCCGCAATCGGGGCAGCGGAGCGCTTCAACATCGCTCAGCTTAACAAGTTCATCGAACACCTTGCCGCAGCTTTCGCACTTGAATTTCAAAAACGGCATAATTACCGCCTCCTGCCACATCTTTTGTGCATGTTATATTATCATCTATCCGCAACTTTTGCAAGTTTACGGCTTATTTTGCAAAAAACAGCTCATAGCACAGCTTTATGAAGAATATGCCGAGCACCGTTATCATTATGGGCTTAACGCCGCGGCTGCCCTTGGCGGTGAACACGCGCGTGCCCAAATAGTTGCCGGCTATGCTGAACACGCCCGCCGCAAGGCCGAGCGGATAGAGCACATTGCCGCTGAATATATATACGGCGAGCGCCGCAATATTAGAAGAAAGGTTTATAACCTTGGTTATACCTGCCGAATCGTTCAGCGGCATGCGCGCCGCGCCCGTAAGCAAAAGAAGAAGGAACGTGCCGGTGCCGGGGCCGTAGAAGCCATCGTACATTCCGATAAAAAGCGCGCATAGCACGGCTATTATAATCGCCTTGGTGAACGGGAACGGTTCAAGCTCGCTCCTGTCTTTAAGCGATTTTTTGCTCATAACATATGCAGCAACAAGCGGCAGCACGAACAGCATTATTATTTTGAACACATGCTCGGGTATAAGCAGCGCTATCCGCGCCCCTATGGCCGAGCCCAGCAGCGCCGCAGCGGAGCAGGGTATTGCAAACCTGAGTTCAATAAAGCCGGACTTTGCAAATCGCGCCGTTGTAAGCGTTGCGCCCATGGCGGAGCTCAGCTTATTTGTGCCTATGGCGTTATGCACGGGCAGCCCCGCAAGCATATACGCGGGCAACGAAATAAGCCCGCCCCCGCCGGCTATCGCGTCAACAAACCCCGCCAGGAATACCAGCGGGCAAACTATTATGTACTGAATAAATGTGATGGTCATAGGTTGTGGCGGAAATTACCGCGGGGGAAAGCTGTCCCCGCAAGCGGGGAAAGTGGCGCGGCGTTAGCCGTGACGAAAGGGGTGCGGCTCAAAGATGCTAAGTACCGTTTTTACCACCTTACAAGCTCTTACATTAAGCCTGCCCTGAAAGGGGAGGTGGCGATGAGCCGCAAGGCGAATCGACAGAGGGGTTGAAACGTGGCTTTTCCTAATATCGTCAACCCCTCAGTCACGGCTTGCGCCGTGCCAGCTCCCCGTAAAGGGGAGCCTTATATTATTTCTATTTCCCTTACTTCTTCAGCCCGTTCCCGCCAAGCACGTCGGCGGCCTCGTCGCTCATAAGATAATCTATGAAGCCCTGCACAACGCTCTGGCGGTCGCTGTTGTTAAGCACGGCTATGGCATACTGCGCGCCGTCCTCGCTGTTGAGCGCAACGCGGGAGGAATGCACTATGAAATCCTTGCCTTCGGCTGCCGCGTCGAGCGCGTTGAGCGCTTCATCGCCCAGCACGAACACCGCGTCCGCATATTCGCCGTTTTCCACGCGGCTCACTATGTCCTCGGTAGAATCGCTCACTATGAGAATTATGGCCTTTTCGCGCTCGGGAAACTCGCGCACGGGCTTGGTGTAAGCGGCGGCGGCGTCCGTAATGGCGCCCTTTATCGTTTCGTCAACGAATATGGTCACTTCGCCCGCATCCTTTTCCTTAACGGTGGTGCTCGATACGCAGCCGGACAGCATCGCAGCCGCGAACACGGCGCAGAGCATTACGGCAACAGTCTTTTTGATATTCATGGTCATATCTATCCTTTCTAAATATACACAAGTAACTTATATTGTATCATCCGGCGGCGAAAAGCGCAATTACTCTTCTATCTTTCCGTTGCGTATGTGGTTCTGGCGAATTTTGCCCTCGTTGCCCAACTCTCCCGGGACATAGTACCTCCGGCCCTTTACCGAAGGCGGCATGTATTCCTGCTGCACAACGTGGCCCGGGTAATCATGCGGATATTTATAGCCCTTGCCGTTGCCAAGCTTGTCCGCGCCCTTATACGCCGTATCTCTCAGGTGCATGGGCACGGGCTGATCGGGTATCCTTTCCGCGTCCGCAAACGCCGCGTCCATCGCCATAACAACGCTGTTGGACTTGGGGCTTTCGCATATGAAAATTATCGCCTGGGTGATCGAAAGCCGCGCTTCCGGCATACCTATAAGCTCCAGCGCCTGCGCCGCGGCAACGGCCTGCGTCATCGCCTGCGGATTGGCAAGGCCAACGTCCTCCGATGCGTGGGCGATAAGCCTGCGGCAGATAACGCGCGGGTCAACGCCCGCGTATACAAGCCGCGCGAACCATGCTATGGCCGCGTCGCTGTCCCCGCCGCGCAGGCTTTTGCAAAAGGCGGACAGCATATTGTAAAACTGTTCGTCGTCCACATTGACAACCTTTTTCTGCACCGATTCGGCAGCAACGGCTGCGTCAATATGTATGCAGCCCTCCTCGTCCGGCGCGGTCGTAAGCGCGGCAAGCTCCAGCGCGTTGAGCGCGCTCCTCGCATCGCCGTTGGCGGTGGCGGCAATGTGTTCAAACGCATCGTCGTCTATTTTTATGTTCAGCGTGCCAAGGCCGCGTTCCTTGTCCGCCAACGCGGCGCGCATTGCCTTTTCAACATCCTGTATGGTAAGCGGATAAAACTGAAACAGCCTGCACCGCGACACCACGGCCCCCGTCATGGAAACCATTGGGTTTTCCGTTGTGGAGCCTATAAAGCGCACTATTCCGCTTTCAAGCGCGGGCAAAATGGAGTCGCTCTGCGTTTTTGACCAGCGGTGGCATTCATCAAGCAGCAGATACGTCGGCGTGCCATACAGCTTCAAATCCTTCTCCGCCTGCTCGATAACGGCGCGCACCTCCTTAACGCCCGCCGTAACGGCGTTGAGCTTTGCTATCTTGGCGCCCGTATGCGCGGCGATAACGCTTGCAAGCGTTGTTTTTCCGCAGCCCGGCGGGCCGAAGAATATGCTGCTTGTAAGCGTATCCGTTTCAATGGCGCGCCTTAAAAGCCTCCCCTTGCCAACTATGTGCTCCTGCCCTATGAATTCATCAAGCGTCCGCGGGCGCATCCTGTCCGCAAGCGGTGCGCGGCGGCTTGCCTGCGCCGAAAAAAGGTCCATACCGAACCATCCTTTCCATATATGTGCATATAAATTATACTCTAAAACCGCTCTTTACACAATCGGTATGGCGGGAGTATAATCTTAATCGGCTAACTATGAATTGGCCTATGCAGTAAGGAGGGTGAATGCTGTCATGAAGCAGCAGCAGATAGACATAACAAGCTCGGCGCACAGCCCGGGCAAAATAATATGGAAGCTGGCGTGGCCGGTAATGCTGGAACAGATACTTATAATGATGGTGCAGTATGTGGACACGGCAATGGTGGGCGCTATAGGCCCCAACGCCACGGCTGCCGTGGCGCTTACCAGCAGCACAAACTGGCTCATGAACGGCATAATCGGCGGCGCGGCGGTCGGCTTCAGCGTGCCGATAGGCAATTTTATAGGCGCAAAGCTATATGATAAGGCGCGCGACGTTGTGCGCCAAAGCGTTATTGCAATATTCATAATAGGCGCCGTGCTCACGGGCATAATGCTTGCCATTGCTCCGCATCTGCCGCATTGGCTGGGCGGCGATCCCGAAATATGCGCGGATGCTACAAGCTATATTTCAATAGTGTGCCTTGCGTACATTGCAAGCACATCTATACAGATATGCTCAAGCATACTCCGCTGCACCGGGGACACGGCCACTCCGCTCGTTTTCAACGTGTCCACAAACCTTATAAACATGGTGCTGAACTTCCTGCTTATATATGCCCCGCGCGATATAAGCGTATTGGGCATAACGTTCCGTATGTGGGGTGCTGGCCTTGGCGTATCCGGGGCGGCGATAGCCACCGCCATTGCCAACGTGGTCTCAGGCGTGATGCTGCTGCGCGCAATGTTCCTGAAGAAGTTCCCCTGCAACATAAGCATGCGGGATAAGTTCCGCTTCGATAAGGCCATCTGGGCGGACATGGTGCGCGTGGGCACGCCTGTAACGTTCGACAGGGTATGCGTATCGTTGGGCCAGATACTTATGACCGCCATGGTAACTTCACTCGGCACGGCGTCGCTTGCGGCGCACTCGCTGGGCATAACGGCGGAATCAATAACCTATATGCCGGGCTTTGGCTTCAGCGCGGCGGCTACAACGCTTGTTGCCCAAAGCCTCGGCGCGGGGCGAAAGGATTTGGCAAAGCGGTTTTCCAATATTTGCATAATAGGCTGCGTGATTATGATGAGCGCGTTGGGCGTTGTGCTGTTCTTCTTCGGCGGGAACATAATTTCCCTGTTTACGCCCAGTGCCGAGGTCGTTGCCCTGGGCGCTGCCGCGCTGAAGGTGGAAGCGCTTGCGCAGCCGTTCTTCGCCCTTGCCAACTCCATTGCCGGTTCGTTCCGCGGCGCGCGCAAAACAAAGTGGCTGTTCCTTTTCGGGCTGCTCGGCATGTGGCTCGTGCGGCTGCCCATATGCTTTATAATGACGCACTACACAACCCTTGGCCTCACCGGCGCATGGATAGGCATGGCGGGCGACCTTACCGTGCGCGGCCTTGTTTCGCTGATTGTTTACCGCACGGGGCATTGGCTTGAGGTGCCCATGAACATAGCCTATGTTAAGCCGAAGGAAGGCGGCGAGGAATAAGCCTTCCCGCGCTAAGGCTGAACTCTCAGCCGCGGCACACCAAAGCAATATAACATATCCGCTAACCTGTCCTGCGCGCGCCCTATGCTTACAACGGCAAAACGGGCGCGCGTTTTTTCGCGTATATGCACAAACGGGCTTATGTAGCGCCCTTCCTCCCGCCCGCACAGCCGTGCGCAGGCTTGAGCGGCGCGCCGTTCATACGGGCCTAAGTCGCTTTCCCCCACAGTTATCAGCACTATCGCGCTTTCATCCGCGCCTTCATCCTGCAATTTTATCGCCGCCCTTGCTATGGCGTCCGCCCTGTCCCGCACGGCGGGGCAATATGCTTCGTCTATCGCGGCGTAAAGCTCGCCCCGCTCTGCCGCATCCGCCGTGTTCAGCAGCCGCGTGTCCGCGCGCTCGTCCCCCGTTGCGCTTATCACAACAAGGGCTATTTTGCCGTATCCCGCGGCGATAAGTTCATCCGCCGCACGCTTTGCCCATTGCCGCGCCGCGCCGTCCGCAAATATGCAGCCGCTTTTTTCGCCCTGCTCAATGCGCCAATATGCCCCGTTCCGCTTTTCGTAATGGTTAAGCCACGGCTTCCATTTCATCGCCGCCTTGTCCGCCATGAAGCGCGAGTTGAGCGCATAGCTTACGAGCGTATCCGGCTCGCCGTTTTCCATAGGGCGGAAATAATAATGCTCCGCGTTCATGCATGGCTGCATCAGCCATGGTTCCTCCGCCGCTTCGGCGGGGCAGCCCGCCGCGTCCAGTATTATCACCGCCGCCTTTTCGCCCCCCTCCGCCTGCACGGGCGCGGGAATAAATGCCATCATCAGCACGCATGCGGCGCATATCATCCGTTTCATTTGCAATGCCCTCCTTTTGCCGCGTTTGGTACATATTGCATCAAAACGGAGCCCTTTGCACCACTTTCGCCAATAAAACAAGGTATTTTACAAACGTAGTGCTTCTTTGCAAGAATATATAATCGTTATACCGCCGCAATTTATTGCAGCGTATCCTGCACAAGAATTAAACGTTTATAAATTGTCAATAGCAGTAATGCGCCGCGCCGTCTGTATTTGTTGGCGAATCGTGCCGCATTTAGGCCATAATTAGGCTGCACAGCGGTAAAAATTGCTATGCAAATTGTATAACGCCAGCTTATGACAGGCTTTTCCGGTGGCAAAAAAGGCAATCCCCGCCTTGTTTAAGGCACAAAATTTTGCTATAATACAAAGGAATTTTGCATAAGGGGGTCAGAGCATAATGCTTGGACTTGGAGGCAACGAACAGATACGAATCTTCGGCGGCAGCGCCAGCACCAAATTTGTCAAAAAAATGTGCGATTACCTTGGATGCCCAGTGGGAGACAATACCACGCTGGTATTTTCCGAAGGCAACACATTCGTGCGCATAAATGAAAGCGTGCGCGATAAGGATGTTTATCTGGTGCAGACCATCGGCCTTAACCCCAACAACGAATTCATGGAGCTGGTATTCTATATAGACGCACTGAAGCGCGCCAGCGCCAACAGCGTAACAGTAATAATGCCGTACTTCAGCTATGCCAAGGGCGATAAGAAGGACGAACCCCGCGTATCCATCCGCGGCCGCGTATGCGCGGACATGCTGGAAAAAGCGGGCGCCGACCGCGTGCTTACAATGGATCTTCACGCGGCGCAGGTGCAGGGCTTCTTCACCAAGCCCGTTGACCATCTTTATGCTCAGCCGCTGCTTGCGGCCTACGCGCGCCATGCCGGCATAGTTACGCCGGACAAGATGGACGATATAGTCGTTGTTTCCCCGGACGCGGGCAGCGCAAAGCGCGCGCGCGCCATGGCGGATGAACTGGGCTGCGCCGTTGCCATTGGCGACAAGATGCGCGTGGGCCACGACGAAAACGCCAAGGTGCTTGAAATAATAGGCGACGTTAAGGGCAAGGACTGCATAGTTGTTGACGATTTCACCATTTCCGGCGGCACGCTCATAGACGTTGCGCACGGCCTTAAGGACAAGGGCGCGAACAAGATATACGCCTTCCTTTCCCACGTTGTGCTGCAGGAAAAGGGCGTGAAGCGCATAGACGAAAGCCCGATAGAGCTGCTCGTTTCCACCGATACCGTGGACTGCCCCGCGGTTGCCAACAGCAAAAAGATACGCATAATCTCCGCCGCGCCGCTGTTTGCGGAGGCCGTCCGCGCCATACACGACCGCGTGAGCGTAAGCAATCTGTTTGAATATACTCCCAGAAGGATGCTTGATACCAGCTTTGCCCGCCAGATGAGCCTGAAGGACATGAGATAAGCATCCAAACTAACTAAGCTATATATTGCGGCGTGCTGTAGCCTTTGTCTCGGTACGCCGTTTTATTATGCGCCGGTATACAAAAAACGGAGCGGCATTTCTGCCGCTCCCGATGCGTTTTTGGGGATGCGTTTTGTTATGCCGTCACGTTCGCCGTATCCGCGGCAACGGCTTCTTCAAATTCCTCCCGCTGCATGGCTGCCTTGGCCTTGGCAGCGGCAGTCCTGTGCAGCTCCTCCTGCTCCAGCACGCGGTAGGCAACCTTGCCGACCAGCGTTTTGGGCAGATCCTGACGGAACTCGATATCATAAGGCATGGCGTATTTTGCAACGTGCTTGGAGCAGTATTCAAGCAGCTGCTTCTTCATGGCCTCGCCCGCTTCAAAGCCGGGCTTGAGCACCACAAACGCCTTTATCTTCTGTATCTTATACGGGTCGGGCACGCCTATAACGCAGCTCATGTGCACGGCCTCGTGCGCATCGAATATGTTTTCCATCCTCGAAGGATAAACATTGTAGCCGCTGGTAACTATCATGCGCTTTATCCTTTGGCGGAAATAGATGAAGCCGTCCCCGTCCATCACGCCAAGGTCGCCCGTGTGCACATATGTGCGCCCGTCGTCATGCACGCGCATGGTTTGGGCGGTTTCCTCGGGGTGGTTGCAGTATTCAAGCATTACCGTGGGGCCGGCAAGGCAGATTTCGCCTTCTTCGCCATAGGGCAGCTCCTCGGTGGTACCTACCTTGACTATTTTATAGAACGTATCCGGGAACGGTATGCCTATGCTGCCTTCGCGGCTCATGTTATACGGCTGTAACGCATTCGGTAGTGCCGTAGCCTTCGCGCACCTCTATGGTGGCGTTATGCTCCTTGAGGAACCTGTCTATGCGCTTTTTCAGCTCCACGCTCAGGCTGTCCCCGCCGGAGAACATACCCTTCAGGCAGGAAAGGTCAAGATCGTCTATATTGTCCAGCCTGAGCAGCGCCTCGTAAAGCGTGGGCACGCCGGCAATAAAGTTTGGCTTGTGCTTTTTGAGCAGTTCCGCATATGTCTTTGGCGTAAAGCGCGGCACCAGTATGCAGCGGCCGCCGTTGACCAGCATGGAATGTATGCTCACGCCCAGGCCGAAGCCGTGGAACATGGGCATGATGGCAAGCATCTTATCGCCCGGCTTGAACATGGGGTTGGTGGCAATTATCTGCATGCCGAGCGCGTTGAAATTGAGGTTTGAAAGCAGAATGCCCTTTGTGGTGCCGGTGGTGCCGCCGCTGTAAAGTATGGCTGCGCCCTGCGTGGGCCTGCGCGGCACGCGGTAATCGATTACGCCTTCGCCGTTCTTTATGAACTGCTTCCAGCTTATAACCCAATCCACATCGGGAACCTTGGCTATCTTTTTGCCCTCCGTCAGCTTATAGCCAAGCTTCATAACGGGGCTGAGCGCATCGGCGACCGATGCTATTATCAGCTTTTTAAGGCCTGTTTTTGCCTTTATGGCTTCAAACTTGGGATAGAACTGGTCAAGCGTTATGGCTACCTTTGAATCGGAATCGTTAAGGTAAAACGCTATCTCGTTTTCGCTCGAAAGCGGATGTATCATGTTCGCTATCGCGCCGACCATATTGGCCGCATAGAACATGGATACGGTCTGCGGAGTGTTGGGCATGCATATTGTGACCCTGTCCTCCTCCTTTACGCCAAGTGCTTTGAGCGCCTTTGCCGCGGCGATTATGTCCTTAACGGCGTTTGCGTAGGTGGTTTTTTTGCCCATGAAGTCATAGGCAATGTAGTCCGGGTATTTCTTTGCCACGTTTTCAACGGCTTCCGCCATTGTGCAGTCCGGATAATCAAGCGTTTCCGGCACGCAGCCATAGAACCTAAACCACGGCTTTTTAACTTCCTCCATCTTTTAACCTCCGAATGATTGCATATGATGCGTTAATAAAATATATCGGCACGGCGAAAAAAGCATCGCCGGAATGCCCTTTACTTAATGTACATTTTGCCTACTATAAAGTTCTGAAGCCTTATCGGCAGCACCTTGCCAAGGAAGCAGAAGAACTTATATTGAAGCCCAACGGTACTCAACACCTTGGGGTGTTTTTTCAGCGAAAGCGCAACGAACCTTTTGGCTATCATCTCCGGCCCCATGCCGTTCTGCTCATCGTGCTCCATAACGGCAACGCTCTTTTCAATGCTCTGCCCGTAATTATCGTCATCCTCTGCCTTTATCCTTGCGCCGGTGAAGCCCGTTTTAACGTCGCCCGGCATTATTGCCGCCACGCGGATATTGAACGGCTTAAGCTCGTTGGCAAGGGCTAATACAAGCGCGTTCACGGCGAACTTGCTCGCCGAATAGAACGCCTGGAACGGGATTGCAAACACGGCCGCGACGGAGCTTGTGGCCAGTATCGTGCCGCCGTGGGCGCGCATAAGCGGCACGGCAGCGCGCACGCATGCATGCAGACCGAAGAAATTTACGTCAAGCTGGCGCTTTGCATCCTGCATTGTGGTGCATTCCGCCGCGCCCGATACGCCCATGCCCGCGTTGCTCAAAAGCACGTCTATGCGCCCTTCGGCCTTGCCTATGGCGCCAAACGCGGCGTTCACGCTCGCTTCGTCCGTAACGTCGGTATGTATGAACGTTATGCCCGGCTCCTTGGGGTCGGTACGGCTGAGGCAGTATACTTTATCTCCGCGGTCGCGAAAAAGGCGGGCGGCGGCAAGGCCAATGCCGCTGCTCGCGCCTGTCACGGCAACTATTCTTCCCGTATCAGTCATCAAGAACCACCCTTGCAATTATGTCCATGGCCTCATCCAGCACGCTTTCCGTATGCGTTGCCATAAGGCTGGTGCGCAGCAGGCACTCCGTGGGAGCGGTTGCGGGCGGCAGAACGGGATTGACGTACACGCCTTCTTCAAACAGTTTTTTGCTTATAAGCAGCGTGCGCTCAGCGTCATAAGTATATATGGGTATTATGGGTATGCGCTTATTTTCCGCCTTAACGGTGGGTACGCCGCGCGCAGCAAGGCCATCGCGGTAATATTCGGCCAAGTCGCCCAGGCGTTCTACTATTTCGGGATGCTCGCGTATAACCTTCAGCGCGGCGCGCGCGGTGGCGCAGCTTGCGGGGGTAAGCGATGCGCTGAATATGAACGGGCGGGAATTGTGCCTTACGTATTCGCAGACCTTTGCGCTGGCCACCATGTAGCCGCCAAGGCTTGCAAGGGACTTTGAGAACGTGCCCATTGTTATGTCCACTTCCTTTTCAAGGCCGAAATAGCTTGCCGTGCCGCGGCCGCCCTTGCCTATAACGCCAAGGCCGTGCGCATCGTCCACCATTACGCGGGCCTTGTATTTATGCGCAAGCTCCGCAATGTCCGGCAGGCGGCAAATGTCCCCGCTCATGCTGAACACGCCGTCGGTTACTATCAGCTTTCCCGCGTCTATCGGGGTTTCCGCAAGGCGCTTTTCAAGATCCGCCATGTCGTTATGGCGATAGCGCGTAACCTTTGCATAGCTTAATTTGCAGCCGTCGTAAATGCTGGCGTGGTTTTCACGGTCGTTGAATATATAATCCTGCCTGCCGCATATGGCGCTGATTATGCCAAGGTTGGATTGAAAGCCCGTTGAAAACGTTACGCAGTCCTCGGTGCCCAGGAAATCGGCCAGCTCGCGCTCCAGCTTGTTGTGAAGATCGAGCGTGCCGTTAAGAAAGCGGGAACCGGAGCAGCCAGTGCCGTATTTCTTCATGGCCTCCACGCCCGCGTCTATGACCTCCTGATTCACGGTAAGCCCAAGATAATTGTTGCTTCCAAGCATTATCCTTCGCTTGCCCTCCATCATTACCTCTATATCCTGCTTTGATTCAAGCTCGTGAAAATAGGGATATATTCCCTTATCCACAAGCTCGCGGATATAGACGTACTCCTCGCATTTTTTGAATAATGGCATATAAGTCCTCCAAAATAAAATATCGCCGCCGCGCCCGTAAATGATAATAAAGCAGCGCGGAAGCAAAAACTTATGATCATTAATTATCCTCGTTTATAGCCGAATTGTCAAGCATATGCGGCATAAATTGCCGTTCCGTGCGGTTAAACGTTTACCGTTTGTTCATATAAATGCATGCAATATGCCCTTGTGACGGATTCCGTATTCGTGTATGATTATATCAAACGCTTCTTCATATAAAGGGGGTTGAGCATGAAAAGAGCATATCGGTTGATAGCGTGTGCGCTCATATTGGCGCTTATGCTGCCGCAGGCCGCGTTTGCACAAGGCGCGGAGGGCTTCGGCCAGAACGTGCGCATAAAGCTTTCAATAGGCGACAGGACAAGTTTTAAGTTCACTCCGGTGGGCGAGTTTACCCTGCTTGAGGACAGCGGCGTGAAGGTAGGCACGGAGGAGCTGACCGTTAAGGCCGTAGGCGGGCGGGTAAGCATTGAATTTGCGAACAAAACCGTCACCGCGCCTTCGCTCACGCTAAAAAGCGCACATTACGGCGAACGCACGGACTATATCCGCCTGAGGAACAGCGAACACGGCACCTGCACATACCTTGGCGATATAACGTTCGACGTTGTGGAAGGAAGCCTGCGCGCCATAAACACGCTGCCTATGGAGCAGTATCTTTACGGCGTTGTGCCAAACGAAATGAGCAACTCCTTCCCCATAGACGCGCTGAAGGCGCAGGCGGTGTGCGCGCGCAGCTTTGCGTTAAGCCGCTGCTACCGCTATCAGTCCCGCTCATACGATTTGGTGGATACTTCAAAGGATCAAACCTATCACGGCTACGCAAGCAAGAACCGCCGCGCTATAGCCGCCGTGGACGCGACCGCAGGAGAGCTTTTGACATATGAAAACAAAATAGTGGAAGCGTACTATTCCTCCTCAAACGGCGGGCAGACGGATACGCCAAAAAATGTGTGGGACAGCGACGAGCCGTTTTACGCCATAGTTGACGACCCGTATGATTTGATGAACGCATCGAGCATAGAGGAGCTTTCCTTCATTCCCGATGAATTCACGGACGAAACGCGCGCCATGATGGATGCGGAGGTGCTCTCGGCAATTCAGCGCGCCGCAAACGAAGCCGCGGGCGGAAGTGTTACGCTGCTTTCAACAATTGCGGTAACGCCGGCCGAGCCGGAGCATGAAGGCGGCAGCCGCTGCTATACGCGAATTGATATTGCCCTTGCCGTATCAAACGGGCAGGAGGAGGGCCAGCTTACAATAAGCCTTGCCATAGGCGAGCTTTCCTTCGGAAGCTTCAACAACACGTTGGGAAAAATAGGCGCGCGTAAAACGCGGCTTAGGATGAGCGGCGCGGAGCGCACAGAGGGCGGATGGAACATAACCATGCGCCGCTGGGGGCACGGCGTTGGCATGAGCCAAAGGAGCGCGCAGGTACGCGCCCGCCTTGGCCAAAGCTATGATGAAATACTCGCCTTTTATTATATAGACACAAAGCTTGGCACGTTCACGGATTACGCATCCGCGCCAAGGATAGAAAGCGATAAATACGCCGTATCCGCCGCAGCCATAACGGGTGTTGCTCCCGGCACGATCGCGGAGGATATGCTGAAGAGCCTTACCTGCGCCGGAGGGACGCTTAGCATAATGAGCGCAAAGGGCGCGGAAACATCCGGCACAATTGGCACGGGCTGCTTCGTAAGGATAAGCTATGAGGACGGCGCGAAGTATTGCGATATACCCATAGTAATATTCGGGGACACGGACGGCAGCGGCAAAATAGACACGGACGACATAGTTGCCATACAGAAGCATATGCTGCACGTAAAGCTGCTGGGCGGGGCGTACCTTGCCGCGGCGGACGCGGATCACAACGGCAAAATTGAACTTGGCGACATAATAACGCTGCTGCGCCATATAAACGGCGATGGCAAGCTGAAGCAGGAGGGCTAACCAATCATGACAAAAAAACTTACGGCTATAATACTATCCCTTTTGATAATGCTTATCTGCTCCGCAGCATATGCGGACGCTTCCCTTGACGCGCAGGCGGACAAGGCGCAGGTAAGCGCGGGAGACACAGTTACCGTGACGCTTACCTTAAAGGGCGATAAGCTTGCCGCTGCGGAAGGCAGCTTCGCTTACGACACGAGCCTTTTAAGCTTTGAGGAAGCCGAGGGCGGCGCGGGGGACGGCTACATAAGCATGGTGTCCCTTTCAAAGGGCGGCGAAAGCAGCCTGAGCGCGCGCATAACGTTCAAGGCGCTTGCAGAGGGCAACGCGGAAGTAGCCTTCAGCATCACGAAGATACTCAATTACAGCGGCAAAGAGCTTGGCGCGGCGGAGCAGAAAGCTTCCGTTACAATACTGCCCGGGCCTGAGCCCACGCCCACGCCCGAACCCATAAGCTACGCCAAAGAAGGTGTAAAGGCCGAAAACGTTGAAGGCGCGGAAGGCGACATGTTCGTTTGGCGCAGCATAGAAAACGTGACCATACCTTCGCGCTACACGGAAAGCGAATATACCTACCACGGCGAAACCGTTGCCGCCGCAGCCGTTGCGGACAGCGACGCGCCGCTGCTCTTATACGTTACGGATGACACGGGCGCGATAGGCGGATACTACATATACGATGAAGCGAAGGACAGGCTTTATCCTTACCAGACTGTATCCAGCACATCAAAATCCTATATAATACTTGAGCCTGATGAGGGCGTGAGCGCGCCGGAGGGCTTCGGCGAAACCACGCTGACCATAGACGAAACGCAGTACCGCGCATGGGTATCGAGCGACGCGCAGGGCGAAGTATATCTGCTTTATGCCCGCAACCCAAAGGGCGAAACGGGCTTTTATACATACAGCGTGGAGGACAGCTCCATGCAGCGCTACGCCGTTATGCCCGCGCGCCCGGTGATCGACACAAGCGCACCCGCCGAAACCGCAGCGCCCGAACCCGCCGAACCTGCCGCCACGGCGGAGCCGGAAACTCCCGCGGCAAACGGCGCGGACAATACGCTGCTGTACATAATGATAGCGGTGGCCGTTTTGCTTGCAGCCGCGCTTGTATACGTTATTGTGCATCATAACCGCGAGGAGCAGAAGCGCCGCGAACGCATCGCCCGCCGCCGCGCGGAGCGCGAAAACGCCATGAAGGCCGAATAAGCATAGTTCATCAGCAGCCCACGCCGCAAAAGGCGTGGGCTTTTTTGCTGTGGAAATAAACGGCGCTGTATGATATAGTAATAAATATAAAAGCGAAAGGATCCGTTTATATCCTAAGCGGCTTAGTATGGAAAAGCAAAGCAAGAAAGCATGGCTGTATCTGCTGCCGGCAATGGCGTTCCTGGGCGTGTTTATGATATACCCGCTGATAGATGTTTTTGTCTATTCGTTTGAAGAAGGGTACAATTCCGCCTCCCAAACATTTTTCGGCGTGGGACTTTATAATTATTCATATGTTCTGCGCGATCCGTATTTTTTGCAGGCGCTGAAGAACACATTTTTGCTGGTCATAATAACCGTTCCGCTTTCAACCTCCCTTGCGCTTGTCATCTCCCTTGCGCTAAGCTCCATAGAAAAACTGAGGAACCTTTTCCAAACCGTATATTTTTTGCCCTATGTTACCAATACGCTGGCCGTCGGCTTGGTGTTCATGATACTGTTCAAAAAAACGCCGTATACGGAAGGCCTTGTCAATTTGATGATAAACTGGTTCGGCGGCAAAAGCGTGGACTTCATAAGCGGGCCGTACTGGGCAAAGATGTTCGTGCTCAGCTTTTACACGGTTTGGATAGTTATGCCGTTCAAGGTGCTTATACTTACAAGCGCGCTTGCATCGGTGGATGAAACGTATTACAACGCCGCCCGTATAGACGGCGCGACGGGCGCGGCTATGTTCACGCGCATAACGCTGCCCATGATATCCCCAATGATATTCTATTTGGTAATAACCGGTTTTATAGGTGCGTTCAAGGCATACAGCGACGCCGTGGCCCTTTTCGGCACGGATCTTAACGCCGCCGGCATGAACACCATAGTCGGCTATATATACGATATGCTTTACGGCAACAGCGGCGGCTATCCTTCCTTTGCTTCCGCCGCGGCAATACTGCTTTTTGCCATTGTGCTTACCATAACGTGCATAAACCTTATGATAAGCAAGAAGCATGTGCATTACTAAGGAGGGCTGAACCGTGCGCAACTCCGACAATTACGGCGAAATAACCCGCAAGGCCAAAGTTAAGCATGGCATATGGACGGGCGTAAAATATTTTTTCCTGGCGCTGTGGGCAATAATAGTGCTGTTCCCGTTTTACTGGATGGTGCTTACGTCCCTGAAGGATTACGGCGCGTATAATTCCGAATATATACCCAAGTTCTTCACGCTTTATCCAACGCTTGCAAACTATGCGGAGGCGTTCACGGCCGTGCCGCTGGCGCGGTATTTTATGAACACGCTGCTTTTCACTGTTGTAACAACGGCGCTGATGCTTATTGTTATAACGCTTGCGTCGTTCGCGTTTGCGCGGCTTGAGTTCCGCGGCAAGCGCATTGCGTTCACGCTGCTGCTTTCGCTTATGATGATTCCAAACGAGCTTGTTATAATAACCAACTTTGTGACCATAACCGACTGGGGGCTGAGGAACACGTTCACGGGGCTTATTCTGCCCTCCGTAACGAGCGTATTCTATATATATCTTCTTAAAGAAAACTTTGCACAGGTGCCGGACGAGCTTTATTATGCATCCAAGGTGGACGGTGCATCGGACATGGCGTACCTTACCCGCGTGCTTATACCCATATGCAGCCCAACGCTTGTTACGGTGATAATACTTAAAGTAATAGAATGCTGGAACAGCTATGTTTGGCCGCGCCTTATAACGGACGATAGCAGCTATTTCCTCGTTTCCGGCGGCATACAGGCCATACGCGAAGGCGGCTTCGGGCGGGACAACATACCCGCAATGATGGCGGCCGTGGGAGCCATATCGGTGCCGCTTATAGTGCTGTTCCTGATTTTCAGGAAAAAGATAATGGAAGGCGTGTCAAGGGGAGGATTGAAGGGATGAGCCGCGCAATAAAACCCATAAGCCTTATATTAACGCTCATTACGCTCTGCTGCGCGCTAACGGCGTGCCACGGCTCCCGCGGCATGGATGCGTTCGTAATGCCGGAGGAGTTCGATGCTTCGCGGCAATACGAGCTTACCTTCTGGGCCAAGAACGACACCAACAAGAACCAAACAAGGATATACGAGCAGGCCATACGCGACTTTGAATCGCTTTACCCAAACATAAAAATAAGCCTTAGGCTGTATACGGACTACGGCAAAATATATAACGACGTTATCACAAACATTGCAACCAACACAACGCCGAATATATGCATAACCTATCCAGACCATATTGCGACCTACCTTACCGGCACGAACGTGGTAGCCCCGCTGGATGAGCTTATGGCGGACAGCCGCTACGGCCTTGGCGGAAGCGAGCTGAGGTTCACAACGCCGAAAGCGGAGCAGCTCGTTTCAAAATACCTTGAGGAATGCCGCATAGGGGAGCATTATTATGCGCTGCCCTTCATGCGCTCCACAGAGGCATGCTATATAAACAAGGATTATGTTGAAAAGCTGGGCTTCACCCTACCCGATACGCTTACCTGGGACTTTATTTGGCAGGTATCCGAGGCCGCGACCGAAAAAAACGCGGACGGCACATATAAAGTGAACGGTCAGAAGGTTATGATACCGTTCATATATAAATCGACAGATAACATGATGATAACCCTGCTCAGGCAAAGCGGCGCGGAGTATTCCGACGGCGAAGGCAACGCCCTTATGTTCAACGACCAAACAAAGGAGCTTTTATACACCGTTGCGGAGCACACAAAGAGCGGCGCGTTTTCAACGTTCAAAATATCGGGCTATCCGGCAAATTTCCTAAACGCGGGGCAATGCATATTCGCAATAGACTCCACCGCCGGCTCAACATGGATGGGCACGGACGCCCCGCTTTCGGACATAAGCGCGGATAAGCTGGTGCGCTTTGAAACCGCCGTGCGCACCGTTCCCCAGCTTGACCCCGATGCTCCGCAGATGATGTCCCAGGGGCCGAGCGTATGCGTATTCAACAAGGCGGACAGCGGCGAGGTGCTTGCATCGTGGCTGTTCTGCCAATATCTGCTCACCGACGGCGTGCAGATAGCCTATTCCGAAACCGAAGGCTACGTTCCCGTTACCGATACGGCAAGGAGCAATGCGGACTATTTGGCCTATCTTTCAAGCAACGCCAACGACGCCGAGCATTACGAGGTTAAGCTGAAGGCAGTCGATATGCTGCTTGAAAACGTGGATAACACGTTCACAACGCCCGTTTACAACGGCTCCGCCTCACTTCGCGACGCGGCAGGCCAGCTTATTGAAAACACGGCGAAGTCCGTGCGCCGCAGGGAAACGATAGACGATGCATATATGCAAAAGTTGTTTGCCGACGTAATTTCGCTCTATCGCCTTGACAATGCGAACGCCGCCTCCGCGGGCGGCAAGGAGGAGCTTGGGCCGCTGCCCGCATCCTCCCGCGCGCTGATTTGGGGGCTCTGCGCGGTGTGGGCGCTTATTATTGCATACGCCGCATACGGCAAGGCGAAGCAAAAACGCCGCAAAAGGGATTGATAAGTTTATATTTAGCGTTTTTGTATTGATTTATTGTTGTTTTGTTTTATAATCTTATTGGCCCCCGTTACCGGTAACGGAAAACGGGCGTCATAAAATAAAAAGGAGAACAAAAATGAAAAAGTTCTTAGCTATCCTGTTGGTTGTTGCCTTTGCGGCCGGCTTCGCCGCTTGCGCAAACAATGCCGCCGATAAGCCCGATGCAGATGTGAAGGGCGAAGGCGTAATGACCCATGCCGAGTATGTTGCGGCGGAGCTTGATTCCCAGGTCGTTATAGAAACCTATGTGCAGGCCAAGCAGTCCTGGTGGGAAGACAAGGCTACCGTTTATACCCAGGACAAGGACGGCGCATACTTCCTTTACAACATGGCTTGCTCCGAAGAGGACTATGCCAAGCTGGAAAAGGGCACCAAGATAAAGGTGACCGGCTACAAGGCCGAGTGGAGCGGCGAAGTTGAAATAATCGACGCCACCTTTGAAATTGAAGAAGGCAGCTTCGTGGCCGAGGCGCTTGACGTTACCTCCATGCTCGGCACCGATGAGCTTATCAAGCATCAGAACGAGTTCGTGTCCTTCAAGGGCATGACCGTTGCCGCCGCCGGTCAGGACGAGAACGGCAACGACGTGGCTTACCTTTACAAGTGGGACGGCTCCGGTCAGGACGGCGACGACCTGTACTTCAACGTGACCCTGGGCGAAAACACCTACACCTTCACCGTTGAATCCTACCTGTGCGACAATACCACCGACGTTTACAACGCCGTGAAGAACCTCTCCATCGGCGACAAGATCGATATGGAAGGCTTCCTCTACTGGTACGAAGGCGTCAACCCCCACATCACCAGCGTTACCCCCGCCGCGTGATAAAAAACTAAAATTCGAAAAATATTCGCTCCCCTGCAAAAGTAGGGGAGCGAGTTTTTATTTAATGCAAAAGTGTAACAAAGGCTTATCTCAACCCCTCAGTCTCACTTCGTTCGACAGCTCCCCGGCCGGGGCGCCTTTTTGCATATAATCTTTTACTCTCCCGCCCTTGGCAGCAGCTCTCTCGGTC
>ERZ857882.2427-NODE-2427-length-19291-cov-78.374506_pt1 | contig 19291 bp, 25 predicted proteins | sample MGYA00519697_ERZ857882 | MGnify/ENA primary metagenome ERZ857882 (study PRJEB31778, sample SAMEA3449373) | human gut metagenome | biome: human gut; feature: human-associated habitat; material: faeces | place: United Kingdom | collected 2010/2012 ...
CTTCAACAAATTCAAGTTCTTCATCTAAAACTACTTCTTCAGAAGGATCAAGTAGCTCTAGCAGTTCTTCTTCAGGAAGTTCGGAAGCAACTAAACCTTCTGAAAAACCATCTGAGCCAGTTAAGAAACATACTCATACTTGGGTAGATATAACTGAAGAAGTTGTACACCCAGAGGAAGGACATTGGGAAGAAGTAGTTATTACACCTGAACAAGTTAAGGAAGTGCCAGTGTATGAAAGAGTAGAGAGGTCTATTTGTAATGGTTGTGGTGCTGATATAACAGGAACTCCATGGGTTCATATAAAAGAACAAATGATGGCAGGAAACATGGCTTGTAGTGGGCATCATTCAGAGTGGAGAGAAGTTCAAACAGGAACTAAGAAAGAAGTTATCCCAGCAGTAACAGAGAAAAGATGGATAGTTGATAAACCAGCTTGGACTGAAACTAAAGTGGTAGGTAGAAAATGTAAAGAATGTGGAGATACTGAATAATTAAATAGTAAAGTAAAAGAGATATCTATTATAAGATGTCTCTTTTATTTTGCTATTTTTAGCAAGATATAATAATTAAAAAGGAGGTATTCTTATGAAAAAAGCTAGAACGTTCTTAGGACTATTTCTAGCAATTATTTTATCAGTATCAATTTTTCCAGGTGATTTAGCCAGAGCAGATACTGTTACAAATGATAAAGTAGATAGAATTGTTAATGAATATCTTAATGGTATTTATGATTCTGAAGAAGCTTTAAACTTTAGAAAGGAGCTTACCGATAAGTACAATCTTAAAGATAAGGTAGATGAAGACTATTTTTACTTAGATAATGAACTAGATAGCCTTATAGATGATGCAAGTATTGGAGATAAAATAGCTTTAGTTAAAATTTCTAAAAAAGACTCTGCACTAGAAGGTAATGAGAATTCTGCAAATATATTTATAGCAGATAAAATTAAAGAATCTATAGGTGAAAATACTAATTCATCTAATAATGAAGCACATGTTAGAAGAGCTAGAAGTTTAAATTATTTCTCTGCTAACTCTGTTTCGGCGGGTATGACTGTTACAAATGAACAGGATAATATAGTGTACTACGAAAATGGAGTATTTATGGGGAGAACAGAAAAGTTTAATATTAATGGAAAAATGGCTTTCTGTATGGACCATTCAAAAACTCCACCAGGCTCAGGGGTAGTGATAACTGGAGTTAGAGAGGAAACAGATTCTATTATAAGAAAAATACTATACTACGGTTTTCAAGGACCAGGACAAGTATCAGGTTGGGATGCTAATGGTTTAAGGGCAGCTACATCTATGGCAATGTCTGAATATAGACATGGAGATGGTTATAATCTAGGAAAAAGGTTATTAAATCAGGTTAGAAATTTAGCTGAACCTCCAGCTGAGTTTAAAGCTTATGTAGCAACTCTAAATGGATCTTGGTATCAAGATTTAGCTTTTTCTGAGATACATCAGATTCCTAAGAAGGGTAAATTAAAAATCTTCAAAGGAACAGCTAACTTAGATGTATCTAAAAATAACAATTACTATGAAACAAGAAACGCAGAATATGGGGTGTATTCTGATGCAGGGTGTACTAGTTTAGTAGCAACTTTAGTAACTGGAGATGATGGAAATTCTCAAGCAGTTGAATTAGATGCTAGAAGATATTATATCAAGGAAATAAAAGCACCTAATGGTTTCCATATAAATACTCAAGTTTACGAGGTTGATGTAGAAGTAAATCAAACAAAGAATGTAGATGTTTATGATAATCCTATATCTGACCCTATTGGTCTGTTAATTAGAAAAGTAGATTCAAGAACTGGACAGGCTAATCCTAGTTTAGTAGGAGCTGAGTTTACGATTAAGTTTTATGCAGGGCAGTATGCAGATGGGATTGATCCAGCTAGTCAGGGTGTTCAACCTACTAGAACTTGGGTATTAAGAACAGATGCTGATGGTTTTATTTATTTAGCTGATAATTTTAAAGTTGGTGGAGATGACTTTTATCGTCAAACTGATGGAACCCCAACATTACCTATGGGTACTGTAACAATGCAAGAAACTAAGGCTCCAGACGGATATAAAATAAATCCTCAAGTTTTTGTTGCCAATATAAAACCAGGTGCAGGAGCAACAGGTACGGTAACTTATCAAACTCCAACTATCCAAGAAGATAGCCTAGATTTTCAAATAAAGAAAGTACAAAAATACTCAGATATTCCTTTACCAGGAACTAAATTTAGGCATACAAAACCAGATGGTAGTACAGAAGAGTTGGTAACAGGTGCTGATGGCTATATAAACATATATGGAGTAACTAGAGGGATTCATAAGGTTGAAGAGATAGAAGCACCACAAGGTTATATATTAAATTCTAATGAGTTTATCTTTGAAGTTACTCAAGATAATAGGATAGAAGTTAAGACTGATATTAATGGTAAAGATATGGTTTATTCTGAGAATAATGGTAATGGTCATTTAACAGTATCTAACATGGTTAGGGACTATAAATTCAAGGTAATAAAAGTTGACAATGAAACTAGAGCTAATTTACAAGGAGCTGAGTTTACTTTATATTACGATAGAGCTTTACAAAACCCAGTAGCAACTAAAGTTACTAATGACCAAGGGGAAGCAATATTTGAAAACTTAACTCCAGGTACTAGATATTATTTAAAGGAAACTAAAACTCCAGATGGATATCGAGAAATATTATCAGAGCCTAGAGAAATTTATATAGATTCTACTCCAATACAAGACTTCTTTGAATACTCTGTTGATGGTGGTAAACATACTACTTCCAATGGAAATGTTTTAGTAGAAGGAGATAAACATGATAGGGTAGTAGGTTTAGTAATTGAAAATGATGATGTTGAACTTCGTTTAAAGAAAGATCAGTTAAATACAGGTATTCCTTTACCAGGAGTAAAGTTTAAGCATACAAATCCAGATGGTACAGAAAATGAAGTAGTTACTGATGCTAACGGTGAAATAGTCTTAAAGGCATTGAAGAGAGGTATTCATAAATTAGTTGAAATTGATACTATTTCAGGCTATATCCTTAATGATAGTGAATTTGTATTCGAGGTTACCAACGACAATGTTGTTGTATCTAGAACAAATTCTGCAGTAAATATGTACTATGAAGATAGAAATCGTGATGGATATTTAGCAGTAGGAAATTTACCTAAGAATTATAGCTTTAAGATAACTAAGGTAAATAATCATGGTGCTTTATTAGAAGGTGCTGAGTTTACTTTATATTCTGATGCAGGGGCAACTAATGCAATACAAACAGTTACAACAGATGCTCAAGGTAGTGCAACATTTACAGATTTAGTTCCAGGTGTTAAGTATTATTACAAAGAAACTAAGGCTCCAGATGGCTATCCAACACCTTTAAATCAAGATGGAAGCGAAATAATAACTGAAATATATGCAACATCTACTCCAATACAAGATAAATTTAGTTTATTTATAAATGGTGTAGAGCATACTGCTACTTCTCAAGATGGTAGCGTTATTATCGACGGAGATAAAGACAATAGAGTGGCTGGTATGACAGTAGTAAATGAAATAGGAATAAAACTACCTGAAACTGGCTCAGGTGCAATGATCCCATTATTATTAATAGGATCTTTTTTAATGCTTTCTTATGTGTATTTAGATAGAAAATTAATTAAAAAAGTTAGATAAAAAAGGAGATTAAATATAGATGAAAAGAAAAATAGTTAAAGTACTTTGTGCTTATGCTTTAGCAGTTGGAGTTATTTCTTCTCAAGTAGCTCCATATATAGTTCATGCAGATACGAATCCAGGAGCAACAATAAGAGCAATTACAGCTAGTATAACTCAAGGTGGTGTTGTTAATTTTGGTGCTGGAACAGCATCCATTACAATCAACGGAAATCAGGGACAGACTCTAGCTGGCAAAAGATTTAATGTATACAAGCTCTTTGCTGCAGAGAATTCAAAGAATAATGAATCTATAAATTATACAATGAATCCTGAATATGCAGATGCTTTAAAAGCTGTAGTTGGACCTAAAATAGGTAAAGCAGCAGATCAAGTAAAAGAGTATGAAATAATTGATTATATTCAAACTTTAAATAATAACAAAGTTGAAGGAGCTCAAAGAGCTCACACACTAGAAGGATCATATAGTGATTATAGATATTTTGTTGAAGAGTTAAGAAACAAGATAGAAGAATTAAATATAAATCCTGATATTGTTGAAGTAGTTGATACAAAGGCAGATAATAGTATTTCTCTAGAAGGATTAGAGTGGGGCTATTACATTATTGACGAAGCTACTGATGTTACTGGAAGTCATTCAGCAGCATCTCTTTGCATTGTAAATACAGCTAATCCTACAGCAGAAGCTAATATAAAATCAGATTATCCTTCAATAATCAAGAAGATTTTAGAAGATGATAATAAAGACCAAATAGGGAATGAAGGCTGGAATGACATAGGAGATTATGAAATCGGACAGACAATACCATATAAGTTTGAATCTAACATTAGTAATATGAATGGATATGACACTTATTACTATGCTTGGAGAGATGTAATGGATGAAGCTCTAACTTTTAAGAAGGAAACAGTAGCAATAGATATTATAGGGCAAGTTAATGGACAAGAAAAAACATATACATTTCAACCTAATGAATTTGTAACTACTGAAAATCCAGGTAATGGAGATACTTTTAATGTGGAAGTACAAGATATTAAAGCAATAGTAGACAGGGAATTTAATAACAAAAATGCTAACAAAGAAAATGTATATGGTCAGAAAGTAGTTTTAAGATATGATGCAACTTTAAATGATAAGGCAGCTTTAAAAACTGGTAGACCAGGTTTTGAAAATCAAGTAAAGCTTGTTTTCTCAAACGATGCTGATGGAAATGGTGCAGGTAAGAAAGGTGAGACTCCTTGGGATACTGTTGTATGTTTTACTTATAAAATAAATGGGTTAAAAATTAATAATTATGATGCTAAATTAGAAGGAGCTAAATTCAGACTTTATTCAGATGCTGATTGCACTAATGAAGTATATGTAAAACAAGGCCCAAATGGATATATTGTAATTAATAGAGATTTAATAGGTGGTACTGATCATACAGGTGGAACAGCTCCTCAAGATGCAGTAGAAATGGTGTCTGATGCTAATGGTATATTCAATATAATTGGTTTAGATGGTGGTACTTATTATTTAAGTGAAACAGATGCCCCTCCAGGATATAGAAGATTATTAGATCCAATAGAAATTACTGTAGTTCCTACTTTTACAGATGCTAGAAATGACTATATTAAAGGTGATGGAGCCACAGATAAAACTTTAAAAACTTTAGAATCTACAGCAGTAGTTAAAGAGTTTTGGGCAGGCGTACTTGGAACTCAAAATTTAGACTTAGATACAGATATTGAAGAAGGAGCTATTAATTTAACTGTTGTAAATAAAGTTGGAAGTAAGCTTCCTGTAACAGGATCTGTAGCTACAATAGCTTTAGTAGCAGTAGGAAGTGGTTTAATGATATTTGCAATATGCCATAGTAGAAAAAAATCTAAAGAATCTAAGGCCTAATATTTAGGTATTTATATGAAGGATAGAAAAGTATTAAAAAAGGTATATGTTATAAATCTGTTATTTATAATAGGATTTTTAATATGCTTATATCCTATAGTAAGCAGTTTTATAGGTGGCTATTATCAAAAAAGTGCAATAGCCACCTATAAAGATTCTATTAATAAAATAGAGTATTCAGCTTTAACGGAAGATCTAGTTAAAGCTGAAGAATATAACAATACCTTATATAATTATAACAATATTTTAGGTAATAAAACAAATTTATCTATACTACAAGAATATAAAAATATTCTTAATATAGGTGATGGAATAATGGGTAGCATAGAAATACCTAAAATAAGCGTTAATTTGCCTATTTATCATGGAACTAGTGAAGAAGTATTAACTCAAGGAGCAGGCCACGTAGAAGGAAGTAGCCTTCCTATAGGAGGTACTAATACAAGAAGTCTATTAAGTGCTCACACAGGGCTACCAACATCTAAGCTCTTCACTAGCCTAGATGAATTAGTAGTAGGTGATTTATTCTTTATTAGAATACAAAATGAAACCTTAGCTTATAAAGTAAGAGATATTAAAATTATAGATCCTGAAGATATAGAATCATTAAAAATTGAGGAGGGAAAAGATTTAGTTTCATTAATAACTTGTACCCCTTACGGACTTAATACACATAGGCTAATAGTTACTGGAGAAAGGGTAGCTTATGAGGTAGAAGAATATTCAAATATAGAAAAGAAAGCTATGTCCACAAGAGAAATGACCTTTACTATATTACCTTTTGCATTTTTAGGGATAGTGATTATTTTAAAAATAAAAGATAAGAGAATTAACAAAAATATTCAGTAAAGATAGGTGATGAATAAATTGATATGACATGATACTTTAGATTTCATGTTTAAGATATACTTTGTAACTATTGCGAAGGAGTGAGGTTGATTATGAAAATAGATAAAAATATTAAATGTTGTCCTTATTGTGGAAGTGAACAATATTATATAAAGCAAAGTTTTAAAGGGACTTGTTGTTATCACATTAGGTTTGATGGGAAAGAAGCAGAAAATGGAGATTTGTGGGATAATACAAATTTTAAAAATACAAGCAAATATGCTTGGTGTTCAGAGTGTAATAAAAGATTATTTGAATTAGATAATTAATTCGTAATTCAGATGTAAGATGTGATTTGTTACTATTACAAACTAAATTGGAGGATATGAAATGAATAAGTGTAAATGGATAGTTTGGGATAATGAAAATGGAGATGAAATTATTACAGATAATTATGAAGAAGCATTAGAAGTATATGAAAAATGCAAGGATTTTCAAGAATCACTTATGTTAGATAATGGAGAATTTACAACTGAAGAAAGAGTTATTCTTGCAGAAATAAAAAAAGATTTCTATTCAGGATTTTCTCATATTGATGATGAAGGGCAGGAAATATGGGATTTCAAAGAAAGAGATCTAGAAGAAGAAAATATAAGTGAATTTGCTGATTACCTTATTGAAAATACAAGCTGTGCTTTTGAACATAAAGATAGAGAGTTATTAGAAAAAGTATTAAGAAATTATAGAAAAAATTAAGTAATTAGTAAAGTAGATTAAATGTTAATAAAATATAGAAAGGAAAGTGATTAAATACGGATATAGAACAAGCATTGAAAATTATGTATGAAGGTGGAACAGTAGAGTCATTAGTTTCTAACACCACATATAATTTTGAAAAGCTCCAGGATAGATTTAGATTATGTGCAGAAGGAATTCCAGTAGATTTAAGTTATTTAACAAAAGATGAAGTGCAAGGAGAATTTAAAGAAGTTAATATAGTAAAATCAATAGAACAATTAAATTGTTTAACAGATGAAGAAAGAAGAAAACTTATGGATGAAACTTTTAAAAGAGTGAAAAATAAGCGTAAGTTTGATAAAGAAATTAGAGCTATAACTGAGTATTAAAAAGTTTAGTATATTAAAAAATTATGTAAATATAGAAAGGAGAAGATATGTGTGAAACTAGGGATTAAGTGTTTAATTGCAACTGTTTTAATAACATCATCTTTATCAATAGCAGCAAATGCTGAAGTTAATAACAAAAGCAATTTAGAAAACAATTCTATTGTAATAGAAAAGGAAACAAAAGATAAAGATACTTTAGTTCCAATTAAAGAAATACTTAAGGATGTAGATAAAGAATACAAGGGAAGTATTTCAATAGAACTTGAAGATGCAGAAAAAGCAAAAGATAAAAGCAATGTGAAGCTCTCTGTAAATAAAGTAGCAGATGTAATAGATGGAGAGTGTAAATTAACGGGAGATTACAGCTCATCAGATTTAGATTTAAATGTAATAACAAAGGCTAATGATCTAGAATCAGCTGCAAATAAACTAGCGACTTTATCAAAGAGTATTGAGAATACTTTAGTTACAGATTCTGAAGGAAAAGGAAAAATAGAAAATTTAGAAGTTGGTGTATATTTAGTAAGTGCTGTAGATATAGCAAATTACGAGAATATAACACCTTTTTTAATTTCAATTCCAACTTGGAGTGAGGTAGATAAAAATATGATTTATGATGTTAATGCAATACCAAAACATTCACCAATTCCTGAAGTAAAAACTCCAGGAGTTCCTGATACAAGCTATAATAATAAAACAAATATTTATTTAGGTTTAGCTGCAGGATGTGCTTTACTTGCATCAGTAGCTTTTCTTATTAAAAATAGGACTAAGAAAAAAATAGAAGAAAAATAGGATGGCTTATGAGGAAGGGAATTAGTGTTATAGTGGGGATAATATTTTTATTAGTTGCTATAGGATTTCTTTATTTAGCCTTTAATGAAGCTAAATATTCTATAGATACTAAAGAGAAGAATAAAGCCATTAGAGAAGTAGTAGTAACTGAAAATGAAAATAATCCATTAAATAGAAAAATAGATTTTCATAAGTTAAAAAATGAAAATAAAGATATAATGGCGTGGATCTATATTCCAGGAACAACTGTAGATTATCCAATACTTATAGGAAACACAAATGAAGAGTATTTATATAAGGATTTAGAAGGAAATTATAATCCTTTAGGATCTATATTTAGTGATGCAAAGAAAGACTTATCAGAAGATCATATAAAGATTTATGGACATAATATGAGAGAGTTTCAGATGTTTGGAGAACTTAGGAAATTTTTAAACAAAGAATATATGGAGCAGCACGAAAAGTTCTATATATACACAGAAAATAAGACTATGGAATGTGATATAATTTCTATTTTTATTTGTGATATATATGATAGCTTTTTTAGTAATAATCCAGGAAGTGATCTTGTAGAAGTTTTAGAAAATAAAAATGTAAATAGTAATTACTATACTAAAAATAAAGATTTATCTAGTGGAAAAGTATTTAGCTTAGTTACTTGTAATGGAGTTGAAGGGACTGTTGAAAGATTAGTTGTTAATGGTATAGTTACAAAACAAAAAATAATGTTTTAGATATATTTTAAGCTATAAAAAGGTGTTCAAAAAGAGCACCTTTTTATAATAAATTAATCAGAGTTTATAAGGATTTAAAAGCGATTAAATCTTATTAAATAGTATTAATAAAGTAAGTATTAGTATTTATTTTATTAATGTTATTTTAAGTTTAAAAGGAGGAGTTAAGGGATGAAAGGGAAAAATCCAACAAGAAAACAGAAAGAGATTATTAGAAAAAATAAACTAAATCCAAATAATTGGTTAATAGTAAAAGTTTTATCAAAAGAAATTCATATGAAGCATAAGATAAGTAATAAGCTAAAGAAAATTAAGCTTTAGGAGAGAGAAAAGATGCATAAGGAAGTAGTAAGAATAAATGAAGATATGAGAATCAAGTTAGAAAGATATATAGTTAGAGAAGGGCTTCATAAATATAGTGTAAAGTTTGCTAAAATAGCAAGTTTTATTATCAAAGATTGGATTGATAATCCAGTTTTAGATAAAAGTAAGATTATTTATGGGACTGCTAATGAGCCAAGAACAAGACGAGTTACAATATATTTAACAGATGATGAATATATAAAGTTTTATGAAATATTTGTCTCTGATTATGTAAGAGATTGTAGGACACCAAGTATATTAATATATAACATTATTAAGCAATTTATAGAAGAAAAAGAATTAGATTAAAGATAAGGATGGGATGTAAAATGAAAAAAGAATTAATAGTTTTAGGAAAGTTCAATGATAAAGAAATAGTGGTTGATTTGAATGAAGTATCACATATTTCTTTATCAGCAGTGTATGATCATGGAAAAACTAATTTAATGGAAAATTTAGTGGAGCAAATTCTTAAAAATGATGAAAAAGCAGAAGTATATGTATTAAGTAGATGTGAGACCAGCTTTATATATAAAGATATAGAAATTAAAAGAAGAGCATTAAATAAAAATCAATATATTAATATTTTAAGTGAAATTAATGAGAGAATTGAGGAAAGAAGATATAAAGAAGATCCATCGAGAATAGTTATAGTAATAGATGATGGATGTTTAGAAGATATAATGATAAGAATCAATGCAGTTGAAGCTATAATTTCAATTAAGGCATTAGAAGGTTTAGAAGATACAAGGATAAGAAGCGATGACATTATGGGAATGTTATATAACATTTTAGAATTTGGAAGAGTTACGAAAGTAAATGTATTATCTGTTTTATATCCAGAGTCTTTTTTAGAAAGAGATTTTCAATATAGCATATATAAATATAAAGAGATGTTTGGGGTTAGATTAGAAGGAAAATTAGAACGTTCAAATAAGGAATTGAATCCTGGAGAGTTTTATTTAGATGATACTAAAAAGATAAAAATACAAACTGAAAAATCAAAGTGTAGGTGTTAAATTTAAAGATTATGAATATAAAAATATTTTAAGAAAGGAGAATTAATATTTGTATTTTATTGATTTTTTTAATCAGTATTAATATAGCATTGACTATATATATATATATATATTTATTAATAAAAGAAAAAATAGAAGAAATTATAAAAATAGATTAAGAATAGCTTGCTTAGCACTGGATCTATTAGAATTTCAAATATTACAAATGAAAAAGAAAGAAATATTTTTAGAAGAAGATAATAATAAATCGATTGATATTTTAGAAGGGATAATCATTCTATTAGAGAGAATGTGTATGGAAGAAGTTCCAGAAGCTATAGAAAAGTTTGGAGTTGATGATTGGTATAGATACTCTAATTTCAAAAGGTTTAACAAGTTTTTTTAGTTAAAGAAATATATAAATAAATACTATTTATATAATATAAATTTAAAAGAAAGAAGGGATTAATATGGTGGTAAAAAAAGAAAATAAAAAAGGGATTTCAAAGAAAATTATTGAAATTATTTTAAAGGAAAAAGGAATTGAATATAAGGATTGGCTAGCTGAAAAACATCTTGAAGTATTTAATGAAAATCAAGAAATTTTAGAAGAAAAATTTAAAAAAGCAGATGAATATGATAAGCTACAAAATTAAAATTATAAACATTTTTTAGCTTATTTTTTTATTCAAAAATGCTTTATAATTTATATAAAACATAATAGAAAGAAGGCTGAAAAATGAATTTTGAATTATTAAATAATTTAATAAAAGAGTATGTTTTTATAGTTGATGTATTGAAGGAAAATGTATCAGAAGAGATTATAAATAAGGAAAATAAAATCTATTTAAATAGAGAAACTTTTGAAAAATTACTATCAAAAAATATGTTTATATCATTAGAAAAAAAGAAATTTTTTTGGCGTAATAATGGCTGGATTTCTTGCGATAAAGATCCATTTAGATTTACAAAAGTAATTAGAATTGGTGATAAAACTTATAGAAAAGTTGTTATTGATTTGAGGCCATATTTAGCTATAAAAACAGCAATAAATGACTGGTAACATTATGGTAACATATACGGTAACAATAGAGGTAACTTTCTATTTTAATATAAGTTTATGTTACCATAATAATAATGTTTTAAATAAATAGTTATATAGAATATTGTTACATACGTATAATGGGGTATATATGTATATATACATATATACCATAGAGTAAGTAATATGTAATGAATGAAATAGGATACGTTAGTAGACTATGAATGAATGGAATATTACGACGAATATGGTATATGGATATATACATATATGCCCCCTCGAATTGACGGCGTAAGACGGAAATTCGAGAGGGAATGATGGAACGATAGTAACATCATTCCCTAGAGAGGTGAGGGGGCGGGAGAGGAGAGTGTTGAATTGTAAGTGATTCATATGAAATGATAGCAATAGTGAAACTATTGTTATCATTTTTTATTAAGGAAAGAATGGAGAGAGAAGTTATTATTTTTGGAAGGAAATGAGATAAATACAATGAAAGAGATTAATATAAATAAAAAAATAAATTTAGCAAATATAGAAAGGAAATTGTTTTATATATGAGATACTTTGAAAAAATTATATTAACTATATTTACAATACTTTTTTTATGGTTGTGTATAGATATCTATAAAATTATTTCTTATGGAGAGCCAGTAGATAAAAAAGCTAAGGTAATAGAATTTATTATAGATAAAGATAAGGGGAAATTTGAAACTGTTTTAGAAGTGAATGGAGAAATAATTTTTAAAGATGATAGAGCTTTTTATTATAAGGTAAGAGATAAATTGAATCAGGAAATAGATGTTACAATTAAAGAAAATAAAAAAAATAATAAGATTGTGATTGATGAAGTGAAGAATATAAATTAAAAAGATTATATTGGAAGGTGATTAAAATAGAAAAAGATAAAAATATAAATAAGAAAATAGATATATGGATTAAAGGCGTAGAAGTGTTATTTAATATTATAATGCTTTTATTTTTTTACTTTGCTTTTCTTGGAGATGTTGGGAAATTTACAAGTAAATATTATTTAGAAAATGGTATAAGTGTATATCCATTATTTAAGATTTCTTTTTTTATTTCAGGATTTTATTTTATACCTCATTTTCTATTAGATATTTTTTGTGAAAATAAAAATCTAAAAATAAATGACTTATTATTTTGTTATGTATTTATTTTAGGTAATATAAATTGGTTTGTATATACTTGTGAGACTAAAGATTCTAGATATATTTACATTTTATTTATTTTAGTAATAGTTAGATCCATAAAAACAGGTTTGCTTTTAGTAAAGAGTAAATTAGATTTAAAGAATAAGGAGAACTATTTATAAGTATTTATATAATATTAAATATTTTATTAATTATATGGTGCTTTTATGCTCTTGAAAAAGTAAATATGGTTAAGTAAGTCTACCTAAAGAGTAGAAAAATTATAAAATATGAAATATCATTAGTTGTATAAATATATTAAAGGATTTTTTGTGATATGGATAAAGAATATATTAATATTTTAGAAAATGAATTAAATAAAAAGAAACTTAGAGATAATACAAAAAGATGTTACTTAAGTTCTTTTAAAAGATTTTTTTATAGCAATAGAGATAGTAAAAACAATGATATTTTAAATAATTTAAAATCTATAAAAAATAAAACTGAATTAAGCCAGGTAATAAACTCTATAAGATTAATTCAAGACAATAATAAAAATATAAATATTATTCCTGAAGATGATTTAAAATCAATTATAAAAAATAAAAGTGAAAATAGACATAAAAGTTATGAGCCTTATGAATTAAACGATAGGTTAAGAAGAATAAATAGAATTAGAGATGAAAAGCTTAGATTGGCTTATAGATTAATGATTGTTTCAGGATTAAGAGTTTTTGAAGTAGAAGCTCTTATAAAAGAAGATATAGAAATAAAAAATAATGATATATTTGTAACTGTTAGAGATGGAAAAGGTGGCAAATATGGAGAAGTTAAATGCTTAGAAGATAAATATTTATCTAATAAATTAAAAAACTTTTTACAAGATAAAGATAATGATGAAAAACTATTCTATGCTACAAGAACTATGCAAGCCAAAGCTCAAGAATTAGGATTTAAATGTCATGATCTTAGAAGAGCTTATGCAAAGCTAGTTAAAAAAGAACTAATGAAAGAATTAGTTGAAGTTAATGAAGATGAAAAAGAAAAAATTATTGAAGAAGAAGTCAAAGCTGCATTAAGACATTCAAAGTTTGAAACTTCTAAAAAATATTTATATAGCAAAAGAATTAAAGTTTAAATTTATATTTTAGACTTTAGTTCTTTTTATTTTGCCAATAATTAGGAAGATGATTGTTGTAAAATATACTCAGAGAAGAGTGTTGATTATGACAAATAAAAACAAGAAATTAAAAGTGAGAAATTTTAATGAAGTAAGAAAATCTAGTGAGGAAATTAAAGAAAAAGAAAGGAAATATAACATGCTTGAAACCATAATAGCAATAATAACAATAGGAATATCAGTAATCTCTTTAGTAATATCTATTATTGCAGTAAATTATTCCGATAAGGAGTATGAGTATAAGTTATCGCCAGAAATAGAGCTTGAATCAAGAGTTTTAATAAAAGCAGAAGAAGTAAGAGATGAGATTAATCCTATAAATTACTCTAGAAAAACTAAAATTAAGATTATTAATAAAAATAATCTTGATAAAGCTTATTTAATTCATCCTGATAATAGTGTTGAAAAACTAAATATTAATGAGTTTAATAACACTATTGAAGAAAACTTTAATGAAAATATAAGAGGAGAGTATGATCTTGAAATAGGAGGGATGTTTTATCAATATAGATATATTTTATTAATAGGACTTGATGGTAGTTTTGATTTATATCTTGTTTATTTAAAGACAGATGGAGATGCAGATGAATTTGTACTAGGTGAAGCATCAGGAGTTGAAATATGGGGACTTATAAATAGTAATAAGAATAATCCAGAATTTGATGGAGAAAGGATTATGGCAGAGCAATATAAGAAAATATTAGCAGAGATTTCTTATTACATAGGATATATAGAGAGTGATTAGAGTATGAAGATAAAAATATTTATATAGTAAAAGAATTAAAGTTTAAATTTATATTTTAAACTCTAATTTTTTTTTATTTATAGAATAATTAAATTTAAAATTAAAGGGAGGTATATATGGTGATAATTATATTACTTATTGTATTTTTAATTCACTTATTATTTTTAAAACTAAATGCGAATTTAGAAAAGAGAGAAAAAGAGATTAAAGAAACTGTAATATTAAAAGTTAGAGCAGCTGTATATGAGAGTGGATTTATAGTTGTTAAGTTAGAAGATAAAGAAGGCAAGTATGAATTTCTTGAAAGATATGCAATTAATAAAGTGAAAATAGTACATCCATATCCAGATTATAATCAACGATGCTTAATAAAGAATTTTAATTATTGTGGAAAGTTATTAGAAGTTACTCTAGTTTATGATGCTAATCTTTTTTATCATAAAAAAACAGATAAAACTAAAATAATGGATGTATTAGATGTTAAATTAATAGATTAATAAGAAAGGCAGATAAATATTTATGAAAAAAGTATTTTTTATTGCAATTTATATTTTAACATTTGTGGTGATGATTGGAACAATGAGGATATTATTTCATACAGGTAAAGAAGTAGAGAATATTGTCCAGATAAATGTTATAGATGCTAAATATGATAATGGATTTATAGTTATAGAATTACAAAATAGTGATGATAATTATAATTTAATTGAAAGATACGATATTAGTGAAGTTAAAATAATAAATATTGAAAATGAAAAGCCTTATTTAAAGAAATATTTTAATAAGCACAATAAAGTGGTTTATATTGAACTATTTTATAATGATAGTCTTATTTAAATTTATATAAATTTAATATTGAGAAATTATAGAATCTAAGTTTTATTAGGTTTTATTTTTTATAAATTTTTAGAAGGGAGAAATCAAAATGTCAGATCAAATAGTTGTTATTGTTGTAACTGTAATAGGCTTAAGTATAGCCTATTCAATAATATCAAGGGTATTTTTCAAAGGAAAAAAACTTATTAGAAAGTTAAAAAGATTTATTAGACAATTAAAAAAACTTGCAATTTGGATATTTAGAATTTGGAGTGGAGGGATGTAGATGGATGGATTAGATAAAGACATAGAAGAGTTAATTAGAAGTTTATTTATTATTATTAAAGACTTTATAGTTGGTATTGCTAAAGGAATTTTTTATGGTACTAAAAAGCTTAGAAATAGAAAACTTCTATTAGGATCTTTAATTAATTTTCTGATTCCATTAATTCCTTTATTTAAGAATTTCAGCATTATAAGTAACTTAAAAATAAATAACACAACCAATATTAATAATGCTGTTTTAGATTATTTAATCTTTTTTGTTATTTCATTTATTTTATATTTAAACATTATTTCAGGAAGTGGTGGCAATAAGAAGCTGTCAGCTGCATTAGAAACAGCGGGAATTGTAGGTCAAGATGGAAGACCACCTATGCTTTTATATAAATATAAAGATAATGTAGGTTATGAAATATATAAATTTAGAGGATTGGTTAAATTTTCTGAGTGGAAAAAGAAAAAAGAAGATATTGAAACAAATTTAAATATATCAATTAAAGAGATAAAGCAAGGTAAGAGAAAGGATGAAGTTATTTTAAAAACTGTTCCAGGAGTTTTAGTTATGCCTGGAGGAACTGGAGAAGAAAAAACTGAAGAAGAAAGAAAAAAAGTAACTTTATATTGGAATGACAATGTTATAAAAGAAAAGGATAACTTAGTTTCTATAGGAAGAAATGAAGTAGAAGAAATAGTAGTTGACTTTGATGTGGATCCTCACTTTTTAGTAGCAGGGGCAACAGGATCAGGTAAATCTGTTACTATAAGATCTATTGTTTGGCAGTTCTTAGTACGAGGACATAAAGGATTTTTTGTAGATTTCAAAGGAGGGCTGGAATATTCTGATGGATACAAAAGATATGGAGAAACCATTATTGATAGGCCGAAGCTTTTAGAAGTTTTAAAAACTTTAGTTAAAGAAAATGAATTGAGACAAAAGGCTTTATTAGAAGTAGGAGCTAAAAATATAAATCAATATAACAAAAAAAGCTCTAAGAAGATGTATAGAGTGCTTTTAGTTATTGATGAACTTGCAGAAGTAATAGATCCTAATTCTGTACCTAAGGAAGAAAAAGAAATAGCAGACGAAATATCAGGTATATTATCATCCTTTGGTAGAGTTGCAAGAGCAACAGGAATACACATGATATTTGGAATACAACGTCCTGATGCTAATGTTGTTAATGGTCAAATTAGAAGTAATGTTACTGGAAGAATTTGTGGAAGAGTTCCTTCAGGAAAAGCTTCAGAGATTGTTTTAGATGATCCTTCAGCAGCTTCATTACCTAAGGTAAAGGGAAGGATGATATATCAAAATGCAGGAGAAATGATAGAGTTTCAAGGATATTTCTTTGATGATGATAAAGATTTAAGAAAAGTGAAAGTACCAGGTGATAGATTACTTGTTGGAGGTGATGTTGGATGCGATGATGGAGAAGAGCTTTATCCTAGAAAAGTTAATAAAAAACAAAAGAAATTTAATTTAAATACTTCAATAGAAAAATTAAAAGACAAAATAAAGATATTTAAATTTAAAAGAAAGACAAAAGAGAATAAAAATATTGAAGATGATATTTTAGCCGAAGATAATCTGGATGAATTTGAAAGTGGAATTATTAACTGGACATCTGAAAAAAGAGACATGGAAAATAAAGCAGAAGTTAAGAAATCAACTATTTCAAATGAAATGGATGATTATTATATAGATTAATATTAAGAAAAGGAGTGTGATGAAATGTTTTTTAAGAAAAAATGCACTAATGAAAAAATTGATAAAGAAAAAAATAAGGATAAAAGTAAGAAAAAATTCTTAGATAAGCCTGTTAAACTTAAAAGTGCTGCAGGAATTAGGGTCGCAAGATTTACATTATGGACATTAATAGTATTTTTAACAATTAGAGGTGCTGTAAGTGTTTTAAGGCCTGATCCAATTAATTCTATCTTAGATAGTCAAAAGAATTTTGAAGCCAAGCTCTCAAAGGAAAATTTATTAGAGAGTAGGGCTTTTTCTTTTGCAGAAAATTTTACAGAAGAATACTTTAATTTATTTTTTGGAGATTCTGAAGATTACACTAATAGATTAAGCAAATATATGGATAAAGAAATAATTAACTCTTTAGATAGAAGTGGTTATATGACAACAGATTATGTTAAGGCCTACTCAGTTGAAAGATATTCAGAAACTCAAGTAGATGTATTTGTTTATGCGAAAGTTCAGTTTAGAACTGAAAAACCAGAACAAGATAAAATCCAGGATGTAACCAAAAGACAATATGATATTAATCAGAGGGATGTATATGTAAAAGTGCCAATTTACTTTGATGAAAATGGGAATATGATTGTTGAAGATGCACCTTTACTAGTAGCAGCTCCTGAAAAAGTAAATTACAAACTTAAAGATAGTTATTTAGGAAAAGAAGTAGCTAATAATGATACAACTAATGCAATAAAAGATAGTTTAAATCAATTTTTAAAATCTTATTATCAAGAAGATCAAACACAAGTAGATTATTTCTTGAAAACACCAGGTAGCATAAAAGCTGTTAGATCTGATAATAGCTTCAACGGAATAGAATCAATAAAGGTTATTGTCTTAGGCTCAAATAAGTATAAAGCCATTGTTGAAAATAAAATAACTTCTTCAGGAAAAAATTTAAAGCAAAAAGTTAATTTAGATTTAGTTTTTGAAGGTGATAAATATTTAATTGAAAGTATGGATACTAGAACTTTAAACATAAAGTAAAAGATTTGGAGGGATTAATACAATGAGAAATTTATTAAACAATATTAAAAACAAGGTTACAAATAGAAAGCAGCAAATAAAAGCAGCACTTATAACACTTTATTTATCTATTGGAATTGCAACGCCAGTATTTGCAGCACCTAATGTTGCTGAAAATGCTTCAAGGTGGTTTCTAGATCAGATATTTTGGGTTGTAATTGGAGTTGCACTTATAGCTGCAGCTAGAGCATATAACAAAAATAACACAGTTAAAATGATTGCTTCAATTGTAATAGGTGGAGTATTATTAGTTTTTGTAAAAAATCCAACTATGCTAGAAAACTTCGGTAACTGGGTTATTGAAATATTTGGGGTGAGGTAATTGGAAGAGATAATTTTAAGAAGCTATAATAAAGTTCACACTGTAGAGCAAAATTGGTACAGCATAGGAAGTATAAAGCTTCCTGCCCCTATTAATCCATCAGTAGCAATATGTTTTTTTTCTTTATCAGTAAGTATTTTATTAATAGATCAATTTGCCAAAATACCAATACCAGGAATGATTAAGTTTGGAATTATTCCATACCTAATAACAAGAAGAATTAAAGAAAATAAAAAGGATGGAAAGAGTTTAATAAAATATTATAAATCTTATATTCCTTTCAGATTTAAAGAAAAGATTCAATATGAAAGGTTTAAACCAATTGAAAAGATAGGTAAAATTAAGTTTTTCCATTAAAAGGAGAAATAGATAGGTTGCAACCAATACCTATCTATTTTTAAGAAAATCTATGAAAAAATAATCATCAATATATATTTTAGAAAAGTTATTAAATTTAGTCAAATTTAATAACAAGAAGAATTAAAGAAAATAAAAAGGATGGAAAGAGTTTAATAAAATATTATAAATCTTATATT
>ERZ857882.2428-NODE-2428-length-19287-cov-5.589434_pt1 | contig 19287 bp, 21 predicted proteins | sample MGYA00519697_ERZ857882 | MGnify/ENA primary metagenome ERZ857882 (study PRJEB31778, sample SAMEA3449373) | human gut metagenome | biome: human gut; feature: human-associated habitat; material: faeces | place: United Kingdom | collected 2010/2012 ...
GTTGCGGACGGCTCGCTGGCGTTTCACATTCAAAACGCAAGGAAGCATGGCGTTACGGCGGAGGAAATGGCGGAGATATTGACGCACGCAGCTTTCTATGCGGGGTGGCCGAAAGCATGGGCGGCCATGAGGATGGCGCGGGACGTATACCGGACTTGAGCCAAAATGAAAGAAAGCGGAGAAGAGGCTTTTGGAATGAAAACGTTGATTTTGTATTACTCCTACGGCGGCAACACCCGCCGCATCGCCGGGAAGCTTCAGGCGGCGCTTGGGGCGGACGCGGCGGAAATTCAAACCGCCAAGCCCTATACGGGAAGCTATGATGATGTGGTGGCGCAGGGCCAGCGAGAGGTAAACAGCGGCTATCTGCCGGAGATTGCGCCCCTGGACATTGACCTGGGCCGGTATGATACGGTGGTTTTGGGCAGCCCGGTGTGGTGGTACACCTTTGCCCCGGCCATGAACGCGTTCCTGCGCATGCACGACCTATCCGGCAAAACGGTATGGCCCTTTGCCACCAACGGCGGATGGCTTGGGCATACCCTGCGGGATTTCAAAAGCGCCTGCGCCGGCGCGGATGTACGGGAGGGACTGAATGTGCGCTTTAACGAGGCGCGGCAGATTACCCCTGACGCGGAGGTGGAAAAATGGGCGCGGCAGATTGGAAGCGGCCTAGAAGGGTAAAAGGCAAGGAAAAAGCGCATAGGAACGGCTATATCACAGGGCCTGCCGCAGGGTTTCTTCCTGCGGCGGGCCCTGTTTGGGTTGGAAGGGACCCGGCTGCCGCACAGTTTCTTTGCGAGATTCACGGTTTTTTTCCGCTGGGCACTCCGTGCCCAATTGCTATGCTGTACCCACAGGGGCGATTGATTTGGCATTTGCCATGCCAAACCGAACGCGCGCCGTGGGGATGGACGGTTCCAACCCCGAAAACACGGCGTTCATCTGGATACACGCTTGGTTCATCGGGTTTAGATCCCTAAATGTAGAAAAAAGAAAACCGTTGGTTTTCAACGGTTTTCTTTGGCTAATCCGGTTTATTTTGATACAAGGGACGGTTGTACCTGGTTGAGAAATCAGGGTGCATTTTGCACCTTCCTCATTCTCTCAGCAGAAGTTGCTCCACATTCCTATAGCAGATTGCTTCCGCATAATCTCCGTCACAGTTTGCGTAAATGTAGTCAATACCACTCTGAATTTTCGGCGTCCTGTGAGTAGTACGATGAGCATCTGAGCCAGCAAAAGTCACAAGTCTGTCCTTTAACAGCATTCTTGCAAGATTAATCAATCCCACATAGCCGGATCGGGAATTAACCTAAGAACACCCTTTGCAACATGCTCTTCTGTAGCAACTTTTATAGACATGAAAAATGCCTTTCTTCCCTTGAAATCCTGTTCTATTTTTTCATCAAACTCAGTTCCAACAAGTTCACCAAATTCATTATATACCATTGCCATCATCAATACATATTGCTTGGTTTTTCCCTCATACTCGCCAGTAAGGTTTAAACGGGTAAACCCACCATATGAATAGTCTGTGCGCACCGAGTATTGTATATCTGTAATACCTAAAACCTTGTCTGCATCAGGAAAACGATGCAACATCGCCTTAGGTATTTTTTCTCCTTGTTTCAAATCTGCCAATTTCACAAAGTTAGCGGCTACAGCAGTCGCAGGGGGCGTTGCTTTTGTTGGTGGTTGCAAGACCATCTTTCTCTTTGGAGGCGCAGACGACTTCTTCTTTGCAGCTTCTGATTGAACGGATTTATTCAAATAGCCAATAGCAAAATGCTCAACCCAATATTCAACTGCCCACCTAGCTAAATCTTCACGAAGTCCAAACACATCAGTTAGATTATTTATTAGTGCAGCAGTAAGAAAACTGCCGATAAGAGTTGCCTCTCGAAGGGCAGTAACACCCCCGCTATCATAAGCAGAAATCAAAAGATTGACCTGTAAACGTTGTCCTGGAAAGAAATCTGCAAGAACTGCATGCAACATCTTTCTATCATTAAGACATTGCGGACACTGTATAAAGGGATTGAGCTGTGTATTCATATTGCACCTGTAAAATGAAAGTAGACACTCGCAAAAGTGTGGGTGTCTACTTTTTTTGTTGCATAATAAAGAAGGAAAGGATGTGAAATTATGGGTAAGAAAGGAACACCACACAGAAAATTCAGCAAAGAAGAGAAAATGAAATATGTTCGGCTACATTTGGATGAGCACGTAGCCCTGATTATAGATCACTGTCAAGTGTTATATAATCAGCCAAAAGCGTTGAAAACACGAGGATTTATTGAGGATTGCATTCCTAATTCTTCCAGAAAGCTTTATAGGTGTCTGTCCATTTATTGGCTACATGCAAGGGAAGAATCAAGGGAAAGGAATCGCACAAAAGGTAATAGAGGTTCTGTGATATGTGCATTTTTCAAGGCTTCATTTTTTTCTTAATTAGGCGGCTGCGCCTTCTCTTTCGAGCGGCGCAGCCAAATATCGTATTGCTTACTGTACTGTGTCTCTTGTGATTTCGCAATAGCCCCTGGTTCACTTCCCGAACAGCTTGCCGAACAACCCACCCGGCTTCTTCGGCTTGATCTGCGGGTACTTCGCCGTCACGTCGCTGGTCAGGGTCATACACCCGGGAACCAGGTGCACCTTGAACACGCGGCGGCACTTTGGGCATATCACCACGTTGTCCTGGATGTTATAAAACTTCACCAGCTGGGTGGCTTTGCGAAAGGTGAGGCTGGCGTTGCAGTTGGGACAGGTGCCCGGCGAGTTCATCAGCATGTTGTGAAAGTTGTTGCCGTTACCGATGATCATGATCATTCCTCCTTCTGTGTCCAATGAGTTGAGATTATTGCAGCCTGGACAGCCTTGCCCTGGCACGCAGTTGGGTAACGTGGCCGTTGAACAGCTGGTCGCAGAAGCGGTTCAGCTGCTTGAGTTCCTCCGGGTCGTCAATGGCGTCGACCCGGGCGTTGATGCTCTGCTGGACCAGCTGCCAGGTGGCCTGGGACTTGAAATGGGTCTCCGCGGTCTCCCGGATCGCCAGCAGCTTGCGCAGGTCGAAGCGCGATAGCTTCTTCTCCAGCTGTCTGAGCTTCCGGGGCGACTCCACATTGAACGAGCCCAGGAAAGGCCGCAGTGCCTTGTCCGCCAGGCGGTCCAGCTTTTCAAAGCGGGCCCGGGCGGCCTTCTTTTCGCGGTCTGTAAACGGCTTGGTGTTCATGCTTCCACCTCGCTTTCTGCTTCACCGATCAGGGACTTTTCAATCGCCTCCTGTCGGGCCAGCTGGTCCTGGACGGACATCGATACCCCGATGCAGCCGACGTGCACCATCCCCAGCCCGTAGGGCGTCATGTCGGCGTAGACGGCATCGTTGAGCACGCTCTTGAAGGCGCGCTCCATCAGCGCGGGATCGTCATAGGCCCGCCTGGAGATCTTCCGGTCGTACAGCAAAAGCGGCACGCCCACGGCCAGGCAGCCCAGCAGCACGTACAGGAAGAACAGGCGCTCTTTGCCCGACAGGTATAATAGCGAGCCGCCGATGGCCATGAAGGCGGCGGTGCACGCGATTACCAGCAGCACGCGATTGCTGCGCACCTCCTTGCCGCACTTGGCGCATTTAAAGCAGATCTCGACCGGGACAGTCGAGGTCACGGTGACTTCGGTTCGTACAACTCTTGCCATAATGATTCCCTTTCTCTGTCGTCAGTCGACCAGATGCTCGCTTCTCGCCTTCTTCGGGGTCATGTAGATGTATTCGTTGCCGCCGGGATACAGCTCCCGGTGCTTCATCACGCAATACGCGCCCAGCGCCCGGCCGCCGTAGTCGCCCCGCAAACCGTCTGGTTCTCCATGGTGAAACGCCCGTTCAGTATCGCTTTTTCTTCAGCTGGCCGACACCCACGATGCCCAGCAGCGCGAACGCGCCGAAGCCCAGCCATATCTGCCTGCTGCGCTGGGAATGGGCCAGCTTCTTTACGTCGTCGAAGCCCGCGAAAATGCCGCCGCCCGACGACCAGGCCATGGTGCCGTCGAAGCTGTTGTCTTCAAAGCTGTAGACGCCCACGGTGCTGCCGGACTTGACCTTCACGGTCTTCTGGGTGACGCCCAGGATGCCGTAGACGAGGCCCGCCGCCGCGGCGACGAGCAGGATGATGGCGATGATCTTGCGCATGGTGAAATCCTCCTTCAATGTTGGTTCAGGGCATCATGCCCATGTTTTTGGTCTGCTGCCAGCGGGCCTTCTGCGCGGCGAGGAAGTCCTCGTCGAAGCGGGGCAGGTCGTCGGCGTTCCAGGGCAGCGCGGCCAGCCGGGCCAGCTGCTTTTTGCGCAGCGCCTTGTAAATGAGAACGCTCGACGCCACCCACAGCGCAATGGGTATGTACGCGAGAAGTCGCAGCTCTTTTGGCAGCGTGTGTCAGCCGTCGATCACGGGCAGCTTGTCCGGGTCGTTGGGCTCGTTCGCCAGGTGCTCCCGAAACCAGGCGGCCTCCCGGCGGTCGTTGATTCCGGAGCCGATCAGGTAGAGGACGACGCCCAGCAGCGCCACGCCCGCCAGCGCGCCCTGGGCGTGGAAGGAGAACGTGTAGACGGCCCCGATGAAGCCCAGCGTGCCCGCGATGCCGCCGATGGTTTTCAGAATGCCGGCCCCCTTCGAGGCGTATTGCTTCTTCTCGATGGCCGGGTTCCACATCTGGCGCCTGCCGCAGTGTTCGCATTCACTGTTCAGCGGGATGTAGGAAAGCTTCCCTTTGGCCACCCTGCCCGCGATCAGCTTTTTTCGGTACTTTTCGATGGCCGCATTCTTTTCCCGGACGGACTTCTTCACCTGTTTCTCGTGCTGGCGACGGGCTAGCTGATGCACGCCCCGGGCGTTCCTGGCGCTGCCGCTGGCCTTCACGCTCACGGTGAACTCATAGGATTTCTGGTTGACCTCGCCACAATGGTTGCAAGTGAAGTGGTAAGGGATGGGCTGCTTGTAGCTGTTTTCGATGTTTAAGATGTATCTCGCCATGGTTCGCTTCCTCCCTTGTGCTTTTATCGAATACGAACGGGAAAATTACCGTTACCGTCCATGATATTCAGGAACAGGGATAGCAGAACAGCACAACATATGTTTTTCATTTCGTTTCCTCTTCACAAAGAATGATTCGTTGAGAACAAGCTCCAGTCAGGATGAAAAATAAGTGCCGTTCATCATCCTGATATAGCCCAGATCGAAGTAACGAAAATCGTCGTAAGGGCTGAGTTGATAGTATTTCACCACATCACAGGAAAGATTGTTTTCCGTCGGGGGTTGGAAGGTGTGACGGTTGCCCGCTTGATGCCATTTGTAAACCTTGACATCCCAAAGATAAGAGCGCAAAAACGCGATGAACAGCGCGATTCAGCCTAGCGCGCCTAGCGTGCCGTCTGCCGCAAGGGCGGTGTCCATCTCCGCCACTTGTTTGAATTGATTCACAGTAATCGCCGCGCCGCCCAGGGCCAGCGCCACGCTCACTGCCATGGCAATCCAATTCCCGATTCCGGGCTTTGGCCAGTTTCCTTCCTTGGCGTTGAAGGCGTTCCTGTCGCAGTTTTCGCAGTAGCCCGCCAGTTTTTCTTCATGTCTTTTTCCTCCGAAGTGTTTGTATCGGTGCTTCCAACTCTGGCTCGTCAGCGATAGGACGTACTGAAGATAGCTTTGCCGCTTTAATGCTTTTCCCAAGGCTGATACTCAGCCCAGGAAGCACCGTTCAGTACAACGGTCTTCCTGGTGCTGTCCAGGATAATTTCCGTGGGACGGACATCCGTATCAAAATCGAAGATGAAGAAGTAGTTCTTCTCTTCCATATCCATGATTACTTCGCTGTCAGCGGATTTGACCATGCTTCCGTCGGGCAGCATCAGCGTGGCGCTGAAGCCTGCTTTCGGGCTGATCTGAACTGTGCCGCTTTCAGCGTTGATGGTAACAGGAATCGTTTCGCCCATACCCTGGAGAAAGGTCAGGCGAAGCATGCCTGTTTCTGCCTTGTGCATGCTGATGAGGGTCAAGGTGCTGGTAGGATTGGGAGAAGTGGGGATCATGAACCAGCCGGGGCTGGGCACGATATCGTGGAAATCCGCCGTATAGCTGAAAGGAGAATGAAAAAACACCGCGGATTCAGGAACATTGATTTCCTTGATGGCCGTGCAATTATAAAAACACTGCGGCCCCAGACTGATCCCGTTATCTGGCAGTACCACGCGGGTCAGCTTTTTGCAGTTCAAAAATGCATGGCCCAGGATTTGCGTGCAGCTGTCCGGAATCACCACGCTGTTGATATTCGCGTTTTTAAACGCTTCCTTGCCAATGGCCGTCACGCCGTCGGGGATCACGATTTCCGAGGCCTTCCCCGTATAGCCTGTAACGACGCCATCCACAATTGTAAATTCTTCCGGTTTGGATTCCGTAGGTCCGCCGCATCCGCTCAGCAGGCAGACAGCCAGGATCAGCATGACGGGCAACAGGGCTTTCTTCATGTTCAATCCGCTCCTTTTTCATGCAAACGCCTTTGCATTCTGCTTTTCATCATATCAGAAAGCACGGCAAAAAAGGTGGGCAGGCTGCCCACCTTGAGTAGTATTTTATAGCCAATTTCCCTGCAAGTAATCCCATAAAGATGGGAGCAAACCAAAACTCATTCGATCCCGGGCACCAACCGCAGCAACGTCCAATCCGCCATTTCGATCGTTCCCTCATAGAAGTTATACCTGGGATTGGCGATCACCATCCAATAGCCGTTCAGTATTCTTTCCTCATTGCCGAATTCCAGGATGATGTTGTCTTCTCCGCCTGAGAACAGGTTGACCGTTCCCGTTTCGTCCACGCCTACAGCCAGCACGGGATTCAATACTTCCTGAATCTTCAGCAGAAGCAGGCAGCTGCCGCATTCTCCCTTGGCTTCCAGCCATTCCTGAATGGTAACGAACTTGGGTTCTTCTTCACCCAATGCGCAGCAAAAAATGGAAACGAGGATAAGCAGGGCTGCCAGGAACAAAGTGATGGTTATTTTCATGGATGATCTGCTCCTTTCTGATTCTCAAATTGGCAATTATCTTTTTGTCGGCATTATATCAGGGGCGGCGCAAAGGAAGGTGGGCAGGCTGCCCATCTTTCAGCATGACAAGAAAATTCTGCAGGCGCTCTCAATTTCCTGCTTTTCCTAAAAGGACATTTGATCCGTTCTCTGAAAATGGCTCTCACATGGATGAATCCGTGCCGAAGAAAACCGTATGTTGAAGCGGTAAACGGTGATAAACAAAACAGAGACTGTAATTCTGAAAAAAACCAAAATTGCAAGCTCTTTTTTATAAATCTTTATAAAAGCTTCTTTTGTCCTTGACAACTGCACTGTTAATAGTAGATCGCCACGATCGTGTCCTTCCCGTAGATCTCCTGCGGGTCCGTGCTGCCCAGGAATCGTTGCGCGCGATCATACAGCCCGTTCAGCCCGAGGATGGATTCCGGCACCGGCGTCGGTTCAGGCGTCGTCGCGCTCTCTGATGAGCAGATCAAAAAGTATGCGCAGAAATTCCTGCCCATGGTTCAGCCGGATTTCCTGTGTCGGGTCCGGCGTCGGTTCGGGCGTCGGGGCCTCAGTGGGTTCCGGCGTGGGCTCCTGTGTCGGGTCCAGCGTGGGCGCGGTGCGCGCGGCCTGAACCAGTACAGCCAGCCGCTCCACCGCCCTTGCCTCGCGGTACTCGCCGCTGGCGCCGTTGCGCAAGGGAATGCCGTTGATGGTCTGCACGGTGATGGTCTGGGGCGGCTGCTCCGTCGCCACCTTCTCCTCATAGATTTTCCCCGTTTCCATGTCAAACAGCGAAAGCCACGTGGTCGTCTCGTTGGCCGCGCCGCCGGCGATGCCGCTGTACCAGCCTACCTGCTTATAGGTAGGATGGATGACCGCCACCCAGCGGGCGGTCTCGAGGCTCGCCGCCCGGTATTCCCGGGAGAAAACCAGATCATAACTGTCTTCGGAATCCGCGGTCAGCACCTGGCTGGGCGAGGTATCCTCCCAGGGGGCGCTATAAATGGCAACGACCACATCCCCGGTACAGGCCGCTTCGTCGATAGAAGCGCCGCTCTCATTGATAGCCCGCTTGTGCAGCGCGTTCAGCGCCTCGTTCAGCGCCTCGATGGCCAGCTCCTCCTCCGTGGGCAGGGGCAGCTTTTCCCCGTCCGTCGGCAGGCCGTCCAGCGGATAGAGCGCGCCGTCGCACAGCAGGTCCAGGTCCTCAAGGGTATAGAAGTATTCGCAGTGGAACAGGATGTCGAACACCCGCGTCGGCTGGTCGTCGGGCGTCACCACCTGAAAGATGCGGCTGGCGCTGCGCTCGGATTCGGCATAATAAAGGCTCATCGCGGGCGCGATCTCGCCTTCGATCTGCTCCGGCGTCACGGCCTCGCCGCCTTCCGCGACGGCAAAGCGCACAAGGAACACCGCGCCCTGGGTCGGGAGGGGGTCGTTGGTGCTGGCGGACAGCAGATCCCAGCCCTCATAGGCGTCGGTGAACAACTGCGGCTCGAAGGCCAGGTCGCCGAGGCGCACGGGTTCGCCCGCCTCGGCCCGGACATAGGCGTCGCCCTCCGCCAGCGCCAGCGGGGCGCACAGCAACGCAAGGGTCAACAGGATCGAAAAGAACTTTTTCATCTTGTTGGAACCTCCTCATGCATATCTGTTTGAAGCTTGAATCTCATGGCGCGTTTCGGAAAAAACGGATCAATTCCCCAGGTTCACCGTCAGCGCCGGACGGACGCCCCTGCGGCTGAGGTCGGCGGGGTAATAATTCAACTCGCCGCTTTCGTAGAGCACGAGCGCGGCATGGTCGTCCGGCCCCGGCGAGCGCAGCCACCAGGCGGACGCGGAATCGCCGGACCCGGGATTGCAGCGGGCCTCGGCGTACGCCGTCGCCCCGGGAATGGTGATGGTGCCGGCGAACGCCGTCAATTCCTTGTAGCTCAGCAGAAAGACCCTGTCTTTCGTAGGGTTGCTGTTCGCGGGAAGCCCCGGATAGCCGTCCGCCATGGTATTGGCGTTGGTGGTATCGAAGATCCGCGCCTGCTCCTCCTCCGTGAAGGCCGCTTTCAGGAAGGCGTCGTTCAGCCAGCTTCGAAGTGAGCAGCTTTCCCACGGCGCGGAGCCGTAATCGTCATTGAAATACTGCGCGTCCAGGCAGTCGCGGCTCAGCAGCAGCGCGCGGTTCCCGAACTGCGTCAGGATGATCCACTCGATAGGCTCAGGCCCGTTGGCATCATCGCCGTCCTGGGTCAGTGTAAACCCTGGTATCACTGTGTTCAGCCTCTGCAGATGCCTCTGCCGCTTCTTCAGCAGGTTCCTGCGCAGGTGCCTCTGCCGCTTATTCAGCAGAATCTTCTATAGGCTTCGCCGCTTCCATGGGAACGAAGCCCAGTATGACCTCCAGGTCCGTTTCCCCTGCCTGGCTGGTCAGGCCGTCGCCCATGGACTGGCTCTCGATGTCCACATGGGTGACGTAGGTGAGGGACAGGGCATCGCCCTCATGGCCCACGGCCATTTCGATGTCGCCGGGCGCAAGACGCAGGGTGTCGCCGTCCAGGGTATAGCCGTCATAGTCCGTCAGATCCAGCTCCGGCACGGAGAAGGGCAGCTGGGGGATGGCTTCGATCAACCCATTCAGGTCGATGTCCGTGTACACTATGTTGTCCGCCAGAACCAAGTGATTGCCATAGGTGCTGCCGCCGTTCAAGCTCAACCCGCCGTCGATGGAGTAAGGCGAGTCCTCGCTGAGGGTCTTGAAATGGATCGTGTCCAGTTGCCATTCCCGACCCACCCAGGCGGGGTCGGCCCCGGCAGCATCAGCCCGTTCACACTCGGCGGTGTAGGAATAGCTGCCGCCGGAGGCGAAGGTGGTGGTGATGTCCAGCTTCAAAACGCCGCCCTCCAGAGCCCAGCTTCCGCCGCACGCGCTGATGCCCAGGGTGTTGTTCGCGGGGATGTCCACGGAGAAGGCGCTGTCGTCGGCGGAGATGGTGAAGGGGTAGCTCTCGCGGTAGCCGCTCTGTTCGAAGGTGTATTCGCCGGTGCCATCGGCGTCGATGCGCGCGGTCAGGTCGATGGCCGGGCCGCCGCCCTTGGGCATGCCCGTGCCGCGCCACTGACCGACCAGTTCATCGGGGATCGCTGGTTCCTCCTCCGAATTTTCCCACAGCGTGATGGGGTTCTCCGCATCCTGGGTGGGAATCATCAGTATGGCATCCGGCAGTGTGTCCCGGTCAAAGCGGTAGGTCACATCAGCGCCGAACAGTATGTCCTTGTCCGAGGCATGCAGCCTTTCTTCGCCATAGACCGGCACGATCTCAGCTGCCAGTTGAATGCCCTCCGGTCCAAAGGCCATCGTCTGCGCCATGCCGTTGAGGGCCACGTACAGTTTTCCATCCTTGATCTCCACGCTCTCCAGGGAGATGTGATATTGATTCCCGTTCATGGCCACATCCGCCGAGCCGAGTTCGGCCATCGCGGGCACGGCGCAGAACAGCAGGGAAAGGATCAACACGATTGTGACCATCTTTTTCATGGGTTTATCCTCCTTGTATTTCCATACTCCGTCCTTTTTAACCGGTGTACATATTCGAGCATTCAACTCAGTTCGCGGGGGACCAGGCCTCCCAGGCCATTCCTTTTTCTAACGCCCATTCATGGGCTGCGGAACCATCCGGTGCGTGAATAACACAGGTTTTCATGCTGTTTGAGGTAAATGGCGACTTCCGGATTATCAGATCGCATACGGGAATAAAGACATTTTCCAGCGAATCGCACTCATAAAACGAGGTCTGTTGTCATAGCGTATCTGAGCTCCCGATGTTCTTCTGGGTGTCAGCCCTACGGCTGAAGCTGCCACAGGCCGCTGGTCGAAAGCATCAGGCCTGCCTCGCTCCAGCTCAACAGGTGCTTATTCCTGACCGCGCCCATAACCCACGGTTCGATATTGCCCATATCCACACCCTGCGCGGGCAGGACGGCCATGTCCTCCAGCCGCACGATCAGCAGCGCGCTTTCGCCATGTCGCGCGCCGGCGCCCGCAGCGAACACCGCGGCGTAGCGCCCGTCGGGCGACATCGCCATATTCAAAACCTGCATGTGACGCGATACGAAATCCTGTACCCACTCCACCGCGGTGCCGGGCATATGCGCCGCGTCGAGCGCCTCGAATCGCAGCGTATCGGCGGACAGCGTCCAGAGGATGTCCGCCTCCTTGGAGAGCCTGTCCGCCGCATTCACGCGCAGCAGGCTGAAATAGCCGCTCCCGCCCTCAACGTCCGACAGGATCAACGCCCCGCGCAGCAGCGCCCAGCCCGATTCGCCGGAACAGCAGTCATTCGTGACGCGCAGGCGCCAGAACTCCCCATTCATAAGCAAGTCATATTTCTCAAACGAGCCGTCCGGCATGACGCGCGCCAGCGCCTGAGGCTCGGTCTCCCGCCGGGTATCGATCAGCATGAAGATGCTGCCGTCCGCCAACGTCGTCATGGCGGGCAGGTTGTTGACATTAAAGCCGGCGCAGGGCGCGGCCTCGCTGGTCTCCAGGTCGTAGCGAATCAGCGTATACGGGTCGTCATACCGGTTTGCGACGGCCATGGCGTAGAAGGCGCTGTCATCCCCGGCAAAGCAGCCGCTGATCCAGCAGCCGCCGTCTGCGCTCATCAGCATTGGATTGAAGTTGTCCAGCGCGAACAGCTCACCGGTTTGCGTGTCGACAATGAGGGGCGCGCCGAACTCCCGTCGCATCTCCTGAAGCACGCGCATGCTGTTCAGCACACAACAGTAACGGCCGCTGGACGACCAGATCGCGCCCTCCTCGCCCATGCCGAAGGGGCCCGGGGCGCTGTCCCGATAGAGGAAGAAGCGCTGGTAGACATCGCCCAGCTGGCCGTAGCTGCCGTACGTGCCGCGCGACTCGTTGGGCCAGATGATCGCCAGGCGATTGGGGGACACAGCAAAGGGCAGCGCGCCCTCTGCGACGGCCAGCATTCCGATGCCGGATCTCCCGTCCGGGGCATAGCTGAACACCGCCAGTTCCGCCCGCGCCAGCGCGGCGCGTATCTGCTCCTCATTCATCGGCTCGATGCCGGCAAACACCCACAGCTCGTCCGGCGGCGCCACGATCTCGCAGGTCGCCAGGTCCGGCAGTGGGAAGTCGGCCTTTGTGAACGCCACGCGCCCCGCCTCGAACGCGGCGTCCAGTGCGTCGTCATAGCCCTCCGCCAGCGCGGGCACGGCCCAGAGCAGCAGGGAAAGGGTCAAAAGCATCGCAAGCAGCTTCTTCATGGGAAAACCTCCTCGTTGTGTGTTGGGTTTATGGGTTGTAGTTGAATTGGTATTTTGTGTTGTTTAGTATGTTGTTGTTTAGTGTGAAGGTGAGGGTGGAGGCCTCGGTGCCCTCCGGCACGGTGTAGAACAGGGTCATGGTGTCGGCGGCGTACTGGGTGGCCTTTTTGGGCCAGTAGCCCCACACCTGCTCACCCTCGCCGCCGTCGAAGGTCAGCTTGCAGCCATCGCTGATGCGGCTGTACATGGCCTTGCGGAAGTCGTCGCCCTTCGCGCCGTCGGCGGTGATGGTCACCCAGGTGGTGGACTTGTACATGCTGCCCACCTGGGTGGAGATGTAATTCTTCTCCACCGGCTGCTTGCAGTATTCACAGGTGTAGCCCCAGCGGTAGGCCTGGGACGCCACCGCGCCGCAGAACTTCTGATTTGCCATAAAAATGCCTCTTTGCTATATTGCGGCTATGTTATATCTTAGCAAAGAAAGATACAAAAAAGGTGGGCAGTCTGCCCACCTTGTAAAGGGATTCGATGGTATTCAGTTTTCGGTGACGTTCACCTGCACGTCCGTGCCCTCAAACAGTGCGCGCACCGCGTCGGCCTGCTCGTTCAGCACCCAGACGGCCTCCAGGTTGGGGAGCGCCTTCAGGCCGGAGAGATCTCTGATGCTCGTGTGCTGAAGCGTCACAACCTTCGCCTTTGGAAACCGCTGGGCGATGTCGTCCACGTTGTCCATCTCCAGCCACGTGAAGCCCAGGCTTGTCACGTTGGGATAGCTGCCCACCTGGTTGAGGGACGAGATGTCGTTCAGGCCGATGTCCAGCGTCTCCAGCCACCGGCACTTTTGAAGCGCCGTCACGTCGGAGAGGCCGTTGCAGGTCAGGATCGCGTGCCTGAGCCCGGGCGCGTCCGCGATGGCGGCGACGCCGGAGAGGTACATGTGCCTCAGATCCACGGTATACAGCTTCAGCATACCCGCGATACCCGTCGCGTCCACATAGCCCTGGTGGGCGATGTGCACCTCCTGCAGGTTTTTAAGCAATTGCAGGTCGTCCAGCGTGCGGATGGGTCCTCCGACACAGCTGCCCACTTCACACTGGTTGTACGGGTCGGCTTCGCCGAAGGCCTGGTCGCCGAAGATGTACAGCTGCGTGACCCGGGCAAGGTCCTCCTCGGTCAGCGCTCCTTGCTCCTTGCCGATCCACAGCCGCGCGGCTTTTTCGATCAGTGGCTCCTGGAAGGATATCCTTTCCACGGGCCGCAGCCAGTCGGTCCAGCGGCCCACCGCGAAGCCCGCACACAGCATCAGGATCGCCGCCAGCGCCAGCGCAACGGCGGCCCTGGGATCAAAGCGCCGCTTGTGCCTGCCGACGCTCTCCAGCGCCCGCCGGACCTCGCCGACGTCCGAGAAGCGCTGCTGGGGCGCGAAGGCCGTGCAGCGGTCGATGATATGCTGCAGGTCCGGGTCGGTGGAAATGTTCCCGTTCTCCCGGTCGCTGCCCGTCACCAGCCAGCGCAGCAGCACGCCGAAGGCGTAGATGTCCGTCCGGCTGTCCGTCTGGCCGAAGCCGTACTGCTCCGGCGGCGCGTAGCCCTTGGTGCCGAAGAAAACCGTGTCCGTGCCGCTTTCCGCCTTCACGGTGCGGGCGATGTCGAAATCGATCAGCACGATGTCGCCGTCGGGCTTCACGATGATGTTCTCCGGCTTGATGTCCCGGTGGACCACGGGCGGCTCATGGGTGTGCAGCACCTGCAGGATGTCGCAGAGCCTCCTTGCCATGGACACGATATCCTCTATGGACAGCTGGCGGTCCCGGGCGTAGGAGCTCAGCGGCTCGCCCTCGATGTATTCCCGCACGACGCACAGCATCTGTTCGTTCCGGTACTCCTCGTAGTAATGCGGCAGGCCGGAATGGTTCAGGTCCTGCAGCAGCTGGATGTCCGGGCGCAGCGGAAAGGCGGCGCGGTCATAGCAGGTAGCGATGGCCATCTCGCCATCTGACTTGCGCTGCACCAGGAAGGTCTCCCTGCCCTTATGGCTCGCCAGGCATTCCATCTGGTCATAGGCCGCCAGGAAATCCTGGGGATAGCTGCTCTGCGCGAACACGGATTCCATGTCCGCCACGATGCGCTTCAATTCTTTCACTTTTCTCGCCCTCCCAGCAGCGGCAATTTCAGGTCCTGCAGGATGATCTGCGTGTCCAGCAGGGATATGTGGTTGTGAAAGCAGTAGATGATCGCCGCGTCGCGCTTGATGCGGGGATACAGCGGGCTCCTGCGGGCGATCCGCAGCATTTCCTGCGCTTGGGGCAGATCGGCTTCCATGGCGAAGGCCAGCTGCAAAACCGTATCCCTCGACGGGTTGCGCTTGCCGCTGAAAAGCTGGTGGCCGTAGGACTTTTCCAGGTTCGCCCGCCGGATGACTTGCTCCGGCACATCCAGGTGCTGCCTGCACCACTGGTTCAGGTAGTCGCTGAAGGAGGCCGTCAGGTACGCAGATTCGTTTCTCTGGAGAAAGTGCTCCAGGTTTCGCTCCTTGAACAGCAGCGCCAGCAACTCGTCCGTGCTGATTCGGTTGTTGTCCGGCATGGCTCTCTCACCTCATTACTGTAGCCCTATAATAGCATTTCCATTTTACCAAAAGGTGGGCAGACTGTCCACCTTGTTTCAGATCAAATATTTCCAGAGCTCTTTCTCCACGCTTTTTTAGATTTATACCCTTTCCCGCGGAAAATAATGGCGTAAGGAGGCACAATGTCCCCGATATAGCTGTCTCCACAAATAATACATGAGAGTCCAAAATGTTCTACTCCAAAACGCTATATTATCTATCGAGTTCAGAAAACATAACTCATGCAGCGGTGACACGGAGAAAACTGAACCTTTCACAACAGTCTGTTATAAAAAATAACCGGAAGCACTGCTCTAAACAATGCTCCCGGCCTGATTTGTGATGTTAATCAGCTATTATGTATTCGTATTTCATCCCATTCCGGAAGATGAATACCAGCTTCCTATCTTGTCCAATGACAACCCTGTCAACCAGCGCGACAAAGGTATAAGGATCAAAGCCCACACATTCTTCCTGTTCTTCAAGCATGCGCAGGAACACCTCGATCTTCCGTCTTCGATCTGCCTTATCCTTTTTCTGATCCTCGATGCTGCGAATCTTCTCACTGAGTTTTTCATGCTCTGCTGCCAGTGCATCGTACTCTCGTTGATACTCTTCCTGATCCCTTCGCACCCTGGCGTTCTCTTCGACCAGCTTCCTGACACGCTCCGCCATGCCTAGCGCCTGATCCTGCAGCCTCATTGCGATCCTATCAAGTTCGCTCGTGTCAAGCGCCTCATCCAGCACTTCGCGGCAGACAGCGAAGATGACATCCTTTTCGGCAATGACCTTCTGCATCACGTCAACGAACGCTCTCTCCAACTCCTCCTGAGTCACATGCGGCGTTGAGCATTTTGCCTCTCCGCCATACTTGTTGTTGCAGTGCCAGATCGTGCGACGGTATTCGTCCGTGCTGTGCCAGACTTTACTGCCATAAAAGGCGCCGCAGTCACCGCATACGATGCGCGAGGCAAAACAACTTTTGCCGCTGTAGCTCCCTTTCAGGCTTCTTCGCCACTCCAGTTCCATCTGGGTCAGGTCGAATACCTCCGCGCTGACGATGGCTGGATGGCTGTTCTGCGCGTAATACTTCGGGATCTCGCTGCCGTCGTTCACCACGAAGGTTTTCTTGATATAGTCCGTGCAGTAGGTTTTCTGCAGGATAGCATCGCCTTTATATTTTTCGTTGGTCAAGATGCTCTCAATCGTAGATGGACTCCACCGGGCGCTTTTCTTTCTGGCCTTGGCTGCTTCGATCTCATCCTCACCGAGCAGGCTCTTGCGGGAAGGACAGGGAATACCGGCGAGATTCAGCTCTCTGGCGATGATCGCAGAGGTTGCACCCTCCAGAAAGCGCCTGAAAATCGTGCGTATGATCTTCGCTTCGGCCTCCACAACCTCCGGAATACCGTTCTTACCGCGTCGATAACCCATAAACTGCTTATAGGCCATCGTAACCTTGCCTTCGGCAAAACGCTTGCGCATGCCCCAGGTCACGTTTTCGGAAATGTTGCGGCTTTCCTCTTGGGCAATGCTGGACATGATCGTCAGCAGCACCTCGCCCTTGCCGTCCAGCGTGTAGATGTTCTGCTCCTCGAAATAAACCTCCACGCCGCGTTCCTTCAGTTCACGGATGGTAGTCAGCGTGTCCACTGTATTTCGTGCAAAGCGTGATACGGACTTTGTGATAATCAGGTCTATCTTCCCGGCCAGCGCATCTTCTACCATGCGATTGAAGCCTTCGCGCTTTTTTCTGCTGGTGCCGGTGATGCCCTTATCGGTATACACGTCCACGAACTGCCAGTTATCGGTATGTTCTTTACCTTTAATGTACTCAGTATAGTGCTTCACCTGCGCCTCATAGCTGGTCAGCTGCTCCTCGCTGTTGGTGGAAACACGGGCGTATGCAGCCACTCGCTTGGGACGAACAGCGAACGTTGGCATCCCCGGCATCGCCTGCAGGCGCGGCGGGATCATCGTGACCGTCTTAACTCTTGTAACGGTAGGCTCGTATGCTCTGGCTTCGCTCATTGTTCAGTCTGCTCCTTTCTGCGCCTGCGTTGTTCCTTGGTTTTCTCAGCAGCCTTTTTGCGCTTTTCAGCATCCCAGCTGTCTTTGCGTGAATGGTCCTTCCAGAAGTGTTCCTCGGTATGACCATCCTGAAAAACAAACAACACCCGATTATTCGGATGCATCTCTATATGATGGATACGTTCAAGCGCCGCTTGGTCGTCAAGCATCGGACTAATGCCCAGCACGCTGGCGATCAGATCAATCAGAATCTTTTCGGGAATCTGCTTGGAAGCGCAGTAGGCTTTCCCTCTGTAGCTGAAGGTAGCGTCACTGCGCCGGTGTGCATATATGGTTGATCTGCAATATTTTCTTGAACATCTTCCGTTCCGGCCATTTGGCCGTATCGGAAACATCGTTGTTCTACATACAGAAGAAAACTTCTTCCAGAATTCTGGTAGAAGGGAAAGGCTCAGTCCTTTTGTGCTGCGCGATAATGTTCTGCAGCGTACAGGTACTGCTTCTCAAATTCTGTGATTGCCTGACGGCTGATCCTGCGAAACGGCAGTAGCATATCAAACGCATGAAAACCTGTGGGATAAACATCGACATACGCAGTTACACCTGCTTTTTTCAGATTCTCTATATACGCCAGCGTTTCACAATAGAACGGCTCCTGATCACCGACAAACGTATAGGTCGGCGGAAGACTGCTGTAATCCGTCTGTCTCGCCGGGGAGGCATAGGGCGGAATCTTGCCGGAAACATCTCTCAAATACAGTTTCCATGCCGCATGGTTGCGCTTTGTATTCCACGAAATTCCGTGGTTATTCCGGGAGGAATCAGTATCCCTGTGATCCAGCATCGGATACAGCGGCATCTGATATGCAATATTCACTTCGCCTCGATCCCGCGCCAGCATACACAATGCCGCTGTCAGGCCGCCGCCTGCACTCTCGCCGCCTACCATAATCTGATCATCTGCGCAGCCCAGATCCGTCGCATGCTCTTTCAAATACAGCACCGCCTTATAACAATCCTCCAGCGCCGCCGGGTAAGGCGCCTTGCCCGTCAACCGGTATTCCGGCGAGATCACCACCGCACCGTACTCCGTCACCAATCGTTTTGCCCGGGACATGAAAACCATTTCAGCCATGCCAACAGCATATCCTCCGCCGTGAATCCAGAGGATACCGGGCGTTTTCTCCCGTGGTTGCTTACAGACGGTAGGGCTGAGGATCAGCAGCTTCATGCGGTAATTGCCAGAAGGAATGTTGATTTTCTGAAGCGTATATTTCTTCATATGATTTTCATGCCAACTTTCGTTCAATATTAGAAAGCGATTATCGGGGATAAATCATCCGGCAACTTATCAGAATTATATCATGAAAACATAGAATCCGAAAGAGCAGAATACTTCGGACGATTCTTTTAACTCGTGACGTTTTCCTCAAATCGTCCAAAGTCGGGTGCATTTTTGCTTATTTAGCTTCGAAATATCATAAAAACTGCCCTGGTTTGGACGAAAAAAGGCCGGACAGGGACAATCCCTATCCAGCCAAATGACGCCGCATATTCGATTTCTTGCGCCCAATAGGGCGTTTCGTCGTTATAGCCCTATATTTTGACGCTTTATCAGTCTATAAGTGCAAAAATAATCACTCATGCTTTGTATCAAAACATGAGTGATTAGGTGGCTCCCCAGGTAGGACTCGAACCTACAACCCTTCGGTTAACAGCCGAATGCTCTGCCATTGAGCTACTGAGGAATATGAAATGCGGCAGCGATCTACTCTCCCGGGCCGTCACCAGCCAAGTACCATCGACGTGCTGGGGCTTAACTTCTGTGTTCGGAATGGGAACAGGTGGAACCCCCAGGCCATTGCCACCGCAATGGGTGAACTCCTTTATCAGGACGCTTTCCCTCGCACCCTGACAACTGCATATGAGCTTTCTTTCAACAAGATCTCTCTCAATCATTCCCTATTGGTCTTCCCAGAATCAACTAAATCAAGCTCTCGACCTATTAGTATCATCAAGCTCCATGCGTTACCGCACTTCCACCGATGACCTATCGCCCGGTAGTCTTCCGGGGGTCTCTCGCATTGCTGCCTGGAATCTTATTCTCGAGGTGGGCTTCACGCTTAGATGCCTTCAGCGTTTATCCCATCCGCACTTCGCTTCCCTGCTATGCCGTTGGCACGACAACAGTTGCACCAGTGGTGCGTCCATTCCGGTCCTCTCGTACTAGGAACAGCTCCTCTCATGACTCCTACGCCCACGATGGATAGGGACCGAACTGTCTCACGACGTTCTGAACCCAGCTCGCG
>ERZ857882.2429-NODE-2429-length-19283-cov-7.096838_pt1 | contig 19283 bp, 19 predicted proteins | sample MGYA00519697_ERZ857882 | MGnify/ENA primary metagenome ERZ857882 (study PRJEB31778, sample SAMEA3449373) | human gut metagenome | biome: human gut; feature: human-associated habitat; material: faeces | place: United Kingdom | collected 2010/2012 ...
AAAGTCTGCTTTATCGTGCAGGCCGGAAAGGAGCATTCTATGCGCACCCAGGACCCCGATCTGCTCGAAACCCTCGCCGCGGCGGCAGGCTGCGACTACCTCTCGGATCTTCGGCTGCCCACCCACCGCGCCGCGCTGCGCCTGGCCGTCCAGGGCTGCGCCGCCGAAGACTATCCCGCCCGCCAGTGGCAGGAGGCGCTCGGTTACCTGTGCGGCGCCTCCCCCTCTTCCCTGCCGGCAGACCAGGCACGGGAAAAGCTGCTCGGTTTTCTCGGCGGAAAACCTGCCCGGCGCTGAGCGCGCCGTCCTTTGGGAAGTGCATTTGCGGATGCACTTCCCATTTTTTTGACATTTGGGCACAATTGGCCCTGTTATTTTTTGTTCAATGGCCTTATAATAAGGGCATAAGAGGAAAGTGGGGGGTCGTGCAATGAATGTTCTGATTCTTTCGTGCAACACCGGCGGGGGCCACAACGCCGCGGCGCGCGCCGTGATGGAGGCGCTGCGCCGCAGGGGGCATACCTGCAAAATGGTGGACTATCTGGCCCTTGCCAGCGACTTTGTGTCCAAAGAGGTCTGCGGCGCCTATGTATCCATCGTGAACCACGCGCCCAGCATGTTCAATCTGATCTACAAGGCGGGCGCGTTGGTCAGCAGCCCGCACCGCCGCTCGCCCATCTATTATATCAACCGCACCTACGTGCGCTTTTTGCGGCGCGAATTTGCAGCCGCGCACTACGACGCGGTGGTGGTGAGCCATATCTTTGCGGCCCAGGCCCTCACCGAGCTGCGCCGCCGGGGCGAGCTGAACATCCCGTTTCTGTGCATCGCCACCGACTATACCTGCAGCCCCTTCTGGGAAGAGGTGGACTGCGACCGCCTCACCATTCCCCATCCGGACCTTGCCCAGGAGTTCATGGACCACGGCGTGGAACCCCGCCGCCTCCTGCCCTGCGGCATCCCGGTAAGCGGCGCCTGCAACACCCTCATCAGCCACACCGAGGCCCGCCAGCAGCTCGGCCTGCCCGCCGACCGGCCTCTGGTGCTGCTTCTGGGCGGCAGCATGGGCCACGGCAGCCAAAAGGACCTCATCGACGCGCTTCTCGCCCGCAAGCGTTTCTCCCCCCACATCGCGGTGGTGTGCGGCTCCAACGAAAAGGCGAAAGCCTCGCTGGAAAAGCACTATTCCAAACGCCCCGATGACGTGACCATCCTGGGCTTTGAAAAGCGGGTTCCCCTGCTCATGCGGGCGGCCAGCGTCACCTTCACAAAGCCCGGCGGCCTTTCCAGCACCGAGGTGGCGGTGGTAAACACCCCCCTCATTTTCACCAACGCCATCCCCGGCTGCGAAACCCATAACCAGGAGTTCTTCCTTGCCCGCGGCATGGCCTACGCGCCCGACAGCGTGTGGGCGCAAAGCAAGGCGGCCCGGCTGCTGTGCACCAGCGCCGAAAACCTCGAAGCCATGCTCACGGCCCAGCGCGCCCATGTGCCCCAAAACGCCGCCGACGTCATCTGCGACGAACTGGAAGCCCTGCGCGCGCGGTAACCTCATTCCTGTTTTTACACGCCGTGTTTCTGTCTTTATGCACCACCCGGAAAGGAGGCCGGCCCCATGCTTGCTCTCGGTTTATTCGTGCTTGGTTTTTTCAGCGGCAGCGTGCTCTACAGCGCGCTTTTGCCCCGCCTGACCAAGGGCGTCGATGTGCGCGCCCTCGCGCCGGACCATAACCCCGGCGCTGCAAACGTGTTTAAATATGCCGGCGTGCCGGTGGGCATTCTGGCGCTGGTATGCGATCTGGCAAAGGCCTATGTGCCGGTGCGGCTGGCGCTGCGCTGGCTTCCATTGGCGGATCCCGCCTTTGCCCTGGTGCTCTGCGCCCCCGTGCTGGGCCACGCTTTTTCCCCCTTTGCCCATTTCCGGGGCGGCAAAGCCATCGCCGCCAGCTTCGGCGCGCTGCTGGCGCTGCTGCCCGGCTGCACGGTGGTGCTGCCGCTGATCTTCTGGTACATATTGTTTTCCACCGCCGTCATCATCCGCCCCCATGCGGCGCGCACCATCCTCACCTTTGTGCTGGTGGCCGCCGCAGCGGCCCGGCAGCCCTTCTTTTCGGTGCGCATGGGCGTGGTGCTCATCGCGGCGGCCGTGATCTGGCGGCATCTCCCGGCGCTGCGCGGCCAGCAGCCCGCCCTGATCCTGCTGGGCCATACCGTGTGGACCTCGCGGCATGGCAGCCCCGGCGAACGTCCCATGCGGCCTTAGCCTCCAAAAAATTTAAAAGCGGCTGCAAAAGCAGCCGCTTTTTTTGAGCATCTGTGTTACAATAAAGCCAGAAGGTCAATTTCTGCACTGCGAGGTGTTTTGTATGGATTTTCAAGAAATCACACGTCAGGCCCGCCAGGCGGCCGCGGAGCTTCTTGCCGCCGCCAGGCTCGTGCCGGGCTCCATCCTGGTGGTCGGCTGCTCTTCCAGCGAGATCCTGGGCCGGCGCATCGGCCACGGCTCCAGCATGGAAGCCGCTGCCGCCGTGTTTGCCGGGCTGCAGCCCGTGGCCGCAGAGGCCGGGGTCTATCTGGCGGCCCAGTGCTGCGAGCATCTGAACCGCGCCATCGTGCTGGAGGCGGCGGCTTTGCCGCCGGGCGCCGAGCCGGTCAGCGTGATCCCCCAGCCCAAAGCGGGCGGCAGCTTTGCCACCACCTGCTGGCAGCACTTTGAGCGCCCGGTGGCCCTGGAGGGCATCCGCGCGGACGCCGGAATGGACATCGGCGATACCCTCATCGGCATGCACCTGAAGCCGGTTGCCGTGCCGGTGCGCCTCAGCCTTAACCGCATCGGCGATGCAAACCTTGTGTGCGCGCGCACCCGCCCCAAATTCATCGGCGGCGCGCGGGCCGTATACGCGCCGGAGGTGTAAGCAATGGATGAATTAGCCCTTCTCACCCAGCGGGTGGCCGCGGTGCGCGAGCGCATGGCCGCCGCCTGCGCCGCCGCCCACCGGCCCGAAAGCAGCGTGCTTCTGTGCGCCGCCAGCAAAACTCAGACCCCCGCCACCGTGGCCCTGGCCGCGGGCCTTCCCATCGACCTTTTCGGCGAGAACCGCGTGCAGGAGCTGGTGGAAAAACGCGCCGCGCGCGCCTATGGTCAGGTTCCCCTGCATTTTATCGGCCATCTGCAAACCAACAAGGTAAAACAGGTGGTGGGCGCCGCCGGGCTCATCCAGTCGGTGGGGTCCGGGCATCTGCTGCTTGCCGTGGCAAAGGAAGCGCAGAAGCAGGGCCTCGTGCAGCCGGTCTTTCTCGAGGTAAACATCGGCGGCGAAGAGAGCAAAAGCGGCGTCGCCCCCGCCGAGCTGCCCCGCCTGGCCGAGCTGGCCGAGTCCCTGCCCGGCGTAACGGTCCAGGGGCTCATGTGCATCCCTCCAAAGGCCGGCACACCGGCCGCCCAGCGGCGGTACTTTGCCGCCATGCGGGATTTGTTCGACCGGCTGGCCGCCCAGCGGTTCAGCACCGTGCACATGCGCCAGCTCAGCATGGGCATGAGCGGCGATTTCGAGGCCGCTATCGCCGAGGGCGCCACCATCGTGCGGGTCGGCACCGCTCTGTTCGGCCCGCGGCAGTAATCCCCGCGCGGTTCTTTCCCGCGCCGCGCCCTGTTTGCCGCGGGAACACCGGCCTTTGAACAAAAAACCGATTTTCAGGGGGGAGGGCCCGCTTCCAGAATGCGGCCCCTCCCCCCTGTGTTTTCCACAGTTTCACCGCCGGGGGTGCAAAACCCGCCGTGCAAAACGCCAAACCTCTTCGCCTTTGCTTGCAAACCCCCGCCGGGCGTGTATACTTATTCCATACATGATTTTTTTGACAGGCAGGTGCGTTTTGCGGTGAAAATGCGGCAAACTTCGGCTTTTTATGGTATTTTTCGGCGGCAGGCTTAAGGCCTGCCGCCTTTTACTTTATCGTAGCACCGCTGTAACAGATTGAAAGGCAGGTCCGGATGAAACGATTTCATTTTCCCCACAGGCTCAAAAATTTATTGCTGGTGCTGGCGGGCAACGCGGTATACGCCCTGGCGGTCAACATGTTTGTGCTGCCCTGCGGCCTCATTACCGGCGGCACCACCGGCCTTGCCCTGGCCGCCCAGCACTATCTGGGGCTGCCCGTGGCGGATTTTGTCCTGATCTCCAACGTGGTCATGTTCGTGCTGGGCGCGGCCATCATGGGCAAGTGGTTTGCCTTTAACACCGCGCTCTCCACCTTTTGCTATCCGCTTCTGCTCAAAGCCTTCGCCTATATCCCCGGCATCGGCAGCCTGACCCGCGACCCGCTGCTGGCCACCATTTTCGCCGGCGTGATGATCGGCGGCGCCATCGGCCTGGTGATCGGGGCGGGCGCGTCCAGCGGCGGCATGGATATCCCCCCCATTCTTCTGAACAAGTTCTTCGGGCTGCCCATTTCGGGCGTCATGTACGTGCTGGATTTCGTCATCCTGATCGGCCAGATGTCCTTTGCCGAAAAGGATCAAATCCTCTACGGCGTGCTCTTGGTGCTGCTGTACACCCTGGTGCTGGAAAAGGTGGTGCTGATGGGCCATTCCAAAATCCAGGTGAACATCCTCAGCGAAAAAAACGAGGAGATCCGCAAGATCATCCTGAATGTGCTGGACCGCGGCTGCACGGTGCTACACGCCCAGACCGGCTATACCCACGCCGAGCGGGACATGCTCATGACCATCGTGACCAACCGCGAGCTGGCAAAGCTCAACCATCTGGTGCTGGAGGCCGACCCCCAGGCGTTCATGTTCATCAACTCCGTGAACGAGGTGCACGGCCGCGGCTTCACCCTGCGCAAAATCTACAAATAACAAGGCGGTGCGCTGCAACATGAAAATCGAAAACGATCTGGGGCGGGACCCCATTCCCCGGCTGGTGCTGCGGGTGGCCCTGCCCAGCATGCTGGCCCAGTTTGTGAGCGTGCTTTACAGCGTGGTGGACCGCATGTACATCGGCAACATTCCCGATGTGGGCAAGCTTGCGCTGGCCGGGGCCGGGGTGTGCGGCCCCATCGTGACCATGATCGGTTCGGTGGCCTTTCTTGTGGGCGTGGGCGGTTCGCCCCTCATGAGCATCCGCATGGGCGCGGGCGATCAAAAAGCCGCCCGCAAAATTTTAGCCAACTGCTTTTTGATGCTGTGCGGCCTTTCCGCCGCTCTCATGGCCCTGGCCTTCGCCACCCGCCGCTCGGCGCTGCTGCTGTTCGGCGCCAGCCCCTCCACCCTGCCCTATGCCGAGACCTACTACACCATCTATCTGTGCGGCACCCTGTTCGCCCTGCTCACCACCGGGCTGAACCAGTTCATCATCTGCCAGGGCTTTGCCAAAAAGGGCATGTTCTCGGTGCTGCTGGGCGCGGTGCTCAACATCGCGCTGGACCCCGTGTTCATCTTCGGCCTCAAAATGGGCGTGGCGGGCGCGGCGCTGGCCACCGTGCTCAGCCAGCTTGCCAGCTGTATCTATGTGCTGCGCTTTTTGCTGGGCCCGGTGCCGCCGGTGCGCATCACCTTCGGCCAATACGATCTTCGGGTCATGGGGCGGGTCACGGCGCTGGGCTTCACCCCCTTCGCCATTGTCGCGGTCGACAATATCATGATCATTGCCCTGAACGCCCTCCTGCAAAAATACGGCGGCGCGGCCCAGGGCGACATGCTGGTGGCCGCCGCCACCATCTCCCAAAGCTTCATGCTGGTGGTCACCATGCCGCTGGGCGGCATCACCGGCGGCACCGGGGCGATCCTGGGCTTCAATTACGGCGCGGGCCGGCCCGACCGCATCCTCCAGGCGCAGAAATACATCCTGCTGCTGTGCGTTGGCTACACAGCCCTTCTGTGCCTTGCCGGGCAGCTTGCGCCCGGGCCCTTTGTGGGCATCTTCACCAAAGACGCGCAGGTGGCGCCGCTGGCGGCCCGGGCCATCCGCATCTGCACCCTGGGCGTGGTCCCGCTGGCGCTGCAGTACACGGTGGTCGACGGCTTCACCAGCATGGGCATGATGCGCTATGCCCTGCCCCTCTCGTTTTTCCGCAAGCTGGTGTACTTTGTGCCGCTGTTTGTGCTGCCCGCCGTGTTCGGCGGCATGGCCGCCTTTTACGCCGAGCCCATCTCGGATTTTATCGCCCCGGCCGTTTCGGCCCTTGTATACTGGCGGCGCATCCGCTATGTGGTGGGCGCAAAAGCGCCGTCGGTGTAATGCCCCACAAACAAAGCCGTGGCCGCTGCAAATGCAGCGGCCACGGCTTTGTTTGTGTTCCTTTCCGTTCTTACGGGCCCTTTTCCGCCGGGAGCCGCCCGTTTTCCCGGGCCGCGGGGATTATCTGCTTAAAAGCATCCCCGCTTTGCCTTTTGTGCGCCTGTCAACTCCCAGCTGCCTGCAGCGCCAGGAGCGTTTGCGCATCGCTCTCTTTCAGTGGGAACGCCCAGCGGTTTTCCCATTCAAGCACATAATAAAAACCATCGGCTGTGCAAAACCTTGCCTGCTTTTCCTGTTCCATAAAGCTTCCATCCGCCAGTTTATACAGGCGTGCCGTTCCGACCAGAGCTTTTTGCGCATAAAACTGCAGCTCCACAAGCGCCGCCGAATCCTCTTTTTCAACCTTCTTTGCCGCATACAGCGTTTGCAGCCGGCATATCGTTTTGATCTGTTCCACCCGGCCCCCATCCACCGTTTCCTGCGCTCCCGTTTGCCCCGGAAAGATCGTGATATAGTCGATCTCATCATAACGATCCATGATCCCAACGATCCTGCGGGTCTCCCATGCCTTTGCGAGCGAGACGGCTAAAACAAGGCTCGAAACGCATAGGATCAGGATCGCTATGGTCTGCTTTCTCTTTTTCATGCCTCGCCTTTCCAACACAGCTTTTCATTCATTTGCCAGCTCGTTCGCCGTGCAGGCGCGCCCCTATTGTGCCTTTGCCGCCTCGGCGGTTTGGGCAAGGCATCCCAGGCACGCCCCGCTCACGAACGGATAGGAAAAGAAGAAGGTTCCCCAGCTTTTGCTCCAAAAGAAATCGGCCCGCAAGCCCCGGAATACGCTCAGCACCGCCGCGGCCAGCAGCACAAGCTGCAGCACCGCTAAAAACCGCCTGTGTGTTCGGGCGGCCGCGGTGCAAAGGCCGCCGGCGCCTCCCGCCAGCACCCCGGCAGCAAGCGGGGTCCACACCATGCTCCAAATGCCGCCCCCCAGGTCCAAACGCCCCATCAGCACCACCGTCAAAAACGGTTCCAACGCGCCCACCGCAGCACCCACGGCCAAAACCGCGGCGGCAAGGGCCGCCTTTTCGGGCAGCTTGCGCGCCGCGGCCGCCCCGCCCATCAAGCCCGGCAGCAGGCCGGCCAGCAGAAAAAGATATTGCGGAAACCCCCACCGGCTTACCTGGGTGCTCTGGCTTTGCAGCAGCAGCCGATGGATACCGCTTATGGGCAAAACCGCCGCAGTGAACACAGCCGAAACGGCCGCACACCAAAGCTGCTGCTTGCGGCTGCTCCGGCAGACCAGCGCCCCTGCGCCGTACCCGATCACCGCGGTAATAAAAGGAACGGTGATCATATGCGTGGTGCCGCTGATAAAGATAAGAATGCAGCAAAAGATACCGCACATAAAAATCGGGTGCTGCCCTTTTTGAACCATTTCGCCTGCCCCCTTTTTTTAACATTACACGATTTTTGCAGGATTTGCAAATACTATTAAAAACAGCGGCTAATATGAATTAGCCGCTGTTTAGCCAACCTTTACGCACAGTCCAAGAACTATTGAGAAACAACAAAACTCCTGTGTAAACTTTGCCCTTTTGCCGTCGCCGTTTCTCTCTGTTCACTTTTTCAAGTTCTTTTTAATATATATAATTAATGCTATCGCTATCAAAACGGAATTAAAAACTCTGAGAAATGTTTCAAAATAAGAAAACGCCGCTAATATTTCATACATGTATCTATCAAACTCCTGAACCACATATTTCGATCATTTTAGAAACAAAAGATTTTTTTCTGGGCACTCAGCTTAAAACTTTTTCAAGGCGCAAAAGTTTCTTGTCATTTTCCATCCCCCCTCACTTTCGCTCTAAAATAACCCCTCAAAAAAGTATGCCAGGCTGGTTCCTTTAGGAATTCCACGCATTACTTTCACGCATTTTTCCATTATATTGTTGCTTTTCAGCATATCCCGCATTGCTTTCCAATGCAAGGAAAGAGTCGATTGTGCAAGAATAACAGGGCGAAGAGGTGTGGTTGGCACCTTCCCGCCCTGTTGCTATACATCTTATAACAGCGTCCCTTGATGCCAGTCTTGTCTTAACAAAACTGTTTTTGTGCCGTTTCAAGGAAGCACTTGGCGCAAAAGAGCTACCAATAGTTCACCCGTGCTCTCAACGCCATACTAATTGGTGTCTTTAACACAATAATCTCATTATCTGGATTTTCGGTCGTAGCATTTTCAGCACTATTACCAGTATGGTACCGAGATCTTACGGATTTGTCAATTCCCGTTTTTTTGTGAAATCAAGGATCGCCAGAGGACGGAAAAGAGGAAAAATCCTGCTTCGACTGCCGCTTGGCAGACTTTGCTCTGCAACTTTTTTTGAAGATCACCACGGCAATCACCACTAACGCCACAAGCGTTACCAGCGGGAAGAGGCCCATCAGGACCCAAGAATATTGCAGCAGAAACGACATAGGGGCACCCTCTTTATTGTTTCGTAATGTTGAACTTGACGAAAAAACATTTTAACCAGAAACAGAAGTATATAAAGTGGTACCTTTCATTTCTGCAAACAAATTATATCTTGCACTGGCTATCCCTTGAAACTCATAATCCCACCATCCTCTCGCTACTGTGCTGCTGTACTCTAAACCAGAATTGGTCACAGTTACGCCAAGGCTAAGATGTGATTGATTATAAGCATTAGTAATTTTTCCATCCGAAGAAATATTAATAAAATACCAGATATTCATATAAACAGTATACCAATAGATTTCCCATTCGCCAGTAGCATTTTCATAGGTTCCGCGTGTAGTAGGGCCCACTGGAACAATTCCAATTGTGGCAACTTCTCCATTCTCAAGTACAATTTCTTGCTCTTGGGGAACACGATTAGTAAGATCAAAACTAACAACGCCGCTAATCTCAATGTCGTTAGGAGGATTCGAGTCTGCAAAAGCGCAAGGAACAACAGTAAACATCACAACAAATGCCAAAATAGCAGAAAATATTTTTTTCATGAATACAGCCCTCCTATAAACGAAATATTGAAACAAACTAAAAAGTATCACTGCCTTTGCAGCAAACTTTTAGCCATTTCTGTGGAATTTATAAATTTTCAAAAAGCTTACTCTTTTAATTCATCGGCTCCACTTTCCCTTCTGTCTATATTTTATAGTTTAATACTACCATGTTTAAATTATTTTGTCAACTAATATATTGTCATAAAAGGTATTTACATCAACTTATATTTGTGGTTTAATAAAATCATCAAAGAAGGAATTTCACATGAGTATCTCAGACAACTTAAAGCGCGGCACGGTGGAATTGCTGCTGCTTACCCTGCTGGGGGAACAGGATATGTACGGCTATCAGCTCTCGCAAACGCTGGCCCAGCGCAGCGAGGGCTTGTTTACCTTGCAGGAAGGCTCCATGTACCCCACCCTGTACCGCCTGATGGAAAAGGGCCTCATCAGCGACCGCAAAGAGTTGGTGGGCAAGCGCCGCACCCGGGTCTACTATCACCTGGAGCCAAAGGGCGAAACCTATCTGGGCGAAATACGCCGCGAATACTTTTCACTCAACCAGGGCGTGATGAACGTGCTGAACAGCACCAAAAAGGCGGGTGAAGCGGGTGGCTGATCTTTTGATCGAAAAAAGCGTGGAGCAGTATCTCCGGCAGGTGGAACATGCGCTGGTGGCGCCGCGCGCCATCCGTGAAGGGCTTATAGAATCCCTTCGCGGCGATATATGGGACTATCTGGAAGCTCACCCCGGGGCCGACCTGGACGAACTTTGCGCGCATTTTGGCACGCCGCAAAAAATCGCCGACGAAACGCTGGCCGCGCTGCCGCCCGCTACCCTCCGGGGCTATGTGCGCCGCCATGCCTGGGCGCGTGCGCTGCTCATCCTGCTGGTGGTCGTGATCCTGGGCGCGGGCCTCACCTGGGCCATCGAGCGCATTTTTTATGCCGCCAACGGCAACCCCATTGTGATCATCGAAAGACCTGAGATTGTATCTTCCATTCCAGAAAGCGCGGCAAACGATACCGGATGGGTGTGGGAAAAGGAATCGTAAATGCAGAATTTCTCTGCATTGATTTTTTTGCGAAGGAGTGTTTTTATGAAAAAGGTTGCTTGCTCGGTTCTGGCATTTCTTTTGGTCGTTTCGTTCGCATTACCCTGTTTTGCGGTTGAACCCGAGGATGTAATCGTAAGCCAAACCATCCAGCAGCTTGGCACAGATTCCTATATCATCATCACTCTGCGAAAAAGCGTTCCGACCCCTATTGCACGCAGCGGCATTTACACTCAAACAGGTTCTAAAGATTACACTTATGTTTCCAGCGGAACGCTGCAATGGACCTTTTCTGTGGCCGGAAACTTCGAGATCAATCCCGGTGTAAGCTGTAAATGCACAAACAGTGCGTATCGCTTTAGCCGAAGCGTCAGCGGGTGGTCCCTCTCCTCTGCCGACAGCAGCCACAGCGGCAGCACGGCCACCGCATGGGGCACCGTGACCGGTCCCAAACCTGTATCTCCCCGCGTTTCGGTTTCCTGCGACTCCAACGGTAACCTCACTTAATTTCTTTCTTTTCGCCTGCGGAACCCGCGCCGCGCCTTTCCCTACCGTGCGGCGCTGCGGTTCTTGCAATCCCTTCAAGGCTGGGTGTTATCACCCGGCCTTGATTTTTTTGCGCGCCTCTCCTTTTGTCCGATCGTGCACCCCCGGTGGAAATATGCGCCAAGGTTTTGCCGCCTTTTGCCCTCAAATTTCGTGAACCTCTCCAAATTTGATTTTTCGTCCACGTTTTTTGTATTTTCAGGTTGCAAAGTACAGGTCCGCCGCTTATAATAGGCACAGATTTGTTTTGAGAGGAGCGTGACTCACCATGCAAGCATGCCGCACCGAAGAACTATTCGATCTCAGCCATACCCTGGCGGCCCCCCTGCTGGCCCGGTTTCCCTGGCCCTGGCAGGCGCTGGACGATCTGGCCGGTTTTCTTCTTACCCTCGGCGAAAGCCTTCCCGCCGGTGAATACGATTCCCCCGCGCCGGGGGTCTGGGTGGCCAAAACCGCCCGGGTGGCGCCCACAGCCTTTTTGGGCGCGCCCTGCATCGTGGGCCCCGGGGCCGAGGTGCGGCACTGCGCCTTTATCCGGGGCGCGGCGCTGGTGGGCGCCGGCGCGGTGGTGGGCAATAGCGTCGAGCTGAAAAACTGCATTCTGTTCAATGGCGCGCAGGCCCCCCATTTCAACTACATCGGCGATTCGATCCTGGGCCACAAGGCACACCTGGGCGCGGGTGCGGTAACCAGCAACCTAAAAAGCGATAAAAGCCCGGTGGTCATCCGGGGGGCGGAATGCCAGCTCGCCACCGGCCGCAAAAAGCTGGGGGCCCTGGTGGGCGACGGGGCCGAGGTCGGCTGCAACAGCGTGCTCTGCCCCGGCGCGGTGCTGGGCAAAAACAGCCAGGTATACCCCACCAGCTGTGTGCGGGGCGTGGTGCCCGCCGGCCATATTTTCAAGGGCCCGGGGCTTGTGATAAAGCGGATTCTGAATTTTGAGGGGAGGCAATAAAATGGGCAGGCTTTTTGGCACCGACGGGGTGCGCGGCATCGCCGGCCAGGATATGACCTGTGAGCTGGCAATGGACCTGGGCCGCGCGGCGGCCACCGTGCTGACCTATGGCCGCAGGCGGCGCCCGCTTGTGGTGCTCGGCAAGGACACTCGCATTTCCAGCGATATGCTGGGCGCGGCGCTGGCGGCGGGCCTTTGCAGCGTCGGGGCGGATGTGATCGACCTGGGGGTCGTTCCCACCCCCGCCGTGGCGTATCTCGTCATGAAGTACAAGGCGGACGCGGGCGTCATGATCTCGGCCAGCCACAACCCCTACCCCTTCAACGGCATCAAGATCTTCGGCGGCGAGGGCTTCAAGCTGCCGGACGAACTGGAAGACCAGATCGAACGCCTCATCGGCCAGGGCCGGTGGCGGCTGGCCACCGGCGACGCATTGGGCCAGATCACCCACTGCGCCACCGCCGTGCGCGATTACGTCGAGCACCTGAAAAGCACCATCCCCACCTCGCTGGACGGCCTGCGCATTGCGGTCGACTGTGCCAACGGCTCGGCCAGCGCCACCGCGCCCGCCCTGTTTGCCGAGCTGGGGGCGGACGCGGTCATCTTCAGCGCCGCGCCGGACGGGGTCAATATCAACGAAAACTGTGGTTCCACCCATTTAAAAGCCCTGCAGGACTATGTGCGCGCCCACGGGGAAGTGCAGGCGGGCGTTGCGTTTGACGGCGACGCCGACCGCTGCCTTTTTGTGGATGCAAACGGCAGCGTGGTGGACGGCGACTTCATCATGGCCGTCTGCGGTCTGGATATGCTGCAGCGGGGCAAGCTGCGCCGCGCCACCATCGTGGGCACGGTGCTCACAAACCTCGGCTTCGCCAAATTCTGCGAGGCTCACGGCATCAGGTTTGCCGCCACCAAGGTGGGCGACCGGTATGTGCTGGAGGAGATGGAACTGGAGGGCTACACCTTGGGCGGCGAGCAGAGCGGCCACGTCATCTTCCGCGATTTTGCCACCACCGGCGACGGCCAGCTCACCGCCCTGCAATTGCTCTGCCTTTTAAAGCGCTGCCAAAAGCCTTTGGCCGAGCTGGCCGCCGTCATGACCAGGCTTCCCCAGGTTATGGAAAACGTGCAGGTCAGCCCCGAGGGCAAGCTGGAGTTTTACAACAGCGACGCCATCAAGGCCGCCATCCGGGAAAAGAAAGACCTTTTGGGCGACGAAGGCCGGGTGCTGGTGCGGGTCAGCGGCACCGAACCGCTGATCCGGGTCATGGTGGAAGGGCAAAACGAACTCCAGATCCGCCGCATCGCCGCCGATCTTGCGCTGCTGATAAAGGAAGAATTGGGCTGACCGAATCTTCCGCTCCCTGTCCCGCCGCCTCCCCTGCCGGCCCTTTGTTCGGCGGTTTTCTCCCATTTTTTCAAAAAGCTTGCTCTGCCCGCCCCAAGTGTGGTATACTGAGCCGGTAAAAATCGCCGCAGGGTGCCCGGGGCCGCAGCCGCCCCGGGAGAATAGGGAAACGGGTGCAATGCCCGTGCGGGACCGCCGCCGTAAAGGTATCAGCCCCGGCCCATATGCGCCACTGCCCCCTCGGGGCGGGAAGGCCGGGCCGCGGCGCCAACGCCTGAGCCGGAAGACCTGCCCTGTGGCCGCATACCGCCGGCGGGGGGCCCTTCCGGCGGGAACGCAATCACCGCGGACGGACCAAACGCGGCGGCGGAGGTATCGCGGGGCGCACTGTGCTCTGCGCTCCTTTTCGCATGCTTTCCTGCAAGCCCCTCTCCCACCGGAGAGGGGCTTTTTATATTAAAAAGGAAAGATAACAAGGAGGAACAAAACATGGAAAAGCAAACCAAAAAACTTTGGCTGATCGCAGGCGTCGCCGTTCTGGTCGTCGCCGCGCTGCTGGGCTGCTGGCTGGCCTTCGGGCCCAAGGCGGGTCCCGCCGGCGGAAAGATCATCGACGTGACCGTGATCTACGCCGATGCGGCCAGCGATGAATTCCACATCTCCACCGATGCGGAATTTCTGCGGGGCGCACTGGAAGAACAAAAGCTCATCCAGGGCGAAGAGAGCCAGTACGGCCTTTTTGTTACCACCGTGAACGGCGTCACCGCCGATGAATCCCAGCAGCAGTGGTGGTGCTTCACCAAGGGCGGCGAAGCCCTGATGACCGGCGTGGACTCCACCCCCATTGCCAACGGCGACGCCTTCGAGATCACCCTCACCACGGGTTACTAAGCCATGCGCCGCACCCGCAGCCTTGTCATGGCCGCACTGCTGGCGGCCCTTTTGCTGGTGAGCAAATTCGCGCTGGACGGGCTGCCCAACATCGAGCTGGTCAGCCTGCTGATCCTGCTCTACACCCTGGAATTTCCGGCCCTAGCCCTGCCCGCGGTCTACACCTATGTGGTGGTGTACGGGCTGCTCAACGGGTTCGGGGTGTGGTGGTTTGCCCAGCTCTATATCTGGCTGCCCCTCATGGCTGCCGCGCGGCTGCTGCGCGGCAGCCGCAGCCCCCTCTTGTGGGCGCTGGTCAGCGGGTTGTACGGCCTGCTGTACGGCGCGCTGTATGCGGTGGGCTACGCGCTGCTGAACGGCGGCGCGGCGGCGGGGTTTCACCGTAATCGCCGCCCTGATCGCGCGGGGGATAGTAAGGCGGCTGCGGGGGCGTGTTGTTTTGCGCAAAGCGCGGTGTATACTGCGGATATACCGGCGCGGTGGGCTGCTGATAAGGCGGCTGCGCGCTGCTGGCATAGGGCTGATAGCGGCTCTGCTGCGGGGGGGTATAGGATGCGCTGGCAGCATAGGACTGCTGCTGGGCGGGCTGAACGGGGGTGGAGGAGGCCGGGTACTCCGGATATTCGGGGTACTGTGCGCGCGGCGCGGCATACTGCGCCGGGGCGCTATCCTGGGGATAGGATGGGCGGGCGGTATCGTCGGGATACTGCACGCGGGGCGTATCGTCGGGATATTGCGGGCGGCGCACGCCGTCCTGCTGCGCTGCATGGCGCTGGGAGCGGCGCTGGCGCGGGGGCTGCTGCATGGCGTTCTCCTCCTCTCCGTAAAAATAAACCTTGGTATGTTTTTCATTATACCATATTCGCGCCGGCTGTCAACGCGCGCTTTTGCGGAAAATTGTAAAATCCATGCTTAGGCGGCCTCGGACTGCTGGGCGGAGAGCGCGTCGCTCTGCTGCAGCATCCAGTCGATGAATACGCCGTAGCCCTGCGTGGGATCGCTGACGAACACGTGCGTGACCGCCCCGACGATGCGCCCATCCTGCAGAATGGGGCTGCCGCTCATGCCCTGCACGATGCCGCCGGTGGATGACAGCAGCCGCTCGTCGGTTACGCGCAGCACCATGGATTTGGGCGCGGCGGCACTCTGACGGGATACCTGGGTGATCTCGATGGCGTATTCGCAGGCTTCCTGCCCGGCGATGGTGGATAGAATCGTGGCTGCGCCCGTGTGCACCTGTCCGCGGGAGGCCGTGGGCAGGCCCTCGGGATACAGCGCGCTTGCGGTGGGCGCCTCCAGCCGCCCATAGATGCCCAGCGCCGTGTTGACCTGCACCGTGCCCAGCGTGACCTGCTCACGCAGGAAGGAGCCGCGCAGCTCACCCGGCGCGCCGCGCTGGCCGCGCCGGACATCCACGATTTCGGCCTGCATCAGCGCGCCCTCCCGCACAGGCAGCAGGCTGCCGGTATCGGAATCGGTGATCGCGTGGCCCAGCGCGCCGTAAGCGCCCGTGGCGGGATCATAATAGGTCAGCGTGCCCACGCCCGCCGTGCTGTCGCGTACCCATACGCCCAGCCGCCAGGCGCGGCTGCTTTCATCATAGCGTGGAGTGAGCAGCAGGTCGTTTTCCTGCCCGCCGCGCGATATGCGCAGCGACAGCGGCTGCCCCTGGGCGGCGTTGACAGCCTCGGTCAGCATGGCGCTTTCCAGCAGCGGCACGCCGTTGACGGATAGGATCATATCGCCCTCGCGCAGGGAATCGCGGCCGTTATCGCCCGCGCCCACCACCAATACGCCCTGCGTGCGGATGGCTACGCCGATAGCCTGCCCGCCGGGAATGAGCACGCGGGGGGCGGAGTCGCGGCTTTTTTCATTGCCTGCGCCGAAAAACTGCGGCCATTGCAGCGTAATGACGGGGCGCGCCCGGCCTCCAAGCCGCTGATCCTGCGAGGAGGATGCGCTGGCCGCGCTGTTCATGGGCCAGGCGCAAAGAAGCGCCGAGCCAATCGCCACGGCGATGGCCAGGGCCTTGCGCGCGGCGCTGATCCTGCCTTTTTTCATGATGATATCTCCATCCTTTCCTGCGGGCAGTTTGCGCGCATCTGCCGCCGCGCATGCGGGGGAAAGATTGGCTTACCAAATGATGTCAGAAAAATGACCGGGCCGCCCGGCGCGTTGACAAATATTTTTTGACCATGCTACAATGACACGGATTGCCTGAAAAGGATGCATTTGCCTGAAAGGGGCGGATTATATGCCACAAAAGATTGTGTTGGTTGTCGGAGCCTCCTCGGGTTTGGGCAGCGCGGCGGCGCAATGCCTGGCCGCGGACGGCCATATCGTATACGCCGCGGCGCGCTCCTTTGCCAATGGGGCGGAGCCGCCCACGGGCTGCCGCGCGCTGGCGCTGGACGTAAGCGCTGCGGACAGCGTGCATGCGGCGGTGGATACCGTGCTGCGCGAACAGGGGCGCGTCGACGCGCTGGTGTGCTGCGCGGCCAGCTTTACCATGTCGCCCATGGAGGAATTGCCCATCGATATCCTGGCCGATATGATGAACGTCAATTTTCTGGGCATGGCGCGCTGCGTACAGGCTGTAATGCCCGCCATGCGCGCGCAGAAAAGCGGCCATATCGTGCTGTTTTCCTCGCTCAACGGCCTGTTTTCTATCCCGTTCCAGGGCGCGTACAGCGCCACCAAGCACGCGGTGGAGGCTTATGGCGAGGCGTTGGCGCAGGAAACGCTGGGCATGGGAATCCATGTGACGGTGGTGGAGCCGGGTGACTGCCGCGGCGGTTCGCAGAAGTATCGCCGTGTGTATCTGAATGAAAATTCGCCCTACGCCGCAGCATTCGAGCACGGAACGGCCAAAATCCACCATGACGAAACCAACGGCCTGCCGCCCGAGCGCGTGGGGCATGCGGTGGCCAAGGCGGTCGGGAAGAAGAACCCGCCCGCGCGACTGGTGGTGGCCTCGCTGGATCAGCGCAGCGCCATCTGGATGCACAGGTTCCTGCCCCGCAAGCTGTTTAATCGTATTATTGCCGCTTATTATCGCTGAAAATGACCGACCGATAAAAAAGGAGAAAGTATGCCGACGCCCCGCGATCAAAAATGCGCCCTGCTGCGCAAAAACCTGTGTTTCGAGAACTTTTTTGAAATGCTGTGCGTAGACCGCGATCAGACCGCCGCCATCTGGCTGGAAAACGATCGTGAGCAAAGCTATAATTATGAAGAATTTCACGCCCGCGCCCTGCAGACCGCCGCGCGCATTGACGATGCGCGCCTGGGCCGCCGCGACGGCTGGGTGGGCCTGTGCCTGGAAACCTGCGTGGATTGGCCCATCCTGTTCTGGGCGCTGCTGGCGGCGGGCAGAAAGCCGCTGCTGCTGGACCCCACCCTCAGCGATGCGGGACTGACCCACCTGCTTTCCCAGGCGGGGGCCGGGGCGGTGATCATCGGCAAGCGCCGCGCCGCGCTGCCTGAAATTGCCCAGCGCCTGCCGGGCGAATTGACCTCGGGCGCGTACAGCAAGGATTTCAAGCCCTGCTGGGCGGATCGCATCGCCCTGTGCACCTCGGGCACCACGGCCACCTCGCGCGTGTATGTATACGACGGCCGCGCCATCTGCCTGCAGGCCATCGCCTTTATCGAGCAGCAGCGCGGCCGCTGCATGACCAACGAAAAATACGGCCGCGAGCGCACGCTGTGCTTCCTGCCGCTCAACCATATCTTCGGCTTGATGACCAACATGATCCCCACCGCGCTGGAGGGTAATCCGCAGGTTTATCTGCATGACCGCGCGCCGGAAACCATCCTGAAGACCTGCCGTATCTGCAAGGTAGAACTGATCATGGCCGTGCCGCTGCTGATCAACGGCCTGTCCTCCGCCCTGCAAAAGAAGGTATCCAAGCTGTCCGCGCCCAAGCGCCGCGCCTTCCGCGCGCTGCAGAATACCTCCATCGCCATCCAGACCGCATGGCCCGAGGGCGGCATGTGGATTGCCAAGCATGTGCTGTTCAAATCCGTTAACGCGCAGCTGTTCGGCCCAACGCTGCGGCAGATCGCGCTGGGCGGCGCGAACGCCCCGCAGGAGCACCTGCGCAATATCGCGGCGCTGGGCTATTGCGTATCCTTTGGTTACGGCATGACCGAAACCGCCGTGACAGCCTATGACGGCGCGGTGGATATGAAGGCCCGCCTGTCCGGGTGCTCGGGCAAGCTGCTGCCCATCGCGCACGCGAAAATTGCGGAGACTGGCGAGCTGATCGTGGGCTGCGAGGCCATTCATATCGGTCAGCTGCGCGACGGCAAGCTGATTCCGCCTGACCTGGACGAGAACGGCATGTTCCATACCGGCGATATCGTGTGCTTTGACGAAAAGCAGCGCCTGCACATCGAGGGCCGCATCAAGGATGTGATCATCGGCGCGTCGGGCGAAAACATTTATCCTGATGAGATTGAAAACGCCTTTACCGGTATTCCGGGCGTTGATATGATGACCGTGCTGGGCACGGGCGATAAGGGCCGTGAGCAGGTGACGCTGGTGCTGACCCTGGGCGAGGGCATGCGCGACGCCGCCCTGCGCGCGCAGATCAAGGCCGAGGTTGAGCAGCGCAACCGCACCCTGCCCGCGCCCAAGCAGGCACGTCTGGTGCTGTGCACGGCCGAAAAGCTGCCGCTTTCTGGCAGCATGAAGGTAAAGCGTGTGGAGCTGCGCCAGCGCATCGAAAAGGGCGAATTCCCCTGCGAAGCGCTCACGGGCAGCGCACCTGCGCCCAAGCAGACCGCTGCTGCGGCTTCCGCTCCCAAGACGCAGGATACGTTGGTCGACCTGCCGGGACAGGATGATATTGAAAAGCAGGTGGCGGCCTTCTTTGCCGACGCGATGTCCATCAGCCAGCCGGTAGCGCCCACCGCGCACTTCATCAACGATCTGGGCGGGGATAGCCTGCAAATGCTGTCCGTGATGCTCAAAATTGAGGAAGCCTACGGCGTACTGCTGACCGAGGATGAGATTGCCGGCTGCACCTGCGCCCGCGATGTGGCTCGCGTGATCCGCGCGCGGCTGCACGGCGATCTGCCTGCCCAGACCCCCGCTCCCGAGGCGGGCAAGGTCAAGCGTATTACCCGCATTGAGGATACCCCGGAGTACGCCGCCTTGCAGGAGCGCTTCCGCGCCATTCACGGCGAGAATCCCTACTTTGTGTGCCATGAGTCCC
>ERZ857882.2430-NODE-2430-length-19279-cov-11.645911_pt1 | contig 19279 bp, 20 predicted proteins | sample MGYA00519697_ERZ857882 | MGnify/ENA primary metagenome ERZ857882 (study PRJEB31778, sample SAMEA3449373) | human gut metagenome | biome: human gut; feature: human-associated habitat; material: faeces | place: United Kingdom | collected 2010/2012 ...
TGCCGTGCTGTTTGGCTTCTAAAACCTTGTGTGTCCTTGTCAACTGATGGTATAATATTGGATATGAAAAGCACTGACAAAAGATACGTTTTATTCATATCCTGCGCCGCCCTGCTTGCACTGGCGGTATGGTTCGCACTCTGGTGTGGGTCCGCCCGATACGCCGTGCTGCCCATGCTGTATGCATCGCTGACTGCGGCGCTGTTCGGCTTGGGTCTGCTCAGGCTCATACCCTCCGCCCTCTCCTTTGAGGAAGCCCCTGCCCCGGAGACGTCTCCCCGGAATTCCCGCCGGGACAGGCGGCACCCCTGGGCCGCCATAGCCTTCCGTGTCATACTGCTGCACATGGCGCTCTATGCCATAGCCTACCTGTTCGACCTTGTCAAAAACGGCTACTCCGGCGGCCTTTTGGATACCTTCCGGCATCTTTGGCTGCGCACCGATTCTCCCAGCTATCTGGGCATAGCGGAAAACTGGTACGTAACCGAGGGGGACGCAAGGTTCCATATAGTTTTCTTCCCGCTGTATCCAATACTAATAAGAATATTCTCCCTTTTCACCGGGGGCAGCGCCTTTGGTGGAGCGATGCTCGTCACCACCCTCTGCGCTATAGGCTCCGCCATTGCGGCCTATGAGCTTTTCGCGCTGGATACGGACAGGAGGACCGCCCTTTTCGCGGCCACCCTGCTTTGCCTGTTCCCCGGCAGCATATTCCTGCTTGCCCCCATGACCGAGAGCCTTTTCCTGCTGACAAGCCTCCTGTGCATGTACATGTGCCGAAAAAAGAAATACCTGCTCAGCGGCCTTTTCGGCTGCCTTGCGGCTCTCACCCGCTCCGTTGGAATACTGCTGATACTGCCGGTATTCATGGAAGCCGCATACGATTATTTCAAGGGAACATCCATCCATAAGCGGGACCTTGTCAGCCGTCTCGCCGGGTGCTGTATGATAGCCCTCGGCACAGCCCTCTACCTCATCATAAACAAGGCTGTAACAGGCAGCTTTTTCACCTTCATGAGCTACCAGCACGACCACTGGAGCCAGGGCCTTGGCCCCTTCTTCGGCACCGCCGCATACCAGCTCCAGTACCTCCTCTCCTCTCTAAACACGGGGGAGGCCGCCATGGGGCTGACTCTGTTCCTGCCAAACCTCATATGCTGCCTCGCGGGCCTTATCATACTGGCGCTTTCTGCCGGTAAGCTTCGCCCCTCCTACGCCGCCTACGGCCTTCTTTACTACGGGGTGACGGTGGGCTGCACATGGCTTTTAAGCGGCCCCAGGTATCTTGCGGTATGCTTCCCTATTGCCGCCGGGCTGTGCGCTCTGGTGAAGGGACGCCTTCCGCGCCGGATACTGGCCCTTCTCTCCCTCATCATGATGCTCATGTACATGTGGGCCTACGTGCTGGGGTACAGCGTGTATTAAGGCGTCACCTTCTCTATCTCTACCCCTGTATAGTAGTGCTTGAGTATCTCCTCATACCCTGCCCCCTCCAGGGCCATGGCTCTGGCGCCGTACTGGCTCATGCCCACGCCGTGGCCGTAGCCCTTGGTACGTATAGTCACCTTTTCGCCTATGGACAGGGTAAAGTTGGCGCTGTTCAGGTCGAAAAGCCTGCGCAGCTCCCGCCCGCTGACCGTTATCTTATTCAGCTTCAGCTCCTTTACCCGCCCGCTGTCGTAGCGCGACACCACCTTGACCTGTTCGCCCAGCCTGTTCTTTTTCAGCTTGGCGGCAGGCCATTTTTTATTTACTCTATTCGTAAACTCCCCGAGTGACACGGTCACCTCGGCGGCATACTTCCCTGCCGTCTCCTCCCCCGGGCTGTCCACCCCGATAAGATATGGCAGCGCCGCCGAAAACACGTTCTGTGCGTCCTCCGTCCGTCCCCCGGCGGAGGAGTGATACAGGGCCTCTATGGGCTCTCCCTTGTACGCGGCGTACTCCCCCTCCGTCTCATATACCGCCTGACGAAGCTTATCCATATACTGCCTGGCGTCTCCCCCAAATTTTTTCTTCAGCTGCTCCGGGCTCCTGTAGCTCTGACAGCAGCCGCTGTCGGTGCATATATCCGCGCCGCTGCACCCGCTTCCCCCAAAGGCCGTCATGTGCCTTACGGCATATGTACGGGCGGCTACAGCCTGGGCCTTGAGCGCCTCCAGAGGAAAGGAGGCGGGCATCTCCGCCCCCACTACCCCTATGAGGTATTCTTCAAGGGGCATTTCTTCTGTTTTTCCGCTTGCCCTGTCGTAAAGGGATATGCTCAGCATTCCCTCCGGCTTTTCATTGGGCTGTCTCGATATGATGCAGCCCCGCACCGCGCAAAGCAGCACTATCGCGGCTGCGGCAGCAAGGCCCATGGCGCTCAGGCGCGGGCAATGATATTTGTCATATCTTCTCATGGCAATATATCTATGCGGCGGGGCAAACTAAAATACGTTGCGGCGGGGGCGTTTACGGTTTATAATGATATTGAGGAAAATATCGTTTTACGGCGAATTCTGGAGGATATGATGGCACAGGATACTCAAAAGCTTCGGGAGCTGCTTTCGCAATACATAGGCGACGTATACGCCGAGGCTTTGCAATATACCAACGACCCGGCCGCTGCCAAGGAGGTCACCCGCAGGGTTATGACCCTGCTCAAGCGCAGCCAGGAGGCCGGCCTTGCGGTGAACCCTTCCATGGCCAGGCGGCTCACTCAGGACTGCTGCAGGGAGCGGGAGTACTATGAAAACAGGCGGGCCACCTTCGTCAACGGCACTATAGCCGACATGCCGGATTTTGACACCGCACTCTCCGAAATATCCCCCGCGGAGGTACGGGCCCGAGCACGCAGCGAGGCGGAGACAAAGGCCGCAGAGGCCCACGCCGCCATTCGCGCCGCAGAGGCCATGGGCGCAAAGGTAATCACCTCAAAGCCCGCGCCGTCCCCTGAGGCCTCAATACATAGCAATCCCGAAGTGATAGACCTGAACGAGTTTGACGATGAGGACGACGAGCTGGATTACGGCGACGAATACGACGAAGAAGAAACTCTAGACGAATACGACGAAGAAGAAACTCTGAAGGAAGAAAAGCCCCGCAGAGAAAAGCCCAAGGCCGGGAAAAAGCCCGCCAGCGGCTTTTCCATATTCCTGCTGGCGATTATGGTGCTGCTGCTGCTATTCCTCCTGATATGCCTTGTGGTAATGCTCATGAAGTGCGGCATAATACCCGGCGCAGACAGCCATTTTGTGCGCAGCTTCGCCATATGGTTCAACTCGCACCTTTTCCCGCTGTTTTAACGTACTGTTTACAATTTAGACTATATATAATGATATTATATGGTTAGGAGGTGATACCATGGACCCTGTAATGGATTATATTATGGGATGGAGCACTCCCGCCCTCATCTGCCTTATCGCAGGACTCATCCTTATGGTTTGCGAAATGTTTACCCCCGGAATGGGGATTCCCGGCATCCTCGGCGGGCTGTGTCTGCTTGGCGCAATAGTGCTCAGGGCGGATTCCCTCACCACGGCGCTCATCACCCTCATACTCATACTGCTGCCCCTGATGATAGCCGCCGGAATAATATTCCGCTCCTTCTCAAAGGGCGCGCTGTCCCGCTCCAGAATAGTGCTGAAGGATTCCATAGACGGAGAATCCACCCCCCTCGGCGATAAGGACGCCCAGAGCCTCATAGGGCTGGAGGGTGAATGCGTTACCGCCCTCAGGCCGGTGGGTGCAGGCGACTTTTCCGGCAGAAGGCTGGATATCGTCAGCGAGGGCGGCTTCATACAAAAGGGCGCAAGGGTAAGGATCACCGCCATAGACGGCGTAAGGATCATGGTGAAAGAGATCTAAGAGAGATATGAGTTACAAATTCTGTAAAAAGTGCGGCACGCTCTACAGCGAGTCGGACGGCGAATGCCCCCGCTGCGCCGACAGGCGGCTCACGGACGAGGGTATGCGGGACACGGTATACGACAGGGGCATGAGCGCGAAGGAGATCGAAAAAAGGCGCAAAAGCGACTGGAAGCACCTCGTCATAGGAGTCCCCGCCTTCATCGCCTTCATATACCTCGTGTTCTTCCTCTATAAAATAATCGCCAAATAGAATTTTTTAAAAAAGGAGAAAAGCCAATGGAATTCTTCGCCCCAATCTTCATTATCGTACTTATAATAGTATTCCTCGCCGTATTCTTCAGCTTCGTGCCGGTAGGGCTGTGGATATCCGCCACCGCCTCCGGCCTGAAGGTGGGCATAGGCCAGCTTGTGGCGATGCGGATAAGGAAGGTAGTCCCCTCCCGCATAATCAACCCCGCCATAAAGTCCACCAAGGCGGGCATGAGCCTTTCCCTGAACAAATTAGAGGCCCACTACCTTGCAGGCGGCAACGTGGACCGGGTGGTAAACGCCCTCATAGCCGCGCAGCGCGCCGGCATACCTCTTGATTTCGAGCGCGCCTGCGCCATCGACCTTGCCGGCCGCGACGTGCTCAACGCCGTGCAGATGAGCGTAAACCCCAAGGTTATTGAAACCCCGGTAATAGCCGCCATAGCCAAGGACGGCATAGAGCTTCGGGCCAAGGCCCGCGTCACCGTCCGGGCAAATATCGACCGTCTGGTAGGCGGCGCGGGCGAGGAGACCATCATCGCCCGTATAGGCGAGGGCATAGTTACCACCGTAGGCTCCTCCAAGAGCCACAAGGACGTGCTTGAAAACCCCGACCTTATATCCCAGACCGTGCTCAACAAGGGCCTTGATGCAGGCACTGCGTTCGAAATACTCTCCATAGACATAGCGGACGTGGACGTAGGCCGCAACGTGGGCGCCCAGCTCCAGATAGACCAGGCTGAGGCCGATAAGCGCATAGCACAGGCCAAGGCTGAGGAGCGCCGCGCCATGGCGGTAGCTCAGGAGCAGGAGAACAAGGCGGAGGTACAAGGCATGCGCGCCCGCGTCATCGAGGCCGAGGCGGAGGTGCCCAAGGCCATCGCCGCCGCATTCCGCGAGGGCAAGTTAGGCGTCATGGATTACTACAACATGCAGAACGTGATCTCCGACACCCACATGCGGGACGCCATAGCGGGCGACAGCTCCAAGAACTCCTGATGTATGAGCCATATTCCAGGGCAAAGGAGGTGTGGCCATGAGCGGCCTGATATTTTTAGCGATACTGTTTTACGCCATATCCTACATTGCCAAAGAGGGCAAGGCTAAAAGAGAAGCCGGCGGTGCGGCGCGCCCCCAGCGCAGCGAGGCGGCCTCAGCACAGCCTGAGCGGTCCCTTCGGCAAGGCACGCCCTACGCCCCCAGAAGCGGCGCCTACCGCCCGGCAGCGGCTCCCAGACCCGAACCCGACGTTGAGCTCTGCACCCATGACCGGCCCGAGGCCTTCCAGCCGGCGGAGCCCTTTAAGGAGGCTTCCTCCGGCAGCATGAACTACGTCTCCACCGAAGGTGAGGGCACCGAAAGCGTGGAGTGCAGCCTGACCAGCCATACCCACCCCGGCGTCCATGCTGACGCCCACCCCGACGTCCATTCCGGCATACATTCCCCGGCAGAGCCCGCCTCTCGCCCCTTCCTCTCCGCCGCAGACCGTGACTCCTGCAGGCGGGCAGTAATATACGCGGAGATTCTGGGCAAGCCCAAGGCTTTGCGGCACAGGTAAAGGCGTTTATTTATGGAAGAAGAACGGACGATAGAACCGACAAACGAACCGGCGGTGGGGCGTCTGCGCCTTGCCATGACGCTGATCCCGCTGCTTGCGCTGCTCGGGTGCTTCGCGCACTGGCTGCTGACCAATACGCATCCGCGCGTGTTGGGCGTTGTGGCCGCCGCCGTGATCACGCTGCTGTTTGCGCTGCTTGGCGTGCGCTTCATTCCGCAGTGGATCGAGGCGTGGAGCGGAGCGCCGGAGACGCTGTTTCGCGCGTGCGAGGGAAAGCGCAGCGGCCGGCGGCAGCGGATGCACCCGTTTTTCAAAATCGTGCTGGCCGTGCTGCTTTCCCGGCTGCTGCTCTTTGCGCTGGCCTACATACTGGTTGCCGTGCGGGACGGATACGCCGGCGGGATCTTCGACCGCATGGACATCTGGAATCCGGTCGGCATCGACTCGCGCCACTACCTGAGCATCGCGGAGTTCGGCTATCAGACCGAGGGGGATGCGCGGCTGCTGCTCGTGTTCCTTCCGTTCTATCCGCTCGTGGTGCGCCTGTTCCACTATGTGTTCCAGGATTTTCTGGTATCCGGCCTGTTCGTGTCGAACGTATCGTTCCTGTTCGCCGCCTACCTGCTGTATGAGCTGGCGTTGCTCGACATGGACCGCCGCGGCGCGCTGCGTGCGGTCAAGTACATCTGCATCCTGCCGGCCTCCTGCCTGTTCTGCACGCCGATGAGCGACGGGCTCTTCCTGCTGCTCGCCGTGTCGTGCATGTATCTGACGCGCCGCAAACTGTATGTGCCCGCGTGCGTGGTCGGCTTTTTTGCCGCGTTTACGCGCGTGCCGGGCCTGCTGCTGCTCGTGCCGGTTTGCTTTGAACTGGTGGGCGACCTCGTGCGCGACGTCAGGGTGGGCGCGCAGGGGCGGCGGTTTGTGCTCTCCGCGGTGGGGCGATGCCTTTCGCTGCTGTTGATCCCGCTCGGGTTCGGACTGTTCCTGTTCCTCAACTACCGCCTCACGGGAGACTGGTTCCGCTTCCTGCAATACCAGCAGGAGAACTGGAGCCAGAGCATGGGCTGGTTTTTCAACACGGCGGAGTATCAGACGGTTTATGCGCTCAATGCCGCGCGGGAGGGCTCTGAGACGCTCTACGGGCTGTGGCTGCCGAACCTCGTGTACCTGTTTGGCGCGCTTGCGCTCGTCATAGCGGCGCAAAAGCGGCTCCGCCCGTCCTATGTGGCCTATTTTATCGTCTACTATGCGGTGACGATGGGGGCGACCTGGCTGCTTTCCGCGCCGCGATACCTGACGGCGGCGTTTCCGCTGGCGCTCAGCCTTGCGGCGCTGACGGAGAAGCGGTGGGCGGACGCGGTGGCGACGCTCGTCTGCGTTGCGGGCCTGTTGTTCTATCTGTTCGCGTTTCTGCAGCGATGGGCCGTCTATTGACCGGCGACGGGCATGGCGGACGAAAAAACGGCGGGCCTTCCGCTTGCGGGAAGGCCTCGCCGCTTTTTGGAATGGAATGCGCTCAGGCGCGTCGCGCGGCCGTGCCGGAAGAACCGGCGGGAACGCGGCGGCGCCGCGGCTTGGTGGCGAAATACAGGCCGAGGAGCAGCGCGGCGACGCCGATCCCCAGCAGCCCGAAGAGCGTAAACGCGCCGCCGCTGGACTTTTGCAGCGCATCGACAAACTGCGCCGAATCCGCGTCGCGTGCGCCGAGCAGCGCGCTGTTCATACCGACGCCGCACAGCAGCACTGCGATGCCGGACAGGGCGGCCGTGACGGACCACCAGATCAGCCCGATGCGGCCCTTGCGCCGCCGCTTGCCCAGCACGAGCACCAGCAGCAGCCCGAACAGCAGGATCGCCACCGCCAGCAGGATGCGCGTCACCGGGCTGAACAGCGTTTCCAGTATGGCCAGCGAGCGCGTGGTGATGCCAAGCGTGACGGCCAGCGACAGGCGGCTGGCCAGCATATCGTTTAGCTGCGAAGCCAGTTCCGTCGCCATGAGGGCGCCGACCGTTTCCGCCGTATCGCCGATCGCCGGCACAAGCAGGTCGGAGAGCAGGCCCGCGAGCTCGGTTTCGTCCACATGCGGCAGCGCATCGCCGCGCACGAGCGAGGCGACCACGTCCGCCGCCAGACGGCCCGCATAGGCGTTGAGCGGCCCCGCATCGGCCGCGTCGGCGGCAAGGTCCATGCTGGTCATGAGGTCGGATACGATGCTGTCCATGAGCCCGGCGCCCTCGACTGCGGAGGTAAGCGCGGCGGGGGAGATGAGCCGGTCGGCCACGAACAGGCAGAACAGCGCGGCCTGCGATACGAACAGAAGCACGGAGAGCAGGATGGCGAACAGGATGCGCAGAGCTTTCATCATGTCACTCCTTTGCGGCGGATGTTTGTACACAAGTTTATAGAACTTCTTGCCCGCTGTCAACCTCACCTAACGTCGTTGCACCGGTTGCGGGACGGCTTTGCGGGGATTTTGGTGCTTGCTATTTTGGGCCGGACAAAATAAACTGGTAGACAGCAGACGAGGGAGGGAAGTCCTTGCACATCAAGTCCAAATTGTTGCGCGCCCAGATGTTCCTGCTGCGCCCGATCGCAACGCAGACGGGCGATCTGGGAACCGTTCGCGCGCTGCAGGAGGAGTCCGGCAAGCTCATAACGCGGCGGGATGCGGCGCTCTCGCCGGTGTCGTTGCCGCATTGCGGGGCGGAGCTGGCCACGCCGCCCGAACTGCCGCCCGCGCGGGGGATTCTGCTGTATCTGCACGGCGGTGGCTATACGGCCGGCAGGCTGGAGTATGCGCGAGGGTTTGGCAGCACGCTGGCGGTGCGCACCGGCTTTCCGGTGCTGTATCCGGCCTATCGCCTTGCGCCGGAGCACCCATATCCCGCGGCGCTCGACGATGCGGAGGCCGCCTATCGCCATCTGCTCGGGAGCGGCTATGATGCGGCGCACATTGTGTTTTGCGGCGAATCCGCGGGGGGCGGGCTCTGCTTTGCGCTGTGCCTGCGCCTCAAGCGGCTGGGCCTGCCGCTGCCGGCCGGCGTGGCGGCCATCTCGCCCTGGGTGGACCTTGCGTGTACCGGCGGGTCGTATATGGAAAACCAGGGGAAGGACCCGCTGCTTACGCGGGAGGAGCTGGCGTTCAGCGCGGCCGCCTATGCCGGCGACACGCCGCTGACCGATCCGTATGTTTCCCCGCTTTACGGCGATCTTGACGGTTTGCCGCCCACGCTGCTGTTTGCCGGCGGGGAGGAGCTGCTGCTGGATGATATGCGCGGGTTGTACGCGCGGTTGAAAGCGGCCGGCTGCGCGGTGCGGCGGTTCGTTGCGCCGGAGATGTGGCATGCCTACGTGCTCTACGGCGTGGAAGAGGCGGAGGCGGATTTTGTCCGCATCGGCGATTTTGTGCGGGAGGCGTTCGAGGAATGACGGAGAGCGGGCGCTGGATGCGGCTCGACAACGCCGCCAAGATCTATCCGGCCGCCAGCAGCCGCCGCTGGCATGCGCTGTTCCGCCTGTCCGCCACGCTGACCGAACCGGTGGACCCGGAAGTGCTGCTGCAGGCGCAGCGGCGCATGGTGCGGCGGTTCCCTTCGTTCTATGTGCGCCTCAGGCGCGGCATGTTCTGGTATTATCTCGAAGGGGTGGACGAGTGCGCCGCCGTGGAGCCGGACGGCGAATCGCCCTGCATGCCCCTGCAGCGGCGGGAGAAGCGCGGCCTGAGGCTTCGCGTGCGCTACCGGGGAAACCGCATTGCCGTGGAGTTTTTCCATGCGATTACGGATGGAACGGGCGGCCTGTGCTTTTTGAAGACGCTTGTGGCGGAATACCTTTCCCTGCGCTACGGGGTTGCGATCCCGCGGGGAGACGGCGTGCTGGATTGCGACGAGCCGCCGCACGGGGCGGAGCTGGACGACAGCTTTCTTGCCAACGCGGGCGACATCGCCATCGACCGAACCGAGGCGAACGCCTATCACCTGAGCGGCGATCTGGAGCCGGACGGCTTTATCCACCTGACGACCGCCTGCGTGCCGCTCGCCGCCGTAACGGCGCGCGCGAAAGCGTTCGGCGTCAGCCTGACCGCTTATCTCACGGCGCTGCTCATCGATGCGGCCTGCCAGTTGCAGCAGGAGGACGGCACCGCACGCCGGCGGCGCAGGCCGGTCAAGATCTGCGTGCCGGTCAATCTGCGCCGCTTTTTCCCAAGCGAAACGCTGCGCAATTTTTCCAGCTACGTCAATCCCGGCGTGGAAACGCGGTTGGGGACGTATACGCTGGAGGAGATCGTGCAGGCGGTACACCATTACATGGGCACGGAGGCGACCGCCAAACGCCTGGGCGCCAAATTTACCGCTAACGTCAGTTCCGAGCGAAACGCGGCGCTGCGCCTTGCGCCGCTGTTTCTGAAGAACGTGGCGATGAAATGCGCCTTTCTGATGGTGGGCGATCGCAAGACGACCACCATCCTTTCCAACCTCGGCCTCGTGACGCTGCCGGACGCGATGGCCGCCCATGTATCGCGCATGGAGTTTGTACTGGGGCCGCTTTCGCGCAACCCCGTCGCCTGCGCGGCGCTTTCCTATGGCGATACGCTCTGTCTGAACCTGACCAGCACCCTGCGGGAACCGGCGCTGGAGCGCGCGTTTTTGACGCGGCTCGTGCGCCAGGGCGTTCCCGTGCGGGTGGAAAGCAACCAGAGGTGATTCCGATGTCCTATTGTCCCAACTGCGGCGTGGAGCTGGCGCCGTCGGAGGCGCGCTGCCCGCTGTGCCGGACGGCCGCCCCACAGCCGCCGGAGACGGCGGAGAAGCCGTATCCGCCGGCGGCAAACGTGCCGGTCGGCCGTGCCGCGCCGCGCAAGCGCCGCACGTTTGCGCTTGCATGCGCCATCCTGCTGCTCATCCCCGTGCTCACCTGCGTGGTCAGCGATTTGAGCATCGGCGGCACGCTCACGTGGGCGTGGTATGTGATCCTGTCGTTTGCGCTGCTGTATGTGTTGCTGTTCCCGCCGTTCATACTGCTGAGGCACCGGCTGATGGTCAGCCTCGCGCTGGACTGCGCCGGAGTGATCGGGTTTCTCTGGGGCATGGAGCGGCTGACGGGCGGCGGCTGGTTCTTGCGCTTTGGGCTGCCGGTCACGCTGCTGGTGTACGCCGTGGTGCTGGCGGTGGTGCTGCTGGTGCGCAAGTCGCCGTGGAACCATCTGAAGGTGCTGGCGGCCACCCTGTGCGGCATGGGCGTGTTCGTGCTGGCGCTCGAATGGCTTATCAACCGCAGCTTTTATCCCGGCCGGACGGTCAGTTGGTCGATCTATACCTGCATCCCCTGCCTGCTGCTCGGCGCGGCTTTGCTCGTGATCGACCGCAACCCGGCCTGCAAGCAGGAGCTGCACAAACGGTTCTTTTTCTAAACGGCGGGGCTGCCGCCGGTATCACAAGCGCCGCAGGGCGCAGGGAGGGGTTCACATGTCGCATATTCGGGACATCCGCCTGAAGGACGAGGGACATCAGCGCATCGCCTGGGTGGCGCGGCACATGCCGGTGCTGAACGCCGTGGGCGAGCGGTTTGCGAAGGAGCGGCCGTTCGCGGGGCGCCGCATCGCGCTGTCGATCCACCTGGAGGCAAAGACCGCCTATCTGGTCAGGACGCTGGTGCGCGGCGGCGCGGAGCTGTTCGTGACGGGTTCCAACCGCCTGTCCACGCAGGACGCCGTCTGCGCGGCGCTGGTGGACGACGGCATCACCGTCAACGCCATCCACGGCGCGTCGGAGGAGGACACCGTCGCGCTCTGGAAGGAGACGCTTTCCTGCCGGCCCGATATTGTAATCGACGACGGGGCGGATCTGGTCAATCTGCTGCTGGGCGATTGCGCCGCATACGCCGGCCGTGTGCTGGGCGGCTGCGAGGAGACGACCTCCGGCGTGCAGCGCCTGCGCGGCTGGGCGGCGGCCGGCCGGCTGCCGTTCCCGGTCATGGCGGTCAACGACGCCCGTTGCAAGAGCTTTTTTGACAATACCTATGGAACGGGACAGACCGTGTGGGATGCGATCATGCGCACGACGAACCTGCAGATCAACGGCAAAACCGTTGTCGTGGCGGGCTACGGGTATTGCGGCCGTGGCGTAGCGAAGGTGGCGCACGGCCTCGGCGCGCAGGTCATCGTGACGGAGGTGGACCCTGTCAAGTCGGTGCTGGCCATCATGGACGGCTATCGGGCGATGACGATGGCCGAGGCCGCGCCGCTTGGCGACATCTTTGTGACCGTGACCGCCTGCTGCGACGTCATCCGGCCGGAGCACTTTGCGCAGATGAAGGACAACGCGATCGTCAGCAACGCGGGGCATTTCAACATCGAGCTCGACCTGCCCGGCCTCAAGGCCATGGCGGTGGAGCGGGTGGCGCTTCGGAAGAATCTCGACGGCTATGTGCTGCCGGACGGCCGCACGATCGGCGTCGTGGCCGACGGCGGGCTGTGCAACATCGCCGCGGCGGACGGGCATCCCATGGAGATCATGGATATGTCGTTCGCGCTGCAGGCGCTTGCCGCCGAGCACATCCTCCGAAACGGCGCTTCGCTGCGCCCCGGCGTGCATGCCGTTCCGGAGGAGATCGACCGGCGCGTGGGAGAACTCAAGCTCCGGGCGTTGGGCGGCGCCTGCGACACCCTGAGCGAGCGGCAGCGCGCCTTTCTGCGCGCGCATTGAGCGGGGAAAGGGTACGGGCCGGCGCCGCGCTGCCGGCGTATTTTCTCAAAGCGTTTCAACCGGCACGCCCGGACGGCCGCCCCGGCGGCCTTTCCATGGCTGCCGACGCCCGCGGCCCCTGCGCAACCGTTTCGATTTTCGACGCTCGTGGCCCCTGCGCAACCGTTTCGATTTTCGACGCCCGGCCGCCCGGCGGCCTTTCCCCGGCTGCCGACGCCCGCGGCCCCTGCGCAACCGTTTCGATTTTCGACGCCCGGGTCGGCCGTCCCGGCGGCCTTTCCCCGGCCTGCCCGCCGCCCAGCTTCAATGGAGCCGCTTCCGCCCGTCTTTGCCCGACGGGCGCAGGCCCTCGAGCTGCGCGCGCAGGTTTTCGCGCACGGCGGCAATGTATTCCTCGCGCAACTGGCGCTGTTCCGCCGCTTCCTCCGGGGTAAGGCCCTCGGGCGTGCACGCCTTTTGGGCGAGCGCGTTGATCCGCGCAATCCGTTCCTGTGTCATGGCCGCACCCCGTCCGTTCCTCTCCCGGCGGCAACGATGGCCGTCCCGGCCGCAAAGCGGTCGGAAAATTCGATTCCCGGCCGGCGGGCCGGGCGCATCCGCAGCTTCCCTGCTGCGGGCGATGCGCTCCCTTCAAAGGCGGGCGGGGACGACCGCCCCGGCGCCAACATCGCGTTTGTCATGGATTTCGCTCCCGTTCCGTTTTCTGATCTGCCGCAGTATGCTGCGAAAGGTTTCCTCTGACGGTCCCATTGTACCAGCCCGTGCCGGGTGCGTCAAGGAACCCGCAGCCGGCCCCGCCTGCGGCGCGTTTTGACTTTTGCCCCGCGCGCTGGTATACTGCTTACGTATGGAAAATTCTGCGCGCGGGGAACAGAGGATCGTGGAGGTGACGCCCGGCTCGCCGGCGGCGCGCGCCGGCGTTGCGGCGGGGGATATGCTCCTGTCCGTCAACGATGAGCCGGTGCTGGATCTCATCGATTATGAGTATTTGACCGCCGGCGGCACGCTGCGCCTTGCGCTGCGCGGCGCGGACGGTGCGGCGCGCACCGTGACCGTGTCGAAGCGCGACGAAGAGCCGCTCGGCCTGAACTTTGCCACGAGCCTGATGAGCGACATGCGCACCTGCTCGAACCGGTGCATCTTCTGCTTTGTGGACCAGATGCCGGACGGCGTGCGGGAGAGCCTGCGCGTCAAGGACGACGATTGGCGCCTTTCGTTCATCATGGGCAATTACGTCACGCTGACGAACGTATCCGAGGCGGAGTTTTCGCGCATCCTGCGCCGCCGCGTCAGCCCGCTGTATGTGTCCGTACACGCCACCGATCCGGCGGTGCGCGTGCGCATGATGCGGAACCGGACCGCCGGGCGTCTCATGGACCGGCTGACCCGCCTTGCAGAAGCGGGCTTGCGCTTCCATGCGCAGGTGGTCTGTTGCCCGGGCGTGAACGACGGCGAGACGCTCGACCGCACGCTCGCCGATCTGTACGGCCTGTACCCGGCTGCGCAGTCCGTCGCGCTCGTGCCGGTGGGGCTGACGCGCTTTCGGGAGGGGCTTCCGCCCCTGCGCCCCTATTCGGCGGCACAGGCGCGGGAGATGATCGGCCGCATAGCCGCTTTCGCGGCGCAGGCGCGGGCGGAGCGCGGCACGGCGTTTGCGTTTCTTTCGGACGAATGGTATCTGCTTTCGGGCGAGGCGCTGCCCCCGTACGAGGCGTACGAGGATTTCCCGCAGATCGAGAACGGCGTGGGGCTGCTGCGCCTGTTTGAGGAATCGTTCCGTTCCGCGCTCGGAGAGCGGGAGCCGCTTGCCGGCCGCGTCGCGCTGTCGATGGCGGGGGGCGAGGCGGCGTACCCGTTCTTCCGGACGCTGTACCGGTCGCTCGAACCGTACGGGTTCGACCTGACGCTGTATCCGATCCGCAACGAGTACTTCGGCGGCAACGTAAGCGTCGGCGGGCTCGTCACCGGAACGGATCTTGTAAACCAGCTTGCCGGGCGGCTGCGCACGGATGCGCTGCTGTTGCCGCGCAACATGCTGCGCGAGCGCGAGGATGTTTTTCTGGACGGCATGACGATGCCGGCGCTCGAGAAGGCGCTCGGCGTGCGCGTGCTGCCGGTCGGCACGGGCGAGGAGATGGTCGAGACCCTGTTCGCATATGCTAAAACAAGGATCGGGAGATAGGAAGGCCGCATGAGTACCAAACCGCTGGTCGCCCTCGTCGGGCGGCCCAACGTCGGAAAATCCACGCTGTTCAACCGGCTCATCGGGCGCCGCGTCGCCATCGTCGAGGATACCCCCGGCGTCACGCGCGATCGCATCTATGGGGACGCCGAATGGCTGCAATACGCCTTCACGCTGATCGACACCGGCGGCATCGAGCCGGCCAGCGAGGATCGCATCGCCGTGCAGATGCGCCGGCAGGCGGAAATCGCCGTGGCCACGGCGGATGTGATCGTGTTCCTGGTGGACGGCCGCGAGGGGATGACCGAGGCGGACGCGGAGGTGGCGGCGCTGTTGCGCCGCAGCCGCAAGCCCATCGTGCTGGCCGTGAACAAGGTGGACGCGCAGAAGTTTGAGGAGTCGGCGTATGAGTTTTATGCGCTCGGCCTCGGCGACCCGATCACCATTTCCGCCACGCAGGGGCTGGGGCTTGGCGATCTGCTGGATGCGGTCGTGCAGGACTTTCCCGCCGCGCAGGAGGAGGAGGAACAACACCGCATCCGCATCGCGGTGGCCGGCAAGCCGAATGTGGGCAAGTCGAGCCTGATCAACGCGCTGCTGGGCGAAGAGCGCGTCATCGTGTCCGACGTGCCGGGTACCACGCGCGACGCCATCGATACGCCGTTCGCCCGTGGCGAGCGGCTCTATACGCTCGTGGATACGGCGGGCGTGCGCCGCAAGCGCAGCATTGAGGACGAGAGCGTCGAGCGTTACAGCGTCATCCGCTCGCTGGCGGCGGTGCGCCGGGCGGACGTGGTGCTGCTCGTGTGCGATGCGAGCGAGGGGCTGAGCGAACAGGACGTGCGCATCGCCGGCTACGCCCATGAGGAGGGGAAACCCTCCGTACTGCTGATGAACAAATGGGATCTGGTCGAAAAGGATACCCACACCATCGAACGGTACAAAAAGGATGCGCTGCGCGACCTTGCGTTTATGAGTTATGTGCCGATGCTATTCCTTTCCGCCAGGACCGGGCAGCGCGTGGACCGCGTGCTCGACCTTGCGGACGCGGTGTACGAGCAGAGCTGCCGCCGCGTACCGACCGGCACGCTCAACGACGTGGTGGGCGAGGCGGTCATGGCCAACGAGCCGCCGTCGGACAAGGGGCGCCGGCTGCGCATCTACTATGCGACGCAGGCGGCCGTGCAGCCGCCCACGTTCGTGATATTCGTCAACGACGAGGCGCTCGCGCATTTTTCCTATCGCCGGTATCTGGAGAACTATCTGCGCAAGTCGTTCGGCCTTGACGGCACGCCGATCCGGCTGTTTTTCCGCAACCGCAAACGCGAGGAGGGCTGAGCCATGCAATCGTACGACTGGAATCCCCTGCTGTGCGCCGTATGCGCGCTGCTCGGCTATCTCTGCGGCAATGTGCAGACGGCCGTTTTTATCAGCAAACGCTTTTTTCACGACGATGTGCGGGACCACGGCAGCGGCAATGCCGGCAGCACGAACATGGTGCGCGTGTTTGGGTTCAAGCCGGGGGCGGTCACGTTCGTGGGCGATTTTCTGAAGGCCGTGGCGGCGGTGCTGCTCGGCCGGCTGGTCATGGGCACGCTCGGCGGCTACATCGGCGGGCTGTTCGTGGTGATTGGGCATTGCTTCCCGGCGTTTGCCGGGTTCCGCGGGGGCAAGGGCGTGGCCTCGTCCTTTGCCGTGGCATGGATGACATTCCCGCTCGGCGCGGCGGTAACGGCGGTCGCCGTGGCGGTGCTGCTGGCCCTGACCAAGCGCATTTCGATCTGTTCGCTGTCCGGCATGGTTGTCTTTCTTGTGATGACATTGGTGTTCCGCCTGTCGGATGTGGCGCTCGTCGCGCTGGCGGCCGTACTGCTCGTACTCGTATACGTCCGCCATGCGGACAACATCCGCCGCCTGCTGCGCGGCGAGGAGAAGCAAATCATCAACTGAACCCTTCTATTTGCGCGCCTCCCACATATATTTGGTAACGACCGATACAGCAGGAGGAGGCGTGTCATGGACAGAACAGAGCTCTACCGGGATATTGCCAAAAGGACGCAGGGGGATGTCTACATCGGCGTCGTCGGCCCGGTGCGCACGGGAAAGTCGACGTTTATCAAGCGATTTTTGGACCTGCTCGTGCTCCCGAACATCGAGAACGAACATGTCAAGGCCCGCGTGATCGACGAGCTCCCGCAGAGCGGCGCCGGCCGCTCGATCATGACGACGCAGCCGCGCTTTGTGCCCAACGAGGCTGTCCGCATCGAGTTTGCGGACCGGCAGTTCTGCAACGTGCGCCTGGTCGATTGCGTGGGTTACCTCGTGCCCGGCGCGATCGGGCATCTGGAGAACGATGCGCCGCGCATGGTGCGCACGCCGTGGTTCGATTACGATATCCCGTTCGAGGAGGCGGCCGAGCTCGGTACGCGCAAGGTCATCGCGGAGCACTCCACCATCGGCGTGGTCATGACCACCGACGGCAGCATTACGGAGCTGCCGCGCGAGAGCTATGTCGAGGCCGAGGCGCGCGTGCTGCGCGAGATGAAGGAGACGGGCAAGCCCTTCGTACTCATCATCAACAGCATTGACCCCGAGGGCGAAGCGGCGCAGTCGCTGCGCGACGCGCTGTCGGAGCAGTACGGCGTGTGCGCCATCTGCCTGAACGCCATGCAGATGACGGCGGCGCAGGCGGCGCAGCTCATCGAGGAGATGCTGCTGGAGTTCCCGCTGCGCATGATCGAGATCCGCATTCCCTCCTTTTTGCGCGCGCTGCCGAAGGACCACTGGCTCATGCAGCGCGTGCTGCTGCCGGTCTACTCGACGCTGCCGCAGCTCAACCGGGTGCGCGATTACCGCCGTCTCGTGGAACAGTTGCAGCATGTGGAGCAGTTCCTGCCGGCGCGCGTGGAGGGCGTGGCGCTTGGCGAGGGCACGGCCACGGTCGCGTTGCAACCGGAGGAGGGCCTGTTCTACGAAATCCTGGGCGAGGAGTGCGGCTGCGACATTCGGGACGATTTCGAGCTCATCTCCGCCATGAAGGGATTTGTCTCGGCCAAGGCGGAGTACGACCGCATTGCCGGCGCGCTCGAGGAGGCGCGGCGCACGGGCTACGGCGTGGTGCCGCCCGCAATCGACGAGATGGAGCTCGACGAGCCGGAGATCGTCCGCCAGGGCAGCCGCTTTGGCGTGCGATTGCGCGCCCGTTCCTCCGGGCTGCATGTCATTCGCGTTGACATCGAAAGCGAGATCAGCCCCATCGTCGGCACCGAGCAGCAGTCGGAGGCGCTCGTGCAGTCGCTGCTGGCCACGTTCGAGCAGGAGCCGGGCGCGATCTGGCAGACGAACCTGTTCGGCAAGTCGCTCTACGATCTCGTGCGCGACGGGATGGCCGGCAAGGGCGCCATGCCGCCCGCCGTGCAGCAGCGCATCCAGTCCACGTTGCAGCGCATCGTGAACGAGGGCTGCAACGGCCTCATCTGTATCATGCTTTGACGCGCAGGGCAAGATAAGGGTTGCGGTGAATGCCGCGGCCCATTTTTTTATGTGCGGGGAGGCAGTATGGAGCATTGCAGGACGGATTTGGCGCGCGAGGCGCGCGACCTTCTGGGCGGCGAGCTTGAGGGGGTGGAGCAGGAGCAGGAGCGGCGCGGCGACCTTGTCATCGAGCGCGTCGCCATCTTTACGGATGCGGCTGCCCAACGGCTGGACAAGCCGAAGGGGCGGTATATCACGATCGATACCGACCAGATCCCGTCGCGCGATCCGGCGCTGTTTCAGGCGGTGTCGGAACAGATAGCCACGGAGCTTTCCCGCCTGCTCGAGGGGTTGCCGGAGGATGCGGATGTCATGGTCGTCGGGCTCGGCAACCGGTTTGTCACGCCGGACGCGCTTGGACCGGAGACGGCGGACCGGGTTTACGTTACGCGGCATATCCGCACCGATGCGCCGGAGCTTGCGCCGGAGGGGCTGCGCGCCGTATCGGCCATGGCGCCCGGCGTGCTGGGCACCACGGGTATGGAAACGGGGGAGGTGGTGCGCGGGCTTGTGGAGCATGCCCGCCCTGCGGCGGTCATCTGCATCGACGCGCTGGCCGCGCGCAGCACCGACCGGATCAACCGCACCGTGCAGCTCAGCGACAGCGGCATCAGCCCTGGCTCCGGCATCGGGAACCGGCGCGACGCGCTTTCGCGCCAAACGCTTGGCGTGCCGGTCATCGCCGTGGGCGTGCCAATGGTCGTATACGCCTCGACCATTGCGGCGGATACCGTCGGCCTCATCGTCGAAAGGGCACGCCTGTCGGACGAGGCGGGCGCGCTGCGGGCGCTGGCCGACGAGGTCGTGCGCGAGCGCTTCGGGCCGCTGATCGTGACGCCCAAGGAAATCGACGCGCTCATCGACGACGCGGCCGAAATGCTGGCCGACGGCATCAACCGGATGCTGCATCGCGCCTGTTTTGACGAGCTGAAGGCATTGTTCGGCTGAGCCGCGCATATCGTGTATGGGGGGAGGGGGTGCCGATGCAAAAGGTTGGAACTGTGCGCAGGGGCGCCCGCGCGGCGCGCGCGCGCAAAGGAGGCGGGCCATCGGTGGCGCGCCTTCGCGTGCTGTTGCCGTTGCTGACGGCCGCCTGCCTGGTGGCGCTGCTGCTGCTCTCCTACGGCCGCGCGGATGTGGGCCTTGTGGCCATGGGCATGCCGGTGCTCGCGCAACTGCCGGAGGCGCAGACCGCGC
>ERZ857882.2432-NODE-2432-length-19264-cov-5.673538_pt1 | contig 19264 bp, 17 predicted proteins | sample MGYA00519697_ERZ857882 | MGnify/ENA primary metagenome ERZ857882 (study PRJEB31778, sample SAMEA3449373) | human gut metagenome | biome: human gut; feature: human-associated habitat; material: faeces | place: United Kingdom | collected 2010/2012 ...
CGGGAAGCATCTCCGAAATCACGCAATCGGCCATCTGGGCGCGCATGGGGGCGAGCGCGCGCTGCGAGCGGGAGCTGCCGTTCTCCTATCTTGTGCCCGCCGCCGCCCTCTACGGCGCGGACGCGGCGGACGAGAAGGTGCTTTTGCAGGGCGTCATCGACTGCTGCTTCGTCACCGGCGACGGCTGGGTGCTGCTCGACTACAAGACCGACCGGCTGCGCGCGGGCGTATCGCTTGCATCGATGGCGGCGGAACATCTGCCGCAGCTCGAGCTGTACGCCGAGGCGCTGTACCACCTGACCGGTCTGCCGGTCACGGAGCGCTATGTGGTGCTGATCTCGGCGGGCAGGGCCGTCCGGGTTTGAGCGAAGCGTTACTGAAATAACAAAAGCGGAACGGTTGTACCGTTCCGCTGTTTGTATTTCTTCGCTTATCCGTTCATGGGCGGCTTCTGTGCGCTGTCCGGCGAGGCCCGCCGCACGCGCGGCAGATTCCACTTGTAGTGCGCGGCGAGCAGGCGGATCGTGACGACGAGCAGCGTGCTGAGGCACAGCGCCGCCGGCTGCAGCATGCCAAGCTCGATCAGCACATAATAGGCCACCGCGCCCGCCACGGCGGCGAGGATATACACGCGCTTTTGCAGCACCATCGGCACCCGGCCCACGAGCTGGTCGCGCAGGATGCCGCCGCCGACGCCCGTGACCGTGCCGACGAACACGGCAAGGAACGCGTTTTCGCCATACCCCGCGACGATGGCCGCATCCACGCCGACCGTCACAAAGATGCCGAGGCCGACCGCGTCAAGCAGGTTGATGAGCCGCACGAGCCGTTCCATGCGCGGGAAAAAGCGCTCGCCCATGCCGAGCGCCACGAGATAGGTCAGCAGGGAAACGCCGACCGCAACGGCCACATACCTTGGATCGGTAAACATGGCGGGCGGCAGCACGCCCAGCAGGATGTCGCGCAGCACGCCGCCGCCGACGCTCGTGATCGCGCCGAGCACAATTCCGCCGAGCAGGTCGAGCTCGGCCGCAACGGCGACCAGCACGCCCGACACCGCGAACGCCGCAATGCCGATGATTTCCAGAGTAAAGACAACGATCTGTATTTCGTTCATATGCTTATCGATAACGCCGCGCTTCGGCCCGCGCGGACGGGCGCGCCCGCCCGCTTTGCCTGCCGAATTTACTGCCTTTTATAGAGCATCCGGTTGTCCAGCGACCAGATGCGCTCGGTGAACGCGCCCGGCTGTACGCCGTCGAGCGCGGCAAACATCGCGTACATGCGGCTGTCGAGCAGGTCGAGCTCGGAGAGCACCTCCGCCTCCGGGAACATCGGCGGCTTCGGGCTTCCGAACTCCGGCTTCTCATGGTGAGAGAGGAGCATGTGCTGCAGCAGGAGCACCGTTTCCTCCGACACGCCGAGCATTGCGCCGGCCTCGCCGATGAGCGACACGCCGATGTTGATATGCCCGAGCAGCTGGCCGGGCGTGGTGTACGCGGAGGCGATGCCGAGCTTGCCGGTGTCGAGCTCGGTCAGCTTGCCGATATCGTGCAGAATCGCGCCCGCGGTGAGCAGCTCCTGATCGAGCAGCGGATAGATGGCCGAGACGCCCTTGGCAAGCTGCACAATCGTCCAGCTATGGTGCAGCAGGCCGCCCCGCGTGGCGTGATGCAGCTTGACCGCCGCCGGAAAGCGCAGCAGCGCCTCGCGGTTTTCGCGCATGAGGTACTGCACGATCATGCGCAGGTCCTCGTTTTCAAACGCGCCCGCGAGCGCATACAGTTCGTCATACAGCCATTCCGGATCGAACGGCGCGCACGGCAGCAGGCGGGACAGGTCGTAGCCGTCCGCATCGGTCGCGTGGCGGATGCGGTCGATCTTGAGCTGTTCGGCGTCCTTCCACATGGTGATGACGCCGCGCACCTTCACGATGTCCTCGCTCTGAAACGCGCCCATGGTTTCGGCGCTGTAGTCCCAGAGCTTGGCGACGGCCTCGCCCTCGCAGTCGGCCAGCACCAGATCGAGATAGGGGGTTCCCTTCACGTTCGTGCGCACCTGACACGAGCGCACGAGGCAGAACCCCTCAAAATTGAGCTGACCTTCCGGCAGCTCGCTGAGCATTCGCATTCTAGCCATATCAGAAAGCGTCCTCCTCCATATTGCTACCGGCATTATATCATATCGGCGCGGGAACATCACTCCTTTGTGCTGCGAATATTTGGTTTTACCATCGGCCCGCGCGGGAAATGGGGCAAAGGATGTCCCGTCCCGCCCGCACCAAATGCTACCCATGCACGGCTGGCGCCCCGTTGTTTCAGCGTTTACGGCAAAGGCGGTTGGCGGCAGGCGAAAGAACGGTTATAATGGAGATACCATCGTCAAAGCCGACCGGCGGTGACACAGCGAACGCCAAAAACGGACGCTTGGAGACATGGCGCGCCGTTTCTCCGTCCGCGTGCAAAAAACCACTCGCTATTTTGGTTCGGGTGTTATACAATCTCTGTATGCAAAATCATATGGGTACTTATGGACATACGGACGATTCCTATGCAATCGTCGTCATCGGCGCGGGCCACGCGGGCTGCGAGGCCGCGCTTTCGTGCGCGCGCATGGGTCTCAGGACGCTGCTGCTCACGCTCAACCTCGATTCCATCGGCCTGATGCCGTGCAACCCGGCCATCGGCGGCACGGGCAAGGGACACCTTGTGCGCGAGATCGACGCCATGGGCGGCGAGATGGGGCTTGCCGCGGACGACACGCTGATTCAGATGCGCATGCTCAACACCGGCAAGGGACCCGCCGTGCACAGCCTGCGCGCACAGATGGACAAGCGCCGCTATCACGAGCGCATGAAGCGCGCGCTCGAGGCGGAGCGGCGCCTCACGCTGCTGCAGGCCGAGGCCACGGAGATCCTGACCGACGGCGGGCGCGTGAGCGGCGTGAAAACCGCCGAGGGCTTCGTATTTCCGTGCCGCGCGGTGGTCGCGGCGGCCGGCGTATACCTGAACAGCCGCATCCTCATCGGCGACTGGTCGCGCGAGAGCGGCCCCGCCGGACTGACGCGCGCGGAATCGCTCTCCGGTCAGTTGGCGCGCCTCGGCATCCCGGTGCGGCGATTCAAGACCGGCACGCCCGCGCGCGTGTCCGGCCGCACCCTCGACTACGGGAAAATGGAGCGGCAGGACGGCGACGTGCCGACGCCCGCGTTTTCGTTTCTGCACGGCTCGCTCACACTCGAGCAGACCCCGTGCTATCTGACCTATACCAATGCGGACACGCACCGCATCATCCTCGACAATCTCGACCGCTCGCCCATGTACAGCGGCAAGATCCACGCCACCGGCACGCGCTACTGCCCGTCGATCGAGGATAAGATCGTGAAGTTTTCGGACAAGCCGCGCCACCAGATCTTCATCGAGCCGGAGGGCCGCACGACCGACGAGATGTATGTGCAGGGCATGAGCACGAGCCTGCCGGCCGACGTGCAGATCGCCATGCTGCGCACGCTGCCGGGGCTGGAGCGCTGCGAGGTCATGCGCCTCGGCTATGCGATCGAATACGACTGCATCGACCCGACCGCGCTGAGCCGGAGCCTCATGGTCAAGGATGTGCCCGGGCTGTTCCCGGCCGGGCAGCTCAACGGCAGCTCCGGCTATGAGGAGGCCGCCGCGCAGGGCTTTCTCGCGGGCGTCAACGCCGCGCTGTACGTCAGGGGCGAGGAGCCGTTTTTGCTCGGGCGCGACGAGGCGTACCTCGGCGTGCTCGTGGACGACCTTTCGACGAAGGGCACGCCGGAGCCGTACCGCATGATGACGTCGCGCTGCGAATACCGGCTGCTGCTCCGGCAGGATAACGCCGATCTGCGCCTCACCGAGCGCGCGCGCCGCACCGGGCTGATTTCGGATGCGCGCTACGACCGGCTCATGAAAAAGCGGGAGGACGTCGCCGCCGCCATGAAGGCGCTCGATGCGTTCGTACAGCCCTCCGAGGCGCTTGGCGCGTGCCTCGCCGCGATCGGGGAGAGCGCGCCGCCGCACGGCGCGCGGCTGTTCGATCTGCTCAAGCGGCCTGGCATGACGTATACGGCGCTGCTCGCGCTCACGGCGGACACGCCGGCCGCGCTGCCGGCGCTCACGGCGGAAGCGCGCGAGCAGGTGGAAACGCGTGCGCATTACGACGGATATATTCAAAAGCAGCGCGAGCAGGTCGAGCGGGCTAGGCGCATGGAAAATCTGCTGCTGCCCGCGTCAATCGACTATCACGCCATCAGCGGCCTCAGGCTCGAGGCGCGGCAGAAGCTGACCGCGATCCGCCCGCTGAGCCTCGGGCAGGCGTCGCGCATCAGCGGCGTATCGCCCGCGGATATTTCCGTGCTGCTGATCGAGATGAAGCGAAGGGAGGCGCAGCAGGACCGTGATTGAGCACCTCAAAGCCCTTTGCCCCGGCCTGACGGCCGAGCAGGCGGAGCGGTTTGAAACCTATTATGCGCTGCTGATCGAGTGGAACAAAACGCGCAACCTGACCGCGATCACCGAACCGGCGGAGGTTGCGCAAAAGCACTTTTTCGATTCGCTTGCCGCCGCGCCGCTGCTCAAAGCCGGCGCGAGGTGCATCGACGTGGGCACGGGCGCGGGCTTTCCGGGCATTCCGCTGCTCATCATGCGGCCGGATTTACAGATGACGCTGCTCGACGCGCTGAACAAGCGCATCGAGTTTCTGTCGTTTACGCTCGAACGGCTGGGGCTTGCCGCCGACTGCGTGCATCTGCGCGCCGAGGACGCGGGCAGGAGCGAGAAATACCGCCAGCGCTTTGATGCGGCGCTCACGCGCGCCGTCGCGCCGCTGCCGGTGCTGCTCGAGCTGACGGTGCCGCTCGTGCGCGTAGGGGGACAGAGCATCGCCTACAAGGGTGACGCGGCCGCGGAGCTGGCCGATGCGGCGAACGCCTGTCATGCGCTTCGCTGTACACTGGAGACCATTCCGGTCGAAGCGGCGTATGGCGCGCGCACGCTCGTGGTCGCGAAAAAGCGCGCCGAAACGCCGGGCAAATATCCGCGCAAGGCTGGCACGCCGTCGAAGCAGCCGCTCTGACGCGCCGCTGCCGGCAGACGTGGCGGCAGGTGGCAAGCAGGGTGTACGGGCGCCGCTGCCGGTGCTGCTCGAATGGATCATGCCGCTCGTGCGCGCGGGAGAGCGGACATACAAGGTGCGGTTTCCCTCAAAGCGCAAGCCTTGGCATCGCTCGTGCGCGTGGGAGAACGGTTAACCTCCATGTTTCTGCATCGGAAAGCCCAAACCTTGGCATCGCTTATGCGCGCGCGAGAGCGGAGCGTTCGGCACGCAGGCTTGCGCCGCCCGGCCCGATACCGCTCGAGCGCGTGGGGAAACAGCGCATGGCCTGCAAGGGCGACGCCGCCCTGAAGGATCTCTGCCTGCCGCTTGAACGCGGCAGGGGACAAAACGAAACGGAGGATGGACATGCTGACAAAGGAACGGGTCATCGAACTGCTGGGTCTGACGCCGCTTGCAGTGGAGGGCGGTATGTACAGAAAGACCTATCGCAGCGAGGAGGTGCTCGCAAAGAGCGAGGGCCGGACGGGCGACCACCGGCTCGGCGGCGCGATTCTATATCTGCTCACGCCGGATACGTTTTCGCGCATGCACCGGCTGCCCACCGACGAGATCTGGCATTTTTATATGGGCGCGGCGTGTGAGACGACCGTGCTGCTGCCCGACGGCACCGGGTATACGATCCGGCTCGGACAGGATTTGGAGAACGGCGAGGTCGTGCAGGCCGTCGCACCGCGCGGCGCGTGGCAGGGTACGCGGCTCGTGGGCGACGGCGAATGGGCGCTGCTCGGCACGACGCTTGCACCGGATTTTGAGCCGTCGGACTATGAGGATGGCGACCGCGAGACGCTCATGGCCGCGTATCCGGCGTTTTCGGAGGCGCTCGAGGTGCTCACGGGCCGCTGCGTGTGATGCAGCCGGTGAAAAGTCGGATGAACGCGGGTCTGGCCGTGGGCGTGGGCTCGCCGGCCACCGCGCCTGACGGGGGCGAGGTGCTCGTGTGTCACTGCGTGTGACAGCCCGGCAGGCGTGGGTTTGCCGCAATTCCTGCGCGGACTGAGCCGAATCGGCGCACTCGCGCGGGCGGCTGAAGCATTGCACGCTTCCCGTCAAGCACATATGATGCCAGTTCGTCGGCGCACTCGCGCCCGCGGCTGAAGCATTGCGGAATCGGATCGGGAAGGGGAGAGTCATCCATATGCGCGTTACCATCATCGGTACCGGCTCAATTGCCGGCGTACATGCCCGTGCGCTCGCCGCGCTCGGCCATACGGTTCGGGCCGTGGTCAGCCGCACGCAGCCGGGCGCGGAAGCGTTTGTGCTGGCGCATGCGGACGCATGCGCGGACGCGACAGCCGGCACGGACATCGAAACGGCGCTTGCGGACGATATTGACGCCGTACACATCTGTACGCCGCCGGCGCTGCACGGCGCGGCCGTTCGCGCCTGTCTGGACGCGGGCAAGCACATCGTGTGCGAAAAGCCGCTGTGTCTCGCGGCCGCGGAGGCGGAATCGCTCGCAGCACTGGCGAAACAGCGGGCGCTCGTCGCCGCGCTGTGCCTGAACGTGCGCTATTATCCGGCCAACCGTGCCGCAGCGGAGCGGATACGATCCGGCGGTATCGGAAGGCCGCTGCTGATACACGGAGAATACCTGCAGGCGTTTCACGCGCCGCCGCATGCCGACGGATGGCGGTTCGATCCGGCGCGCGGCGGGCATATGCGCGCCATCACGGAGATCGGTACGCACTGGGCGGATCTGGCCTCCTTCTGGACGGGGGAGCGGATTGAGGCGGTGTGCGCGGCTCTGGGCAATTTTTATCCGACGCGCTACCGTCACGGCCGGCAGCTGACGCTCGAAAAAAACGATCGGCCGGTCGTGACCGATACCGAGGACGCGGCGGCGGTCGTGCTTCGCTTCGCAAACGGCGCGATCGGCACGGTGCTGCTCTCGGAGGTGTCGCGCGGGCATGAAAACGATCTCTCGATCGAGGTCGCCGGCGAGAGCGGGAGCGCCGCGTGGCGGGAAGCGCAGCCGGACGCGCTGCTTTCTTCCGGCAAAGCCGGCATGGAGCGGGAGTCCTTCCGGCCCATAGCGCGCGAGGACACGTTTTTGCCGCTGTTCGAGGCGGCGTATGCGGATATGATGCGGCCCGCTGCGCGGCGCGCGGGCGGGTATCCGACCTTTTTGGACGGCGCATACCTTGCGCGCGTGTGCGAGGCCATGCAAAGGAGCGCGGCCGACGGCTGCTGGACGCACGTTTAGCCCGTCAAAAGCGGACGCCGCCGGAAGGGTCGGCAAACGAAGCGCGCTGTGAGCAAGCGAAAGCCGCGCAGCGCATTTGGCCGAGAACGGCCGGCGCGTCCCAGACCCATATTCCAAGCGCCCTGCCGCCCGAGAGAACGGAGGGCGAGGTGTGAACCCCATTGGAAGCAACGGGAGCTTGCAGCGGCGTCTGCCGTCGCAACGGAGGCGCAATATACGGTGAACCCCTTGCCCGAATCATCCGTGCCGCCGTTGATCCGCGTCGCAGCAGCGGCGCAATCAGCGGTGAACCCCGTCAGAAAACAATGTTTTTTGACGGGCTTTTTTTATTCTCCGGCGGCGTCCCGGTGACTGCGCGTCGTTCCCCCGCAGGCGCCCCGGCGAACCCTTACGAGCATGTCCACGCCGTCCTCATAGTCGGTTTGCAGGATTTCCACCTTCATACCCACGTCGCGGAGCTGTTCCGCGCCGCACTTGACGGAGTTGAGAAACAGCCGGTAATCCTTGAGCAGGCGCAGCAGCTTCGGCCGGGGCGCGGGCGTGACCGCCTCGATCATGCGCTGTACCAGACGCTCCGTTTCCTTGACGTTGAGCGACTTTTCCAGAATGTCGGCAATGGCCTTGAGCTGGAGCCGTTCGTCGCGAAGCTGGAGCAGCGCGCGCGCATGGCGCTCGGTCAGGCGCGCTTCCACCAGCGACCGGCGCACGGCCGGCGAGAGGTGTAAAAGGCGCAGCTTGTTGGCGATGAACGACTGGCTCTTGCCCAGCCGCGTCGCGAGCGCCTCCTGCGTGGTGCCGTAGGTGCGCAGCAGCTGCCGGTAGCTCTCCGCCTCCTCGATGAAGTGCAGATCGCGCCGCTGCAGATTTTCGATCAGCGCGAGAACCGCGCTCGTCTCCTCGGTGGTGCGCTGCACGATGCAGGGCACCTCGGCCATGTTCAGCATGCGGCAGGCGCGCAGCCGCCGCTCTCCGGCAATGAGCTCATACGCGCCGCCGATGCGGCGAACGATGAGCGGCTGGATCAGACCGGCCTGCGCGATCGAGGCGGAGAGCTCCCGCAGCCCATCCTCGTCAAACTGTTTGCGCGGCTGATTCGGGTTGGCGAGGATGCAGTTGATGGGCAGCATCATCAGCTGACGGTCCGGTACCGTCGGCTCCCGCCGTGCGGCGTCACTTTCGCGATGGAACATTGGCATACTCGCATCCCCTTTTTTGTAATTTTTGTTCAGGATAGCATGTGGTTCGAGAGCGGTATGCCGCTTTCCTGCCGTGCTGACAAACGTCGAACCGATCCGGCAAAGATAGCGAAAAACCCCCCGTCCATTCACATTTTTTTGCATATGGAACATCCCGTTGAACGCCGCCGGACATGAAAGGGAAAAACCTGCACACACTATGCAAAAACGCGAGTGGCTTCGGAGGCGGATCATGCGAAAGAAAATAACCATTTTGGTGTGTGTACTGGGCGCGCTGGCGCTGACCTTTCTGGTCACGAGCCTGTACCGCGTCTGGACGCGGCCCGAGAGTGCGTTTGAAACGCCGACGCCGGGCGCCAAAACGGACCAGCCGCACATCGACGCGGCATCGCCTGCGCCAAGCCCCACGCTATCGCCGGAGGAGGCGCTGCTCGAGCAGGCCGATCTCTCCTTTATGGGCGGGCGGATCAATCTGCTGCTGCTCGGCTACGACCAGAGCGCCGAGCGCGACGATCCGGACGACCCGCTCCACCGCGATGAAAAAAACAACTACCGTTCGGATGTGATGATGCTGGCCGCCGTCAATTTCCGCGACAATACCGTACACCTCATCTCCATCCCGCGCGACACCTACGCGGCCATCTACAACACGCGCGGCCGCTGGAAGATCAACGCGGCGTTTGCAAAGGGCGGCGCGGCGGAGGGCGAGGGCTTTCTGTATGCGCAAAAAACGGTCGAGATGCTCATGGGCGTGCCGGTGGACTACTACGCGGGCGTGAACATGGAGGGGCTCAAGCGTCTGGTGGACGCGATGGGCGGCGTGGATTACGATGTGGACGTTGCAATCCGGCTGGACGGCCGCACGCTCGAAACCGGGTTTCAGCACCTGAACGGGCAGCAGGTGCTGGATTACTGCCGCGCGCGCAAGGGCATCAGCACGGATATCGGCCGCAACGACCGGCAGCAGCGCATGCTGCTCGCGATCTTTGATCAGCTCCGCCGGGAGAAGCGGCTCACGGAGCTGCCCGCGATCTATGCTGCCGTCAAGGACGACGTTGTGACCAATCTCTCGCTCTCGCAGATCGCGGCGCTCGCGCTGTTTATGACCCGACTCGACCTTACGAACTTCAAACGTACCACGCTGGCCGGTGAATACATCTCCAATGTGTACAATGCCTCCTACTATGTGCTGTACAATAAAAAGCTTGTGCAGCTCGTGAAGGAGGAGTTCGGCATCACCATCACCCGCGACAAAAAATACGACGTATCGACCGTCAAGCGGGACAAGGCCGCTGCCGACGCCGAGAAGGCGGCCGGGCAGGCGGACGACATCGCGTCCATGGCGGTGCTGCCCGCGGGGCTCTATGAGTCGGATACGCATGATCTCGTGGCCGAGGTGTATTTCCGCGCCGAGCGGCTCAGGAGCGTGGTCGAGGCGGGCGGGTCCGCCGCCGCAATCTTCGAGGCGCGCCATCGGCTCAATCTGGCCGTGGCCGCGCTGTGGCGGGAGCAGGGGTATCCGCCGCTGCCGGACGCCTTCGCGATGCTTTCACCCGGCTGACCGCCGGGGGTCGGGCCGGTGCGCTCGATGAGAACGTCGGGGGACTTGGTGAAACGCACCCAAAAATGATATATTACTTTCCAACACTTGACACGAATGGACAATCTTGCTATATTGTTATCGGAAACGTTACCGGCAACGTTTCCGATCACTTTTGAAATCGAGATTGCTTTCATGGATGCACGTATGACAATCAAAGAAATCGCCCAGCTCTCCGGTGTTGGCATCAGCACCGTTTCGCGCGTGCTCAACAAACGTCCCGATGTGAACGAGGAAACGCGTGAGCGCGTGATGGAGATCATCCGCCGGGAGGGCTATGCGCCCAATACGAACGCCAAGCACCTCAAACAGCTCTCGAGCGAGTGCGTGGCCGTCATCGTGCGCGGCCGCAAAAACCTGTTTTTCTCCGGACTTCTCGAAAAGCTCCAGTCCGGTATCGAGCGTGCCGGACTGCAGTTTCTGCCATACTATATCGATGAGAATGACGATGAAATCCTCGCCGCACAGCGCGTTTACGCGGAGCGCAAGGTGCGGGGCGTCATCTTTCTGGGCGGCTGCCACGCCGAGTGCGACGAGCTGCTGCGATTACTGCCCGTTCCGTGCGTGTTTTCCACCGTCAGCGCCGCCGCCTGCCGGGCTGAAAACGTGTCGAGCGTCAGCGTGGACGACAGGCAGGGCGCCCGCCGCGCCGTGGATTACCTGTTTGACCACGGTCACGCCGAGATTCTCATTCTCGGCGGCGAAACAAGCGAATGGAACACCGCCCGGCTGCGGTACGAGGGCGTGTGCGACAGCTTTCTGTCGCACGGGCGCACGCTGACGCCGGACCGGTATCTCGTTTCCACATTCTCCTTTGCATCCGCGTATGAGGCCGTGCGCGACTATGCCGGCGCGCCGTACACCGCGGTGTTCGCCATGTCGGATACCATGGCCATCGGCGCGGCGCGCGCGCTCGGCGATCTGGGCCTCTGCGTGCCGGAGGACGTTTCGATCATCGGCTACGACGGCATTGAACTGGCATCCTACTACGAGCCGGTGCTGGCGACTATGCGGCAGCCGCAGGAAACGCTGGCGGAAAAGAGCGTCGAGCTGCTGCTCTCCGGTATGGAACGGCCCGGCAGGCACATCCTGCTGGAGACGGAGCTGATCGGCGGCATGTCGGTCGTGCAGCCGAGAGCCTGAAGCGGCCGCAAACCCCATTGGGGCGATTCGCGCGGGAAACCGCGCTTCGCATAAATTACTGAGGAGGAAAAAGACATGAAGAAAGCATTGGCAATCATCCTGATGCTCGCCATGGTGTTTTCCATGGTCGGCTGCACCGGGAACAGTGACAAGGGTTCCGTCTACTACCTGAACTTCAAACCGGAAGCGGACGCCGCATGGCAGGCGCTGGCGGAGGAGTACACCAAGGCCACGGGCGTTGAGGTGAAGGTTGTGACCGCAGCCGCCGGCACCTACAGCGAGACGCTGACCGCCGAAATGGACAAGAGCGCCATGCCCACGCTGTTCCAGTGCGGCAATCAGGCCGGCCTCGACACCTGGGGCGAGTACTGTTACGACCTCAAGGACACGGCTGTGTACAAGGAGATGACCACGGACGACTTCAACCTGTTTGGTGAAAACGGCGAAGTGTACTGCATCGGCTACTGCTATGAGTCCTTCGGCATCATCGTCAACAAGGCGCTGCTCAAAACCGCCGGTTACGAGCTGTCCGACATCAAGGACTTTGCGTCCCTCAAGACGATCGCGGAGGATATCACCGCCCGCAGCGCGGAACTCGGCTTTGCTGCGTTCACATCCGCAGGTCTGGACGGCTCTTCGAGCTGGCGCTTCAGCGGCCATCTGGCCAACATGCCGCTCTACTATGAGTTCCGCGACGACAACGTGACCGCGCAGCCTGCGACGATCACCGGCAAGTATCTGGATAACTACAAGCAGATCTGGGATCTGTACGTCAACAACAGCACCTGCGCGCCCGCCGAGCTGACCACCAAGACCGGCGACGAGTCCGAGGCCGAATTCGGCGAGGGCAAGGCCGTGTTCTATCAGAACGGCACGTGGGAATACGCCAACCTGACCGAGAAGTTCGGCATGAACAAGGATGATCTTGCCATGATCCCGATCTACTGCGGCGTGGAAGGCGAGGAGAAGGCTGGCCTGTGCTCCGGCACCGAGAACTGCTGGGCAGTCAACGGTAAGGCGTCCGAGGCCGACATTCAGGCAACGCTCGACTTCATGTACTGGGTCGTCACCAGCGAGTCCGGCACGAAGATGCTGGCCGAGCAGTTCGGACCCTGCCCGTTCAAGAACGCCGCGGAGCCGGAGAATGTGTTCTTCGCCGATGCCAACGAGTATGTTGCCAACGGCAACTACACCGTGACCTGGGCGTTCAACTACACCCCGAACGTGGACAACTGGCGCGCGGGCGTCGTGGCTGCACTCACCCAGTACACTGCCGGCAGTGGTTCCTGGGATGACGTGGTCAGCGCGTTCGTCAACGGCTGGGCCACCGAGTACAACAATCAGTAACGCCGTTTCCTGACGGCCGATGGGCGGGCGCAGCGCCCGCCCCCATTCCTGAATCGGAACGCGGCAGGCGTTCCGATTCAGGAATGGGCATCCCGCAAACATGCCGTAATCATGCTCCAATCTATCCATCCCATGCAATGAAAAGGAGGCCGCAATGGAACAAAAGACTCCTAAACGCAGGCGGCGCAGCCTTGCCGTCGGCGGGAACATGCTCAGCGGTACCATCCGCAAGTGGTTTCCGCTGTTCCTGCTCCCGACGATTGCCGCGTTCGCAATCGGCTTTATCTATCCCTTCTGCAAGGGCATCTACCTCTCGTTCTGCACGTTTACGACCACCAGCAACGCCAAGTGGGCCGGTCTTGCCAACTATGCCAAGGCGTTTTCCGACCCGTCGTTCGGCCATTCCTTCTGGTATACGGCGCTGTTTGCGATCGTGTCGCTGCTGCTGATCAACGTGCTCGCGTTCGCCGTTGCCTACGCGCTCACGCGCGGCATTCGCGGCTCCAATGTGTACCGCACGGTGTTCTTCATGCCGAACCTGATCGGCGGTATCGTGCTCGGCTACATCTGGTCCATGATCTTTGACGGCATTTTGATCCGCTACGGCACGAGCATCCTGCTCAATACGAGCCTTGGCTTCTGGGGCCTGATCATCCTGATGTGCTGGCAGCAGATCGGCTATATGATGATCATCTATATCGCGGGCTTGCAGAGCGTGCCGGAGGAGCTGCTCGAGGCGGCGCGCATCGACGGTGCGAACGGGTTCCACACGCTGTTCCACATCACGATCCCGTGCGTGATGCCGTCGATCACGATCTGCACGTTCCTGTCGCTCGTCAACGGCTTCAAGCTGTTTGATCAGAACCTTGCGCTCAATGGCGGCCAGCCGTTTCTGTTCCAGCCGGACGGCAGCGTGATCAAGACGACCGAGATGCTCGCGCTCAATATTTACAATACGTTCTATCTGAACGCGAATTCCCGCGGCGTCGGCCAGGCAAAGGCCGTGATCTTCTTCCTGCTGGTGGCCGCAATCGGCCTGATCCAGCTCCGGGCAACCCGCAACAAGGAGGTGCAGCAGTAATGGAGACAAAAATGATGCCGAGAGGGCGGCGGCATGCCGGCAAGACCGTGCTGACGATCCTGTTCGCCGTGATTTCGCTGCTCTACCTGATGCCGATCGTGGTCGTGCTGATCAATTCGTTCAAGGCCAACAGCTTTGTGAACACGGAAACCTTCGCCCTGCCGAACGCGGAATCGTTCGTCGGCTGGGACAACTACATCAAGGGCATGACGTTCGGCAACTATCCGTTCCTCAAGTCCGTTTCGTACAGCCTCGTCATCACCGTGCTGTCCACGGCGCTGATTCTCGTGTGTACGTCGATGGCGGCATGGTATATCTCGCGCGTGAACAGCCGGTTCTGCAGGATCGTCTATCTGCTCTGCGTGTTCTCCATGGTCGTGCCGTTCCAGATGGTCATGTTCACGCTGGCAAAGACCGCCGATACGCTGCACCTGAACACTCCGTGGACGATTCCGGTCATCTATCTCGGCTTTGGCGCGGGGCTTGCGGTGTTCATGTTCGTGGGCTTTGTCAAGTCGCTTCCGCTCGAAATTGAGGAGGCCGCGGCGATCGACGGCTGCGGGCCGGTGCGCACGTTCTTCCTCGTGGTGGCGCCGATGCTCAAGCCGACGCTGATCTCCGTGGGCGTGCTGGAAACGATGTGGATCTGGAACGATTATCTGCTGCCGTATCTCGTACTCAACCGCACGGAATACATGACCATCCCGATTCATATTCAATACCTCAAGGGCAGCTACGGCGCGGTGGATATGGGTGCGACGATGGCGCTGATTCTTCTCAGCATCGTGCCGATCATCATTTTCTATCTCACGTGCCAGAAGCACATCATCAAGGGCGTGGCCGCCGGCGCCGTCAAGGGCTGAGCCGCGCGCAGACGGGAATCCAAAGCGCCCCCGATCCCGTACGGGATCGGGGGCGCTGTTTTCTTGGGAAGCCCTGGTGCGCAATTTGGAAACGAGGCGCGCGGGCGGGCTCAGCGGGGAGCGGGCGTGCCCAAAAAGGGCTTGCACACGGGCGAAAGCAGCTCCAACAGCAGGATCAGGTTGCGCGTGATGTGATAGGGGTCCTTGACGGGGAGCGCCACGGTTTTCTCCTGCGGCGCGCCGTCGCGTCGGCGGAGGCGGATGAGGAATGAGAGGCCTATCGAATTTTACATATACTTTACATCGTTTTTTCAAAAGGATGATCGATGCCCTGCGTGGTATGTGAGAAAATGGTAACCGGGGCAATGCGGTAAAATTCCGGTAAATCATTTTGCTGCGGACACCGGTTTTTCAGGCGCTCCATCCGTATTCTATCAACGCAAGGAGCTTGAGGTGAAAGAGGAACACAGCATCGTTGCAAGGGTTCTGGCGGCACAGCGCAGCAGCCTGGACGCCGACAGCCTGATCGCACAATACCTGCCGTTTATCAAAGCGGAGACGGCGAAATGCACAGGGCGTTTTCCGGTCGGGGAGGGGGACGAACTGAGCATCGCCATGTTCGCGTTTTATGAGGCGGCCATGGCATACCGGCCCGCAAAGGGCGCATTTTTACGGCTGGCGGCGCTGGCCATCCGAAACCGGATCATCGACTATCACCGGGCCGAACGCCGCCATACGGGCATGCTCTCGCTGGATGCGCCGCTGCCCGGCGACGATGCCCGTTCCCTCGGAGAGCGGATTCCCGAGGATAGGAACGAGACGGAGGCGTTCCACGCGCGCTCGGCCGCGCGGCAGGAGATGGAGGCGTTTGCCGGCCAGCTTGCGGACTTTGGCGCAACGCTCTCCGATGTTGCGGACAACTGTCCGAAACAGGAGCGCACGCGGTCGGCCTGTATGCGGGTTCTGGCATATGCCCGACAGCGGCCGCAGCTGCTCGACGAGCTGCTCAGAACAAAAAAACTCCCGATCACACAGCTCGCTGCGGGCGCAGGGGTTGAAAGAAAGACGCTGGAGCGGCACAGACGCTATCTCGTCGCCATATTGCTGGCCTATACCAACGGCTATGAAACGATCAGGAATCATCTTTCTGCAATGAACCGAAAGGAGGGAGAGCGGCAATGCGCTATCTGGTGATGGAATGCCACCCCGGTTATGCCGTCGTTTTGGACGGCGAAGGACGCTTTCTCAAGGTTGCCAATCTGCACTACACGGTCGGGCAAACGGTCACGGAGGTTGTGATGCTCGCGGCAGCGGAGCCGGCGACAAGGCGGCGCGCTCTGACCCGCGCGATGGTTGCCGCGGCTTCGATTGCGGCCTGCTTTTGTCTGCTGGCGCTCGGCTCGTGGCGATACCTGCTCTCAACCTATGGCTTGGTGCGGCTGCAAATCAATCCGGATGTGCGTCTGGCGGTGAACCGTCTGAACTACGTGATCGATATCGATGGGCTCAACGGGGATGGTGAAACGCTGATTCAGGGATACCAGTGCCGCATGAAAACGGTGGATCAGGTATCCGATGAGCTGGCGGATCGCGCTGTTGCCATGGGATACCTGAAGGAGGGCGGCCGGATTTGCGTGACGGTGCAATCGGAGCATGACGCATGGAAGACTGCGACAGAGGAGAGACTGCTCATCGAACTGGAGGTGCATGTGGGCAGCGCCATTACGGTGACGCCCGTTCGGCCGGACGAAATTGTGATTCCGATCGACCCGCAGCCCGATGACGATGAACGGGATGACGATGATAAGGACGATAAGAACGACGACGACGACCGAGACGAGGAAGCCGACGATGCGGATGAAGAGGATACGGAAGCGCATGACAGCGATGGGGATGACGACGATCCGGATGACGATCCGGAAATTGACGATGATGACGATCAGGATATTGACCATGAGGAATAAAAAAATTGCTCCGGCCCCGGTTTTCCCGATCCTGCTCCGTATTCTGCATACATAAGCAACAAAAACAAAAGGAGCAATCGAGATGAAAAACAACATGATGACCAAGCTGCTGACCGCCACTCTTGCGCTGACGCTGAGCGCCTCCCTGCTCGGCTGCACAAAGGGCGAGACCCCGCAGGCGGAGAAAGCCCCGACGGGCGAAAGCAAAACCGTTGCGGCGGGTACGATTCTTTTGAGCGTGAATCCGGAGATCGAAGTCGAATACGACAGCAATGGCGTTGTGCTGGAGGTCGAAGGCGTGAACGACGACGGAAAATCCGTAGCCAACGGCTATACCGGTTACGAGGGCAGGGACTGCGCGGAGGTTGTCGGCGCGCTGGTACAGAAGATCTACGAGGGCGGCTACTTTGAAAATGCGTTTGCCGGCCACGCAAAGAATATCATCGTAAAGCTGGAGGACGGTTCCCGGTATCCGAACGACGATTTCCTTGAAACCATTGCCGACAGCGTGCGCAAGACGATTGCGGCCTGCGGGGCGAACAACGCCGCGGTCACGGTGGACAGGGACGATTTGGACGAACAGGGCCGCATCGGCATGGAAAAGGCCCGCGAGCTTGTGCTCACGCAGCTGGGACTGACCGAGGCGACCTTCAGCGACGCAGAATATGAGCTGGACGACGGCGTATACGAGATGGAGTTCACGGCCAATGGCGTGGAATACGAGTATGAGGTGGACGCCGTGACCGGCAAGGTGCTGGAAGCCGATTATGAGAACAACGACGACTGGGATGACGATGACGATCTGGACGACGACGATGATCTGGACGACGACGATGATCTGGACGACGACGATGATCTGGACGACGATGACGATCTGGACGACGACGATCTGAATGACGACGACGATCAGGACGACTGATCCGGAACCGGACAAAACGAATGAAGGGCGTTCCCATACGGGGGAACGCCCTTGTGCGATCCATCGTTCATTTGATGGAGTTTCGGCTGCGGCAGGCGCAGCAAGCCGAGCTGCGGCGCATATGGCGTGGCGCCGGATGGGAATCGATGCGCCCGGCATCCGCTGCGGCCGAACGCCGCTACGCGATTGCCGCGGGCTCCGATTCGGCCGCCTCGGCGCGAAGGTGGCGGCGGCGCACCAGCAGAGAGACGGTCAGGTGCGTCAGCGCCGTCAAGCCCCACGATACCGGATAGGACAGGTAGATCGTTTCGAGCGTCGGCGACACCTGAAAGATCGTCCAGAGCCAGATCATGCGCAGCAGACAGGAGCCGATGAGCGAGATGGTTGTGGAGGTGATCGGTCTGCCAAGGCCGCGCAGAATGCCCGAGCCGACCTCCATAAAGCCGCAGAGCACCTCCGTGGATACGAGTATAAAGATGCGCGTCTCCGCCGTGCGCACCGCAAGATCGGACGAGACGTACAGTCCGATGAGCGGCATGCGGAACACCAGCATGATCGCGGAGGAAACGAGCGCGGTCATGGCCGTGACCAGATAGCAGTTGGCCATCACCCTGCCCATGCGCCGGAACTTGCCCGCCCCGAAGTGCTGGCTTGTGAACGTGACCGACGCCTGCGAGACGGAGGCCGCCGCAACATACGCGAGGCTTTCGAGGTTGGCCGCGGCCGCGTTGCCGTCGATGATATCCGACCCGCCGGGACACACGGCGTTGTTGATGCCGATGACCGAGGACTGGATGAGCATGTTGGAAAAGGAGAACAGTGCGCCCTGCACGCCCGCCGGCAGGCCGTCGCGGATGATCTCAAACATGGCGTGGCGGTCGATGCGCAGCTTTTTGAACGACAGGCGGCACCAGCCCTCGTCGTTGAGCAGCCGGATGGCCAGCAGCGCCATGGAGGCGGCGTTCGAGATGGTGGTCGCCAGCGCAACGCCGTCCACCGACATATCCAGCACGAGCACGAAGAACAGGTTCAGCACGACGTTGATGACGCCCGTGGACGCGAGGATATAGAGCGAGGTGCGCGTGTCGCCCTTGGCGCGCAGAATCGCGATTTCAAAGTTCGTCAGCGCAAGAAACGGCACGCCCGCAAAATAAATATTGGTGTACAGCGTCGCCAGATCGAGAATATGGCCCTGCGCGCCCATGGAGGCGAGGATCGGGCGGCAGATCACGAGCCCGATTGCGGCGCAGGCAACGCCGGAGATCAGCCCGATCAGCAGCGAGGTGTGCACGGCGCTCTCCGTGGCCTGCCGGTCGCCCTTGCCGATGTTGCGCGCAACGACCACGCTGGTGCCGATGGCGAAGCCGGCGAACACGTTCAAAATCAGATTGATCAGCGCGCCGGTGGTGCCGATGGCGCCGATAGCGCCCTCCACGTCCGACAGGCCGACGATAATCATGTCCGCCGCGGAATAGCACATCTGCAGCAGATTGGTGAGCATCAGCGGCAGAACGAACGCAAAGATCTTGCTCAGAAGCGGGCCTTCCAGCATGTTGATCTCTCTGCTGCTTTTCAAACGAATCGGTCGCATGATGCAATCCCTCCTTTATTATAATACCGCCGGCGCGGGACGGGCCGGGCGAACCCGATTGGGGTGCGCGCCTGCTGTTATGGAAGCGCCGCTGCTGCCGTGCGCCGCCCCCGCGGCGAACCGCACACCGGCACAGCGTCACCGCCGGGCTGCGTGAATGCGCGGCCCTCGCGGCGAACCGTGCCGCCTGCTTGCTGTTATGGAAGCGCCGCTGCCGCTGC
>ERZ857882.2434-NODE-2434-length-19264-cov-3.153314_pt1 | contig 19264 bp, 7 predicted proteins | sample MGYA00519697_ERZ857882 | MGnify/ENA primary metagenome ERZ857882 (study PRJEB31778, sample SAMEA3449373) | human gut metagenome | biome: human gut; feature: human-associated habitat; material: faeces | place: United Kingdom | collected 2010/2012 ...
ATCTGAGTCTTCAGCTTTTCTGCTGTATCCTGGGAAAGATTATCTGTATCTTCCAGTGCTGCCACAATCTTATTGAGTACAGTTTCATATGCTGTAAATGTCTTGGCTGTATAAACTTCAACCTCTCCGTCTTTCTGGCTCTTCTTCTCTGCAACTGCCCTGCGAAGTGCCTCAAGAACTGTAGCATTTGCTTTTACTTTTGCCTTACTGCATGCAGTCTTCAATGCACCTGCTGCTGTATCAACTGTATCCTGTGTAGCATACTCATTCGTTTTCAGTTCTTCAGCAACTGCTTTCGCTTTATCTACTGCTGCTTTAGAATCTGTTGTCCAGTTTGCTGCATCACTGCTTCCTGTTGCCGCAATCGCCTCATCCAGCTTTGTCTTGTCAACTGTAGCTGCTGCCTTACTGCTTGTCTTGATCATTGAAATTTCCGGAATATTTTCACCCCAGGTTACTGTTACATCCAAAATTCTTTTATCTGAAGCTACAGCAAATTCATTGATTGCCTGGCTCAGTTTACCAAGTGTAACTCTCTGGATTTTACTTCCATCTTCATTTGCAATTCTTGCAGTTACAACTGCATCAGATGCTGCTCCATTCTGGATCATACGGATCGTTCTCTTTGCCTCCAGATCAGAAATGCGATAAGTAAATGATCCATTTGCTTCTGACGGCTTGTATACCGTACGGTAATCTTCTTCAAATACATTGGAAGGTACTTTTCCTTTTTCTTCGATCACGGTCGATACGATATCTCGATTTGACTCTGTAGAGATATAGGCTCCGCCATTGATCTGGATCTCATAGAAATCAACCCATCTGTAACTGTATGTCTTAAGCGGTACAACTCTTAAGTAACGTCCGCTTACATTCAGCCCTGTCTGCTCTGCATACATATTTCCAGGATTCTCACTGTCATGTGTCAGAGCTGCATAATCTTTTGCTGTATCTGTATTGGCTGTATTCTCGAAAGAATTATTTCCTACAGTCAGCACTGTTGTCCAGTTTGCTGCATCAGGATCATTTGCTACTTCAAATTTTGCATAACGCAGGAAATCAAGGCTTGTCTCTTTTACATAGTAACGGATGGACTTGAAGTCGATCGTCTGTCCAAGGTCAAACACGATCTTCTTTCCGCTATCCTGCACACCTGTGATCGTTCCATATGTTGTAAGGTCTCCGTCAAAAACATTATTGACGTTTCCACTTCCACGCATATCACGGCTTGCATCGTTCTGTGCAAAATCACTGGTTACTGTCTTTTCACCAATAAATTCATACGTTACTGTGAAAGCATCCCAGCTTACATCCACTGCTGCATCTGTATCATTATAAAGTCTGATATAACGTGCATCGGCTGCCTTGGACGGATCTGTTACCTCTGTCCACTCTACCCCATTCATAGAAGTCTGTAACTTCAGTGAAGTTCCTGTCGGACTGGTAATTCCTGTCACCGCCTTGATATGTCCAAGATCGATTCCGATATACTTTCTGGCTCCTACGCTTAAGGATGCTGCATTCAGTGATACATTTCCTTCTGCTGATGTTCCAAGAACATCACAGTTCTCGATATTTGTAAATACGTTATCTTTTGTTCCTGTATTATTTTCTCTTTCTGTTACCGTAAATTCTGAGAATCTCGCCCAAGTCTGTCGATATTCCAGATTGCGGATACGGATATACTGTGCAGAAAGTCCGTTTAATTCAATATCCAGTACATCAGTTCCTGAAGTTGTTCCTGTATGGGATTCATATCCCGGAACGGCTGTCCAGCTCGTTCCATTTACAGATGTCTCAACTGCATATTTTACAAACTTATCACCATTGGACGGTGATCCTACTGCGATATGTACACTTTCCAATGTTGCAACCTTTCCAAGATTGTATCCAAGGAAATCATCTACATTTACAGCATCACCAGTACCTGTATTAAACCAGATAAATGTACTGTCATTTCCGTCACGAAGGAGTGATTCTGATCCCTGGTAAACACTCCAGCGATCCGGCTTCATTAATGTATAACTGAGTTCGCTGTCGTCGCCGTCATCTGTATTCTCATCTTTGTTGATCGTGATCTCATTAACCTGCAGCCATGCATCTGCTGCATTGTCTGCTGTTGCGATCAGGCGGATACCCATTGCTTCAAAATCTTTCGGAAGATTTTCTTTTGCAACACTTACTTCCTGGTTCTGGTTTCTGACACCTGCAAAACTATTGTTCATGCCTGTAAGCTCCAGATCTTTCCAGGTCTTTCCATCGGTTGTGTACTGCAGCTTTGCCTGATCCATATGATCTTTTCCTGCTCCAAGAAGGAACCGGATATCATTGATCTTGATTGCCTTACTGTAACTTACTCCGATATAGGTACCTGTTGTAATCTTATTCGGTGTCTTATAAATCGCACTTGTGCTGTCATCTCCGTCAAATAAGTTATCCGCAGAGCCTGTCGGTGTGTCTGTACGGCTTGTGATGTATTTACGGATCACTTTGTCCGGATTCAGGGCAAGTTCTGCTTTGCCTGATACATATTCAGCCAGTTTTTTAATAAACGGAACAATATGCTGTACTCCGACTTCTGCGACTTCCTGATAATTTACATACAGGAAATCATGCGTCTTGGACTGTGCGAATGCCGTTTCTCCTTCTGTATTGTATTCCACAACTGCGGATACATCTCCGTTCAGAGAACTCTTTACTCCATTCAGGTATGCAATCGCTGCATCTGTTGTATCTTTCCAACAATCCAGCCAGTAAACAATCTGATTTCTGATTGCCTCATTACCTGATTCTTTATACAATGCTGCTGCATCCTGAAGTGTCTGGAATTCCTGGATCAGATCATCCACATCTGCTTCTGTGACCGTTTCCGTTTCCAGTTTATCTTTAAATGCGTTGAGTTTTTCCTTCAGTTCTACTGACTCCTGAAGCTCAGTTACACGGCTGTCCATATTCTGATTGATCATATGCTTGGACAACTCTCTGAGTGCATCACTTGCTTCTGTCTCTACTGCCGAATTATGATCTACAAATGAAAATGCGTCTTCCCATGTCTGATCTGCATCGGCATCTGTATCCCAGATATTCCATGCATAGGATGCATTTGCAAAAATAGCTACTTTACTTGGCTCTGACTGCTGCATCGGGTTCAGCATGATTCCCTGAATCTTAGACGCATCAACACCACCATGAAGGAATGTGCTGTTACCACCCATGATCAGATGCTTATGTGAGTTATCTGAACAAGGCCAGTTGATCCACATGAAAGGACCTCTTCCTACATTATTTGTAAATGTAGTAGTAAAATTATTTGTAACCTCACCCCAGACACGTCCACCGGTCATAACGATCTGTACATTTTCCGGTACACTCTTCAGGGTCTGAAGTTCACTGGAACTTCCATTTCCCATATAATCATACGGAACGAACGGAAGTGTCATCTTCATATCAGGGTATTCCTGCTTCACCTCTGCCAGCCAGGTACTCATATCGTTCAGAAGTCTTACTTCATTTGCTGCTCCCGGATTTACAAAGTCATCCGCAAGAATCGCAATCTGACGTACTCCTGCATCAATTACCTGCTTAAACTTTGCTTTCAATTTTGCAAGATCTTCATTATAGTGTGCATCTGTATCAAAGCGGAAGTTATTTCCACTCGGAAATGGATGCAGGGCATACACAAATCTGCACTTGGAAGCATTTCCAGCTTCTGCAAGTGGTCTGATCTTACTCTCTAACTCTTCATCTGTATAGAGTTCATCCCAGTTTGCTCTGTGTTTCGGATCATCCTTTGGTGCATAGAAATAAGCATTTAACTTATAGTATCCCCCCCATGTCATCAGATTCACACGATCCTCTGTAGACCATGGATTTCCATAATATCCTTCAATAAATCCACGGCTTACAACATCTGCATAATCTTCAATCGTAAAATTTCTGATCGACAGGCTCTCTGTCTGTGCAAGTACATGATACAGTGTCGTCAGTCCATAAAAACTTGCATCTGTATCTTTTCCCAATACAGCAATCGTATTGTTGTCACTTTTCAGGAAATAGGAATCGGTATGATCAAATAATGAAGTATCTACAGCATATTCATCTACGATCTGATCATCTACTGTTCCGTCCGATCCGTAAACTCCTACATAAATGTTCGTTGCACCACTCTTTTCTGCATCTGATTCTGTCACATTCAGACCTTTCAGTTCTGCAGTCTCTTCAAGTCGTGCTTTTGTTGCATCGTCAATATCCTCATCATAAATGACATTGACATTCTTTTTCAGGATGTAGCTTCCATCCTGATACGTCATTTCCTGAGGATTCGGATAAAGCTTATATGTAACTTCTTCCGCTTCCTCAGCCTTTGCCGGTATTGCAGTCATCGGCAGAACCATTGCCACCGCCAGCACTGCTGCAAGTACCTTTTGGACTCTTCTTCCTTTCATGCTTTTTCCTCCCTTGCAAAATTTAATTTTATTTAACTATCAAATAAAATCACGCAAGTATACAAATCTATTATAACATTACAAGATTTTTTTTCCTTGTCATTACCGTTACTATTCTTCCTTATTTTTGTCTAATATGGAACTAAAAATCACCGGATTTTCAGATACTTCTCTTTAAAATCCGGTGGTTTTCTCCATCTTGAAACTATTCTTTTAATATTCAAATACAGCAACGCCATAAGCAGGGAGCGGATATGCAAAAGAATATTTCTGACCGTCGCACTCTTTCTTCACCGGCTTATAGATCTCGGTTCTCTTTTCTCCAGAACCTCCATACTCTTTCTCGTCGCTGTTCAGTACCAGCTTACACTGCCTCTTCGTCGGCACTCCAACCCGGTAATCTTCTCTTGCTACCGGAGTAAAGTTGCACACAAATAAAAGATTCTTTTTCTTTCCCTTTGAATGTCTGACAAAACTGAAGATACTTCTGAAAATATCATCTTTATTGATCCATTCAAATCCGGCCGGATCATTATCCAGCTCATACAGTGCAGGATGCTTCTTATATAAATGCAGAAGATCTCTGTACCAGTTCTGGATCTGCTGATGTGGTTCTTCTGAAAGAAGGAACCAGTCCAGTTCTCTCTCCTCGCTCCACTCACGCAGTTGTGCAAACTCCTGTCCCATAAAAAGAAGCTTCTTTCCCGGATGTCCTGTCATAAATGCATATGCTGCCTTGAGATTGGCATATTTGTCAAAGCCTTCTCCCGGCATCTTATTCAGCATGGAGCATTTCAGATGAACGACTTCATCATGCGAAAGAACAAGGATATAGTTCTCCGAATATGCATACTCCATGGAAAATGTCATCATATGATGTGCATTTTTCCTGAAATACGGATCCAGCTTCATATACTCTGTAAAATCATGCATCCATCCCATATTCCACTTCAGGCTGAATCCCAGTCCGTCATCCTCCGGGTTTCCTGTAACCTTTGGCCATGCAGTGGATTCTTCTGCGATCATCATCGTCCCCGGATTTCTTCCAAGTACAACAGAATTAAGATGCTTGAAAAACTCAATCGCCTCAAGATTCTGATTTCCACCATACTTGTTTGGGACCCACTGTCCGTCCTGCTTTCCATAATCAAGATAAAGCATGGATGCCACTGCATCGACACGCAGTCCGTCCACATGGAAATGCTCGATCCAGAACAATGCATTTGCAATCAGGAAATTCCGTACCTGCGGCTTTTCATAATCAAAGATCTTCGTTCCCCAGTCAGGATGCTCTCCCTTTCTCGGATCTGCATACTCAAAAGTCGGTGTTCCGTCAAAATCAGCCAGTCCGTGAGCATCCTTCGGGAAATGTGCCGGAACCCAGTCAAGAATCACACCAATCCTATTCCGGTGCAGATAATCGATCATATACTTGAAATCCTGAACAGAACCATAACGGGAGGTTGGTGCATAATATCCTGTGACCTGATATCCCCATGAGCCATCAAATGGATGCTCCGCGATTCCCATCAGTTCTACATGCGTATACCCCATCTTTTTTACATATTTTGTAATCGCTTCTGCAAATTCACGATAAGTATAAAATCCCTCATCTTCCCTTCCCGGATGCCTCATCCAGGAACCCATATGCACTTCATAGATGGATAACGGATTTTCTTTATTATCCCATTTTTTTCTGCTTTCCATCCAACGGTCATCCGTCCATTTTAAATGAGAAATGTCCGTAATCCTGGAAGCAGTTCCCGGCCGAAGTTCTGCATAATTGGCAAATGGATCTGCCTTATAGATCAGCTCTCCGCTCTGTGTCTCAATACAGTATTTGTACATCTGTCCGTCTTTCGCTTCCGGTACAAAAACTGTATAGATTCCTAATGGCTCCTGCCGCTCCATCCTGTCCGCTGCAGCATCCCATCCATTAAACTCTCCGATCACTGAAACACTCTTTGCATGTGGAGCCCATACTGCGAAATAAACACCCTTTTTACCTGCTGTCACTTCATGTGCACCAAGCTTCTTATAAATCTCATAATGATTCCCCTGCCCGAAAAGGTAGTGATCCAGTTCTCCTATCTCATAAGGCTGCAGTTTTTTCACTGCCTTCTTCTTTGTAACCATAAATCCACCTCACTGCTCGAATTCTTTCATTGCTTGGGATTTTGCTCCCAACATCATAGCATCATTATACTTGATGTACCTGAAAAAAGAAAGAGAAAACATATTTTTGCACAAAAATAGACAGCCTTTCCCAAGACTGTCTATTAATTCTGACTAAATTTTGTCGTTAAATGTTGAAATCTCGTTCGGAAAGAATAATTCTGTCCGACGAATCTGTATTTCTTCCGAATACTCTCTTCACCAGCTTCTTGGCTGAAGCTTTCTGTGAATGTGCGATTGCCTTATCCATTACTTCTTTTACTTCCGCAACAGTTACTGAATGATCTTCTCTCTGAAGAGAATCAATGCAACTGTAAAGAGCAAGAATACCCATTTCATCAATCTTGTAACCATTCTCCTGGGCATAAGTCTGACCAAATGTTACAAGCTCATCATTAATGAAGATCGGCACTTCCAGACGGGAAGTAAACTTTCTCCTGAACTCACGGTTGGAGGAAAGCAGACGATCTAACGGCTTTCTCTGTTCCTCAAGCACGATCAGAAGTTCTCCTGTATCACGCTCCATTGCCCTGTTCAGCTTGGCGACTGTCTTTTCATTCATCTTTCCTGCTTTTTCAATGATCAAAGCACCACCGTATAATTTATCGAAAATATCTCCGATCTTTTTCTTATTCAGTGACTCTCCTGTCACGATTGCTACCTTACCCTGACGGATCTCTCTCTGCTTCTGGATTGCTTTAACTACATCTACTGCAAGAACAGTCTTGCCATTTCCTTTATCTCCAATAATCAGGAGATTTCCTGTCTTCGACGTTCCCTTCCGGTTTGTACAGTTCTTATCCTGCTCCAGAACATCTACTAACTGTTCGCTCATGCCACGCACAGGAACAAAATAAGAGAATAATTTCTTCTGTTCTTCTGTCAGGCCGGCTCTTGTACCGATTCCGCTCTGAGTTTCCAGATCATATCTTCCATGTACTACAAATCCTGTATCCATGGATAATGCATCTGAAATTTCATCCAGTGGCAATGGAGAAGTCTTACCTGTAGCGATCAGCTTTGCAGTTTCCTTTCTGCTCAACGGTGTCGTAGCCGACATGATATCAATTCCATCATCTTCGTCCGGAATCTCCCGATCATCCGGCTCTTCACTGTGCTTCGGATCTACCTTGAATTCATCTTCAAAATCAGGTGCATCTTCCTCGTCCGGTTCTTCGTCCGGTTCTTCTTCGTCTTCATAGTAGAATTCCTCATCATCTGCTAACTCATCATCATCCGATTCTTCATAATAAGCTTCATCGTCATCTTCATATTCGTCATCATAAATTTCATCTTCATACTCATCTTCATCATAGGATGCATATTCATCTTCTGAATCGTCGTCTTCGTAAGATTCATACTCATCTTCTTCTGAATCGTCGTCTTCGTAAGATTCATACTCATCTTCTTCTGAATCGCCATCTTCGTAAGATTCATACTCATCTTCTTCTGAATCGTCGTCTTCATAGGACTCGTACTCATCCTCTTCATCCTCTGACTCTAAGAAGTCTTCATCTTCAAATAAATCTTCGTCTTCCTCCGGCAGATCATCTAAACGGAGAGATTCTGTCACTTCTCCCATATTTTCATGCGGTTCTTCCGGTGCTTTTTCTATCTCTTTTTCTTCTGGCAAAGACTCCTCTGCCGGAACTACGCCTTCAATTTCATCAATCATCCGCTGAATATCAGGAGACAGGATTGGAGTATCTTCCGTAACCTCGTCTTCCGGCTCTTCTTCGTATATTTCCTCAGCATCCGCCTCAACGACATCTTCTGCTGATTCTTCAATCGGCTCTTCCTCGGCACCTTCTAATATATCTTCTGCTTCGTCTTCGTCCGGTTCTTCATTCGGCTCTTCGTCCGGTTCTTCCTCGTACGTCTCTTCTACCGACTCATCATATACTTCTTCCTCGGCATCCTCAAGCAACGCCTCTGCTTCTTCCGAATCCCAGTCAGATAAAATCTCTTCAAAACTCAGCTCCTCTGCATCCGCTTCTTCAAAAGATTCTGTATCATCTTCCCAATCCTCAGCAGGTGAATCCTCCAGGAAGTCTTCCGCTTCTTCCATATCGAAGATCTCTTCTTCCGGTTCAGCCGGTTCTGCATCAGCAATTTTTTGCAGTTCTTCTTCTATTGTCCCTGTCTGTGTTTCTTCAATCGGCTCTGCCTCTTCGACTTCTTCCGCCTCTTCTTCAACCGGCTCTGCCTCTTCAACTTCTTCCGGCAGCTCTTCTGCCACCAGATCTTCAAGATCCAGCTCTTCTGCGTCATCTTCCGTAATATCTGTTGTGATTTCTACAGGGATCCGCTCTGTCTTATCTGCCGCTTCTTCTGATACTTCTCCAGGAATAAGTTCCTTCATTCCGATTGGCACATCACCTGTATGCTTTTCCTGTGAAATCTGATTTACCATATCAAGATCCACGACCGACTCAATATCACCGATCGCACTCTCAAGATCAGAAATATCCGGCTCTTCATCCTCTGCCGCAGATACTTCCGGCTTGCGATGCAGTAACTGCTCCAATGCCTCATCCAGCCGCATTGTATCACCGATCTTTTTCTTTTCCGGCTTACGGACTGGTTTCTCTGAACTTTCTTCTTTTCCTGTATCCTGCTGTCCAATACTCTCAGGAATATCCTCAACCGGCTCTTCTGAAACAGCCTCCGAATGCTCCGTTGCTGCTTCATCCAAATGATCTTCCGGCTCTTCATTTTCTGCAACATACGTCTCAAGATCCGGAATCTCTTCCGTCTCACCGCCATTTTTTTCAAATCTGCGATTATACTTTTCCTGCTGCGAAGGTGTCAGTGGCTTATACTGCATCTTCAATTCCATTGCTTTATATACATATTTGCCTTCACTGAACCACAGGATCAGATCATCACATTCTTCCAGACATTCTGCCGTCATACCTGCTTCCTGATAAAGCTTTGCAAGTTCAAATGCCCATTCTTCAATATATTCTGCCTTCTTAAACTCTTCCAGTGCTTCAATCTGCTGCTCTAACGGAGCCCGCTGTGCCCGTAAGATCTGGTATCTCAGAATATGTCTGTTCGGATCTTTTGGTGCTAACTGCACAAACTCATCATAAAAATCTATTGCTTCATCTACATTCCCCGTCTTCAGTGCAAGAGAACTCAGACGATACAATACCTTCCGGCTTCCTTCTGCCCGATGATAAGCAATCTGCAAAATATCATAGCTTTTCTGATATTCACCGGTCTTTTCATAAATATCACTTACATTCGCAAGCATCATGGCATTGCGAACCCTTCTCCAGTCAATGGAGTCAGCAATCTCCTTTGCTTCCCCGTATTCTTCATTTTGCATAAGCTCTATCATTCGCTCTGACAGTTGCTTATATTCATATTTGTCCACCGCATTCACCTCATTATATTAATGTTTATTCGGTAACTCAAGATCTCTTCATGTCAATTTAACATAAGGCGATACTCTTTCATTAGTGTACCATACCATCTTCCCAATGTCAAAAAAATGCACCTCCAACTACCCTTGAAGATGCATTTTTTATAATATTTAATTTTCTCATTATTTTTATTTTATATTCTGGATCGAAGGTAAATCCTGATACGATTCCTGTAAGACCATTTTTCTTTTACAGCTACTGTTCCATGTTCCTTTACACATCGTTCAGTTCTGTATGTGGTAACTTTATTCAATATATCTGCAACTGCTTTATCTTTTTATTATGAATCTGGTCTTGTATTCTCTCCGTTCCATTTATTTTCATTCTTAATTTTTACCAAATCTGCGAATTAACTTTTGCTCAGGTCTCTTTCTTCACAGGAACCTGCAATCGCCGTACCACTGACATATTGATGAAATTCTGAAACTATACTGTCCATTGGTCCAACCTCCTGTTATCCGTTATTTTTAATCTAATCAGGCATCCGCTTCTTGTACCTTCTTAGTTAAATATCTTTTTTTGATGGTTTTATCTTAACACCCGGGCTTCTATTTGTCAATATATTTATCCGTTTTTTTTGTATTTTTTATTTATTTTTGTTTTTATATATAATTGTTTGAATTTTCAGTTAATTCGTTCTTGCATATCTACGCCTTAATCCTCTGCTGTCAGCTTTTCTTTTACTTTCAAAATTCTTCTGACCGATTCATCAATTCTTTCTTCTGTTAAAGTTCCATTCTGAACAGCCTCTAAAATTCCCTGATATGCCTCCTGAAAATTTTCCGGCATCAAAAGCATATCCCCACCAGCCTCTATAACTTTAACCGAGACCTCTGCCGAAGAATAATGCTGTGAAATTGCCCCCATATTCAATGCATCCGTAATTACAATTCCATCAAATCCCATTTTTTCTCTTAATACATCCGTAATCATAATTTTAGACAGGGAAGAAGGCGTATTGTCTCCTGTCACATTCGGTACTGAAATATGCCCTGCCATAATAATGGCAATATGATTTTCAATGGCATTCTGAAAAGGAACCAGTTCCTGCTGCTCCAGTTCTTCCAACGACTTGTCTGTATAAGCATATCCCTCATGTGTATCTCCGGCTGTTGCCCCATGCCCCGGGAAATGCTTGATTACTCCATACACATTTTCCTCATGCAGCCCATCCAGTACTTTTTGCGACAACGCAGCAACTTTTGCACTGTCATTTCCGAATGATCTTTTTTTAACAACTGTATTTTCCGGGTTAGTAAGAACATCCCCTACCGGTGCATAATCCAGATTGAAACCTAATTCTGCCAGATAATTGCCAATCGTCTGTCCTATTTCGTAAGCTCTTTCCTCATCTGTAACTTCGCACATATCTTCAACAACAGAAACATTCGAGATTCCGCTGCCTGCAACTCTTGCTACAGTTCCACCTTCTTCATCTACACTCAGAAAAATCGGGATTCCACTCTGCTCTGTACTGTACGACTGCGTAGTGTGAAGCATATCTGATAATTGTTGTCTGTCCTCGATATTCCCTGCAAAATAAATCATGCCACCAACCGGATACTGTTCCAGGCATCTTTTTGTCGTGTCTCCCGCTGCCGTTACCTTTCCCATTCCGGTCAATGCTTCCGGCGTAATGATAAATAACTGAGCCACTTTTTCTTCCAATGTCATCCCGGAAATTTTTTCTTCTACCCAGTCAGGCTTCTTCTGTTCCTTTTTATCGGTTGTAGTCTGCTCCACTTTTTCCGTCTTCCCAGCGTATTTTCCGGTTGGGGAAGATTCTTTCATATTCACAAATTTAATACACAATATTAATAGAAAGGCTGCAGCCAGCAGAAAACTTCCGCCGACCACAGCAATAATTTTTTTACTCTTCATATTTAATTCCTGAAATTAACAAATTTCCGCACCTGCAGGCATCTCTTTCTCCGGTGTCATCAGTGCAAGATTTCCATCTGCATCTTCAGCACAGAGCAACATTCCCTCTGAAAGAACTCCGGCAAGCTTCGCAGGTTTCAGGTTGACGAGAACCATAACCTTCTTTCCTACCATCTCTTCCGGCGTATAATATGCCTTAATTCCTGATACGATCTGCTTTACCTGACTTCCGATCTTTACCTGGGAGCATAAAAGTTTTTTCGACTTTTTGACTGCTTCGCAGGCGATGATCTCTCCTACCTGGAACTGCATTGCACCAAACTGCTCGAATGTGATCTCTTCTTTTGGCTCAAGATCAATGACTGCTTCTTCTTTCTTTTCTTCTTTTTTCGGATGAAGTTCCTCTACTTTTTTCAGAATTTCTTCCAGATCCATTCTCTGGAACAGAATTTCCGGTTTTTCTGTCACATGACCATTTCCAAGCTGCTCAAGGATCTTTTTGCTTGTAGATGGCATATATGGCTCAAGAAGTCTTGCACCCTCTGAAATACCCTGGATCAGATTCCATAATACAGTAGACAGACGATCTTTCTTTGACTCATCTTTTCCAAGTACCCATGGTGTAGTCTCATCAATATATTTGTTGCAGCGTTTAAACAGATTGAAGATTTCTGTGATCGCATCTGCCACACGCAGATCTTTCATCTTTTCAGCTACTGCCTTTGCAGTATTCTCTACGACTGCCTTCAGGTCAGCATCCACTTCTTCTGCCACGCCTGTATCTGTCACTGTTCCGCCAAAATACTTATTTGTCATGGAAATTGTACGGTTTACAAGGTTTCCAAGCGTATTGGCAAGATCTGAGTTCAGACGCTCTACCATCAGCTCCCAGGAAATCACTCCATCGTTCTCAAACGGCATCTCATGGAGTACAAAGTAACGAACCGCATCCACTCCAAAGAAATCAACCAGCTCATCCGCATAAAGCACATTTCCTTTAGACTTGCTCATCTTTCCGTCTCCCTGAAGCAGCCACGGATGTCCAAATACCTGCTTTGGAAGTGGAAGATCCAGTGCCATCAGGAAGATCGGCCAGTAGATCGTATGGAAACGGATGATATCTTTTCCGATCAGGTGAAGGTCTGCAGGCCAGAGTTTGTTAAACTGCTCAGTACTATTTCCCTCTGCATCATATCCGATTCCTGTAATATAGTTTGTCAGAGCATCCAGCCATACATACACAACATGCTTTGGATCAAAATCAACCGGGATTCCCCACTTAAATGATGTTCTTGATACACACAGATCCTGCAGTCCCGGGAGAAGGAAGTTATTCATCATCTCATTCTTACGGGATACCGGCTGGATAAACTCCGGATGCGTATTGATATGCTCGATCAGACGATCCGCATATTTGCTCATTTTAAAGAAATACGCCTCTTCCTTTGCCGGCTGCACCGGACGTCCACAATCCGGACATTTTCCGTCTACGAGCTGGGACTCTGTAAAGAATGACTCACATGGAGTACAATACATTCCCTCATAGTGTCCTTTATAAATATCTCCTTTATCATAAAGTTTCTTAAAGATCTTCTTTACCTGCTTTTCATGATCCTCATCTGTTGTACGGATAAACTTGTCATAAGAAGTATCCATCAGATCCCAGATTCTCTTGATCTCTCCTGATACCTTATCAACAAATTCCTTTGGTGTAATTCCTGCTTCTTCTGCCTTCAGCTCGATCTTCTGCCCATGCTCATCTGTTCCCGTCTGGAAAAATACGTCATATCCCTGACTTCTCTTATAACGTGCGATCGCATCTGCCAGTACGATCTCATAAGTATTACCAATATGCGGCTTGCCGGATGTATAGGCGATCGCTGTTGTAATATAATATTTTGGTTTTTCTGACATAATTGTCTGCCTCCTTTTAAAAAAAATACCGTCTTCCTGAAGACTTTCATCCTCAAGAAGACGGTTCTGTTTCACCGCGTTACCACTTCTCTTCGTTCCCACTTCACAGTGAAAACCTCCGTGAGTGACCTGCATCCCTCTGCTGCCACTCCTACGCTGTAAAGGGCGAACCCTTTGCAGACTTACCTGAAAGCTCATCTGCACTGCTCAGGAGCCATCTTCCCCTGCCTCCTGTTCATCCCCTCTCAGCCAACAGAACTTTCTTAAGTTCTCCCGGGGATCTCTCTGTAAAACGGTAATCAGGCTACTCTCTCCATCCTTGCTTTTCTACGCTATTCTGCTTTTCGCAATCCTTAGAAAGCGTAGCACACCGCCTCAAAAATGTCAATTCAATCTTTTTGCTTTCTCTTCTTTCTACTGCTTTTTCACTCTCGGGAACCGGATATTTACCCGGAACAAATCTCCATCCAGATACAGGTTGAAAGTTCCGCCCTGCATCGTTGTCAGGCTCTGTGCGATCGACAGTCCAAGTCCGCTTCCTTCAGAACTTCTTGAAAGATCTCCACGGATAAACCGTTCGGTCAGTTCATCTGCCGAAATGTTCAACTGATGTTCAGAAACATTTTTCAAAGACAGATCCACCGTATCTTCTTCCAGCTTCAGATCCGCGTATACCCTTGTTCCCGGCATGGCATACTTGGCTGCATTTCCGAAAATATTCTCCAGAACTCTCCACATTCTTCGCCCGTCTACATGAACAACCGCAGGTTCTGCCGGCAGATTGACGATCATTTTCAGATTCCTTGCCTCAAACTTCTCAGCCATCTCACCTTCCGTCTGCTGGATCATCTCCACAAGATCTACATCCATATACTCCAGAGAAATATTCCCACTGCTTACCTTGGATGCCTCAACAACGTCTTCCGTCAGTGTCTTCAGCCTCTGTGCTTTCGCCTCCAGTATATCCAGATAGCCCTGGATCTTTGGATCTGCAATATCCGACTGCTTCAGGATCGCTACATAATTAATGATCGAAGTCAACGGTGTCTTGATATCATGTGATACATTCGTGATCAGATCCGTCTTAAGACGCTCATTTTTCATTGCCTCTTCTACGGCCATATGGAATCCGTTGGCAATTCCATTGATCATCTCTGCCAGCTTTAAGTTCTCACCTCTTAAGCCTTGCAGCGGGATCTGATATTCCATATTTCCCAATGCAATTTCTTCAATACCTTTTTTCAGTTTCTCCTTGAGTAATAAACCGTTCAGGACAACATAAAATACACCCACGTCTGCCAGTAACACCAGAAGCATTGTAACCCCATTCCTGAACAGCACTGCAATTCCCTGTACAAGGAAAAATCCACATAACAGAAGCACTGTCTTTGTCGTCTTCTTCCGGTTATCATATATTTTATAGATGAACCGCACAATCACTCTCAACAGACTGTTCTTCCACAGGTTTCGTCCCTTGATCCGCTTGATCAGACTCACGTATCCCATAAAGAAGCAGCCCAGTGTAAATACTCCATAAAAATAAATTTCTGCCAGCTCTGCAATACTCAATGACGGAAGATATAAACTTGCTGACATATATGCTGAAGAAACATCCATTCCACGAGCATAATAATACTCAAAATAAGTACCTCCATCCTTCAGATAAGTCGGAATATCATTGATCATCGTATAGATATTTCCATTCCAAAAATGAATCCCGATATAAGAACCAACGATCCATATCAGTACGATCAGCACCGCTGCAATCTCTGTCTTCCAATGATCAAAACCGTTCAGGTGCAGTTCTTCATCTTCCGCAGTTCTTCCTGCCTCCAGTGTCAGCCAGATTGTTGCCCCAAGGAACAGGATAATGCTCAGAACCAACAGCCATGTTGTTCCTTTAAAATACGGGATATTATTATCATAAGCTACCTTATTCTGATAAAACTGATCCTGGATCGTATAAGTTGTATCCACCGCAACCGCAAATACGCTGTTCCATTTCTTTTCACTGCTGTAACTGCGGAGTTTTTCCCATTTATCCGATTTCGATACATTCATATTACTGTTAAAATCTTTTAGCTTTGGATAAATGACCATATATTTAACATCTTTCTCCGAGATCAGATTCTGGACATTTTTCTCCAGCTCTGCATAGTTCTCGTAAGAAGTCTTATTCGTCACTACCTTTTTCGTGTCATTATTCGCATAAATGTAAGTAAAGTTTGTATTGCCTTCCTCTAAATGTTCAAATCCCATCTGATAATTCTGATAATCTGAGTAAATATTCCCCAAAGTATACGCAAGATCATCATAAATGACGGACAGTTTGCCATTCAGACGCGGACTGTTATTCACTACCTGCAAAAGGTTTTCTGCTCCCTGCGGTGCATATTTTTCGATTAATGCACTTCCAAAATTCCAGCAGTCTGTGTACAGGATATTTCCTTCCATGTCCACAATATCAAAATTATAAAAGCCTGAAGATGTATACTTACCGTTCTGAAGTTCCTGCAGAAATCCGTCAACATCACTCCCATCCTGCATGATAATATCAAATACTCCCGACTCTACCCGTGTCATGAAATCACTCGTATAGTAATACTCATATGTCCCTTCAGGCTTCTGACATACGATCACACTGTTCTTCGCATAATTATCGCTCTCTGCACTGTCAAAATCTTCTCCCCAGTTGATCAGTTCCTCCAGTGAATACGCAATACCCGAAACATTTTCTCCGTTGGCAGTATCATTCTTGCTGTACTCCATTACGTCGATCTCTTTGTTCCGGTTCATCATCCCATCTGTCTCAAAAAGATTTTCCAGCCGGATCTGCGTAAGGACATCATCCATGTAATTTTCAACCATGTAATTAAATTCCTGCGATTCCTCAAATGGCTGTTGGCTCATCGTCCATAAGGACGGCAGATCTGTGCTTCCTGCAAGATTCATAAGAGACAACAGATTCGTTATCAGCATTGCACCGCTGAGAATCGCCACAATAAGAACGATCGCCTTTACACCTGTCTTTCTGTACCACTTATTCATATTTCGTCCTTTCAGCCTTTATCAATTTTATAGCCTACGCCCCATACTACTTTCAGATATCTTGGATCTTTCGGATTGATCTCGATTTTTTCACGAATATGGCGGATATGGACCGCAACTGTATTATCCGCACCAATCGCCTCTTCATTCCAAATCGACTCATAAATCTGATTAATAGAAAAAACCCGTCCCTGATTTTTCAGTAATAACAAGAGAATATTATATTCAATCGGCGTAAGCTTCACTAACTCTCCGTCCACCGTCACTTCTTTCAGATCATCATTGATCCTGAGTCCGCCAACTTCATACACTTTTTCCTTTTGTTCCTGGGATGTTCCACCAAGCTCATTATAGCGACGCAGTTGAGACTTGACCCTTGCTACCAGTTCTAACGGATTGAACGGCTTTGTGACATAATCATCCGCCCCGATATTCAGTCCGAGTATCTTATCTGAATCTTCTGACTTTGCAGAAAGAATAATGATCGGTACACTGTTCGTCTCCCTGATCTTCAGAGTTGCCCTGATTCCATCCAGCTTTGGCATCATCACATCAAGGATCAGAAGATTTACTTTCTCTTTCTCCAGAATATTCAATGCCTCAACTCCATCATATGCCTTCAGGATATGATATCCCTCCTGGGACAGATAAATATCTATTGCCTCTACAATTTCTTTATCATCATCACAAACTAATATATTATACATTTCAATCACCTCCCTTTTAGTATACATGATATCGGTCATTTTTTAAAACCAGAGTGTCAAAATCTTAGAATTTTATTAAAAAAGAAAAGTCCGCTGGATTTTCATCCAACAGACTCTTCTCTCTTAAACTTTCATATGGAAAACCGCTTATCTTCTTTTCCTTCTGAAGACAACCGTTCCGGCTGCCAGCGAACCACCAAGCATGAATACAAATACTGCCATATTTGTGCTGTCGCCTGTCTTGGCTGCTGCATTTTGCTTCTTATTTGTTGTTCCGGCATTATGATTCTGATCCTTAGTCGGATTATTTACACCGGCATTTCCGTTATTGCCATTATTACCGTTGTCTCCGGCATTTCCGTTATTGCCATTATTACCGTTGTCTCCGGTATTTCCGTTATCGCCGCCGTTACCATTATTTTCACTCTTTGTTGTTACACTCAGTTCTGCGGCTGCATACTCTGTTGCATTCTCATCATCGCCTACGGCAACAACTTCGATCTGATAAGTCTTACCGGCTTCAAGACCTTCTATCGTATATCCTGTAGCATCTGCCGGGATATACGTCACGTATTCTTTTCCATTTACATAGATCTTGTAACCTGCCAGTCCTGCTGTGCTTGCCGGTCCATCCCATTTCACTTCAACGGAATTTTTCGTAATTTCACCTGTCACTACATTCTCCGGTGCTGAAGGTTTGTCCGGCTGATCCGGCTCTTCTATTTTCTCGAATCTTGCAGTCAGTGTAATATTCTTCGTGATGGCTGTATCGAAATCGAACGCCGTATCACTTCCTTCTTCATACCAGCCAAGGAACTTATAACCCTCTTTTTCCGGATCGGCTGGCTTCGCAGCCTTTTCTCCTTCTTTGACGGTCTGTTCTTTTCCGTCGATCGTAACCGTATAGGTCTTATCTTCTGGCTGATCCGGCTCGCTTCCTTTTTCAAATTTTGCGATCAGGGTCAGGTTCTCTTCCGGAGTTACTGTATAAACGGCTTCATCACTTACCTTTGTTCCAAGGACATCATACCATCCGGTAAATGTAGCACCTTTCTTTGCTGTTGCAGTAAAGGTAACTTCTTCTCCCTGTTCGATCTTTTCTTTAGAAACAGTCGCTGTACCTTCTCCTTCTACATAAGTACTCATACGGAGTTGTGTCTTTGTAAGATCCTGCGTTCCTGTAAGCACTCTGAATTCTGCTGCACTACCGAAACCATTCTGTCCTTCTGATACAACCAGCTTGATCTTGGATGTCTGAACCGGTGTAAAGTTTACCGTTTTTTCTGTACCTGTGCTTTCCCACGTTCCATTCTCTACAAGAGCTGTCCAGTTTTCATCCGCATCCTCATAATACAGAGAATATTTCAGGATATATCCGTTATTTCCCGTCGGTCTCGGCAGATAATAGAATCCGTTCACATCATAGGACTGTCCCATATCAATCGTGATCGTTGCCGGCAGTGCTTTCTTACTCGGAGAGTACTGCGTATGCCAGATCGTTGACCGATCATTGTCAAATGCTGCACTGATTGGTCCGTCACTGTTCTGATTATCTGATGTCACTGTAAATCCGGATGGATCAATCGGTGAAGATTCCCCATCTGACATCGTAGAAGAAAGATTTACATTATCAATGATGGCATGTACCGCATTTGTATCAGAA
>ERZ857882.2443-NODE-2443-length-19192-cov-3.416627_pt1 | contig 19192 bp, 17 predicted proteins | sample MGYA00519697_ERZ857882 | MGnify/ENA primary metagenome ERZ857882 (study PRJEB31778, sample SAMEA3449373) | human gut metagenome | biome: human gut; feature: human-associated habitat; material: faeces | place: United Kingdom | collected 2010/2012 ...
AAGGGTTCGGCTGTTCGCCGATTAAAGTGGCACGCGAGCTGGGTTCAGAACGTCGCGAGACAGTTCGGTCTCTATCTGCAGTGGGCGTTAGAAATTTGCGTGGATCTGACTCTAGTACGAGAGGACCGAGTCGGACGCACCTCCGGTGCACCGGTTGTCGCGCCAGCGGCATCGCCGGGTAACCGTGTGCGGAAGGGATAAGCACTGAAAGCATATAAGTGCGAAACCCACCACAAGAAAAGATTTCTTTACAAGGGACGTGGGAGACGACCACGTTGATAGGCTACAGGTCTAAAGGCAGTAATGTCAAAGCCGAGTAGTACTAATCTCCCGTAACGTTTTAGCTTGCCAGCGAAGTTTTGCTAGGAAGCGCATCGTGGACTACGAGTTGAGAAACGGTCAATATGTCAATAAAATAACGCGAAGCTTGCGTAAAAAGCTTAAGGTGGCTATAACGTCGGGGATCACCTCTTCCCATCCCGAACAGAGAAGTTAAGCCCGATTGTGCTGATGGTACTGCCCTAGTTGGTGGGAGAGTAGGTAGCTGCCTTTTTAGAATACGAGCCCCGGTGGGAACAGCGGGGCTCGTTTTGTATGTAAGGAAAGCCGCAATAGCTCAGTTGGTAGAGCGACGCATTCGTAATGCGTAGGTCACCGGTTCGAGTCCGGTTCGCGGCTCCAACCCTCCCGCCTGTGGTTCCCCCCACAGACGGGATTTTTTTTTGACTATCCCTCCCCTCACCCCACTCCGACCGGAATCTCCTTTTTCCACGCTGACCGAACGATGCCTTACTATACTGTACTCGAGTCCCTTTCGGGAAGTATTGGAATAGCCTCCATGAAATGCTTGCAGCCCTATTGCCGATAAATATTGTTCGCGAGGCAGGGGATAATAGGAGGGAATCATTTATTTTTTTAATATTGCAAAAAATACCGGCAATGAGACGCATAGTTTTCTTGTTCCTTTTGATGCTTTCGTTGAGGGGGTTTGCTCAAGAGGGCGGTACGGATGAAAATACCCATGTGGTGGAGACGAAAGTCGGTGTATGCTTGAACTGGAATTTCGGGAAAGATGGGCAGTACTTGCTTTCACCTTCGATCCGTTCGGTACACAACAACCGAAAGGAGGGGTCCGAATGGACGGGATATCGGGGAATGGCGGCCGAGGTGTATTTTTCGATGCCGTTATGGAAATATTTCTGATTTTTTGCCGACGTGGAACTCGATATGAATCGGGAGGCAACGAGTCATCTGACCTTTTTTACGGGGGTAGGCGGCACTTATTCTTCCGGACGTTTTTCGGTGTACGGCGAGTTTCGTTACAGTTCCGACCGCAGCCTTAATTATATCGATGCGGATCGTTCACCGTATTTCAAGTACAAGATCAACGGGGGTGTTTGGATCCTGGAAGACATCTGGAAGCTGACCCTGCAGGCGACCTTGCCGCATAGTCTTTCGCAGAATGCCATTACAGGGATTAGCGTGGAGGGGATTTCTCAATTCACATTGGGGGCTCATTTCGGTTTGAAATGCTCGTTCGAGTGGTCCGATACCTTTGCCTTCGGGCAAAATTATTTCTGTCCACAGCTTACGGCGGTATTCAATATTTAAGCGGACGCAATATTCAGAGGAAGGACGAAAGACATAAAAAAGCCCGCACGCTGAAAACGTGGGGGCTTTTTGGTGGAGAAGATCGGGCTCGAACCGACGACCTCTTGCATGCCATGCAAGCGCTCTAGCCAACTGAGCTACATCCCCATTTGCGCTGAGCAAAGATAGGATTTTTTGTGAAAAGGCAAAACAATCCTGCCGAAAACTTTTTTCATCGGGGTGAAAAATACGATCTATGAAAAACGGCTGACGGAGTTTTGCTCTGTCAGCCGTGTAAAAAAGAGTTTTTGGATTTTTCTTCTTGCTTTTCGCGGGGTTACAATTGGATCTGGCGCATGTAAGCCAATTTTTCCTTCCACTGTTCCAAGGCCTGGGACTTGCGTTCAATGTTTCTGTTCACCTCTCGAACCAGCGGATTGTCACTCGAGGCCGAGGAGAAAAACTCGATGTTGTTCTTCAACCGTTGCACTTCGCGGGTGATTTCGTCGATCTTGCGCCGTACGAAGTCCATTTCGGCGTAGAATTTTTGTTTGTTTCCTTCGGCAGCCAATTGGTCCACTTTGTTCTTGAAGTGGATCAGGGCAATGTCGTTTCGGCTGACTTTGAGTTTTTCAAAATAGCTGTCGATCAGTGCATTGAATTTGTCCTCGATGCGTCGGGCCGAATAGGGCACGCGACCGGCGGCACGCCAAGCAGAAGAGAGCGCCTTGAGGGTCTCGATATCCGCATTCGGGTCCTCGCCCGGAACGAATGCTTCGGCTTGCGCCAGCAATTGCTCCTTTTGTTCGAGGTTGGCCTGCATTTGCGCATCCCCGTTTTTGCGTTGAGCGCTCATGTTCTCAAAGAAATGGTTGCATGCGGCGCGGAAACGAGCCCACAGGTCGTCCGATTTTTGACGCGGCACATGGCCGATCTCTTTCCATTGTGTCTGGAGCGATTTGAGTTCTGCCGCGGTTTCCGCCCAATCGGTGGAATCTTTCAAGGCCTCGGCTCGCTCCACCAAAGCGGTCTTCTTTTCCAGATTGGACATCTGGCTGCGTTTCAACTCTTTGTAGTAGGTGTTCTTGGCCTGATTGAATTTTCGATTTACTTCCTTGAAGCGTTCCCAGACTTCGTTGTTGTGGTTTTCAGGGACGATCCCGATCGCTTTGAATTGCTCCTTGAGCGCTTCTACTTCGGCCATTTTCTTTTGCCATCCGTCGTGCGAGGAAGCTCCCTGCGCGGCCAAGTCTTCGATTTTTTGGCAAACGGCCAGTTTGGCTTCCAGGTTGGCTTTCAGGATTTCTTTCTGTTGGCGCAGGAACTGGTGGCGACGCTCGTGAATGGCGCGGGTAGCCGCGCTGAAGCGTTCCCAAACGGCTTCCCGCTGGTCGGCAGCCACGGGACCGGTCTCTTCCTTCCACAAACGGTGGAGCATTTGCAGTTCCTCAAAGGCTTTTTTGACCGAAGGTTCGTTGATCAGCTCTTCCGCGCGGGCGATGATCTTGTTCTTCTCGGCCAGGTTGCGCTCGAATTCCATGTCGCGGAATTCGCGGTTGAGTTTCAAGTAATCGAAAAAGCGCTCCACATGGTGTTGGTAGGTCTGCCATACGGCAGAGGATTGTTCGCGGGGCACCATGCCGCATTTGCGCCAGCGAGCCTGGATGTTGTGGAATTCCCGGATCGAAGCATTTTCCTCCTTTTCGATCAGGTTTTTCAACTCTTCGATCAGTGCCAAGCGTTCTTCGAGGTTGGCTTTTTGTTCGACCGCCATCTGAGCGGCGAACTGTTCGCGTTTTTTGCGGTAGTCTGTCCAGAGTGCATCGAAATGCTCCCGAGCCTGGGTCAAGGCTTGTTCCGCTTGGGAAGGCTCTTCCGCAGCGGGGCTCTCTTCACCTTGGGATTCTTTCGCCGTTTTGGCGAGCGAAGCTACTTGTGCCTCGAAGGCTTCGTGGATGCTTCGTGCCTGTCGGCCGATATGTTGGATGGGTTGTTCCTTGAGCAGGGTGTCGAGTTCGGCGATCAGTTCGTCGGGAGAAAGCTGGCTGTAATCCTTGGCCGGATGTTTTTCTTGGGCCGCTTGTTCTTCGGAAGCGGGGGCGTCGGTAGTTGTTGCACTCTCTTGGGAGGCGATGGGCGATGCGGTCTCGGCGGGTTGTTCGGTCGAGGGAGTATCGGAAAGTTCTTCGTTTTGAGTGGGTTGCTCTGCCGGCGTCTGATCGTTTACGGCCGCGGTTAGCAGGCGGCTCGGCATTTGTCCTTCTGCTTGCGGGGCAAGCAGGTTGTCTTTTTCGGCGTTCTCTGGAGTCATTTTGTGATGGAATGAAATGTTTGCGAAAGGACAAATATAAGAAAAGGCGAGCGCAGCGCCAAACCGAAAACGCAGTTTTTAGTGTTTGGCAATGCCGATCCGCATCCTGTATTCTGGAAATATAGGCAAAGCAGGAATGCCTCATGGAATAAAAGGGCGTGGCAGGTAGCAGCGAAAGATTACCGCGATGCCTGGAGGAGTTCCCGACACCGCCGGGCATCCTTGGCCAACTGTTGCTTGAGGTTGTCGAGGGAGCTGAATTTGACCTCGGAACGCACCCAGGCGAGGATCTCGACAGAGAGCGTTTGCCCGTAGATGTCCCGGTCGAAGTCAAAGAGGTTTACCTCGATCGAACGTCCGGGATAGTCGTCCACCGTGGGGCGCATCCCGATGTTCATCATGCCGCCGAAGACCTCCTGCGATACGTGTACCCGCACGGCATACACCCCGTCGGGCGGCAGGAGTTTTGCCGGTTCCTCGACGCGGATATTGGCCGTAGGGTATCCCAAAGTGCGGCCCAGTTGTTTTCCCCGGACGACGGTCCCGTAGAGGCTGTACGGCCGTCCGAGCAGCGTGCGGGCCAGAGCAATATCGCCCCCCTCCACGGCACGGCGCACCGAGGACGAGCTGACGGTGATCCCCCCGATCTCCAGACGGGGGATGCGGATCGCTTCGACACCGTAACGCGGGCCGACTTTCGTCAGAAAGTCAAAAGCGTTGTATTTTTCCCGGCCGAAACTGTGGTCGTATCCCGTCACGACGAGCGTGGTGCCCAGTTTGCCCACCAGGTCTTCACGCAGGAATTCTTCGGCCGAAAGTGCGGCAAAGGCTTGGGTGAAGGGCTGGACGATGAGCAGATCGACCCCGTATGCTTCGATCAGGCGGGCTTTCTCCCTCTCGTCGGAGAGCAGGCGTACGCCCGCATGGGGCGAGAACAAAGCCCGGGGGTGGGGAGAGAAGGTAACGACGGCACTCGTGGCATTTCTCCTGCGGGCTTCTTCGACCAGGGTTTTCAGGATTTCGGCATGAGCCGTGTGGACTCCGTCGAACGTGCCGATGGTAACCACCGTGCCGCCTGTCCGCCGTTGCGAGGGGGAAAGTTCGTCGAATCCTCGGTAGATGTTCATAACGGAGGCAGTTTTACGTCCTTGAGGTATTGCAGGGAGTCCGGCCCGCAGCAAAACAGCAGATCGACGATGCTCAGGTTGGGTTGGAATCCGAAACGGTCGTCGAATACCTGGGTGTAGGCCGGAAATTCGGCGAGGCTTTCTTTTTTCGGGGAAAAAGCCTTGCGCAGGTCGAGCGTATCGGCGGGCGAATCTTCGTAGCACGAGGTGGTCGCGGGGTTTTCCTCGATCCCGAGCAGGTGGCAGACCAAACGGTGTGCCCGCAGGTTGAAATCGAGCAGGCCGACGGGCTCTTCCTCGAAGTACAGGTCGCGAAACAGGTCTTCGTAGTACTCGAAATAGGGAGAAGTGCGGTAGGCGGTCTCCAGCGAACGGAAATGCTGCCGTGCCCAGCGAAATTCGGTTACGGTGCGCGCTTGATTCATCTTCTGGTGCCCGATGGCCTCGCCCGGGTGTTCCACCGGGATGTTGAGCGTCAAGGGACCGTTGGCTCCGCCGATGCAGGTACGCGAGCGGATGGTCTGTTTCTGGTAGTTTTCGTGGACTTCGAGCAGGGGGGCTTCCGCCTGCACCCACCGGGCGTAATATTCCACCGGAGCCAGGTATGCACTGCAAAACAATGTTTTCATGACCTTTGTCCTCAGGATTTCTTTTGGGCTGTTTTTTCGCCTTTGGATTTCTTGCGTTTTCTGCGCCACCATTCGTACCCTCCGTACAAGGCACCTCCTACCAGGATGATGGGCCAGAAGTACGAACGGAGCGGGCCGTCGCCCCCTTGCGGGAAGGAGAAGACGCGTTCGGTGCGGATGCGCTTGAACAGCGGGGTAGAGCCGTCATCGGGGGCGATGCTCAGCCAGATCATGGCCGGCGAACCGACGATGTGGTCGGCTGGGACGTATCCCCAGTAGCGCGAGTCGAGCGAGTTGTCGCGGTTGTCTCCCAGCATGAAGTAGTAGTCCTGGGCAATGGTGTAGCGGTCGGTGGGTTCTCCGTCGATCAGGATCCGATCCGGGAGCACCTCCAGGGTGTGCCCTTCGTATTTTTCGATGATGTCCCGGTATTGCGGGAGGTTCTCGGGGGTGAGCAGGACCGTATCGCCCTGGCGGGGAACGTACAGCGGGCCGTAGTTGTCGCGGTTGTACGTGCTCCCGGACGGGAAAAGGGCATGCCCTTCCGGATCGCCCGGAGCCAGGACGAGGCGTTCGGCCGTTACTCCGGGGAACATCGCTTTGACCTTGTCGAGGTTTTCCTGCGAGAGGAAGGCCTGCACCACTTCATTCCCTTGGGCGTCCGTATCCAGGTAGGAGAGTTCCAAGCCCATTTTCAGCAGCTGGCGGAACGGCTCGTAATACGTCTTGGGGAAAGTCAGGCGGTATTCCTTTTGCGGCCGGGCGCGTTGGTTCCAGGTCTGCGGCTGTCCGTTCACGTACAGATCGCCCAAGCGGATCTCCAGCGTGTCGCCGGGCAGGGCGACGCAGCGTTTGATGTAGTTGGCCCGTTTGTCGATCGGTTTGTCCCGGCTGTCGGCCGGCCAGTTGAACACCACGATGTCGTTGCGTTTTATCTTGCGCAGGGCCGGCAAGCGCAGGTAGGGGAGGCTTACCCCCCGGATGTACGAGCGGGTCTTGACCACCGGGATGGTGTCGTGTACCAGCGGGAAGGACAAGGGGGTCATGGCAATGCGCGTGCCGTAGCTCATCTTGTTGACGAACAGGAAATCGCCCACCAGCATCGAGCCTTCCATCGAGGACGTGGGGATCGTGTAGGCTTCGTAGGTGAAGGCTTTGATCACCGAAGCGGCCACCGTGGCAAAGACGATCGCCCCCAGAACGCTCGAGTCCAGAGCCTGCCGGTGGTCGCGGTAGTGTGCGTCGTAGCGGGCGCGCCCTCCGTAGTTGATGTAGGCCAGAAAGAGTCCCAGGGTGATCAGCGTCAGGATGACCTGTCCTACCCGCCGGAATCCGAATGCCCGGCAGGTGTCCGACCACACCACCAGTGCCATCACGTTGCCCGCTACCGGGACATACAGCAGAATGACCCACCACCACGGGCGTTGGAGGATACGCATCAGGATCACGGCCGAATAGATGGGGACGGCCGCTTGCCAAGCTTTTTGTCCGGCCAGGATGTAAAGCCGCCAGGTGCAGGCCCAGTGCAGCACCTGCATGATCAAAAGAAGTAAAAGAATGCTCGTCATCGTCGTCTTTCGGGGCGATCCCGCCCTCCTTTTCTTTTTTAAGCGCCGCCCCTTGATGGGCGCCTCGCTCGGTTTTCGTGTATCGACGGGTGATCCCGCCTCGTTTTTCTTTTCTTAATTTAAGAGCCCCGCTCTGTGCCCTGCCTTTTTTCCACGTTTACTCCTCGGGGCACAAAACGTCGCGCATGGAGAAGATCCCCCGGCGGCCGACGATCCATTCGGCCGCTATGACGGCGCCAAGTGCGAATCCTTCCCGGGAGAAGGCTTCGTGCCGTATCGCAAAGGTATCCACGGGACTGGTGTAGCGCACGGTGTGTATGCCCGGGATTTCACCTTGTCGGATGGCGCGGATGGGGAGCTGGTCTTGCGGGGCGGGGGTGTCCGTTTCCAATGTCCAGCCGGTGTACCGGGGGTTGTGTTCCAAAAGTCCTTCCGCCAGCGTGATGGCCGTGCCGGAAGGGGCATCCAGTTTGTGGATGTGGTGTACTTCCTCGATCTCGGCGCGGTACTGGGGGTAGGGGGCCATCAGGCGGGCAAGGGTTTGGTTGAGCGCAAAAAACAGATTGACACCCAGGGAAAAGTTGGAACTGTACAGCAGGGCGCTTCCGGCTTTCTCGACCGCTTGGCACACCTCCGGGTAGCGATCGGCCCAGCCTGTGGTGCCGCATACGGCCGGGATGCCGGCGCGGGCGCAGTCCAACAGGTTGTCCGGTGCGGAGGCCGGGGTGCTGAAGTCCACCACGACATCGGCTCCCGCAAAGTCGGCCGCTCCGGTGTGCGTGTCGATCCGGGCGACGATGCGGTGTCCGCGTTGCAGGGCGATCTTCTCGATGAGCCGTCCCATTTTTCCATATCCCGACAGGGCGATGTTCAAGGCTGTTTTCATGGGGAAGGAATCGGTTAAAAATGAATGGCCAGTTGCAGCCCGGGGGCTGGATAGCGGTTTACCCCTTGGTTGGGGTGGACCATGGCCGGGGAGAAGGTCAGGGTAGAGGAAGCGTCCTGCCGCTCGAACATTTCCTGAAGTTCCAGCATCTTGCGGTGTTTGCGCTGGGTGCGGAACTCGGAGAGCTGGACCGATACATTGGCGTGCAGGATGTTGAGCAGATAGACCCCGACGGTGCCCAGGATCCACAGGTCGCGTTGTTGTTCGGCGTATTGCATCTGGCTCACCAGGGTGGCATCGTCGTAATATTCATAATCGTGCACCTCGCCAGTGAGGATGCGGTTTTTGTATTCCTTGCGGAAGTCGTTGTAATACCCGTTGTAGAACGATACAGCCAGCAGCGTACCGGTCATCCCTCCCCAGAAGGCCGGCGCCATCCACCATTGGGAACCGCCGTAGATCTGTCCCAACCCCGGAACGATGGCCGAAAGGAATGCCGCATGGGCGGCGCTTTTCGGTTTGGGGGCCGGCGGTTTTTTCAGCATCAGCGCCTCGCCGATCATCGTCGAGTCGTCCTTGTGGTATTCGGCCGTATTGGGGATGGAAAGGCTGTCGAGCAGCGGATCGGGTTCGGCCGGGGGAACGACCTCGGCCCGGGAAGTGTCGGTAACCACGTGGGTGAAGTATTCCTGAACCTCCCGGCGCAGTTTTTCCTGTTTCTTGAGTTCCTTGGCGTGGCGTTTTTCCTCGCGCTTTTGGAAACGGGCGAGTTTTTTCGCTTCACGCGGCGAAAGGGTGTCTTCCTCTTGTGCCTCGAGGAGAGCGATGGCCTCCTGAGGAGTCATCCCGTCGATCGACGCAGCCTCGGGTTCGGATCTCTGCGGGACAAAGCGCGCGGTATCGGGCGTTTCCCAGGGTGCAGGGAGCGTATCGACCGCCTGCCCGCACAGGGGGATCGACCACCCTGCGGAAAGGAAAAAAAACAGAAGGTACTCTCCGATCTTCTTCAAGGCCATGCGTGCGGTAGGTTCAGTTTTTTTCCAGCAGATTTTTCAAGCGTTCGAAATCTTCCCGGGAAGAAAACGGGATGACGATGCGCCCTCGTCCTTTGGCGTTTACCCGGACGTCTATCTTGGCTTGGAGGGTCTCTCCCAGGCTTTTTGCTGCCTCGGCCCACTCCTGCGGCAGCGCCGTGGCGTCGGCCTTCTGTCCCTCGGGCTTTTTGTCGTCCAGGCGGCCTTCCTGGTAATCCTTGACCAGTTTTTCGGTTTGACGCACCGAGAGGCTACCTTCGACGATCTTTTGGTAGATGCGCATCTGGGCATCGGGGTCATCGACGTTGATCAGCGCCCGGCCGTGGCCCATCGAAAGGATGCCATCGCGCATTCCGGCCTGGATGACCGGCTCCAGACGCAGCAGGCGCAGGTAATTGGTGATGGTGCTGCGCTTCTTGCCCACGCGTTCGCTCATCTGCTCCTGGGTGAGGTGGCAGCTGTCGATCAGTTGGCGGAACGAAGTAGCCACTTCGATCGGGTCCAGGTCGCGCCGCTGGATGTTTTCGATCAGCGCCATTTCGAGCATCTCCTGGTCGTTGGCCAGGCGGATGTAGGCCGGGATGTGGGTCAAGCCGGCCAGACGGGCGGCACGGAAACGGCGTTCGCCCGAGATGAGCTGGAAGGAATTGAACCCCGTCTTGCGCACCGTGATGGGTTGGATCACACCGAACTGACGGATGGAAGCGGCCAGTTCCTCCAGGTGTTCTTCCGAGAACTGCGTGCGGGGTTGGAACGGGTTGGCCGAGATGGTCTGGATGTCGATCTCGGCGGTTTTGCCCACGATCTTGCTCGCTCCCTCGTCGCTGGCGGAGTTGATGTCGTTTTTGGCGTCGCTCAGCAGGGCGGCCAAACCTCGGCCCAGTACTTTCTTGCTCATAGGAGGTTCATGTGGTTTTTCTTGATGATTTCGGCCGCCAGGCTGATGTAGTTTTCAGCCCCCCGGCTGGTGGCGTCGTAGTGGAGGATGCTTTCCCCGTGCGAAGGCGCCTCGCCCAGTTTGACGTTGCGCTGGATGATGGTCTGGAACACGATGTCCTCGAAATGCGTGCGCACTTCCTCGACCACCTGGTTGGACAGGCGAAGGCGTGGATCGTACATGGTGAGCAACATCCCTTCGTAGGTGAGCGAAGGATTGAAACTGCTTTGGATGCTCTTGATGGTGCTCAGGAGTTTGCCCAGTCCCTCCAGCGCGTAGTATTCGCACTGGATAGGGATGATCACGCTGTCGGCTGCCGTGAGCGAGTTGATGGTCATCAGTCCCAGGGACGGCGAGCAGTCGATCAGGATAAAGTCGTAGTCCTCCCGCACGGGGGCCAAGGCTTCCTTGAGCATGTATTCGCGTCCCTGCATGTCCGAGAGTTCGTCTTCGGCCGCGACCAGGTCGATGTGTGCCGGCAGCAGGTCCACGCCCGCCGCCGAAGTGGGCACGATCAAGTCCCGCGCCTGGGCCCGGTGCTCGATCACTTCGTAGGTGCCTCCCTGAATATCGTTTTCATTTACCCCCAGGCCCGATGTAGCATTGGCCTGGGCGTCGGCATCCACCAGCAGCACTTTCTTTTCGAGCGCCCCCAGAGAAGCCGCCAGGTTCACGGCCGTGGTGGTCTTTCCCACGCCGCCTTTCTGGTTTGAAATGGCGATGATTTTTCCCATAGCTTTTTCGTAACACGTTCCCGGGCTGTCGGCATATGGCGAGAAGGCCGGGAAATCTGGCGTAAAATTACTCATTAATATCCATCTTCCCCCGTCCCGGGGCGAAACTTTATCCACAATTTGGATATTTTTAACGCCTCCGGCGGCTCATAAAAGGCGGAGTTCCGCCACGATTTCCCCGCCAGCCTGTGCGTTGAGCGCTGCGCAAAGACGGGTGCGCTCCAGCAGCAGTTCGTTTTTCCAGGCATCGTTCGAGACTTCGACCGTCATCACGCCCCGGGAAAAGTGCACCTGCACCGTGTAGCGCCGCGCCCGTTCGCCCAGCAGCCGCATCCAGACTTCTTCCAGACGCCGGGCGGTGAGTCCGTCGGAAAGGTTCGGGTGGCGGGCGGAAAGGTCGGCCAGCACGCGGCCGGCCTGGCGGGGTTCGTAGTCTTTCATGGGCGGCGAGGGGAGAGGCGGAACGAAGCGTAATCGGTGTGCGGGATCCCCTCCATCAGGGCATCGACGCGCTCGGGGTGGGTGTCCGAGAGAAAGATCTGCCCGAAGGCCTCGTCCCGTACCAGCGAAAGGATGTATTGCACGCGCGAGGAATCCAACTTGTCAAAGACATCGTCCAGCAGTAGGATGGGTTTTTCGCCCTTCGCACGGGTCATGAACCGGAATTGCGCCAGCTTGAGCGCCGTGAGGAAGGTCTTTTGCTGCCCTTGCGAGCCGTAATTCTTGACCGGGTAGCCGTCCAGGGTCAGGCGCAGGTCGTCCTTGTGCACCCCGACGGTGGAAAATCCCAGAGCGAGGTCCCGCGGGCGGGCCTGAGCGAGAAGTTCGGCCGGGTTCGGATCGTCGAACACGCTGCGGTAGGCGATCTCGGCCTGTTCGCCCCCTCCCGATATTTCGGTGTACACCTGCCGGAATACCGGCACGAAGGCTTCGAGGAAGGATTTGCGGGCCGCGTGGACCTTTTGCCCCAGTTCGACCATCGGCAGGTCGTACACGTCCAACTCCAGCGGGGATACGCCCGGCCGTTTGAGCAAAGCGTTGCGCTGTTCCACCACCCGGGCGTGTGCCGTGAGGAGGTTGAGGTAGCCCGGAACGGTCTGGGCGATGACCCCGTCGATGAACTTGCGGCGCTGGGAACTCCCCTCGGCGATCAGGTCGCTGTCCGAGGGGGAAACGATCACCAGCGGGTAGAGACCGGCGTATTCGCTCATCCGGTCGATGGGTTTCCCGCAGCGTTTGACCGACTTTTTGGCTCCGCGTTGCAGGCTCATCAGCACCGGGTCGGTGTCCTCGCCCCGGCAGAAATTCCCCTCGAGCATCATGAAATCCTCGCCGTGGCGGATGTTTTGCCCTTCGGCGGCGGAAAAATAACTCTTGGTAAAACACAAGTAGTACACCGCGTCCAGGATGTTGGTCTTTCCGGTGCCGTTGGGGCCGGTGAGTGTGTTGATCTTGGGCGAGAAGTCCGCCTCGAACGCGTCGAAGTTCTTGAAATTGACCAGGCGGATATTCTTGAGATACATAAGGCAAAGGTACTTTTTTTTCCGGAAAAAAACTCCCCCGGCTTCCCGCGCTTCTGCGTATTTTTGGGGGAGGGGAGCACCCCGGGACTTCGTATCCGAGCCGGGAGGAAAAAAACGAAAAAACTTTTCGCCGGTGAAACTTTTTTTCGTCCCCCGAGGTCTAATGCAGTAGAAAGTTCACAGAGAAAAAACGACGAACAACCACAAAAAAGAAATGAACGGCATGAAAAACAAAATTTTACTCTCCGCGGTATCGGTCCTGGGAACCCTGTGTGCGCTCTCGGCCTCTCCGCAGCAGACTTCCGACGAGCAGGCACCCGCCCGGGAAACGGTCGTGGTGGCCGATACGCTTTCGCCCGAGGCCTCTTCGCAGTATGCGCTCGATTCGCTGCGTTACGCCTGGGAGTACAAGCAGAAAACACGGCTCGAGGAATTGCGCACCGAACGTTACCTGGATTCGGTGGTGTATGCGCAGATGAACGAAAACCAGCTCTACCGCCTCCAGATGAGCCGTCAGGACCGGTATTGGAAAAGCGAAACCCAACGTTTTTTCGAAGGCCCCTTTATCCTGTTGGTAATCCTGATATTCATCCTGCTGGTCTTCGGAATGGTGCTGCGCGCCCGCGACCGGGGCAAGCAGCGCTCCCAGGAACTTAAACTGGCCCAACTCGAAGCCATGAAGAAGGGGCAGATCGTCTTTCTGGATCGGAAAACCGAGCAGGACCGCTCCTGCGCGCCGGACGAACCGATCTCGGAGCCTTACCCCGGCGATGTGTCCGATTACACGGCCGTCTTCGAACAAACCCGGCGTCAGGCCGCCCGTTACCTGCGTTCGCCCCGGCGTTACCGCAAGACAGGGGTACTGTTGATCCTGTTCGCTTTCGGGACGATGCTGTTCTTCGGCCTGGTGGGAAGCGGCGATGCATGGGTGCTGGGGATCGTTCCGCTGTTTATCGGTTTTGCCTACCTGTACCTGGACTATGTTTCGCTCAAGACCGAGCAGCAGCGGCGCGAGATGGAGGAATTCCGCCGCTACAAGGCCGAAAAGGCCGCCGGGAAGTCTTCCGCCGAGGTGCCCGAGACACCGGCTCCGCAGTCCGACCCGCAGCCGCAGGAGGGCGCTGACCGGGAATGATCCGGAAACAGAAGGAACGAACGCCTACTCATGAATACCTTTAGCCACCGAGTGCTGCGATGAGCCAAGCTGAAGATTTGATCCTGGTGGGGCAGGTAACCCTCTTGGGCAGCCGCCGTGCATTCGACACCCTGGTGCGCAAGTACCAGGGGGATGTGCGGCGACTGCTGCTCAACCTCACCGGCGGCGACGCGGATCTGGCGGCGGACATCGCCCAGGATACCTTTCTGAAAGCCTGGCTGTACATCGGTTCGTACAAGGGCAAATCCCGCTTCCGCACCTGGCTCTTTTCCATTGCGTACAACGTATTCTACGACTACGCAGCCTCCTGCCGCCAGCATGCCCACAGCGATTTGTCGGAATGTGAATATCATTTAACGGACGACGACGGCCGGCAGGTCGAAAGAAATATCGACCTTTACCGGGCGCTCGAAAGCCTTCGCCCGGCCGAGCGGACAGCCGTAGTGCTGTTCTACATCGAGCAGCAGAAGCAGCAGGACATTGCCCGGATCATGGGTGTGCCGCTGTCGACGGTCAAGACCTATGTTTCGCGCGGACGGGCGCACTTGGCAGAATTGTTAAAACGATGAGCGGAATGAAAGACAAACGAACGCAAGACCTTCAAGAGTTTTTTACCGATCCGACCGACCGCCGGTTGGCCGAGATCCTCTCGCCCTTGCGGGAGACGGTCGTCCCGGACGAAGGCTTTTCGCTTCGGGTGCGGCGAGCGCTGCCCCGGCGGGATATTTCCCTCTGGGTGATCCTTTTGGCCGTCTTGGCCGGAGGATGTGCCGCGGTGGGTATCGTGGGTTGGCAGCAGACGCTCGAATTTTTCGGGGCGTTCCGGGATTTCTTTGTCTCGATGTTCGACATGCGGCAGCCCTCGAGGATGTCCTGGATCAGCGTAGCGGCCTTTGTGGTTGTATTGGGCTTTGTGCTTTACGCTTTCCTGGATACCGACGATTACCAGAGTCAGCCCGGGTGGGATTGAGCGGGGCAGGAAGTGTTCTTCCCAAAAATCAGCCGCGGGTTTCTCTTCTTTCGAGAGAACCCCGCGGCCGATTTTTTTGGGAGGTTGGGTAGGCAGAATCTGAGAATTATTCTACCGAGAGCACTTCCCGCACGAGGAACACCCCGTCGTATTCGGCGGCAAAACCATCGTCCCACTTCCCGTTGTATTCCACCTTGAGGGTTGCCCGGGCCGGTTTGCCGTTCTTTTGCCCCTGTGTGGCGCGGTCGTATCGGGCGATGAGGGTGCCGGTCTTGTCGACGATCCAGAATTCCTCCGGGCTGCCGTCCGGGCGGAAAGAGCGGACTTCGTGGCCGATGCGCACTTCGCCCGTGAGCGTGTACAGGAGGTCCGTCGAAAGGGCCGAATCGGCGTGTGCGGTAAACGCGAGGCAGTTTTCGTCGAACAGCGGAGCGTCTTGGCCTATCTCGACAAAGAGAGCCTTGTCGGGGCGGTTTTCATGGATCTCAAAATACCGCTGCCCGCTGTTGCCTGTCCCCCAGCCGTTGCACGTGCTTGGGACGGGGCTTTGTTCGATCTGGCGTTTCACCTGCCGGGCGTACTCTCCCGTAGGAACGAGGCGGTAGCGGCGCACTCCGGGGCGTTTGGACTCGATCGGTTGGAAACGGCAGGTTTGTTCCTTGTCCCACTGCGGAGTGTTCTCGAGATAGCGCAATACGTCGTCGATCCGGTTGTTTTCCAGGTCGAAAATCCGGACTTTCGGGCAGGGAGAAGGATCGCCATCCCGGACTTGGACGATCCCCGGCAGCGAAGGGTCGATCAAAAGCCGGATGTTTTCATTGGCTTGCGCCCATAGCTTGAGGCCGGCTCCGGACAGCGTATCCCATCGGAAGCCTTCGTAGGCCGGCCGGGAAGGTGCCTGCAGCGTGGTGTCCGCCGGTGCGGATCGTTCCGGGTTTGTCGGGGCAGATGTTTGCTCGTCGGCATTTCCTGCTGCGCAGGCGCACAGCCCCAGGGTGAAGCACAAAACCGATGTTTTCATTTTTCTGAGACGTTTGGTTTGAGGATTGCGGAAAAGGGCAAAAACAGGCTTGGGGCCAGGTCGTGGAATTCCTGTCTGGATGTTTGTGTGTGCATGAAAAACGGCCGGGACAAGACGTTCCGCCGCCCTTGGAGGGCAAGGAGCCGCAGAAGTCGTAGTCTGGAATATTTGCAGTGGTGCTTACAGCCGTTCGACGATCAGGGCGGAAGCACCTCCGCCGCCGTTGCATACCGCGGCGCAGCCCAGGTGGGCGTTCTTGCGCTCCAGTACCGTGAGCAGGGTAACGAGGATGCGTGCTCCGGAGGCTCCCAGGGGGTGCCCCAGCGAAACCCCTCCGCCGAAGACGTTGACCCGGTCTTTGTCCAGCCCCAGCAGGCGGGTATTGACGATCCCTACCACGGAGAACGCTTCATTGATCTCCCAGTAGTCGATGTCCTTTTCCGTCAGTCCGGCTCGCTGCAGGGCACGGCGGGCGGCCAGCGTGGGGGAGGTGGGGAAATCCCGGGGCGCTTGTGCGGCATCGGCGTAGGATACGATCCGGGCCAAGGGAGACAGGCCGAGCGCCTGCGCTTTTTCTTCGGAGGTCAGCACCAGGGCGGCGGCTCCGTCGTTGATGGTCGAGGCGTTGGCGGCCGTGATGGTGCCGTCTTTCTTGAAGGCGGGGCGCAGCAGCGGGATTTTGTCCAGTTTGGCGTTTTTGTATTCTTCGTCTTCGCGGATCTGGAAGGTGTGGCCTTTGCGGTCGGTTACCTGGACGGGGACGATTTCGGCGTCGAATACCCCTTTGCTCCAGGCTTTGGCGCTGCGCGTGTAGCTCTCGATGGCAAAGGTGTCCTGTTCCTCCCGCGTGATGCCGTAGGCCTCGGCGCAGGCTTCCCCGCACAGGCCCATGTGTTCGTTGGAAAAGGCATCGGTCAGCCCGTCGTACAACATGCCGTCCACCAGGGTAACGTGGCCGAATTTTTGCCCGTCGCGTCCCGAGGGCAGGTAGTGCGGCACCCGGGACATGCTTTCCATCCCGCCGGCAATGACGATGTCGTTGTCGCCTATCTCGATGCTCTGGGCGCCCAGCATGACGGCCTTCAGCCCCGAAGCGCAGACTTTGTTGACCGTGGTGGCGGGAACGCGGTCCGAGATACCGGCTTGCAGGGCGGCTTGTTTGGCCGGGGACTGTCCCAGACCGGCCTGGAGAACGCAGCCCATGTAAACTTCGTCGATTTCATCTTTTTTTATGGACGGACAGCGTTCCATTGCACCTTCGATGGCGATGGCGCCCAGTTGGGTGGCCGGAATGTCTTTCAGACCGCCGCGAAAACTGCCGATGGGAGTGCGTGCTGCCGCTACGATGACTGCGTGCCGTTTTTCCATGTGTTTTTGTGGTGTTTTTCGGGGAGTTTTTCAGGTTTTGAGGGCGCAATTTAATAAAAAAAACAAAAAAAACGGGAGGCAGCCCGATTTTGCGAGCTTTTTTGCGCTCTGTGGCGTTTTTTCAGGCAGGGGACGAAGGCCCCTCGGAGCCGCCGGGAGCGAAAACTTTGTTTTCTCCTTGCCGCTGCGCCCGGCTTTGTTTATTTTTGTTTATCGGAACAAAAAAAGAAACATACGGTATGGAGGAGATTCGCAACCGGGGGGAAGGTTTGTGGAGGGCAGTCCGGGCTTTCCTGAAGACGAACGGAAGCCGGGTGTTCAAGTTGTCCCTGTTTTTGATTACAGCCCTTGCGGTGGTGTTGGTCATCCCCAAAAACCATAGCTTCAAGTACGATTACAGCCGGGGGCAGGCCTGGCAATACGACGACTTGACGGCACCTTTTGACTTTGTGCTGTCCAAAACCGACGAGCAGCTCCGCACCGAACGGGAACAGATCCGCTCGTCCAGCCGGCATTATTTCGTGTATTCGGATACGGTCTCTTCGACCGTATTGCGCAAGTACGAGGACAATTTTTCCTCGATGTTCGCCGAGTCGCAGGGCAACGTCGAACGCCTGAAGAAAACCGGCCGGGGGCTTCTCGAACGGATCATGACCCGGGGAGTAGTCTCGCAAGCGGCTTCCGGGGTTGTTCGCAGCCGCAACGAATTGGTATCCCTCTTGCAGGACAACCGGGAGGAGGAGGTGATCTTTTCCGAACTCTATACCCCGGATTCGGCCTTGGAATATGCCGGAGGACGCCTTCGGGCGGCGGGCGTCTCCTCGGAGGATACCGAGCGGATGCTGGCGCTTTTCGAGGCGGTGCTCACTCCCAACGTCAGCTACGACATCGATCTGACCGAGACCGCTCTGTCGGAGAGTCTCGACGAAATATCCCCCAATTACGGTTTTGTGGCGCGCGGGAAACTGATCATCAGCAAAGACGAGCCGGTGTCCGACTACACGTACAATGTCCTGGAGTCCCTGCGGAAGGTCTACAATGCGCAAGGAGACAAGGATGGCTTTTGGGGAACGACGCTGGGGTATGTCGTGGTGGTATTTTCGGTGTTCCTCTCGTTCTACGGGGTGCTCCGGCAGTTCAAGCGGGGAAAATACTTCCACCGCAAACCGCTCCTGCTGCTGCTCTCCACGATGTTCGTTTCCTTCGGCTTGTGCTACATCGTGACGCGTTTTTCCCCGGCGATGATCTACATCGTACCCATCTGTTTGCAGACCATTGTGCTGCGTTCGTTTTTCAATGCACGGATCGCTTTCATGGAGCACCTCTTCACGGTGTACCTTTGCTCGTTCATGGCGCCGAACATGTACATGTACCTGTTCGTCGGGCTTATCACCGGGGTGGCTTGTTCGTTTACCTCGAATGTGATCTACCACCGCAGCCGGCTTTTTGTCAGCGTGGCGCGCATTACGGGGATTTCCATTCTGGTTGCGATCGGGGTGATGCTGATCCAGAACCCGTCTTTCTCGGCAGAAATGCTCTCCATCTCGGGATATTTGCTCATCTCGGGTGTGTTGATGCTGTTTGCCCAGCCGGTGATCTACATCTATGAAAAGGTGTTTGGGCTGGTATCCGATATTTCTCTGCTGGAGCTCACCGATACCAATTCGCCGCTGCTGCGCCTGCTGTCGGAAAAAGCCCCGGGTACCTTCCAGCATAGCCTGGCTGTGGCCAATATCGCCGAGCAGGCCGCCCGGGAAATGGCCGGAAATGCGCTCCTGGTGCGTGTGGGGGCGTTGTACCACGATGTGGGAAAACTGAAAAACCCGGGCTACTTTATCGAAAACCAAGGGGCGCATTACAATCCCCACGATGCGTTGGATCCGAGGGAAAGTGCAAATATCATCCGCCGCCATGTGAGCGACGGGTTGGAATTGGCGCGCAAGTACGGCTTGCCTTCGATCGTTATGAAGTTCATCGCGACCCACCATGGCCATTCGCTGGTGTACTACTTCTGGAAAAAGGCCGTCGAGATGTACGGAGCAGAAAATGTTTCGCAGCAGGATTTCCGGTACACATTCGGAAAACCGGTGTCCAAGGAGGAGTCCATCCTGATGATTTGCGATTCGGTCGAGGCGGCTTCGCGCAGTTTGAAACATATCTCCGAACAGTCCTTGCGTGATCTGATCGCTTCGGTGGTGGAACGTCAGCGTCAGGACGGGCAGTTCGATGAAGCCGAAATCTCCTATCGCCAGATCAACCGCCTGAAGGAGATCCTGACCGAAAAACTGCTCGAGATCTACCACAGCCGCATCGAGTACCAGAAGGATTGATGGGGCAG
>ERZ857882.2452-NODE-2452-length-19170-cov-8.991996_pt1 | contig 19170 bp, 12 predicted proteins | sample MGYA00519697_ERZ857882 | MGnify/ENA primary metagenome ERZ857882 (study PRJEB31778, sample SAMEA3449373) | human gut metagenome | biome: human gut; feature: human-associated habitat; material: faeces | place: United Kingdom | collected 2010/2012 ...
TTTCACGACCTCAGACACACCTTCGCCACGCTGTCCCTCAAGTACGGCGTGGACGTCAAGACGCTGTCCGGCGCACTGGGCCACTACGACGCGGGCTTCACGCTCAGCACCTACACCCACGCCACGGAGGGGATGAAGCGCTCCGCCGCCGACACCATCGGCAGCGTCATCAGCCAGACCATGTAGCCCACAAAAAAGCCGGAGAGGGACGGATGATGCCATCCGCCCCTCTCCGGTGCTTTCCTGACCTCTCGGCTTTTGGGTCACGGTTTGGGTCAAGCGAAAAACGCCAAAATGCCGCGTCACTATTTGAAGACATAAACAGAAAAAGTTCCTGATTTCGCAAGAAATCAGGAACTTTTTGGTGGAGACTGCTGGACTCGAACCAGTGACCTCCTGCGTGTGAAGAACTGCGTAATATCCGGCGCAGGCAGTCATAGCCGCTGCATTCCGCATAGTCACTGGCCGTTTGCCCCACTACAAGTTCTCAAGCTGTACTCTGGAGCAGCTCTTTACAGCCTAAAAAAGTCCGACACATAACACCATCCAATATCTGGTAAATCTAATTAACGCCGCGTAGGGAAGGTCTATGCATTCAGTGGTAAACTTGCACGACACCGAAAAGCTGCTCTTCGCTTTTGTCGGACTGCCAAGACCGCTTTGAAACGAGGAAGATGGGGCCTTTGGTAATCAGCACCAAGGCCCCATCTCCCTCTTTTTCTAAAGCAAGCCGTATCTAACGATCTCAACCACTCATAGAGTTATCGCCTACATCCGCGCCCAGATCACAGGTATAGACGAAGCAGATCACATCGCCGTCTTCTACCTGATAGCGGGAACAGCCGTAGTTGGGGAACCAGCCGTTGACCTTGTACATCCATCCGGACTTCTTGCCCACATCAAACTCATAGAGATTATTGATACCCTCAATGTAAGCGCTGTTATACAAGGGAGTCCAACTGGATTCCATGTGGATATTGTAGCTGCGACAAACGCTCTGGAGCACATCATAGACGCTCTCGCCCTCACTGAAAGTCACACTCGTGGTTGGGAGTATCACGCCGTCTGACGGCACCAGCGGCCGTTTATTCTCCGCGCACAGCTCCATATTGTCCAGAATCGTGGCACAGGAGATGGAAATCGTACAGGTCAGGCTGGTATCCGTATCTACTTCAACGTTATCCGGTTCCACCGGCTCAGGCCGCCCTTCAGGCACTGGATCGGTATGATACTGATCCTGACCGCCAGAGGTGGCACCGGAAGTAGTATGATCGCTTCCGCCCGTTTCACCGACAATAGAGGGATCGTTCGGGTCTGTCGCGTTCTGAAACCTTTCCGTATCCTTCTGTTGGCGGTCATCATTCGTCTGCTGTGCGGAGGAGGGTGTCTGATCCGCCGGAGCTGTATGATCAGTGAGCCTCCCTCCCGCCAGCACAAGTGCAACAACGATCACGACTGCCGCAATGCCTGCCGCCAACGTCTTTTTCCAGGTTCTTTCCATAGAATGACCTCTTTATGTGGCTATCTGGCGCTGCGCTTTTTCTTTTGCACCAGCACAACAATGGCCGCCGCGGGAACCAGCACACCGCAGGCCCACAGACCCATCTGGCTGGTATCGCCGGTACGGCTGGCTTTGACCAGCTTGTCGATCACGGAATCAGAGCCGGCTTTCCAACCAATCAGGATGGGAGAAAGTCCCGTGGTCGTCACCTGAATACCGTCCGCCGTCTTGGTAACGGAAGGGCTTTCCATGGTGCCCACTGTTTTGCCGAAATCATCCGTGGTAAAAGCATGAACGACCACAAACTCATAGCCGGACTTACCCGTTCCCTGTGGGTAGGGCAGCAGCACGGTGATCTTGCCATTTGCAGGGAACGAATCCTTGGCGGCAGGTGACCAAACCGTTTTATTATCCACCACAGAAGGGATCATCAACGTCACATCCAGCATCTGCGTGTTTTCCGCCTTGATGTTCTTGTCGACCTTCTGCACGGCGGTCACCATCTGCGATTTCAGCTTGGTCATGCTGCTGAGCGCCGACACGCTTTTCAGTGCAGCGGGCAGTGTTGTCAGGGGCGTTATCTCAATGCGTCCGCCCACCTTGTGGTAATTGCACACGACACATTGATCGCCGGTATACTTGTGATTGGCCTCTTTCAAATGGGCGCCGCAGAGGACACAGGGGAACCAGTGCTTTGTATCGCTCATCTCATAGCCGGAGCCGCTCTTATGTCCCAACGCAGGGGTCGTTTCCACAAATTCACTGCGGCCGCACTTGGTGCAGGTATGTGTCTTGGTACCAGCCTCCGTGCAGGTGGCCGCCGTCTCTTTCCAATCACCAAAAGTATGTTCTCCGGCGGCACAGTCCTTTGCCACATCACTCATATCATAGAGAGAGGTCTTTTTATTCATCGACCGCTGATAGGCCGTCATGGCATAGGCCGCCTGCTCGGTAGCCATGCCATCCACATCGGTAGGTGTGACGTTGCCGCTTTCATCTTTCACGGTCATGGTGTGATGGAATGCCTTTTTCTCGGCGTTATAAAACGTCAGCAGGGCATCCACCGGGGACTTTCCGCTCTTGACGAAACGGCTGTCGGTGTGGGGATTGATACCCAGCACAGCACAGGCTACGACCACCTGAGAGGTGCTCTCGGAGTTGACGGCGTCATAGGAGCTATAGCTTCCGTCAGCATTCTGCAGCGTAGATAGGCAGGCCACAGCTTTATCGACCGCCGCTTTTACCGCTTCCTGATCCTGATACTTAGCCAGTGCCTGCAGCGTCATGGCGGTCATGTCAGGGTCGGCTTTCGTGGATTCCTCCCTAACATCCCAGCCGCCGTCGAGCAGCTGACGGCCCAGAATGTAGTCGATGCACTGTTGGCGGATGGTGGTGTCCTTTGTCTCATAGCCAACAGTATCCAGTGCGATCAATGCCCAGGTGGCGCCGTTGAGTCCCTGCTTCTTGATCCACGAGAAATCCTCATAGGGGGCAAGCAGGTTCCAGTCGCCCACGCTCTGCGCGTCACGACCCAGCGCTGCCAGAGTGATGATCAGGCGGGAGTTTTCGGTACTCTTTGCAGGATGCAGCGCACCGGCAGGGGCGCCGCCCGCAGTCTGCACATTCTTTGCCTCCCGATTTACATAGGAGACAACGCGGGTATAGTAATCGTTGAAATACTTGCTGCCCTTTTCCAGATAGCCGCTGCGGGCAAGGCCAAGAATGACCCACTCGCTGCCAAAATCAGGGCTGGTCAGCGCCGCCTTCTCCTGTGCCAGCGTGCTGCTCAGCGTGGCATCCACGATGGTCGATACAGAAGTAGTCGTCTCGCCGGTCGTTCCGCCAGCCGCACCACCTGCTTCATTGTCGGCAAACACCGGAACGCACAGGCTCAGCGCCGTGATAAGCGCCAGCAGCAGTGACAGCAGGCGCCTGCTTGTTGTTGTGTTCATAGGGTCTCTCCCTTTTCGTTAATTTTCAATGATGTACAGATCGCCCGTTTTCGGGTCCTTGAACACCGTGCCCTGATTGACAAGGCCATCGGTGGACACGCTGCCGGACTCATGGATCACCTCAGATGAGTCGATGTGCTGCATCTTGTCCCGGTCGATGTCCGTTTTGTTCAAGTCCACCTGCCAGAAGGTGATGACCGCCGCCATCAGCCCGCAGGCCAGCACCAGCATCACGTCCGTCAGGTTGGCCACATACTGCATGGGCTGCACATCTTCCTCCTCGCGCAGACTGCTGCCGCGCAGACCGCTTCCCCGGATCATCGCTCCGCCTCCTTCATCTCCTGAAGGCAGCCCTCCATGATGGCCTCCAGATCGGCAATATCCGAAGCGTACCACCGCTTGCGGGCGGTGGAGATCAGGGCGCAGACCGCCGCAGTGATGATACCGGCGATGGTGGTATCAAAGGCGATGCTCATGGACTGGGACAGCGTAACGGTGTCGCCCTGTCCCAGGGCCACCACGCCGGGACCGAGGGGGATCAGCGTACCCAGCAGGCCGAACATGGGGCCCAGTTTGGCCACCGTGTCGGTGATGCGGACCACCCGATGATAATAGTCCTCTTCGCCCTCCAGCATACGCTTGGCGGCGGCGAGGCGGGTCTCCTCCGGCAGGTCAGCGGTATTCAGCAGCTTGGAGAACACCAGCTTCTGCCGGTTCAGGAACGGTTCATCATCCAGCATGGCACGGATGTCGTCCGGGGTCTTGCTCCGCATGGCGTGCAGCAGCTCCACGGTGTTGACCTTGTCGCTGCCGGCCCGCTGGGCGGCCTCGTAGATCACGAAGCCCACCTCGATCACGGCAACGGCCATCAGGAGCAGCAGCACGATATAGCAGGGGTAGCGAAGCCCCTGACCGATGGCATGTAGTATCTCTGTCATTCGTCTCTTTCTTCCTTCTTTATGTCGCTTGCGGGAATGTCTCCTGTGCCGTCCTTACGGTTATTGGCGGCGCTGCTGCCGCGGCGATAGGCGTTCTTCCGGCCCCACAGGATCAGCAAAATCACGATCAGCAGCAGAATCAGCAGGATCAGCCACCACAGGCTGAAATGAGGGGCGGGCGCTTCGGTCGTCCACTTGGCATACAGCGTCATGTTGCCGCTGACGGTGTCCTTGGCGAAGTCCCATTTGTGCTGCAGATCCATGTCGCTGTACCAGCCCTCCAGATAGAAGCCCTCCTTGGTGGGATCGTCAGGCTGCTTGATCTTGCCGCCCAATGCCACGCTCTGGTCGGGCACCTCGCTGCCGCCGTTGCTCTCAAACCGCACCAGGCAGCCCTCGGACACCGTTACGGTCACATCCTGCGCCGTGGCGGCGTACCGATCCTCACCGCCCTTGGTGGACACAAAATTGTTGCTGCTGCGGATCACGGAGAACCCGGCGGTGCCGATGACCTTCAGTTGGAAGGTGCCCACCACGGTGGCGGCCTTCCACGTTTCGCCGCCGGACAGGGAAACAAAGTTCATGTAAAAGGCCCGGTCGTCATCGCGGAGGGCCAGATCCGTGGTCTGTACGCCGCTGGTCACCATGGCGCTGTCAGGCACCAGTTCAAAAAACGTCCTATCGTACAGGATTTCATCCTGCACGGCGTGCATGGTGTAATCCTCTGCCGCGTCGGTGCGGCGCAGGGTAAACATCACGGTGATAATATCGCCTGTGGCGGCTTTTTTCTCGGCGCTGCCGTCCACAGTCAGGGAAAAATCAAATTGTCGGCTCTCGTCCACGGCGAAGGCCGGGACGGCCATGGCCAGCAGCAGCGTCAAAACCGCCAGCAGGCCGCAAAAAATACGTTTCATCTTAAAAACCTCCAAATCCGGGCCGTCCCCTGCCCCTTTTCGGGGCAGGGGAACAGTCCGGTGCTGCGGGGGAACGCGCTCACGCGCGTGATGGTATGGAGTTAGTTGCTGCCCACGATCATATTGACAATAGCAGCTGCGTCAGAGGTGTTCACCGTCTTGTCGCCGTTCATATCGGCTTCAAGGAACTTACGGATATTGACGGTATCGAAGTTGCTGTACTGCGCATTGTACATGTTCCAGACCAGCTGGGCGTCGTTGATGTCCACCCTCGTAGTCTGGTTCACGTCACCATTGTAGACAATCTCGGCCTTGGTGCCGTCAACGGCAGCGATCACAGTTTTGGCCTCGGCCGTGAGCGCATCCAGACTCTTCGTTCCGTCGGCAATCACCAGCCAGGCGTAAGCGCCGTTGTTGTTGTTGTACTTTTCAGACCAGTACATCTGTTTTTCGCCATAAGCCAGCACCTTGCTCTCGGTCAGCTCGTCGCAGGTGGCGGTGATCAGGAAAATGCTCTGGTTGTTCAGCTTCAGATACTCGCTGACATTGACGTGATGGTGGGTTCTGTCTTCTTGTAGCTGACGTCGATGGTGATCTTACCGTCAACAACCACTTTATTGGGGACGAAGTCGACACCCCATTCTCCTCTTCTCATGTTTTTGAGCTCCATCTTAGTGCTGTTAATGGTCACCACATAGTCGTCTTTGGTTTTGTCTTTGGCCGGTTTGAGCTTCAACGTATATGTGGCACCAGCAGTAGACATGTCGATCTGACCGCCGCCCTCATCCCAAGTGATGCGGCCGGTCACGTCGCCCCAGGCGTCACCGGTCTCGATGATGGTGATGGTATCAGTAGAGGACTTGTAGTTGACAACGATATTCAGCTCCGTGCCGGTGACTTGGTCGGCAGCGATGGTGTACGACATAGCGCCCGGCCTACTGCTACCTTCGATCGCGTTGCCATTTACGGTCACCTCCAGTTCCTTACCGGCATCCGGGGTCGCGGTAAAGTTGATCTCCGTGTTGGGCTTGACATACTGACCATTCGTAATGCCATCAATGGCAGCGCCTGCCTGATTGTCCAGATTGATCTTGACCAGCGCGGTAGCCTTGATATCCAGCGGGCCAGTGACATTCTTGACGGTGTAGGAGCCGTTGCCGTTGTCGGTGACAGTCACAGGCTCGCCGCCCATGGTGGAGCCGGGGAAGTCATACTTCTTGGTGGTGTCATTTGCGGTGAAGGTGTAGTCCTCGCCGGGGGTGGCAGTGCCGGCACCGGTAAAGCCGTCAGGCAGGGAGACCTGATAGCCGCCCACGGTGATGGTGGCTGCATCGGTGGTAATCGTCGCGTCGGGAGCGTCCTTCTCAGCCGCGTTGGCCTTGACGTCCACCTTGGCGGAGGTCACAGTGACCTTGGCTTCGCCGGTGGCCTTGCCGGTAAAGGTCAGCACGATATTATCGGTGCCGCAGTTCTTGTTGTCGCCGTAACCGGCGATCTTCAGGGTGCCGTTGGTCTCGTCCTTAATGATGGTCGCGTCAGCGGGCGTAACGCTCATATAGGTCAGCTTAGCTGCGTCATAGCTGACTTCCATGTAGTAGGCGTTGTAGGTCTCAACGTCCTTGTTGCTGATCTTCAGCGCCACCCGCGCTTCCTCGTTCACAGTGATGGAGGAATTCACAGCGCTGGCGGCTACGGCATAACCCTTGACCTCAGTGCTGGCCGGGGTGACTTTGACGGAGACGGATACTTCTTTGGTATTTGCCGAGCTGCTGCCATCAACCATCAAGGAGCTTGCAATCAATGCAGAAAACGCTGCGTTAGACACATCCTTAATTGCTTCACTTGCCGTAAAGGTAACTGTCGCATAGCTGCCGGCCGGAACGCTTCCTCTACCGGTCATTTCAATGTAGTTTACAGCTATATAAGGCTTTCCGCTGTCCTTTTCTGTCTGTACTGTCTGGTTGACAGTAACGCCACTGACTTCGCTTGTACCGCTCTTAAACGCAAATGTATCTTGGTCGAAATAGAGCTTTGCTTTCAGCGAGGTAACATCTGAAATCGCCTCATCCAGCGACAGCGTCACCGTCACATCCTCCCCGGCCGCAACGGAATTTTTGTCCACAGTAGGGGAGAGCGTCAATGCAAAAGCGGATACGCAAAGATTCAGCACCAGTAAAATCGCCAGTGCAGTTGCAGTTATTCGTTTCATACTATCTCCTTTTTAATTCAGTGAAGTTCTGATGCCATTGGCATACTGAACAATCATACCGGCATCAATAATGTCCACTTCTCCGTCGCCATTCACATCAGCCGCTTGAAGCTGTTTTTCGCTCAGGTTGGTATTGATACCATTAGCATACTGAACAATGATACCGGCATCAATAATGTCCACTTCCCCGTCGCCGTTGATATCGCCCACTGTGACCTGCGGCTTGGCAGGGGTGATATTCTCCAGCTTCAGGCTGGTCAGGATCTTGTTGATACCTTCCAGATCGGTGGTTTTCAGCAGATCCCACTTGGCCTGGCGGATCTCCTGATACTTGTTGCGGTCAGCCGTGGAGTGGATATCCATCACATTATGGATACCGCCTTTCATGTTCAGGATCTTCTGGTAAGCCTCAAACTGCTGTGCCGCCAAATCAGCATTCGTGCCCCATGTGGTAAAGATGGCAGTCAGATCCAGCAGCGTGTTCAGTTCCTTCTCCACCAGAGAGATGCCATACAACGGAGCGCCGAAATAGGTGCGGGCCTGGATCGAGGTGCCCTGCGTAATCTTGTCCGCCGTGCAGCCGGGCTCCGGCGCGGTGCCGTCGCTGTTCAGGTACAGAGTATTGCCGAAATAGAACTTGAAGCCTTTGACCTTGTTATAGACACTGGTCATCAGTTCCTTCGCATCATCCGTCAGCGTGGTCACATTCGTTTTGGCATTCGTCGCCGCCGTCAGGTAGGCGTCCACGCTGCTGTAAGGGACGAAGGCCCGCATGGGCAACAGGCCGCTGGTGGTGCCGTTCGTCACGGGGAGCCAGTAGTAGCCAGGTCTTGCGAAATAGGCCTGATTGCTGTCCTTGTAGTACAGGCTGTCGGTGCCGGTGGGCCAAACGGGCGTGATTGCCTCAGTAGCCGCCGTGCCGTCGGTATACAGGTTCATCGACGCATAGATCGTAGTGCCGAACTCCACACCGCCGGAGATGTAGCCGGTGCTGCTGTCATAGCTGTTCAGGCTGCCGGGGGCATCTTCTCTGTAATTGGAGGTGCCGATGCTGGCGTTGGGGCCAAGGGTCAGACCGCTCTGGGCGGGATACACGACCTTGACGTTATAGTAGCGGGTCGTTCCGTTCTCGTCGACATTGACGGCAATGGTCAGGGACTGCTCCGTGGGCGTATCATAGAAATATGCGTTGTTGGCGGTATAACCCTTCTCCAGAATGGCCTCCCAGCCGCTGGTCACGACGGTGACATTCTGCGTGCGGGTGAAGTAGACGCGCTGCATACCCGTGCCGCGCACTGCGGTGACCGTCACCTCAGTGCGGTCGTACTTCCCGGTGCTGCCGCCAGTCAGCTCAAGATCATAAGCCTTGTCACCCACGATGACCTGCGTCGTGGCAGATGTGACCTCCAGCGCGACCTTGTCAACACCCAGATCGGCCAGCATGCTGTTGATCTCCGTCATGTCAGAGGCATTCACGATGCGCCACACCCGCTGCCGGTAATATTCGTAGGCAGCCTTGGTGGTGTCGTCGGTGATGGCCAGAGCTGTCACGGTCTTGAGCTTCTCCTTCTTGGCCGTAATGCCGCTCAGCACATTTTGCAGTGCCCGGTATTTCAGGGAGCCCAGCGTGGAGTCATTCAGGTAGGTCTTGACGATGTCCATGTAGTCCAGCATCAGGTTCTCCTGCTGTTCCAGCTTGTACTCGCCGGTCATGGGTGCGCCCATGGCGTCGCGGGCCTTGAGCGCCGTGACCGTGGTGGTCTGGTTGCCATTGGCATCCAGATACAGAGGCTGTGCGGCGGTGCCGTCGCTCCAGCTGTCGGAGACGGCTTTGACGGCGTTTTCAAATGCGGTCCGCAGCTTTGCGGGCAGGCTGCTGTAGCCGGCCTGGGTTTTCAGGGCATTGGCTGCGTTGATATAGCTATCCGCCACATTCTTGCTGCCCCACCAGGCTGCCGCGGGAATGTCGTTGCGGGAATCCGTAGCGGACTCGTTGTCCATCCAGTACCAGCCCATGCGGGCGAACCGCACCACCTGATTGGCATCGTTGTCCTTGCGCTTCGCATCAGCCGCGTAGTACTTGAACTCCGGGTTATAAGTGAAGAGACCCTTCGCTCTGCTGCTGTCGTCCATCACGCCGTTGGTAAAACGGGCAAAAGCGTTATGTACATTCACAGTCGCAGTAAGGTAGCCGGTGTCCGCGTCGTAGGTGGTGTCGATAACCGGGTTATCGTCACGCCAGTTCGCGCTCATAGCGCCGTAGCGGGTGCCGTTGTATGCCGTGCGCTGGATGGTGAGCTTATAGTAGCGGGTCGTTCCGTCCTGCGTGTGGACGGCGTAGACGGTGCGCTCCACCATGGCGGGCGTGCGGTAGAAATACAGCTCGTCGGCGGTATAGCCATCCTTCTGGCTGGTGAGCGTCTGGGACAGCTCGCCGCTTTCGGACAGCGCCAGCCCCAGCTCCACAGTACCGGTATTATCCTCGCCGAGGTTCAGGTAGATACGATCCGCGGTGTAGGTGCTCATGGACCCGCAATCAAATGCGATGGTTTTCTCGGTAGGCTGCGCGGGATCGGTGCTGCCCGCATCGTCCAGCATAGCGATTCCGTTCGCACCGTTGGCGGTAACTGTCAGAGTATCCGCCGCAGCTGCAGCGGCATTCTGCCATCTGAGAACCGGGAAGCCGTTGTTCACCGCGGCGTCGCCCGGCAGATCGTTGACAAATTCGCCGCCCAGCAGGGTAGCCAGTCCCTTCAGCTCGTCTTCGGTCTTGACGGCGGCCTTGCCGGTAACTTTGGCTGTGCCGCCCTTTGTCACATAGTCGGCCAGATCGCTGGTCTTGTAGACGTTTTTCAGCGTCGCGTCGCTCTGCGTATTCGCCACGATGGCCGCACCGGTACTTCCGCTGCCCGCGGTCACGGTGCCGTGCTGATAAGCGTTGGTAATGGTCAGCTCCTTCACGCTGTTGCCGACCAGGCCAGCCACATTCGCACCACTGGAAACGCTGACGTCACCCACGTTGTATACATTTACAAGAGTCGTCGCGCAGCTTACTTTACCCACCAGACCGCCGGCCGTGGGTGTCTGACTGCTGGGCTTGGAGGACACGGCGCCCGCATTGAAGCTGTTTTCCAGCTTCAGCGGATGCTCCGCCTGACCGATCAGGCCGCCGGCAAAGCCACCAAAGCCGTCGACTTCCTTGACGGTGGCGCGGTTGGAGCACTGGCTCATGCGCAGCTCCGCAGTCATCCCGGTGCCCTTGTAGGAACCGATGATGCCGCCGGCAAACTTCTTGCCCTGCACGGTCACACTGGCTTCGGTGTGGCAGTTTTCAAACACGCCGCCGCCATAGCCGGCAACACCACCGGCATAGCCTCTGGCAGTCACGAAGCTACTGTCCGCGATGGTCAGGTTTTTGATGACCGGGGACGTATTGCTCTGGGCAGTGTCGCCAAACAGGCCCGCCTCATTGGAACCGGTCTCGTTGACATTCAATCTGCTGATGGTGTAGCCTTGCCCGTCAAAAGTACCATTGTACTTGTTTTTGCTGCTGCCGATGGGCGTCCACGTCTCGCTCTTATCCAGCGTGATGTCCGCCGTCAAAATGGCGCAGGCAGTGGTCGCACCGCCGTTGACCTTGTCGCGGAAGGCTTTCAGGTCATCCGCTGTGGCGATCTGGTACGGGTTCGCCGCCGTGCCGTCGCCCTGATCCAGCGCCTGCGTACTGACGTTCAGCGTCACAGGGGCGGACGACTGTGCGGCAGGCACCGCGTAGAAATGATACTGAGAAGTGCTGTGGTCAGGCGTCAGCTTCTCGCCGTCCAGCGTGACGGTATATTCCTCCGCGCCGGGGTCGTCCAGTACATTCAGCCGCACCAGTGTGCTGCTGTCCGCGCTGAGACGCTGACCGTTCTTCAGGTCGACCACCTGATCCGCCGCGTCGCCAGTCAGGCGAATCACGGAGGTCCCGGCGGTGTTTCCCGCGAAGGCCGTGGTGCATAGGCTCAGCGCCATGACAAACGCGAGAAACAGGGATAGGGTTTTCTTCATTTAATCTCCTCCTAAAACAAATTTTTGATCATTTATGGTAACAGGAAAGCTGTCGATCAATCCATTGCAATACCGGATCAGCAGGGCCGCGTCGTCCATTGAGATCTCGCCGTCACCGTCAAGATCAACGGCGGCCAACTGTTCTTCGGTCAGTTCCCGCATGCCGTTGCAGTACTGGATCAGCAGTCCGGCATCAGTTATGTCGATCTCGCCGTCACCGTTCAGATCGCCGTACAGGACGGCCTCCGGCATGGCCAGCAAGGCCATCCGGTCCGTGGCAGACACGTTCACATAGTAGCCGCTGAGCAGCAGCGCCGTTTGCTCCGGTGCGGTCTGTGCTTCCGCCGGGCCGTCTGCCAGAACGGTGAAGGTCACTGTGGCGATCACGTCGCTCTGCGCCGCGCCCTCCAGCGACGCGCCACCGAAGCACAGGCCGCCCTCAGTCTCCAGCATAGCGGTCTCCATCAGCGGCTCCGTCAACCGGAGAGACTGGAACGCCAGCTTATCAGCCTCATAGGTCAGCAGCGTACTGAACGTGTCGAAAGAGGCCTCCGGCGTCCGGATCGTGGCTATGGCCGTTTCGCCCTTCTGGTAGCTCGTCTTATCGAAGTCCACCTCCAGCACCGTTTCCGGCGCGCCGTTGATATCCAGAACGCTGTCGCCCAGCGTGTTCAGCAGCAGGCGGAAGTCGTTCCACGCCACCGTGCCGCTGCCGTCCAGATCGCACAGGGGCCGATCCGTCCGTCCGGCGCTGGCCGCCATGCGGGAGATATCCCGCACATCCAGCAGCGCGTCGCTGTTCATGTCGCCGGTGGGCGGCAGAACCGTAACCCGCATCATGGGCAGCTCCGCCGTCAGCGTACAGCGGCTGTATTTTTCCGGCAGGACCGGGCGGAACTGATAGGTGCCGGGCGCACCGAATTCGGAATCCAGCGCCCACGTCACGTCGGTAATGATCTTGTTTTCACCGTCAATGGTGGCCAGCAGATAGGTCGGCAGCCCCTGTGATGCCTCCTCCAGTTTGGTGCCATAGGCATAGGAGCGGACGCCGCTTTCGCTGGCCGACAGCTTTACCTCGGTGATCTGGTTGTCGCCCAGCGCCTTTTTCATCGTGTCCAGATACGTCTGCACATCTTCTGCATTCATGGTGATGTCACGGCTCAGCTCCAGCGCCTTGTCATAGGCCGCTTTGACGGTTTCGTCCTCCATCAGGTACTTGTCCGCCCGGACCGCCGCCAGCACGGTGTAAAGCTCGGTACGGTTCATGTGCTCCACATTGCCCGCCGCCGTAGTACCGCCGCCGCCCAGATCGCCACCAAGGCCGATCAGGGAAAACTGCCAGCGTACCACCAGCCCATCTGCGGCGCTGATGGCCGCCGCGCCTACCGGCGGAAAGCTGTTGTTGACGGAGATCATCCAGCCGGACTGACTGTAATAGTCAAATTCGCCCAAAAAATCAGGGTCACTGGTATCGGTATGGGCAATGGGCTTTATGTTTGGGCTTACGGCCTTTGCCGCTGCCCACATATCCAGTATGTACGAGGGTATCGTTGTGCCGATGGAGGGCCGGTTCGGATCCTCCACCGCAGCCAGATAGAAGCCGTCCTCCAGACTGCGGGTGTATTCGTACTCCCGGCCGATGCTGGTCAGTGCGCGATCCAGCACTTTGGCCAGATTTTCACCCTTATAATAGGGAACGCGCTGGGGCTCCATGATGAAGCCCTGACCCAACGTCAGCTTTTCCACGGACATGACCACATAGCCGTCCGGTTCATCCGCCGCATAGGCGGTGGACACGGTGCCCCACAAGGTCGATACCGTCAGCAGCAGGGCGAGAAGGATCGCGCCAAGTCGTTTTGCTTTTGTCATTTTGCTCAATCCTCCCCTCTCTTTTTCCCGCGGAAGATGCCTGCCGCCAGCAGCACACTGCACGAGATCAGAATTACCGCCAGTTCCTTGGCAGAGCCGGGTGATTTATCCCCCTTTGACACCGAGATCACACGGCCTGTGGTGCCGCTGCCAGCGTCATCGCCGCCGTTCCCGGCGGCGTCCGTGGTGGTCTCGGACTTCTGACCGGTGGTCTGAGACGTACCGGTCTGGGACCGCCGGGTGCCCTGCGCGGTGTTGGCATTGGACTTGTTCGTGCCGTTGCTGCCCTGCTGGGGCAGAGGATCCGTCAGCAGGTCGCGGTAGTCTCCGCCACCGGACACTGCCTGTCCGCTCAGCGTACCGCCGCCACCGCCACCGCCGCCGGGGTCAGCCGGTGTAACGGTTATGGTGCAGGTGATAGTGGCAGTTTTCGGACTGTTCAGATTGTCCGTTTGAACGGTGGCTGTGATGGCAGTCTCGCCCTCTTTGATTGCGGTAACAACGCCGTTTTTGTCGACCGTGGCGATGCTTTCGACGGTGGAAGACCAATAAACTTCCAGCCCATTCAGCAGTGCACCAGCTTCTGTGTTGGTCAGAGTTGTTGTCTCGCCCACCTTCAACGACTGATTCTTCAGCTTATCTGGCAGTACAATGACAACGCAGGGTGTGATGGACTTCACTTCCTCATCATACACGGGGTTAACGGTGGTTTTTCCCTCTGTTATACCGGTGACTTTATAGGCTCCGTTCCCAAGACGATTAATACTGCAATAATCGTCCTCAGGAATCAAGGCTATCCTCTCGTATGTAGGTTCCTTATATTGTTCAGTGATTGACAGTCTGCTCCATCCGCCTACCGGCAGAATGAGCTGCGTCGGACTCAAAGTAAGAGACTCAACATTTTTCTTCGTATACTTGATGACCCAGTTACCGCCAGACGGGTCCGGCTCCCCAGCGATATAATCCTCTATCTCTTGTGGCTTAAAGTCATACCTCAGCGGAAACAGCTTTTCGCCGCGGTCTGACAAGACATAGCTCCAGTTGTCGGGCCCCAGCGTGATGGTGTCAATCAGGACGGGATCCTGTGGCTCACCGAACACCGTGTCGGTCTTTGTACCCCTGATCTCAACAATGTGTCCGGTGCCTTCCAGTCCCGTTACCGTCAGGGTCGGCGGGTCTACGATCTGTACGATCATCGTGTAGATCTTCTGATTCTCCGGTACATCGTTGCTCCAGTCGTATTCCACCCAATCGTCGCCCTTGCCGGGCTTCAGGGTAAGCTGAAACTCAAAGGTGTCTCCAACGTTCTCGCTGCTGAAATTGTCGGGGACTTTCAGCCACTCGGTGGGCAGCCAGGTAGTATACCCGCCCCTCACGCTTGTCTCCAATCCCAAACCGGGAGCGCCCGGCTTGCCGTTGGGATTGTTCGGGTTGTAGATTTCCTCCAACGTTGTACCTTTGTAAACGGAGAGAGTGGCTGTTGTCGCCTTTCCATTGGCTCCACACGCACTTGGGAACTTCACTTGATTCTTGCTCAGCTTCACACCCAGCGGCCGTTGGTCCTTCAAAACATCGAACGTGGGGAAGTCCACATTTTCCGCCGGTACATAACCGGGCTCCAGTACCGCCGTAAACGTGTAGTACTTTGCCGCCCATTCGGTGGAATCCCAGGTGGGCTTGCAGCTCCACGTCACCTTGATCTTGTATTCCTTGCCATCCACGTCCTTGCCGATCAGCGTTTTCGGCGTAAAGTTCGACGGCCTTTCATTATAAGACACACTCTCCGGAAGATCATAATCCTCCGGCCAACCGGGGAACTCTACGATCTTTATACCGATCTCTTTGCGCTTGAAGGCGTCAATGGCGGCGCGGAGGTCATTCATCGCGTCGTTGATCTCATCGAACTGCGTCTGGTTCATCAGGCGGCGGTTCTTGTTTTCGTATTTGTCATAGACTTTGTTGGCATCCTGATAGGCTTTCAACAAGGCGTCTGCCGCGCCGTCTTCATATTTCCGCACGCCGTTCTCTGCTTCACGCCACAGATCGTATGCGTCGCCGCTGGCCACGGCAAGCATGCCCACCGTGTAGTTGACGTACAGGACAGCCGTTCCCTCCAGATGAAAGTCGCCGTCGTCATAGGTCAGCTTGATATCGGTCTTTCCCTGCGCCAGCAGAGATACCGTCAGGTTATCGCCATTGCGCGTCTTGCCGTCCCAGCTGGCGACCTCAGGGTTCAGGAACTCGATCTTGAGCGTCTCGTCCTCAAGCGCTCTCGCGGTATTGATGGGCAGACCTTCCGCGTCGGTAATGTTTACACCGTTGAAGGTCAACTGCTGCGTGCGGATCGGATTCTTATCCGTGATAGTCAGCTCTCTGCTCCGATATATCTTCGGAACGACCAGCGCCGCACGGCCGGATTTATTCACCGTGATGAGGTAGATCGCCTTGTCGATACCATTCTTCGCCGTAACGTTGATAGTTACGGTGAAGGAATCCTTTTTCATCACAGTAGGTTTGTTTGCGCTGCCGAAGGATTCGTAATAGTCCGCCACATGGTAGCTGCCGTCCGGCAACAGTGTCCGGGGCTGCGACGTTTCATTGCCGCCCGTCACCGTGATCTCCTGCCCATCTTTAAGGTCAACGCACAGATGGATCACCTGACTAAGGTATTCCAGATTTTCACCTAAGTTAAAATCATCCGGCGACAACTCCACCGTACTCTCCCACCGGGCAGGCGTTGTCTCAGTCTTTTCTTTCCACTGGAACGTAAGCTCCTGCAAAGCCGTTGCCGGTGCGCTGTCCTGTACGCCCTTGACAAACAACTCCATTTTCTCCGGTACGGTATCGATCAGGGCCGGGTCATGATTATTGGGGTCAACATAATTGATGACCAGTGCCTTTGTCTTATAGGCCGGCGTTTCCACCGGTTTGCCGCCCTCCCATTTGGAGTTATCCACACCCTGATACCGCAGCAGCAGGCAGTTCAATCCCTCTTTCAGCTGGATCACATCAGAAAGGAAGGTCTGGCTCACCGGCTTGTCTCCAGAGGCGGAGATAAAAGATTGGAGCACCCGGCCATTTCCGTCCACCAATTCCACTAAACGCTCCTCATTGGCCGCCGCGCTGCCGTCGAAGCCAATGCGTACCTTGTCAATATTGGAGCTGAACCGCGTAATGGAACCACTGAGACTGGCCTCCTGAATTTTATCACCGGGTGCGTTGCCTTCCTCGTCATATACCTTGACGTTGCTGAAGCCGCCGCTGACGCCATAGCCGAAGCTATAGAAAGCGTAGGTGGTGCTTAATCCTGTGTTTTCGTCCGTCAGCACCAGCGTATTGCAGTTTTCCATTGCCTGAAATGGTACGGCAAACGCAAACGTACCGTCCACTGCCACGGAGACTTCATCTCCGTTGAATACGACCGTCACGCCGGATGTCGTCGCCCCCTTGAAGCGCCGCGGAATACCGTTGATGGGGCGGCTGCTGTAGAGAAAATACGCCGTCGCATCCGGTGAGAACGACGGATACATATTGCCGATCGTAGTGCTATCGTTATTCTCCGCGTCATACAGCGCCGTCAGCTTCGGGAATTCCAGCGTGGTCTCTGCCGCGATCTCCGCCGCCTGCGCCAAAGCCTCGTCCAAAGCCTCCTTTACTGCTTCCTGAGTCGCGGCGCTGTGGATGGCCGCGCGTCCGCTTTGCAGGCACCGCAGCAGCAGCTCCCGCTGGGCCACCGTCACACCGGCCTCCAGCTTGCCGTTGATATCGGTTTCCAGCTGCGCCACCGCGCCGGCCTTGGCTTGACGCAGCGCCGCATCCGCTGCTGCGTCAACCGCTACGCCGGCGGTCACATTCAGCGCCTGATAGCCGTTATAGGCCACAGCGTTTTTCCGCTCCAGATAAGCGGCACTGCCGCTGGTAAATGTCAGCGTTTTCGCCCCGCCAGTCACAGCGTTAAACGTTACCTTTGCAATAACGGTGCCGCTGCTGGCAGGCCGCTGAACGGAATCGCTTTCCACCATCAGCTCCAGTGCACTTTCCTGTGCCTTGCATACAGGCATGGTGAAACCAGAGCCGGTCTGTACGCTCTGATATTTCAGGCTGCTCTGGTCGTACGTCACATGAAAACCCGCCGCGTCAAAATCCGCGCCGTATACCACAAAGGTCACGGTGACGGTCTCTCCGGCACTGTAGCTGGTCTTGTCAAATGCGGCGACCATCTCCGCGCCGCGGCCGCCATCCACCGCGGCCACCGGGACGATCAGGCTGACCGCCAGCACCAGCACCAGCAGCAGGGATATCCCTCGTTTTATCGTTTCTTTGTATCTCACGATCTTCTCTCCTTGGAATATTTGCCGTTATGAGGTCGGCGGGAGGGGCCGGCAAACCCCTCCCACTCTATGGAAAGACAGCGGCAGTTACTTCCGCTCGACTTGGCCGGGGGATCCTTGGGTTTCTGTATCCTTCTGAACGCGCATTTTATTTTTGATTGCCCTTGTCTTGAGCTTGGCTTCACGTTCCTGCCGGTGCAGTTCAGCCTGAACTTCACGCTCCTTCATGAAGATATAGCGTTTCGTCTGGGCGGGACACGCATGGTCCGCCACAAGCTCTGCTTTCTTCAATACCGCAGGCCATCCGCCGAACCGCTGCGCGATATAGGTCCCGCCGATGATCTCCTTTACGGTCGGGGTATACCCCATTTCATCCGCGCAGCGCCGTACATATTGGATTAGCTCCTGCTCCGAATCCCCAGCATGAAGATCAGAAAAAGACTTCTCTTTCTCCTTCAGCGCCGCAGTCGTGCGGGCGACGATATATTGCTCATACCATGCGTTTCCGTCAAATCTTTTTTCAGCTCTTCTGGGCATTTGGGTATACTCCTCCTGATGAAAAATAAAAAAGCTGGCTCCAAAAAGCCAGCAAACGCGCCAAAAGCAAAAAACGCTGATTATCCCATAAAATGGGAAAATCAGCGTACCATTACCCTTGGCTAAAACACGGAGAGAGCGCCCGCTGGTAGGTTCTGAACAGTGTAATTCTCCTGACTCACGCCACAGAGAGAAAACTCTCTACGTTTGCAGTTTACCTTCTCACAGGGGACAACTCCCTGCAATGGCGGACTTTGGTCCAGGCGGCTCTCGCCGCTTCAACTGCATCCTTGCGCTCACAGTGCCGGTCGCGCGGGGCTTTTACCCCATTCCTTTCACACCGCCGCCTGATCTGAAAACCAGATCTTTACAGCAAACGGCTACACCGGATAAGCGAACCCTATTCACTTTTTACCTCTTGATACAGCTTTATGTTTCGCATATGCGAAACATAAAGCACCATGGTGCTTCGCAAAATATATGTTCCGTACAGGTTATACGAAAATCCCATGATAACACGCATAATCATTATAGATAGCCTTTGTCAAGTTGTCAACAAAATTCTCATATTTTACAGCAACAAAATTCCCATATTTTACCTGTTGCAGGTATCTGCATCGCGTCCAACTTTGTTCGATCTCTAACACGCCTTTAATACGCACGCAATACGCATTATTTCCGTAATACGCATTTAATACGGAGATAATGCGTATTAGCTTTTTTCAACGACTTGGAAAAAACAATATGTAAACACTTCCATAAACGCAGGAAGGATCGTATGAAGCCGAAATGGCAGGAAGATTCTTCCTGCGTTTTTGCTTACTATTTTGTCGCGGCACTTGCCACCGCCGCGATACCGCAGGAAAAGA
>ERZ857882.2455-NODE-2455-length-19150-cov-3.946531_pt1 | contig 19150 bp, 15 predicted proteins | sample MGYA00519697_ERZ857882 | MGnify/ENA primary metagenome ERZ857882 (study PRJEB31778, sample SAMEA3449373) | human gut metagenome | biome: human gut; feature: human-associated habitat; material: faeces | place: United Kingdom | collected 2010/2012 ...
CATCCATAAATTCGGCAAAACGACCTCCGGCGTTCTGTTCGCCATCATGATGGGTATCGCCGTCCTGTTCGATAGTGGAGGAGTCGGCGCAATCATGTTCATTATCTGGCTGAGTCTGATCGGGATAGTGAATTTCTTCCTCAACCATTACATCGGCTATCTGGTGAAAGCCGGGCATGTAGCCGTAATAACGATAGCCTTTCAAACAGGGCAAGTCCCTGCCAACCCGTTTGAAACCGGAAAGACGATGGTGAAGGAACGCTTCGGTACCTCCAACGTATACTTCGCACTCGACAAACTGGTAGCCGGTTCCATCAAACAACTGCAACGTACCCTGGGGCGTATCACCGACGGACTGCTCGGAGCACTGCCGGGAGCCGATGGCGTAAAAAGCCTCATGAATATGTTTCTGGATATCTCCCTCGGCTACGTCGATGAATGTTGCCTGGGATATACCTTCGCCCATCCGGAACAGAATGCCTATAAATCAGCCGCCGACGGTGTGGTTATCTATTTCAAGAACTGGAAGACACTGTTGAAAGACGCAGCGAAGACAACCGGTGTGGTTATCCTTTCATTCGTGGCAGTAACGTTGGTGGCATTCGTCCTCTTCGGCGGGCTGTTCCGTCTATTTGGATGGAGCGGATTTATGGCTTTCATTATCTCCTTGCTGTTCGCTTATACGGTAAAATATGCTTTTATCGACAGCTGGATACTGGTAAAAATGATGAGCAGCTATATGCAGGTAGCTCCGACCACCCAGATCACCTTCGACCTCTACGACAAGTTGTGCAACCTGTCGAAAAAGTTCAAAGAACTGTTTAACAAAGGCACGAGCGAACCGCAACCGGCTTATGCGGGACAAGCATCCGGCTATGGTGAAGAACAATCTCCGGCAGAAATACCACAGGCAGTCGCTCCCTCTTACGATCCGCCTGCCCCCGTTTCTGCCGCTCCCCGCTTCTGCCCTTCCTGTGGCAAAGCGTTGGAACCAGAAAAAGTCTTCTGTGGTAATTGCGGGACACGGTTCGGATAGTAATAAAAAACTAACTGACTTATAGCTATTCACAGCAAAAACGACTGGAAGTCCTCTGTTGGCTCCAGTCGTTTTTGCTGTGACAACTTGGCATAAAACATAGAACTATCCATTAACAATATCATTTTACAAAGGAAAAAAGTCAAAATTAAAAACCCTTTCAATATCCAATATCCTAACTTTGTGAAACTAAGGAAGATGTATTATCCCTGTTCTATACAGACTTAACTTAATTCGAATGCAAATGAAAGCTACTTTATCCTCATTATTGACTACTTTGGTTATTATACTGGCAGGATGTACTTCCGGCCAAACGGTCAGTATCAAAGATCTTCGGGTTGAAATGAAAGAAAACCCGGTAGGCATTGGTGTATCACAACCCCGCTTTATGTGGAAAATCTCTTCCGGATCACCCGATCTCACGCAGACCTCCTATCAGATACAGGTTGCCGAATCTCCCGATAACCTGAAAAACGGGAAAGAACTGCTTTGGGACAGCGGTGAAGTGAAAAGCGATGAGTCCATACTCATCCCCTACGGAGGCAATCCGTTACAATCCAGAAAACAATATTATTGGCGTATTAAAGCCAATACGAATCAAGGCTCAACGGACTGGAGTCCGATAAACACCTGGTCGATGACCTTGCTCAATCCTTCCGACTGGAAAGCAACCTGGATCGGCGAAAACAATCTTTCCAACCCCGGAGAGACGAAAGAAGGGAAGACACGTCTTGCCGCTCGCTATCTCCGCAAAGAGTTTGTTGCGGATAAACCGATTCAAAGAGCTGTTCTATACATTTCCGGCCTCGGTTTTTCCGAATCCTATATCAATGGAAAACCTGTAAGCGAAGATATTTTCGCGCCCGGACCATCCTGGTATCCTAACCGTGTATATTATAATGTATATGACGTGACGGATCTGTTGTCAAAAGATAAAAATACGATAGGCGTTGCCTTGGGTAACGGTCGTTATTTCGCAATGAGAGACCGGCAGGAAACGCTGCCCTCCCTGCTTGCACAACTGGAAATCGAGTATGCCGACGGCTCGCAAACCGTCATAGTCAGCGATACCTCATGGAAAGTAACCTCCAAAGGCCCGATCATTGCCAACAACGAATTTGACGGCGAAGAATATGACGCCCGCCTGGAACTGAGCGGTTGGAACAAAAATGGTTTCGACGACTCTAAATGGCTCACGGCAGATGTCATGACAACTCCCGCCGGTAAATTAACCGTACAGTCAAATCCGAACCTCCGTATCCAGGAAGAAATCAAGCCGGTCAGCATCACCGAAAGACCGGACGGCAAATATATCATCGATATGGGACAGAATATGGTCGGCAGGTTAGCTGTCAGCCTGAAAGGAAAGAAAGATCAACCTGTCACTATGAAATTTGCTGAATTACTCAAGGAAGACGGTTCGCTTTACCTGGCAAACCTGCGTAGTGCCAATGTAACCGATATATATACCCCGGCCCGTGACGGCCAGTTCAGCTGGGAACCGATATTTGTCTATCACGGATTCCGTTTTGTAGAGATTTCGGGGCTTGATTATAAGCCGGAATTATCCGCTTTTACCGGAAAAGTAATCTATGACAAAATGAAAACGACCGGAAAGTTTGAAACTTCCAACCCTCTGGTGAACCAGATCTATAAAAATGCCTATTGGGGTATTCGTGGCAATTACCGGGGCATGCCGACCGACTGTCCGCAACGCGACGAACGCCACGGATGGCTGGGAGATCGTGTAACCGGAGCCTACGGGGAAGCATTCATCTTCAACAACGCCCTCCTGTATAATAAATGGTTGCAGGATATCGAAGACTCTCAAAGCCAGGAAGGAAGCATCTCCGACGTATCTCCCCGTTACTGGACGATATACAACGACGATGTCACCTGGCCTGCCGCCTATTTCTATGTAGCCAACCTCTTATACCGCCAGTTCGGAGATAAGAGTGCCATCATCAGACATTACCCGTCTATGAAACGCTGGATGCAACGCATACAACAAACAGCCATGAAAGATTACATCATTGTCAAAGACACCTATGGCGACTGGTGCATGCCCCCGGAATCACAGGAGTTAATTCATTCGCAGGACCCGGCCCGTAAGACTGACGGTGCTATCCTGTCTACAACCATGTATTACAGCCTGCTGAATATGATGAGCGAATTTGCCCGGCTAAGCGGACAGGAAAACGATATTACAGCCTATCAGGAACTGGCAGCAAAGATGAAAGAAGCCTACAACGCAAAATATTTCCATCCGGAAACAGCCCAATACGGCAACAATACGGTTACAGCCAACATCCTGTCATTACGTTTAGGACTCGTTCCAAAAGGATATGAAGAAAAAGTGTTTGCCAACATTGTCAAGAAAACGGAGGGAGACTTCGGCGGCCATGTCAGTACCGGTGTCCTGGGCATCCAGCATCTGATGCGTGGCCTCACCGAATACGGCCGGGTAGATATGGCCTGGAAGATTGCTACGAACGACACCTACCCGAGTTGGGGATACATGGCAAAGAAAGGTGCCACCACCATCTGGGAACTCTGGAACGGAGATACCGCCGACCCTGCCATGAATTCCGCCAACCATGTCATGTTACTGGGCGACCTGATCATCTGGTACTATGAAGACCTGGCTGGAATCAAATGCGCTCCGGAATCCGTCGCTTATAAGAAGCTGATCATGGCTCCGGTATTTCCCGAAGGGCTGAATGCCGTTTCCGCCTCCTACGAATCAGTCTACGGAGAGATCAAAAGTGCCTGGAAAAAAGAAAACGGTACTTTCAGCTGGGATATTACAATCCCCGGCAACACCTCAGCCGTCGTACGGATACCGAAAGAGTTCCGGATCAAACAATCCAACCAACCGGGTGTCAGGAGGGTGAATGACACTGCCTCCTATACGGAAATCGAGATAGGTTCGGGCAGTTATCACTTTAATAACTAAAAATAAATATGAAGAAAAGTCTGTAAATGACATCCTTGATCTTAATCATTGGTTTGCCATTTACAGATTTTTTTACTCCGTCAAAAAGATCGCCCAAGCTATAGAATACGAATAATTTAATTACCTTTGGGAGTAAAATAAATCAGTACCTGTATGGAACTCACTCTCCCTTCCAAGTTGAATGCCTCCGAAACGATCGTGCTCGACACAAACGTGCTTGTCGTTATCGGGGCAAATGGTGCCGGCAAAAGTTCGTTCGGCAGAGATCTGCTGGAGCGTTACTCCGACAACAGTAAAAAGATATCCGGCATGCACTCCCTGTTTATCAGCAGTGAAGAACCTGTGCCTGTCGAAGGTAATGAACTGGCACGCCTGCAATCGATGATAGCGGAACGCATCTTCATGCCCCGCCTTTCAGAATACGAAAAACTGATCCTCCACCTGCAAAGCGAAGAATTTGAGGCGGCGGTAAACTATAAGGAAGCCTGCAAGCTGACCCCGGACCTGGAACCGCCCATTACCAAAATAGACCGCATACAGGCCATCTGGGAGAAAATGTTCCCGCATAACCGCCTGGTCAGGAAGTCCGGCTTTATTGAACTGGCTTCCACCAGCCGCGACGGCGATTCTTATACGGCCGGCAGAATGAGCGACGGCGAAAAGATCGTCTTCTACCTGATAGGCGCCGTACTCTGTGCCCGTCCCAACGAACTGCTGGTGATCGAAGAACCGGAAATACTGCTTCACAACTCGATCAAGAACCTGCTTTGGGATGAGATCGAAGCTATGCGTCCCGACTGCACATTCGTTTATCTGACGCACGATATCGACTTCGCCACTTCTCGTCCGGAAGGCAAGCGGATATGGATCAGGGACTACAATGCCGACGCCCATGTCTGGGACTACCAACTGATAGAAAACAGCGACAGCCTTCCCGAAGAAGTATATATAGATATCCTCGGGAGCCGCAAACCGATCCTGTTCATCGAAGGGACCGACTCCAACAGTATCGACAACCGCCTCTATCCACTGATCTTCCCCGATTATATGGTCAAGCCGATGGGTGGCTGCCAGAAGGTGATCGAAACGACAAAGGCTTTCCGGCAGTTACAGGACTTCCATACGCTGGAATCCATGGGGATCGTAGACCGCGACCGCCGTACACAGGGAGAGATAGACTATCTGCATGACCAGCATATCTTCGTTCCCGACGTAGCCGAAGTGGAAAACCTGCTGATGCTCGAACCCGTGATACGTACCGTGGCACGCCGTATGATGAAAGATCCCGATACCGTATTTACCCAGGTAAAGGAAAATGTAGTCAAACTCTTCGAGAAGGACCTCGAAAGCCAGGTTATCCTGCATGCCAAACACCGCGTCCGCAAGAAACTGGAAACAGCGGTCGACCGCAAGATAACGACCGTCGAACAACTGACCGAGCATGTGGAAAGCATCCGTTACAACGTTCATGTCGATGAAATATACAATGGGATAAAAGATAAATTCAACCAGTACATCGAAACGGGAGATTACAAGAATATCCTTCGTGTGTATAATCAAAAAGGGATGCTGCCGCAAAGCCGTGTATGCAACTTCTGCGGTATCAGCAACAAGGAGAGTTATTTAAACTTCGTTCTTTCCATTCTGAAAGAAAACAAAGAGGATGCGGAAGTCATACGTTCTTCCATCAAAGAATCTTTAGGGACATAAAAAGTTATCAAAAATGAAGAAAAAGTCCGCAAAAAATCGTTCTTTTGCAAACTGATATAACGACATTAACTGGTTTAGTCCTCTTACAAAAAGAATATGCGTACACCTACATTACAATATCTCTACCTGCAAAAGCCGGTAACAATGGTTATTATAATCTGTATAATCTCCGTGCTTCCCTGGATCGGCCTGGGTGATTTCTCCACCAAAGGAGAGCCGCGTGAAGCATCAGTTGCCATATCCATGCTTGAATCAGGCAATTGGATATTACCCCAGGTTTATGCCAACGAATTTGCCTATAAGCCGCCGATGGCACACTGGCTGATGGCTGCTTTCTCTTATCCGCAGGGATATGTATCGGAGTTTACCTCTCGCCTGCCGTCTACAATCGCTTTTATCTGCCTGATGGGATGCACGCTCATGTTTTTCGGGCGGAGGATAAAATTCCAGCAGGCGTTTATAGCTACTCTCCTACTACTCACGTGCATTGAAATGCACAGGGCGGCGATGACTACCCGTGTCGATATGCTACTGACGACATTCATTGTCATCGGCCTCTATCAGTTGTTCCGATGGGAAGACCAACTGGAGTTGAAAGGTCTGCCGGTTATTATCCCGGTATTGCTGGGGTGTGCGGTTCTGACTAAAGGGCCTGTAGGAGTTATTTTGCCTCTATTCGTGTTCGGTGCTTATCTGCTGATGCTCCGTAAATACAGCCTGCTGACAATCTTCAAGGCACTGCTTTATATCGGCGTTTCGTCTCTGTTCCTGCCTCTGCTGTGGTATATCGCAGCCTGGAAACAGGGGGGGGATAAATTTCTCGATGTCGTACTTGCCGAGAACTTCGGACGTTTCTTCCATCTCAATACGCCCGATATCAATTATGACCTGGGACACGAGAATGGCGTATGGTATAACTTTATGACGCTGGCTGCCGGATTTATTCCCTGGACCATCTTCTTTTTCTTCTCCCTCTTCGGTTTGAACTGGCAGAGAAAAAAAGGATCGTTCAAACAAGTGCTGAAAGACAGCTGGAATAATATTCTTTCCATGGAAAAGGAAAAACTGTTCAGCCTGGTAGCATTGGTTTGCATCATCTTCTTTTATAGTATCCCTTCCAGCAAGAGAAGCGTATACCTGATGCCGGCTTATCCGTTCATCGCAATATTCCTGGCACAATACGCCATCTATATCACGGAATACAGGACAAAGGTAACCCGTATCTTCGCAGCCTTCCTGGCATCGGTCACTACCGTAGTACTGATTGCCATCGGATTGACGATGATCGGTGTTATCGACCCCGTGGCTATTGCTTCACAGTACACAAGCCGTACCTCCACCCTGGCACAGGTCGAAGCTGTCAGCAACATATTTTCTTTCAGTTACGGACTGACGGTTTGCATTGTTATCGTCGTTTTGGTGGCGCTGCTAACGGTGCTTTACCAGATGTTCAAAAAGATAAACATCAAGATCCTGTATGCGACAATCGCCCTGAGTTTTACGATCAATTTACTGATCGACGGGGTTATCATGCGGGGTATCCGCCAGGATGGTTCTGCCCGTCCTTTTGCGGAAAAGGTAATGAAAGAATATCCGCTGAATGAGAACAATATGTTCGTTATGAATAATCTCAAGAAATACAGGAACCTGTACGGGCTTAATTTCTATCTCGGCAACCGCTTCCACAATTTCGAACAGGAGATGCCGGAAGAAGGATTTTTCTTTGCAACTTCCAGCGACCTGGAGGTTGTCCTTAAAAATTACGAAGGCCAATATACTTTTAATATATTGACCTCCTCTGAACGTATCATCCACGAAGTGCGCCGCCCGGTTGTCCTGTGCAGCTTCCTCCGTGTAAAATAAGATTATTTTAATTCTTTGATTTTGATACTGCGGAAAGCAACTTCGTCGCCATGATCCTGTAACAGGATATGTCCCTGGGGAGCTTCACCGAAACGTCCTGCCTCGTTATAAGACGGGGCAGCATATTTACTACCTTTCACCAATTCGCGGAAAGCATCCGAACCACGATCGTATTCCAATGTTTTAAAGCCGTTCAGCCAATGTTCCACATGGTTATTGGGGAATACTTTCAGGACAGCCTGGTTCCAGTTGCCCACACCGTTGAAACGTTTGTTACCGGCCGGCATCATGTCGTAAAGGCTTGCCAGGGTGCGGCTGCCGGGAGTCGTTGTGTAGAGTTTGGCATCCGGATGCAGTTTGTCATCTAATATCTGGTATTCGAGGCCGTAGGCGGAGCCGCTAGGTTTTTCTGCTTCCGTCACGAAATATTTGATTCCGCTGTTTGCTCCCGGAGTGATTTTAAATTCCAGGCTTAACTCGAATGCTGCATATTCTTTATCAGTCACGATATCACCTCCGTTGGTAGACTCGCCACCACCGGATTTCAAGACGATCAACTGTCCGTCTTCCACTTTCCAGCCATGATCCGGGAAGGCCTCTTTATGGGCGCCACGCCAGCCTGTAGTTGTCTGTCCGTCGAACAGGAGGTTCCATCCGTCCGCTTTTTCAGCATCCGTCAGGTAGTTGGGGACGCGGTTCACTTCCGGAGCTAATGTGCCCTGCATGCGTTCGGCTTCCAGGTTCTCCGTCTTTATACGGATATTACGCCATTTGATTTCTTTTCCTTCCAGATCGGTATTCTTTCCGATGCCATGCACCTGGAAAGCGATGAAGCCTTTGGCTGTTTCGTCGTCATAGAGATTGGCGGTGTTCACGCCGTTCAGCCAGATGCGGATATTGTTGCCGATCGCTTCGATACGGAATTTATTCCAATCTGTCTTTTTGTAGGCGGCTTGTCCCGGTTTGTTATCGACAAGCGTCACCAGCCAACCACGGCGTGCCTCGTCGTAAACACCTCCGCTCCATGCTCTGTCGGAAGGGTCCATTTCGCATTGGTAGCCATGCACACGCCCGTTCTGGTAATCCGGACGGCTTTCGCTGCGGAACTGCACACCGGAGTTCAATGCCGGGTCGCAGAGAGCTTCAAATTCCAGGATAAAATCGCCATACTCCTGTTCGGTAGCCATAAAGCTGTTCGGCTGGCCCGTCACCGAAGTTCCGACCAGACAGCCGTCTTCCACCCGGTAGGGCGCTTCGCCGTTCAATTGCTTGAAACCGGTAAGATCTTTACCATTGAATAACTTTTGCCAGCCGTCATTCGACTGACAGGAACAAAGCAGCGCAAGAGACAGGGCTGCTAACTTCAAAGATGTTTTCATTCTGTTTTTCTTTTAGGTATTATAAATAAGAAAATTGTTTTACTGGTCTGTCAACTAACACATGTGTACGAGCACAAAGATAAAATATTATTCATAAATGCACAGCAAAAGTGTTGCTATTTTACAACAGATAGAATCTTTTTCAAAGAATAGCCTTATCTTTGTGTGCAAAATGTAATCAATAAAGGTATTTTTATGAAATTTAAAACGGCTCTCTTTGACTTTGACGGCGTGATAGTCGACACTGAACCCATTTACGATATTTTCTGGAATGAGGCAGGTGAACGTTACGGGACAGGTATCGACAACTTCGCTGCTGTTATCAAAGGCACAACACTCCCCTACATCATGGAAAAGTATTTTTCCGACCGTACGGAAGAATTCCGCCGGATGGTTATTAATGAATCGACCGAATACGAAAGCACGATGCCCTTGCCCGCCATGCCCGGCTCCCTGGAATTTCTGCACTTATTGAAAAAGAACGGTGTACAGATGGGATTAGTCACAAGCTCGGACAATGCGAAGGTGGAACGTGCATTCAAATTGCATCACCTGGAAAATATATTCGACACAGTCGTGACCGCCGACCGCATCACAAAGGGGAAACCTGACCCGATGTGTTACTTGCTGGCCGCAGACGACCTGCATGTCTCCCCTGCCGACTGCCTCGTTTTTGAGGATTCCTTTGCTGGTATACAAGCGGGAACGGCTGCCGGCATGCGGGTGATCGGCCTGAGCACCACCAACCCGGAAGAATCATTAAAGGATAAAGTATATGAAGTGATTCCGAACTTCGAAAAGGTTACTTTCGAGGATTATCTGAAGTGGTAATGAAACAGAATAAAAAAAGAAGGTTGCGGCAGCCGTTGTAAAAACGGGCTTAACCGCAACCTTACCCAGTTTATTCAATTTCCGGCCGGTCGCTTTCCTTCTTTTTCTTCTGTCCCATACGCTGGTTGTAGGCTGTCTGCGCATCGGATATCAGAGCGTTGACATTGCGGATAAAAGCAGTAGCTTCGTCCGAAGGATTCGCCAGGCTCCAGGCAAAAGCCAGCGAGGTTATATCGTCATAAATATCATCACCTTGGGCACGCACGATCTTGCTGTTGTCTACACTACTAGCCAGACGTTCGGCAGCGCGTTGGGCCACCAGTGATTCGTATAGATTATTCAAACGTTCCAGTTCATTCAAATAAGGGGTCAGGCTCAAAGCCTGTACGGCAGATGCATTTTCAGGTTTTCTCAGATCGACCAGGAGTCCTTTGATCGTTTCTGTTTCCTGATTGAGCGGGAGGCGTGCGATTCCGGTATATGGTTTCACTACGTTCCGCAGAAACTTTCCGGCTTCCTGTTCTGCCTGGAGTGGCAGGGTTGCGGAATTGTTTATCCGGTTCAAAGCATAGACGGCAACGTTGTCGCGTTGTTTGTCAGTGTCGTTCAACGTTTCAGTTTCCTGGCTGATACGGCTCTGGTTGTTCAGATCGGTAAGTTGGTCGATCACTGCGTCGAGGACAGTCAGTTGAGCGGCCGAAACGCCCAATGCAGGGACACCGTTCGATTCATTGACGCTAAGGCTTTCGATTTCGGGTCGGTCGCCACCCTGCTCCGGAAATGGAAGGAGGGCACGGAAACGGCGGAGAAAACTGAGGTACTCGGCGTTGTTGAAATTATTTGCAGAAAAATCGGTGAATTTTAAGTATGTTCCCATGATTTCTATTTTTTGATAACGAGGGCAAGGTAAGCATTATATTTCAAAAGATAACTGTTTTGTCAAAACAATTTCCAAGAAGATGTAAAATCGTTTCCCAAGTTGGGAAAGCATCTTACAAGGGTGTAAAGTCGTTTCCCAAACCGGGAAAGCATTTTGCAGGGGTGTAAAGCCGTTTCCCAAACCGGGAAAGCATTTTGCAGGAGTGCAAAACGGCGGCGCAGCATACGAAAGCATTTTTCACCTCAAACTTTTTAGAAAAGACTCATCACACTCTCTTTGCAGTTCTTCCTTAAAACGTCTTTTATATTCTTCTTCAGATAAACAGAACTCCTGATACGCAAAATAGGACATCCCCCCTACCAAAAAAGCTCCCATACCGCCTGTTAGAACAATATCCGTTATATAACCTTCAGGTCCCCCAATACAGAGGAAAAATGTTAATAATAACATAAAAAATGGAGAAGCGACAAAAAAGCCAAACGCATACCTGACGGCCCTGTGGACTTTTTTATACTCCTTATCTTCAGCGAGTATTTTTTCCATTTCCCGGGATATGCGAGATTTGTCTTTCTGACAATGAAACCATTTTTCCATTATTTCGTTGATTATCCCTTCTTTTGTTGACGATTCCAGTCCTTCTTGTGATTTCTGGCTATTCTCTTTCTTTTTCAACCGAGACAATTCAGTTTGAGCTTCGCGTCTCTGCCTCACCAGCAGTTCCTGAAATTTGGCCTCCTGCGCAGCCATCCTATGCATGAAGTCAATTTCTATTTCTCTTTCCCGCTCACGCAGCTTCCGAGCCATTTGAGCTTCAAACTTTTTTTTATATTGCTGCTTCTTATACTCGAAGTTTTGCTTTAACATTTCCTCTCTTTTTAACCATTCTTCGGGAGTACGGGCAGGTCGTTCTTCAAGGAAAAATTCCTTTTCTTTTTTCGCTTTAACCGGTTTCCGGTCTATCGGCGTACGTTGTTCTTTCAATTCTTCCCAGAATTTCTCCTTTTTACCTTTGGCTATCTGGGCACTTTCCCATCGTTCGGCATAGGTATTAAAATCTTCCAGCACATGGTAATCGAATTTATTCACGCATTCGGATTTTATCAAAAACAGATAAGCATCTTCCTGATGTAATTTCAGAACCAGCACTTCGTTGTTCCGGAAAAAAGGATGCAAAGCGCTTATGTTGTCGTCCCGTCTCATGTAGAGCGTTTGGAGAGTGGAGTTGTATTGCCATAAACCTTTCTTCTCTTCGTTATTCTGAGTGATTACAAAAGTTCCGTTTTGGTAGAAGATTAACGACTCATCCGCACCATTTTCGCCCAGTACAAACCATGCATAGGAAGGTAATATTTTAGCCATCTGCTGTCCTTTGACGACATTGCGGTGACTCTCCGATATTTCTTGCTGGAATATTTTCATTCAGATTAAATTTAAGTGACAAACTCCGTTTGAAAAACAACACTCGCAAATATAAACAAAAAAAGGGGATAAACATTTCTGCTCATCCCCTTTTCTGTTTTTTATTGTAAAAATAATCTGTCAGAAATTATATCCGATGCGAAGGGCCAGAAGTGGCTGAGATAATCTCAGGTCTCCCCAGGATTTGAGTATATTATATTTGAATTCCAAACCGACACTCAACTGATCGGTTGCATATACTTCACCTCCTAAACCGATATTGGCTCCTAAACGAGTCTTATTCAGACTTGCACTATTTCCCAGACTTACTTTCCAGAACGAAAGGTCAAGACCTGCCAACGGATAGAAACCGAACATATCGCTCAATTTGAATACATAGTGGGCATTCACGTCGATAGCCCAGGCACTCAAACCATCATCTTTCACAAAATAAGACAAAGACGGAGCCAAACGAACCTCATCCGTCAGATTATAACGATAATCCAACCCCAACAACGCATTTCCATTCTCGTTAAACCCATAACCAAGATTAAAACCGAAAGACGATTGTCCTTGCTGAGTCTGTGCAAATGCACTCATGCTGATAATTGCCAGCATGCACATAACAATTAATTTCTTCATACTCTCATTAATTTTAGTTCAACATTATGCGCAAATATAATTATTTTACTTTAAGTCTGTCTCCTGCGCTCTTAACAATACTACGATAATAGTCTTCGTCGTAGCCAGGGAAATCAGGATATTCGGACAGCCCGTAGCCATTTTGCTTGAACTGGCCGTTTTCTTCTTTCTTAACGTTTCCGTCCATGTATTTTACTAAAAGATACTCGCCGAGCTTCTTCCAACGGGCAGTTGCCTGATCGGCAGTCGTCGTACTGAACCAGGTCAGGAACCGGACTGCTTCCGCCGGATTCTTGGCATACAATTCGGAGGCAGCCTTGTCGATAGCCGGAATTGCCTCTTTATAACTGTTCTCCAACTCCTGCTGAACCGGACGAATGTCTTTGATCATAAAACTATATTTACCGTAAGCCTGGTTGGCCACCCAGTTGTGAATCCAGAATGCGGAAGTCCACGAGAAATTCATGATGTCTCCGTTTCCTACCCGGTAGCACTCGGGCGATTCCGTGATAGAGCAATACAGCGGAGTGAACACAGCCATATCGGCATCATCCACACCGAACCAAAGGATTCCACCGATCGCATCCGGCAACCAGTTACGCATCTGCGGAACGATTACAAAACCGGTCTGTTGCGTAGCGATGGCACGTTCGTTGGTATATTCTTGTCCATCCACCTTAAATGTCATCGGACGCCAGCGATACGGCACTTTATAAGAACCGGCTCCGGCATCTTTCGTCATATCCAGATCGGTTCCTTCAAAATGGTCGCGCATACCGTTCTGAACGTCCTGAACAGACAACAGACGGTCCGGCTTCACATACAACGGCATCGGCTCTTTGGAAGGATCGCCCTTGATAAAGTCGGTGTACTTATCCATTGTCTTATCGTATTTGCGGAAGAAAGACCATACGCGTGCTTCACAACCTCTCAATGCACTGAAGTCGTAAGGACAGTAGGCCTTCTGGAAACTGAAGTCTTTATCTTTTCCACTGAAATACCCTTTTTCGCGGGCCAAAGAAACAACATCGGGCGAATACATACAGTTTTCCTTGTCATCGAAAGGAATCTGCTGGATGCGCGACTGGTTGGCATGTGCAGAGATGCAATCATCCGGAACACGGATGGCCACCCAAACTGCGCCTTTGTTACCCGGGCCTTTACCGATCAGTTCCATCACCCATGCTTCGTTCTTGTCGGCGATAGAGAAAGTTTCGCCGCTGCTGTAATAACCGTAGTCCTTCACCAGGTCGGTCATTACTTTGATTGCTTCGCGGGCTGACTTTGAACGCTGGAGGGCGATGTAGATCAGGCTGCCGTAGTCGATAATACCTATTGTATCCACCAGCTCCGGACGTCCGCCCCACGTACTTTCCGTGATAGCTACCTGATGTTCGTTCATGTTGCCGACAACCGAATACGTCTGTTCCACCTGCGGAATCTGTCCCAGCGGCTTATTTGTATCCCATTCCCTGACTTCCAGCATAGCGCCTTTCGGCCAGGTCGCTGCCGGCCAACGGTATAACTCGCCATACAGGGTATGCGAATCAGCTGCATAACTGATCATCACCGATCCGTCGACCGATGCCTTCTTTCCTACCAGCAAACCCGTACAAGCCATTGCCTCCATTCCGGAAAGCAAAACGGCACAGGCTGCTGCGATAATCCATTTTCTTTTCATATAAATAAGTTTAAGCGAATAATAGCATATATACTGCCGCACCGCAAATATAGCCAATCAATGCCAATATTGAAAATCGCTTTGTATAGTACATGAAATCTATTTTCTCCAATCCCATCACCGTGACACCTGTCGCCGAACCGATAATCAGGATGCTACCGCCCGTTACGGCACAGTAGGCAAGGAATGTCCAGAAACCTCCGTCGGAAACAAAAAACTGTGCATAAGGGGCCAGGTCGGCCGTCTGCTGCACAATCGGATACATACCCATCGTTGCTGCCACCAGCGCCACGTTATCCACACAGGAAGATAAAGCTCCGATCACAAAGCTGATTAAATAAGGTTCATGCACATGCTTGTCGAGATAGGCGGACATGATCCCCAACTGTCCCGATGTTTCCAGGGCGCCTACCGCCATCAGGATTCCCAGGAAAAAAAAGATCGTTGCCAGGTCGATGTTCGGCAACAACTGGGTAATACGCAGCTTTTCCGATTCATGCACATGCAAACGGCTGTACATGACATCGGTATATATCCATAAAATAACCAGTCCCAGCAATACCCCCAGGAACGGAGGCAAATTGGTCAGCATCTGAAAGACCGGAACCAAAGCCAACGAAAGCACGCCGATCACAAAGATCACCCGGCGTGAATGATTCGGTATTTCCGGAATAAACTCATCGGCTGCCTCTTCCTCACTCATGACACGCAACTGGGCATCTTTCTTGAACAACCAGAAATGGGCAATGGAGAGTGGAACCAGCATATTAACCAATGCAGGAATGAATACATGCGAAATCTGGTGCATCGCCGTCACATTCTTTCCTACCCAGAGCAGGATTGTCGTCACATCACCGATGGGCGACCACGAACCGCCGGCATTGGCTGCAATAATCACCATACAGGCATATTTCAACCGGTCGGTCCTGTCGGGAACCAACTTACGAAGCACCGCCATAATCACGATCGCTGCCGCCAGGTTATCCAGCAAAGCAGAGAAGAAGAAAGTGGCAAAACTGATATACCACAACAGTTTCCGTTTGTTAGAGGTGCGGATATATCCCGTCACCGACCTGAAACCACCGTGTTTATCGACAATATCGACAATCAGCATGGAACACATCACAAAGAACAAGGTCTCTGCCACATTTCCCAGATGGTAAACGATAGAACGGTTGGTTATAAAATTAATAAACTGGTCTTTTGCCGGCAGATTTGTCATTTCGGGGTTCTGCATCAGAAACTCTTCGAACAGCGGATTGGAACGTTCAACGAAAATGTTGTAGGCATCAAACATCAATATCATCCACAAAGAAATGGCCATAAAAAGAGCTGTTGCCGCTTTGTTGATCTTAATCTTATCTTCAAGCGCAATAGCAATGATACCCCCGATAAAAATAATTGGCATTAATATAAACATAAGTGCATTTTATTTAGTCTACCCTTCCGTAAAAGGGATTAATTAATGATATACGTACAGTTCAAATATTATCAGATGTGAGCTATCTTGTCCCCGTGCTCGACACGGGGCCGCAGAGGAACCAGCAGTATCAAAAGATACATATAGGATTACGGTCTGTGCCTTTGCGATCCCGTGTCAAGCACGGGAACGGGATAGCTCATTTCTTTCTAAATTGGCACATTGGCTCATTATTTTCTACTTCTATCACAATGTATACAAATAACCGATCTCTTCCGCCCAGATCGACTCGTCAGGGGTTTCAAGGATCAGAGGGATGTCGTCAAAACGAGGATCGGCCATCAGCATTTTAAAGGTTGTCATCCCCATCACCCCTTTTCCGATACTGTCATGCCTGTCTACACGGGTCGCCAGGTCTTTCTTCGAATCGTTGATATGCATTCCGCGCAAATAGGAAAAACCGATCACTTCATCGAAGTGGCGGAAGGTTTCGGTAAAGCCTTGTTCCGTTTTAATATCATAACCGGCAGCCAGCGTATGAGCCGTGTCGATACAGACACCGACGCGCGTTTTATCTTCTACCCGATCGATGATGGCTGCTATTTGTTCGAATGTATATCCCAGGTTTGTACCCTGTCCGGCCGTATTCTCTATAACGGCACAGACACCTGCGGTCTGATCCAACGTCCGGTTAATCGACTCGGCAATACGAGCCAGGCAATCGTCGACCGGCAATTCGTTCAGATGACTTCCCGGATGGAAATTCAGCCGGTCCAGCCCCAGTTGTTCGCAACGCTGCATTTCGTCCAGGAAAGCATCGCGCGACTTCTGCAATCCGTCCGGGTCCGGATGTCCGAGGTTAATCAGGTAACTGTCATGAGGCAGGATATGTTTCGCCTCGTAACCGAACTCCTCACAACGTTCTTTGAATAAGGAGATACTTTTCTTCGTCAACGGGGATGATTTCCACTGACGTTGGTTTCGGGTAAAGAGGGCGAATGCTTTGGCCCCGATAGCATTCGCGTTCAGAGGGGCATTCTCAACCCCACCCGACGCACTTACATGTGCTCCGATGTATTTCATTTGTTAATCGTTTACTTTATTCTTTTTGTTACTGTTCATTATTTTTCATCTTCGGTCTTACAGCCGGCAAAATGAAACTTCTCCGTCGCCTGTTCTTTTGTGACGACAAAATATACGATGTCCGCCCGCGAACAAAGTTCGTTCTGCGAATTGTATATCTCCGTCTCTATGAATATGGCATTCCGTTTCTGCTCCTTGATACGCCCCCGTATCATCAAGCGCGGTTCCCGGGTCGAGATACTTTTCAGGAAACGGGCATCCAGCCGTGAAGTCACGCCCGACGTCTGCAATTTCCTTAATACCACCCAACCTGCCAGTTCATCCATCATGGTAGTCTGTATTCCCCCATGCAATGTCTCCAACCATCCCTGGTAATGGCTTTCCGGCTCCCAGAAAGCAACTATATCTTCACCATCTTCGTAAAACTCCATGTGCAGGCCCTGCGGATTTTCGGGTGCACACCCGAAGCACATATAGCCATCCAACCCTTTCCAGGGATTAATAATCTTTTTCATACAACAACAGCTTTAAACGGATTGTTTCTTAAATAAAGAGAATTTTATACTATAAGCCGGTTACAAATATAACAAACTTATGCCGTTTTTCCCGAAGCCACAAAAAAACAGAGATAAGAGCCGTGGCCTTACCTCTGTTTCCATACTGATAATCAGATATTTTATTTTCTTTTAATCTTCAATCTCAGGCATCAGGAAATCTACGAAGCACAGGGCAGCCAAAGCTGTTCCGTATCTCTTTTCGATGGTAATACCTTCGGTAATGAAGTTCAGTTCACCCAGATAATACTTACCGTAAGTCTTCTGGTGCAAGTCGTTGATTACACGGATCAAACGTGATTCCAACTCCTCGATACGATAACGGCCGCTGACCTCGCATACCAGGCCTCCAACCTTCTCATCGAAGTTTTCGTCCTTGTACATCCAGGCGTAAACCACACCGGCAGATACAAACTCATCCTGATAACCATGCGATACCGCCATAATGGTTTTCAATTCCGTACCAAATGGAGGAAGATCGATCTCGTCCATGGTTGCAAGATGTGCAGTTGCTGGAATAACAGACGAATAAGTCATAATGTTAAAGTCTGAAATACCGGCATCATAAAGAGCCATGTGATAAGAACCTGCATGCTTTTCCAGGTCTGAATCACCACTACCCTTTGTAATAAAAAAGGTGTTTGGAATTAAATTCCCAACTTTCTTTACCATCTACAAATATGTTTTACTAATTAATAAAAGCTTAAGAGCGCACAAAAATAGAAACTTTCGCGATATATAACGCATAGTTTTCCCTATAAAACTTTAGCCGCAAACATATTTTCACTAAAAAATCATCACCGAACCCAGAACTTTCATCCCCTCGGCTCTGTTTATATAGTAAATCAACATAAAAAACTAGAAGACAATGCTTACATTATGTTTAAGTTTATTATTAATGATCACAAATAGTCAAATAACAGATAAAAAAGAAGAAGTTATGAAATTCGAGTTAATCCAGTTACCGTACGCAAACGACGGTTTAGAACCAGTTATCAGCAAACAAACAATTGATTTCCATTACGGAAAACATTTATTGAACTATGTAAATACCCTTAATAAGCTGATTGAGGGCACGAAATTCGAGAACGCTCCGCTGGAGCAGATCGTTCGTGAGTCTGACGGAGCCATTTTCAACAATGCCGGCCAAGTATTGAATCACAATCTATATTTTACCCAATTCTCCCCGAACGGAGGTGGCGAGCCTACGGGTAAGCTAGCCGAGGCTATCAAGTCTACGTGGGGATCGTTCGAGAACTTCCAGAAAGAGTTCGTGGCTGCCGGTACAGGCTTGTTCGGCTCAGGATGGGTATGGTTGGCTAAAGATAAAGACGGCAAACTTTCAATTACCAAAGAACCCAACGGTAGTAACCCGGTCGTTAAGGGATTGACTCCGATCATGGGATTCGATGTATGGGAGCATTCTTACTATCTGGATTACCAGAACCGCCGTGCGGATCATTTGAACGCATTGTGGGGGATTATTGACTGGGAAACCGTTGGTAAGAGATATTGATTTAATTTGATGTAAGTTACGTGTAGAGAAGAGCCGCCCGGGAGTTGTCCCGGACGGCTTTTTTCGTTCCCTTTTGAAAAAAAATGCCTCCAGCTATTGCATCGTAAGATATTATTACTACCTTTGCACCCGCAAACGAATAACAGATGCCTCTTTAGCTCAGTTGGCCAGAGCACGTGATTTGTAATCTCGGGGTCGTTG
>ERZ857882.2460-NODE-2460-length-19119-cov-4.030109_pt1 | contig 19119 bp, 30 predicted proteins | sample MGYA00519697_ERZ857882 | MGnify/ENA primary metagenome ERZ857882 (study PRJEB31778, sample SAMEA3449373) | human gut metagenome | biome: human gut; feature: human-associated habitat; material: faeces | place: United Kingdom | collected 2010/2012 ...
AAGTTCAAGAACTGCACGGGCAGCACCACCTGCGATAACACCAGTACCTTCTGTAGCTGGGCGCATGAATACGCTACCTGCTCCATAGTTACCTACGATATCATGAGGAATTGTTGTCCCCACAATAGGAACTGTAAATACATTTTTCTTAGCATCTTCGATTGCTTTTTTGATTGCATCAGGTACTTCATTTGCTTTACCAGTACCGATACCAACACGCCCTTTACGATCACCAACAACAACTAGAGCTGCAAAGCGGAAACGACGTCCACCTTTAACTACTTTAGTAACACGGTTGATCGCAACAACTTGTTCTTCAAATTCTTTTTGGTCTCTTCTAGGTTTTCTTTCCATTGCCATGATGTGACCTCCTAAAATTCTAAGCCAGCTTCGCGAGCTGCTTCTGCAAGTGCCTTAATACGACCTGTGTAGATATATCCACCACGATCAAATACGACCTTCTTGATATTCTTTTCGCTTGCACGTTTTGCAATTTCTGCACCAACTTTGCTAGCGGCTTCGATGTTTCCACCATTTTCCAATTTCATGTTTACACTAGAAGCACTGACCAATGTGTTTCCAGCAACATCATCAATGATTTGAACTTCGATGTTTGCGTTACTTCTGAATACGCATAGACGTGGGCATTCAGGAGTACCGCTAATTTTTCTACGAACGCGTTTATGACGACGAATACGTTGTTCATTACGTGATACTTTATTAATCATACTCTTACTCCTCTCCCACTACTATTTCTTACCAGCTGTCTTACCTTCCTTACGACGGATATGTTCACCTTTATAGCGAATACCTTTTCCTTTGTAAGGTTCTGGTTTACGTACAGCACGGATGTTTGCAGCAAATTCACCAACAAGTTGTTTATCAATACCAGCTACTGTAATTTCAGTAGCGCTTGGACATGTTACCTGAAGTCCATCAGCAATTGGCATTTCTACCTGATGAGAATAACCAACATTCATTGTCAATACATTCCCTTTAACTGCTGTACGGAATCCGATACCAACAAGTTCAAGACTCTTTGTAAATCCTTCAGAAACTCCAACTACCATGTTATGTAACAAAGCACGAGTTGTACCATGTAGCTGTTTTGTGTGTTTTTCGTCATTTGGACGTACTACAGTGACTTGATTTTCTTCAACTTTGATTTCCATCAAATCAGAAAATTTACGAGTTAAAGTTCCTTTAGGACCTTTAACAGTCACCTCATTCCCAGATGCAACTTCAACAGTTACACCAGCAGGAATGGTAATCAGTTTATTCCCGATACGTGACATTACTTATTTTCCTCCTATATTACCAAACGTAAGCAATTACTTCGCCACCTAAGTGGTTTTTCTTTGCATCTCTGTCTGTCATCATACCATTACTTGTAGAGATAATGGCAATTCCAAGTCCGTTCAATACGCGTGGTAGATTATCTACTTTAGCGTAAACACGAAGTCCTGGTTTAGAAATACGACGAAGACCTGAAATTACTCGTTTGTTGTCTTCAGCATATTTCAAAGTGATCGTTAAAGTTTTCTTAACATCACCTTCAACACTGTAATCTGTGATGAAACCTTCATCTTTTAAAATCTTAGCGATTGCTTGTTTTTCCTTTGATGCAGGCATACTAACAGATTCATGTTTTTGTTGTAAAGCGTTGCGAATTCTTGTAAGCATATCCGCAATTGGATCAGTCATAATCATATTTAATATGCCTCCTTACCAACTAGCCTTCTTAACTCCAGGAATCTGACCTTTATAAGCCAATTCTCTGAAGCAAATACGACATAATTTGTACTTTCTTAGTACTGAATGTGGACGTCCACAACGTTCGCAGCGAGTATACTCACGAACTTTAAATTTCTGAGGACGCTGCTGTTTATTGATCATTGCTTTCTTTGCCATGTTGTTCCTCCTACTTTTTGAAAGGCATGCCCATCTTAGTTAATAGAGCTTTTGCCTCTTCGTTTGTTTTCGCTGACGTTACGATTACTACATCCATACCACGAGAACGATTTACTTTATCGAAATCGATTTCTGGGAAGATGATCTGTTCTTTGATACCTAGTGTATAGTTTCCACGACCATCAAAGCTTGTGTCACTAACACCACGGAAGTCACGAACACGTGGTAAAGAGATATTGAATAATTTGTCTAAGAATTCATACATTTTCTGACGACGTAAAGTAACTTTACATCCAATTGGCATTCCTTCACGAAGTTTGAAGTTAGCGATTGATTTCTTAGCTTTTGTAATAACTGGCTGCTGTCCAGTAATTGCTGCCAATTCTTCAACAGCTTCATCCAATAATTTTGAATTCTGGATCGCATCACCGACACCAATATTAACAACTACTTTTTCAATTGCAGGAACTTCCATAACTGATTTGTAGTTGAATTCTTTCATCATAGCAGGGATTACTTCGTTTTGATATTTATCCTGTAAACGGTTCATTATTTCTTCCCTCCTACTTCTTTACCGCTCTTTTTAAATACGCGGACTTTAACTTTGTTTCCTTCTTTATCTTCTTTAAACTGCATTGAAACACGAGATGCAGCTTTAGCTTTTTCATCATAAAGCATTACATTTGATACGTGAATCTTAGCTTCCTTTTCAATGATTCCACCATCTGGATTAGCCTGTGTTGGTTTCAAATGTTTTTTAACCATGTTTACGCCTTCAACGATGACTTTATCTTCTTTTGGGAAAGCCTGTTTTACTTCACCGATTGTGCCTTTGTAAGCACCAGTAATGACTTTAACTTTATCACCTTTTTTAATTCTCACTTGGCACACCTCCTATAGTACTTCTGGAGCCAAAGAACAGATCTTCAAGAAATCCTTGTCACGTAATTCACGAGCAACTGGCCCGAAAATACGAGTTCCCTTTGGCGTATTATCATCTTTGATAATTACACAAGCGTTATCATCGAAACGGATATATGAACCATTTTCACGACGCACACCACGTTTAGTACGAACGATAACAGCTTTAACTACATCACCTTTTTTAACGGATCCACCAGGAGTAGCCTGTTTTACAGTACATACAACGACATCACCGATATTTGAAAATTTTCTAACGCTACCACCTAAACAACGGATAACTAAAACTTCTTTAGCTCCTGTATTGTCGGCGACACGCATTCTACTTTCATTTTGAATCATTGTTTCGCCCTCCTAGTCTCTTATACACGCGCTTTTTCAACGATTTCAACAAGACGGAAACGTTTTGTAGCTGATAATGGACGAGTTTCCATGATAACTACGCGATCTCCAACATGTGCTTCGTTATTTTCATCATGCGCTTTGAATTTCTTAGAATATTTAACACGTTTTCCATACAATGGATGTGTTTTCTTAGTTTCAACAACTACTGTGATAGTTTTATCCATAGCATCGCTAGTTACAACACCACGATATACTTTACGAGCATTTCTTTCCATCGATTGGTCCTCCCTAATCCTGTTGAGCAGCGTTTTCACGTTCAGTCAACACTGTCTTAATACGAGCAATCGTTTTCTTGACAGCTTTTAAACGAGCTGTGTTTTCCAACTGTCCAGTTGCCTGCTGAAAACGGAGATTGAAAAGTTCATCTTTTAGAGTATCGATTTCTTGAAGAAGCTCTTCATTTGTTTTTTCACGAATTTCTTTAGCTAACATTATTCAACTTCTCCTTTTCTAGCAAAACGAGTTTTTACAGGAAGTTTGTGAGATGCAAGACGTAATGCTTCACGAGCAACTTCTTCGCTAACTCCACCAACTTCAAACATAACTCGACCAGGTTTTACAACTGCAACCCAACCTTCTGGAGCACCTTTACCTGAACCCATACGTACTTCAAGAGGTTTTTTAGTTCTAGCCATATGAGGGAAAATACGAATCCATACTTTACCTCCACGTTTCATATAACGTGTCATGGCAATACGGGCAGCTTCGATCTGACGGTTAGATACATAGTTACCACTTTCGGCAACCAATCCAAATTCACCAAAGTCAATAGTACGTCCAGCCTTGCTACGACCTTCGTAGCTTAGACGATGAGGACGTCTATACTTTGTACGCTTAGGCATTAACATCAGTGTTACCTCCTTTTTCTACAGGAGCTTCTGCATTCTGTGCAGGTGCTGCTTGTCTAGGGTTACGAGCAGGACGACGACGTCCTTTACCCTTACGCATTGGGCGTTGTTTTGGAGCTTCAGGTTCTTTAACCATTTCACCAGGCAATACTTCTCCACGACAAATCCAAACTTTAACACCTAAACGACCATAAGTTGTAGATGCTTCTTCCCAAGCGTAGTCAATATCACTACGAAGTGTATGCAAAGGAACAACGCCTTCACTATATCCTTCAGTACGAGCCATATCAGCTCCACCTAAACGACCAGAAACTGCAGTTTTGATACCTTTAGCTCCAGCACGCATAGTGTTCTGAATTGCTTTTTTCTGAGTAGCACGGAAACTCTTACGAGCTTCAAGTTCATTTGCAATCCAACGAGCTACTAAACGAGCATCTAAGTTTGGATTAGCAACTTCTACTACATTGATCTGTACATTTTTGGCACTCGCCATTTTTTCGATTTTCTTTTTCAATCCTTCGATTGATTTTCCATCCTGACCAATTACAACACCAGGATGAGCTGTACGGATAATTACAGTCATACGACCTTTTGTACGTTCGATTTCGATACGAGAGATCTGAGGATCTGCTTTTCGTTTGTCCTGCGCTTCATTTGACAATTTAGCATAGTAGCTTTCGATGAATTCACGGATCTTAACATCTTCCATCAATAAAGTTCCGAATTCTTTATCGTCAGCGTACCATCTTGACTGCCAGTCACGAATGACACCTACGCGCATCCCGATTGGGCTTACTTTCTGTCCCATAGCTTACCTCCTACTCCTTTTCAGCCACTACAACTGTAATGTGGCTTGTACGTTTGTTAATTGGGCTTGCACTACCTTTTGCACGAGGCATGTAGCGTTTCATAGTGATACCTTCATCAGCCCAGCAAGCTTTAACATAAAGTTTGCTTTCGTCTAAATCATTGTTATTTACTGCGTTGCTAACTGCGCTTTTCAATACTTTACCTACAAGGTAACCGCCTTTGTTAGGTGTGAATTTACAAATTGCAGCTGCTTCTTCTACGTCTTTTCCACGGATCAAGTTCAAGACAAGTCTTGCTTTACGAGGCTGAATACGTAGAGTTTTCGCTGTTGCTTTTACTTCCATTTCTTCTCCTCCTACTATCTCTTAGATTTCTTGTCATCAGAAGCATGACCAGTGTATTTACGAGTTGGAACAAATTCACCTAATTTATGTCCAACCATGTCTTCTGTTACATAAACTGGAACGTGTTCTTTTCCGTTATAAACGGCAAATGTATGTTCAACAAAGTTAGGGAAAATAGTTGAACGACGGCTCCAAGTTTTGATGACTTCTTTTTTGTTGTTAGCATTTAAAGCTTCAACTTTTTTCATTAGATGGTCATCACAGAAAGGTCCTTTTTTCAAACTACGACTCATGTCTTTTTACCTCCTTTGCCTACTTGCCGTTACGGCGACGTACGATCAATTTCGTACTAGCTTTCTTATTACGACGTGTCTTAACACCCAATGCTTTTTTACCCCAAGGAGTCATTGGAGATTTACGTCCGATTGGTGTACGTCCTTCACCACCACCATGAGGGTGATCATTAGGGTTCATAACAGAACCACGAACTGTTGGACGGATACCTTTCCAACGGTTACGACCTGCTTTACCAATATTTACCAATGAGTAATCTTCATTACCAACGATACCTACTGTAGCACGGCAGTTACCTAATACCTTACGAACTTCACCAGAAGTTAAACGTAAAGTTACATATTTTTCTTCAATACCTAGGATCTGAGCAGAACATCCAGCACTACGTGCAAGCTGTCCACCTTTACCAGGTTTTAATTCTACGTTGTGAATGAATGTACCTTCAGGGATGTTACGAAGTTCCATTGCATTACCAACTTTGATATCAACTTCAGCACCAGAAATAACAGTCATTCCAACTTTTAGATCTTTAGGTGCGATGATGTATCGTTTTTCACCATCTGCATAATTCAACAATGCAATGTTTGCAGAACGGTTTGGATCGTATTCGATCGTAGCTACTTTAGCTGGGATACCATCTTTATTTCGTTTGAAATCGATGATACGGTAAGTTCTTTTATGTCCAGAACCTTGATGACGTGTTGTAATACGTCCTGTGTTGTTACGACCACCTTTTGATTTAAGTGGAGCTAACAAGCTTTTTTCTGGCTTAGAAGTTGTAATTTCTTCATAAGTCAAAGATGTCATTCCACGACGTCCAGGTGTCGTTGGTTTATACGTTTTAATTGGCATAAACTTTCTTTATCCTCCTTATCGCAATATTTATTCAGGAAATAGCGTCTTCTCCCTGATTATTCAGCTTCACCAAACAAATCGATTGTTGAACCTTCAGCCAACTTAACGATTGCTTTATGAACTGCGTGTGTTTTACCTGTGTATCTTCCAACACGTTTTGTTCTTGGCTTTACATTTAGCATGTTAACTTTTTCAACTTTAACATTCCAAATAGCTTCAACTGCCTGACGAACTTCAATTTTGTTAGTTCCTTTTGCTACTTCAAAAGTGATCTTGTTGTCATCAGCCATCAACTTCATACTTTTTTCAGTAATGATTGGGCGAATGATTACATCTCTAAAGTCTTTCATTATGCCAAGGCCTCCTCAACTTCTTTAACGGCTGCACTAGTCATAACGATTGCATTTGCATTTACTAGATCAAATACGTTGATTCCTGTAGAAGTTAACATCATAACTCCTGGAATATTACGTGCTGACAAGTAAGCATTTGTAGCTTCTTCGTTTTCAGCTACAACGAACAATGTTTTCTTAGGCGCCTTGATTGCTTCCATAATTGAAACAAATGTTTTTGTTTTTGGTTCAGAAATTTCGAACTTATCTAGTACGCTTAAAGCTTGAGCAGCAAGTTTTTCACTTAATGCTGATTTAACTGCCAAGCGACGAACTTTTTTATTAATTGTGTATTTGTAGCTGCGTGGTGTAGCACCAAATACTGTTCCACCACCTCTGAACTGAGTGGCACGGATTGAACCCTGACGAGCACGTCCAGTTCCTTTCTGACGGTAAGGTTTACGTCCACCACCAGAAACTTCGCTGCGTCCTTTTGTGTCAGCTGTTCCCTGACGACGACTTGCCTGCTGCATTACTAATGCATCAAACAAACTCTGCTGATTTGGTTCAATTCCAAATACGGCATCGTTAAGTTCCATTGAACCAACGACAGCACCAGTTTGGTTAATAACGTCGATTGTAGCCATTATTCTTGAACCTCCTTAGTAGCACTGTAGTCAATTAAAGTTACTGGTTCTTTGTCACCCTTAGAAGTCTTAGCAGTGCGAACCATTACTAATCCTTTTTTAGGTCCAGGAACATTTCCTTTAATTAACAAATAGTTATTTTCCTTATCAACTTTGATAACTGTCAAGTTAGGGTTAGTTGTTGTATAACCACCTTCCTGACCAGCCATGATAGTACCCTTCATGATACGTCCCTGACGTGAAGTGATACCGTTTGTAGCCAATGAACCGATGTGTCTAATGTTCTTAGAACCACCATGTGATTTTGGCCCCTGGTGAGCATTGTTACGAACGATAGTACCGTTGTAACCTTTACCCTTGCTAGTTCCAATAACGTCAACTGTTTCACCAGCTGCGAAGATTGTTACGTCAATTAAATCACCAACGTTAACATCCATATCGCAGTTACGTACTTCTTTGATAAAGCGTTTTGGACTAGTGTTTGCTTTTTTGCAGTGTCCGATGTTTGCTTTTGTAGTACGTTTTTCTTTGATTTCTTCAAATCCTAACTGAACTGCATCATATCCATCACTCTCAGCTGTTTTCTTCTGTAAAACAACGTTTGGAGTTGCTTCAACTACAGTTACCGGGATCAAGACACCATCTTCTGTGAAGACCTGTGTCATTCCTAATTTTCTTCCTAAAAGTCCTTTCATCTCAAGACACCTCCATTAAAGTTTAATTTCGATGTCCACACCACTTGGAAGTTCCAATCTCTGTAATGAATCGATTGTTTCCTTAGTAGGTGCAACGATCTCAATTAAACGTTTGTGTGTACGCATTTCGAATTGTTCACGTGAATCTTTGTATTTGTGAACAGCACGAAGAATTGTTACAACCTGTTTTTCCGTTGGTAACGGTACGGGACCAACAACTTTTTTAGCTCCGTGTTTAGTTGCAGCTTCGACGATTTTTTTAGCACTATCATCCAAGATGCGATGTTCATACGCTTTTAAGCGAATTCTCATAGTATTTTTTGCCATGTTTTACTCCTTTCGTTTATTCTAGATAAACATGCTCCATACGAATTACCTGACTCCACCCATGACAACGCTTTTCAGTGGGTCAGCAACCTCGCACTTCCTCGCAATGCCCATAGAGTTTACCATAAATAAAAAGGGCATGCAAGCCCTATTTTTAAAAGATTTTTAAGTAATGTCAAACACTTAAATTCAACCCTTTTTCATGTGTTTTTTCTACTAATTTCTATCCAATTTCATATATTTAATGATTTTTTATTTCATAAACTTTCCTAGTAAAGAAAAAGCTTTCGGTTTTATCCGAAAGCTTAAGATTAAATCGTAAATTCATCCAACATCTTATCGAATTTCTTCTTTGATACAAAATGTGCGATAAACAAGATGATCAAAGAGAAGTCAAATGATACTGGAAGCCATATCTTTAATAAGAAGCACAATACAAAACTTGCTATATCCAAATATAAGTAATCTCTAGATGCCGTATAGCGTTTAACCAAACGATACTTGATCTTCATATTACGATATAAGAATACAATTGATAAAGCACCTACGATACCATCTACCCAAATATTAAACAAGAATTTTCCTGTCAATATCGCTACCAGGAAAAAAACCAATAATGTTCCTGTCATAACTATAACGATACCAGACATTACAAATTTACCTTTATCACTTTGAACCACTTGCTCCACCATCTTCTTAAAAGAAGAACTTTTTGGCCATGAGCGAAAATCACGAGTTAAATTGGAATCAAGTTTAATTTGATCAAGGCGATCTTCCTGAGCATATTTTTCACACTGATCAAAATAATATCTAGCTAAAATATCTTTTTTTGCTGATGTAAAATCTTTCTTATCTAATGTATCTAGAAGTCGTTTGGCTTCTTTTTCTTTGATCTGTGCACTTTCAGGCAAACTTGCCTGTACATCCAGCCACTTATATTTTGTATAATCGATCATTATTCGTAAATGATCCCTTCAGCTTCATCAATTTTTACATTTGTATTATAGAAAGCTGTCAAAGATTCAACTGCATACCCTGTATCTTTGATACCAGCTGTTTCATAACATGAATGCATAGCCAACTGAGGAAGACCAAAGTCAACAGCATGCACACTTACCTGTGTATTTGACAAGTTGCCAAGAGTAGATCCACCCACTACATCTGAGCGGTTTGCAAATGTCTGTACCGGCACACCTGCTTTATTACAGATGCCTGTGAACAAGGCACGGCTGAAAGCATCTGTTGTATATTTCTGGTTTGCACTTTCTTTGATGACGATACCCTTATTCATATATGAGCAGTTTACCTGATCTGTCTTTTCTGGATGGTTTGGATGAACAGCATGTGCATTATCGCAGCTTACCAGGAATGATCTTGCGACTGCCTGATAATATTCATCCGCTGTTTTTCCTAGACAACCATTTACTCTTTGAAGAACATCATACAAGAATGTAGACATTGCACCTTGTTTTGTATTTGAACCAACTTCTTCATTATCGAAGCAAGCATATACATTAACGGCATGATCATTATTTGAATCTAAGAAAGCTTTCAAAGATACGAATGCACACTGTAAGTCATCTAATTTAGGTGTTGATACAAATTCATCCTTCAATCCCCAGATAACTGGTTTTTGACGGTTTACCAAGAATAAGTCTTTTGCAAGGATCTGAGATACTTCTACCCCTAACTCATCAGCAACCATTTGATCAAAAGCACCTTTTTTTAATTCACCTGTAGAGAATAATGGGCAAAGATCAATCTGGCGATTATAAGAATAACCATTGTTGATTTCACGATTGAAGTGAATTGCGACATTTGGAATGATCAAGATATCTTTATCAATATAAAGAAGTTTACTTTCAACTTTATTTCCTGTCTGCACCAATACACGACCAGCTACAGTCAATGGGCGATCAAACCATGTTGAATCGATCATGCCACCATAAGCTTCTACATCTAAACGTAGATATTCACCCTGTCCTGTTAATTCAGGAACGCTTTTTACTTTATATGTAGGTGAATCAGAATGTGATGCAGTCATCTGGAAATGATAATCATCCAATTCTTTTCCTACTTTAAAAGCAACAACACTTGAATGATTGCGGATCGTATAATATTTTCCACCTTTTTCAACTGTCCATGCTTTTCCTTCTGGTAAATAAGTAAATCCATCCTTATCTAAATATGTACGAATTGTTTTGATTGAATGAAACATACTTGGGCTGTCTTGAATAAATGACAGTAATTCTTTTGTAATTTCAATATTGTTCATTTTGTGAATCCTCCCTTTTTCAAGAATACCATTATTCTTCATAAAAGAAAAGAAACCAGCTCAAAAACCGGTTTCTTTTTATCGATGATCTTAAGCTTCTTTTGCGTCCTGAGCTTTACGAATAGCTGGCAAGATCAATCCTAATGCTGTTAACACGAATGGAGTAACAACGTTAAGGATCATTGTGAACATATCATCAGAATACATACCTAAGATACAGCAAGCCAATGTTACGATAAAACACCAAGCACCGAATACCATACCTACAGTTCTATTCTTAACAAACTTATATTCACGTTTAAATTTTTCTCCAGCTTTAACAAGCATAAAGTACGCGAAGAATGTCCATAAGTAACGAAGAGGCATACATACAGAGTTCAATTTATTCAACTGAGCCAATACTTCTGCAGCACCTGAACCCATCATTTGAACTACGATGATTGCTCCTGAAAGAATAACTACCATCCAAATACCATTGATATAAGCACCAACATCGTTCTGTTTCAATAATTGTTTTGGAACATACTGACGAGTATTTGGATCATCAAGCAACATACGTAATGGAGCATCGATACTTACTACCAATGTAGAGAACTGTCCGATAGCATTACATGCAGCATAAATAATCATTAACAAGTTTCCAACACCATAGTATTCTCCAAGTTTTTCAAATGCCCAATATGCACCATTAGCGATATAAGCAGTTTGAGATTCTGCAGATGCGAATACAACTTCAGGATCAAACATCATACCCATAGCAATAGTACCGAAAATTGCACAAATGATAACCATGATAGCAGCGAAGATCATACTCTTAGGGAACTGTTTACCAGGGTTCCCTTCTACTTTATTGATATAAGGAGAAATCTTTTCGATACCACCAACAGCAAATACCAAGATAGACAAGTTTGTAAAATAGCTTACATCGAATGTTGGAATCAAGTTATCCAAGCTGAAGTCCATATTAACAAATCCACCATTAGGGTTGATAACTGGAGCAGCAAACATCAATAAGATGTAAAGAATACTCATAATAAACATACTAGAACCTGCTAAAGTAGCAAGTTTCTTCAATGGGTTCAAACCACGGCTTGCAACCCAGCAGAAGAACAAGAATACTGCCAAAGTAGCTAACTGTACGTACAATGTAGGGAATGTATCGTAAGTTTCTGCATTTTGGAATACCATCCAGCTCAACGCTTTCAAACCACCAGAACCTTTTGATGCGATATAAGTTACATGGCATGCCCAATAAGTCCATCCTGCATAATACGCAACTTTTGAACCAGTAGTTTCACGGACCCAAGAAGTAACACCACCACCTAGATCTTTAAATGCTGAACCTAACTCACCAACCATTAACGCATTTGGTACGAAGTAAAGAGCAAACATCAAGATCCAAGAGAAGATTACCTGGATTCCATTGAAGTACATAAATCCATTTACGACATTTCCAAATCCCCATAGAGTTGAGAAACACATAAATGAAAGCATGTACCATTTGATTTTCTTTTGAGAATTATCCATTATATAGTTCTCTCCTTTCAATACGTACACATATAATCACATATTATTGATAAAATGTCAAAGAAACGTTGAAAAAAAGTTAAAGATATTTGCACAAATGTTAAATATCCTTGAACTTTTTGACAATTTTTTATGTTTTTTTCAACGATTTAGAAATATATTCTATTACTTTTTCTAAACCCTCATTTTCATTTTCAAGATATGCCAACCCTATTTCAATATCTGTTGAAAAATCAATAGGAAGACATTTTACCTTTCCTTGTCAGACTTTTGCGGTCAAGCTATGCTCAACACTAATCCCCAATCCGGCTTCTACCATCGTATATGTAACAAACACATCTTTTGTTGCCAGCCTGGTGTTTGGAACTATGTGATATTTTTTAAAGATTCTAGCATAATCTGTATCCTCACCAACTAAGATACGCATGGTGTGCACATCCTATCTTAATTCTTCCTTGTGGTTGTTCTGATATCGTTTCTACTAATTTATCACACATCTCATTTTGTTCTACCAATTGACGAATCGAAGGAAGGATATCAAGACATTTTTTTGTAGGAATTACTCCTCCCCGATTTCGATATAATAATTCAAAACCTATATCATGTTCAAAAGTTGACATCATTTTGCTGATTCCTGAAGTTGTGATATTTAGCTTTCCCGCTGCGGCGGAAAGACTTCCAGTATCTATCGCATAAATCAATGCCCTACACCTATCGATATCCATATCTGATCCTCCTGACTAAAAAATACTACCTAAAAACGAGAAAAAGAAGGAACGTTCCTTCTTCTATCTCTTACATTTTGCATAAGCCTCTTCCAAGAATCTAGTGTCAAGATCATTATCTCGAAATCCTTGTTCAACTCTTCTATAATACGATTCAGATGGAGTTGAAATCTCATATGACGGATCCATTTCATAAAAGAAAGCTTGTTTAATGCTTCCATCATCCATGAAAACATCACATTTACTACGTCCATACAATTTGGGATATTCTTCATATTCATCTAAAGATTTTAAATCATTTTCCGAAATTTTAAACAAACATACGTTTACTTTTTTTGCAGAGTTAGGTCGAACATTCAAATATGCTCTTCCTGCTTCACCACAAAATAAAAGTTCATATCCTTCAATGGTTCCTGTTCCTTCATGCTTAGCATCAGGACAACGTTTTTTCATTTCTTCTAAATTCATATTACTGCCATATGCAGCATAATAAAGATCTAAATACTTTATATTACTCATCATCTACACCTTATCTTTCTGTATCGGCTTTATGCAAAACCAAAGTTCCATAACCATTTTTGTCGCCTTTCGAAAACGCCTCTTGCGATAATGATACACTTCCAGATCTTGCCATGCATCATCTTGATCAAAGTCCTGATATGGAAGCCAATCTTGATAAAACTTCTTTCTTAATTCTGCGACTTTAGCTGGCAACAAGGCTTGAGTATGATATTTGACTGGAACTTTTACAATCCACTGCCCTTTTTCAATTTTTAAAGAAGCCATCTGTTTGTTTGCTTTTTCAGTCATATCTCCCATAAATAACTTTTTGCTTGATGTCGCAACCACTGTATAAACAGGTTTTTTTAAATGTTTGATTTGAGGTTTGATTTTTGCATATTTTTTACTGATAGTCTTTAAATCTTCAAACAATGTATCTGAATTTGTTTCCATCATTACCCCTGAAAGATAGACAGTCTCATCCAATTGTTGAGGATCAAACATTAATGCGTTGTTCCTCCTTGTGCCATGATATCTGTTGGATTTTCTATAATGGCTTCAATACTTAGCTCTATACCTCTAGCAATATCATTTAGATTCATGCCTGGTGTTCCAGCTGGCTGATTGACAGTTTGACTTGTAGCATATGGTACATGCATAAAACCACCTTTTATATTTGGATATTTTGTATTTAAGGCATGCAGTACACAATACAACATGGCATTACATACATAGGTACCAGCTGTATAACTAACGGATGCAGGAATACCATTTTCTTTCATTTTTTCAACCATAGCATATACTGGTAATTGAGTAAAATATGCTGTAGGTCCACCCTCAACTAAAGGTTGATTGAAAGGCTGATCTCCATCATTATCTGGTATTCTTGCCTGTGCGTAATTGATTCCTACAAATTCTGGAGTTATTTGTGAGCGCCCTCCAGCTTGACCGATACAGAATACATAATCTGGATGATATTTTTCAATCGCATCAATTGTTGCCTGAGGCCCTTTCTTAAATACTGTAGGAACTTCTAGTTTAATTATTTCGGCTCCTTCAATACAATCTGGAATTAATTTTACTGCTTCAAAAGCAGGGTTTATTTTTTCTCCTCCGAATGGATCGAAACCTGTAACTAATATCTTCATGTCAAACCTCCTAAGATAAAATGATCATCATAACAGTTTGGATAACCAGCATGATTACTGCAATCAAAATCTGATTCTTAATAACTCCGTTATTATCCTTCATCTCCAACACCGCGACTGGAACCATATTAAAGTTAGCAGCCATCGGTGTACATAAAGTACCACAATAACCACAAGTTAGAGCTAGAGAGCCTACAATTACCGGGTCAGCGCCATAAGCTAGTACAAAAGGCGCACCAATTCCAACGGTCATGACCGTGATAGCTGCAAATGCATTTCCCATAATCATTGTAAATAAAGCCATACCAACACAATAAACGATCATACCAATAACGATATTACCTTCTGGAATTACGTTAGCAACCAAACCTGAAAGAACATCGCCTACTCCAGCAACAGTAAATACCGATCCTAAAGCAGCCAGCAATGTAGGTAACATGCTCAATGGGCCAACAATATCCATCATCCTGCGACAATCATGCATGATAATAGACGGTGTATTGTCTTTAGAATAAGCCAATAGCATAATAAAGGCTACTAATACACCAACACCCATACCTACTAAAGGAGAAATTGGAGTTACCAAAGCAAAGGCTAGAGCACATACACCTATTGATAATGCAGGTATAAAAATTTTCATACCAATTTTTTTGTAATTTTTCTCTGTTTCCTCGTTAGATGGTGCCGGTTCAGAACCTACCCCAACTTGTTTTAATATTGGACTCAATACCATCAAAACCATTAATATGCCCGTATACAAAGGTGGAATCCATGGTCCAATCACAAACATTAATCCAAGCAAAAACCAGAAAATAAACGAACCATATCGTTTCTTATTCTCTTTATCCTGTAAATTTCTAAAAGCTACATACAAAGTAACTAAACCTATCACAAAATATAATACTTCAAGAAGCTTATCTGACATTGTGATATCTACACTCATAAAATATTCAATAGGATTTGTCATGACTAGGCTCCTTTCTTATATTGTTTCATTAATCGTTTATCTTTTATATAGTAGTAAACAATTGCACAGCCAACTGCCATTATAGCTACTGGAATCTGAACAGAAGCTAGATCAATTAATTCCACCTCATATCCAAGATCTGCTAAAGTAGACTGTACAAGTAACATACCACTCGTACCAACAAACAACACCTGTCCAAAGAACCAGGCAACATTATCCATACCAGCAGACATTCCTTTTAACTGTTCTAGATGGTCTTCATTGATCTCATAACCTTCTTTTTCGACAGCCGCTTCAGCCATTGGCATTACAATTGGTCGAATAAATCCAGCCGATCCACCAAAACTGATATTAAACGCTGCAAAAACAAGACGGAAAACGCCATAAATGCCTACCACCATACCAGCTGAAGCCCCTTTAAACTTTTTAATCAATGCTGCAGCAGCTTGTTTCAAGCCATTTCTCTCTAATGTACCTGTAACTACCAATACAACAATAAAAGTGCACATACTTCGATTCGAAACAAAACTAGAACCTAGTGTTTCCAAAAAAAGTTACCAAGTCCATTCCACCAACTAGGGCCGTAACAACTGCAGCAACCATTATGATCAAGATTGAATCCATTTTTAATACGAACCCTATGATTACAATTAAAATTCCTAATAGTTTAAGTAATTCCATATTCAGCATCCTTTCTGCACTGAATTATATAAAAAATGTAATTTTTTTCAATGTAATGTGATTTATTTTCATTATTTTTCCATAAATTTATTGCATTTTAATCAAGAAAAAAAGAGAGTCAACGCTCTCTTATAGATATTGTGATATCTATTAAGTATTTGACTCTCTTAAACTAACTTAAAATAAATTAAGCAATGATTTCGATAACGTTTCCGGCACCAACTGTACGTCCACCTTCACGGATAGAGAATTTAGTACCGTTTTCGATAGCGATTGGGTGAATCAATTCAACATTCATTTCAATGTTGTCACCAGGCATAACCATGTCAGTTCCTTCTGGTAATGTGATTACACCAGTTACGTCAGTTGTACGGAAATAGAACTGAGGACGGTAGTTAGATACGAATGGAGTGTGACGTCCACCTTCTTCTTTAGTTAATACGTAAACCTGAGCTTTGAAAGTTGTGTGTGGGTGTACACTTCCAGGTTTAGCAAGAACCTGTCCACGCTGAATATCAGTACGAGCAACACCACGTAACAATGCACCGATGTTGTCACCAGCCTGAGCTTCATCCAACTGTTTGTGGAACATTTCAAGTCCTGTCAATACTGATTTAGAAGTTTCACGGATACCAACGATTTCAACTTCATCACCTAAGTGAGCAGTACCACGTTCAACACGTCCAGTAGCAACTGTACCACGTCCAGAAATTGTCATAACATCTTCAATTGCCATCAAGAATGGTTTGTCGATATCACGTTCTGGATCTGGAATCCAGCTATCTACAGCATCCATCAATTCATCGATAGCTGCTTCGTATTTAGGATCGCCTTCAAGAGCTTTCAATGCAGATCCACGAATGATTGGAGTTTCATCTCCATCGAACCCATATTCGTTAAGAAGTTCACGAACTTCCATTTCTACAAGGTCGACTAATTCTTCGTCATCAACCATATCACATTTGTTCATGAATACAACGATGTAAGGTACACCTACCTGACGGGAAAGAAGGATATGCTCTTTTGTCTGAGCCATAACACCATCAGTAGCAGCTACAACAAGGATAGCTCCATCCATCTGAGCAGCTCCTGTGATCATGTTCTTTACGTAGTCAGCATGTCCTGGGCAGTCAACGTGTGCATAGTGACGTTTCTCTGTCTGGTACTCAACGTGAGCTGTAGAAATTGTGATACCACGTTCTCTTTCTTCTGGAGCTTTATCGATATCTTCAAAGTTCTCTGCTGTGTTTCCTGGTACTCTTGCTGCAAGTGTCTTTGTGATAGCAGCTGTAAGAGTTGTTTTACCGTGGTCAACGTGACCGATAGTACCGATATTACAATGCGGTTTTGTTCTTTCAAATTTAGCTTTAGCCATTTTGAATATCCTCCTTAATTTAGTGCCATATGGCATATTAACAAATTGTTCGTTTGCTCGGCTACATTTGATTATATTTCAAATGTAGCACTTTTTCAAGCATTTTATAAATAATTAGTCATTTTTGCTGGATAAAATCTTTTCCTGTACTGACTTCGGTACTGGCTCGTATTTCTCGAAGAACATTGAGTAGTTACCACGTCCCTGTGTTCTGGAACGTAAGTCTGTAGAGTATCCAAACATTTCTGACAATGGAACGAATCCACGAACGATCTTTCCGCCGCCGAGGTCATCCATACCTTCGATACGTCCACGACGTGAGTTAATGTCTCCAATAACGTCACCCATGTACTCTTCCGGCATAGTAACTTCTACTCTCATGATAGGCTCAAGAAGAACTGGAGATGCCTTCTTCATAGCGTCCTTAAATGCAAGAGAACCTGCAATATGGAAAGCCATTTCACTTGAATCGACTTCATGGTAAGATCCGTCATATACGTTAGCCTTAAGACCTACAACTGGGAATCCTCCAAGGATACCAGACTGCATAGCCTCTTCGATACCTTCACCTACAGCTGGGATGTATTCCTTCGGAATAGCTCCACCAACTACAGTAGATTCGAATTTGAATGTTTCCTCACCGTTAACATCCATTGGCTCAAATTTAACTTTACAGTGTCCGTACTGTCCACGTCCACCTGACTGTTTAGCATATTTGCTATCAATGTCAACTGGTTTTGTAAATGCTTCTTTATAAGCAACCTGAGGAGCACCTACGTTAGCTTCTACCTTGAATTCACGAAGAAGTCTGTCTACGATGATTTCAAGATGGAGCTCTCCCATTCCGGCGATGATTGTCTGTCCAGTTTCCTGATCTGTATGAGCACGGAATGTAGGGTCTTCTTCAGCCAGTTTTGCAAGAGATTCACCAAGTTTACCCTGGGAAGCTTTTGTCTTAGGCTCGATAGCAAGCTCGATAACTGGTTCTGGGAATTCCATTGATTCAAGGATTACAGGATGCTGTTCATCACAGATTGTATCACCGGTTGTCGTAAATTTGAAACCTACAGCAGCAGCAATATCTCCTGAATACACTTTATCTATTTCTGTACGCTTATTGGCATGCATCTGTACGATACGTCCAATACGTTCTTTTTTATCTTTTGATGCATTTAATACATATGAACCTGAGTTACATGTACCAGAGTATACTCTGAAGAATGCAAGCTTACCAACGAATGGGTCAGCCATAATCTTAAATGCTAAAGCAGCAAATGGAGCGTCATCTGAAGATGGTCTTGTTACTTCATTGCCTTCCATATCTGTACCTGTGATATCGGGAACGTCTGTTGGAGCTGGCATGTATTCAATAACACCGTCTAATAACTTCTGAACACCCTTGTTCTTGTATGCTGAACCACAGAATACAGGAACTGCTTCACTGGCAATTGTTCCCCTACGGAGAACTGCCTTTAACTGCTCTTTAGAAGGAGTCTCTCCCTCAAGATACATCATCATTAAATCATCATCT
>ERZ857882.2463-NODE-2463-length-19110-cov-4.871005_pt1 | contig 19110 bp, 13 predicted proteins | sample MGYA00519697_ERZ857882 | MGnify/ENA primary metagenome ERZ857882 (study PRJEB31778, sample SAMEA3449373) | human gut metagenome | biome: human gut; feature: human-associated habitat; material: faeces | place: United Kingdom | collected 2010/2012 ...
TCCATGTTGTAGACGGAGCCAATGGAATCGACGTGTTCGTAAATAGAAACGGAGAGGTTAAAACGTACAATGCTAAAGTACTCATTTCAGATAAAGCAAACGATATTAGCATTCTAAAAATCGAGGATAAATCATTTACAAATTTTGCACAACTCCCATATGCAGTAAAAACACCTATCCTTCATGTCGGAACAAGTGTGTTTGCATTAGGTTATCCCATGTCAGATATATTAGGAGAAGAAATAAAAGTTACGGATGGCATTATAAGTTCAAAAACAGGCTATCAAGGCGATGTTGTAACTTATCAAATTTCTGTTCCCATACAGCCTGGCAATAGTGGCGGCCCATTGTTTGATAAAAACGGCAATTTAGTTGGCATCACAAATGCGGGTGTTCCCGATGCTCAAAATGTTGGATATGCAATCAAAGTTTCTTATTTAAAGAATTTATTAGATTCTGCCCCGACACCGATTATTCTACCATCTGTTAATAAAATAAATATTTCATAAAAAAAGGCAATACAAAATCACTATTTATATATAATGTACTTCTTCACCTGCGGCCAACCCCGAAGAAAAACAGACAGACATGTTACCGGAGAGAAAGAGAAAAGCGGCAAAAAAGAGAGGGTACGACGTAAGAACAGATTCCCGCCTCCGCCATAACAATTCGACGCGGAGTATCCCCGCGCATATCCGGAGCTACGACAACAACGGCCGGAGCGGGGCTGTAACACCCTCGAACACGGAGCCGTAACAAAAGACCCGATTACAGGCTATACATTACATCGGGACCAGAAACGGTCATAGCAAAGAATCCGACCAATATGATCGGACTCCAATATTTTTCGCAAAGACAATAGAGATGAATTACATATCCATCCCGAACCCTACACTTGCGGCAGAACAGTCGAAGCGGTGGTAAATATATCGACCGAAGTTCCCGCATCTTATCCGCAGCACTTCACCCGTCTGTTCAAGAAAATCACAGGCCTTACCCCCAACGAATACCGGTCGGCGGAACATCCGGCGTCGTAGCCGCCTGCATTCAATCGAAAAATAGCGCTGCAACCCGACTTTGCAGCGCTATTTTTATCCGTAATCCCGAAATTTCAAAAACAGGCTTTGCATCCGATATCCGTACATCATCGTACAAAACCTCGAAAAGTGACCAAGCTGCATAGCCGCAGCTTCAGGAAACCGCTTTTCCGAATATCACCCGTTTTCGACCGTTCACCGTAACGCGTTACAGGAACGGAAAATTCGTCAATTCGAGATCAAAATTATCCAATCCAAGACTTTTCCGCCGGACAAAAGAGAACATCTAACAGGAAAAAGGTTATCTTTGTGGCCGGAAAAAAGAATCGGAATGACCGGGAAAATCGGATACTTTTTATTCGCCTTGCTGGTACTGACGACAGGAACGCTCTGCCGCCAGCAACTTCCGGTGCAATACGCCTCCGGCGGCGATTCCGTCGGCAGCCTGACGCAGCACGTTCCGCCTCAGGAAAAGAGCGGCCTGCACTATTTCCACCATTCGTTCATCGCGTCCGAAACCGTAAGCGAGGTCATCGCACCGATGCTGCATATAAACTGCAGACAACTCGCATCAGCGACTCCTTCTCTCCGGCCTTCGGAAAAAAGTCCGCTCCCTTGCAGCAATCGTCCGGCGAATCCCCATCCCGACGCGGTGGATTACTACGTCTTTTCGCTGGGCAAAATCCGGATTTGACCGCTTCGATTGCCCCCATGCGCATCTTCCGACCGAAGAGGCGCACCACTCTTGTTTAACCGAATTTGCCCGAAAAAAACAACTCTTTACAGTATATGTATTTCGTACTACTAATGGTCGTAATCCTGACCGCCATCGGACTGGTGGCGATCGCTCTGGGAGTGGCCCGCGCGATCTCGCCCCGTTCGTACAACCCGCAGAAAGGCGAGGCGTACGAGTGCGGCATTCCCACGCGCGGCAAGTCGTGGATGCAGTTCAAAGTAGGGTACTACCTCTTTGCGATCCTGTTCCTGATGTTCGACGTCGAAACGGTATTCCTCTTCGCGTGGGCCGTCGTGGTGCAGGAGATCGGCGTCTTCGGCCTTGTCAGCGCCCTGTTCTTCCTGTTGATACTTACGTTTGGCCTGGCCTACGCCTGGCGGAAAGGAGCCTTGGAATGGAAGTAAGAAAACCGAAAATCAAGTCGATGAAATACGAAGATTTCACCGACAACGAATACCTCGAGAAGATGATCGAGGAGTTGCGTGCCAACGGCACGAACGTCGTCATGGGCTGCCTGGACGAAGTTATCAACTGGGGCCGCAGCAACAGCCTCTGGCCGCTTACGTTCGCCACGAGCTGCTGCGGTATCGAATTTATGGCGGTCGGTGCCGCACGCTACGATTTTGCCCGCTTCGGGTTTGAAGTAGCCCGCGCCAGCCCGCGCCAGGCCGATTTCATCATGGTCGCCGGCACGATCACGCACAAGATGGCGCCGGTGCTGCGCCGTCTGTACGACCAGATGGCCGACCCCAAGTATGTGATCGCTACGGGAAGCTGCGCCGTAAGCGGCGGCCCGTTCAAGAAATCCTATCACGTAGTGAACGGCGTGGACAAGATCCTGCCCGTCGATGTCTATATCCCCGGCTGTCCGCCCCGTCCCGAAGCGATGCTTTACGGTATGATGCAGCTGCAGCGTAAAGTCAAGCTACAAAAATTCTTCGGCGACGTCAATCGGCAGATCGACAAGAAAGAGTACGAAAAACGACTCCGCGAGGACCTCACAGCGGAGCGTCCCGAACTGAATGTGGAACCCGAAGAGAAGAAAAACGTATGAACCTGCAAGAGATAATTACGGCAAAAGTACCCGGGGCCGTCTATACGGAGGCCGGCGACGGGATGTTCACCATCCCGGTCGAACAGTTCCACGATCTGGCCCGGTATCTGCACGACGATCCGGCGCTGCGCTTCGATTTTCTGCGCAGCCTGACGGGTATGGACTGGGGCGAAGAGGGGCTGGGTGCCGTCTATCACCTCGAATCGACCGCGACGGGAGAAAACGTCGTACTGAAAGTCCTCACCCCGAGCCGCGAGCAATGCGGTTTGCCGACGGTCAGCGACATCTGGAAGGGGGCCGAGTTGAACGAGCGCGAAGTGTTCGACTTCTTCGGTATCGGCTTCATCAACCATCCCGACATGCGGCGCCTCTACCTGCGCGACGACTGGGTGGGGTATCCGCTCCGCAAGGACTACGACCAGAGCGGGGAAACCAATCCGCTCCGTATGACCAACGAAGTGGCGCACGACAGTTCGCCGAGCTACGAGCTCCAGCCCGACGGCAGCATCATCCGCCGCCGCAACGTGCTCTTCGAGGAGGACGAGTACGTCATCAACATCGGTCCTCAGCACCCGGCCACGCACGGCGTGCTCCGCTTCCGCGTATCGCTCGAAGGCGAAATCATCAAAAAGCTCGACGTACACTGCGGCTACATCCACCGGGGCATCGAAAAGCTGTGCGAAAGCCTGACCTATCCCCAAACGCTCGCTCTTACCGACCGTCTGGATTACCTCGGCGCTTCGCAGAACCGCCATGCGCTCTGCATGTGCATCGAGAAGGGACTCGGCGTGGAGGTGTCGGAACGCGTACAGTACATCCGCACCATCATGGACGAATTGCAGCGTATCGATTCGCACCTGCTCTTCTTCTCCTGTCTCTGTATGGATATGGGTGCGCTGACGGCCTTCTTCTACGGTTTCCGCGACCGCGAGAAGGTGCTCGACATCCTCGAACAAACCACTGGCGGACGCCTGATCCAGGCCTACAACACCATCGGCAGCGTACAGGCGGACATCCATCCGGAGTTCGTAAAAAAGGTCAAAGAACTGATCAAATACCTGCGTCCCGTCCTGAAGGAGTATCACGAAATCTTCACCGGCAACGTCATCGCCCAGCAACGACTCAAAGGCACGGGCGTGCTGACGCGCGAAGACGCCGTTTCGTTCGGTGCTACGGGCGGCACGGGCCGTGCATCGGGCTGGGCCTGCGACGTGCGCAAGCGGCATCCCTATGCCATGTACGGCAAAGTGGATTTCCGTGAGGTACTCTTCACCGAGGGCGACTGCTTCGCCCGCTATATGGTCCGCATGGAGGAGATCCTGGAAAGCCTGCGCATCATCGAGCAGCTTATCGACAATATCCCCGAGGGTGAATATCAACTTAAGATGAAACCCGTAATACGTGTTCCCGAAGGAAGTTACTATGCAGCCGTAGAAGGCAGCCGCGGAGAATTCGGCGTCTATCTCGAAAGCCGGGGCGACAAATCGCCGTACCGCCTGAAATTCCGTTCGACGGGCCTGCCGCTCGTTTCGTGTATGGACACCATTACGCGGGGTGCGAAGATCGCCGACCTGATTGCCATCGGAGGTACGCTCGACTACGTGGTTCCGGATATAGACCGTTAAATTAACAGATCAGATAAAACAGATCAATATGTTTGATTTCAGCATAGTAACAAGTTGGGTACATGAACTGCTCACTTCTTTCATGCCGCTCGGACTGGCGATTTTCATCGAATGCGTGATCGTCGGGCTCTGCATCCTGTTGATGTACGTAGTGGTGGCGATCCTGATGATCTTCATGGAACGCAAGGTCTGCGCTGCGTTCCAATGCCGTCTGGGTCCCATGCGCGTCGGGCCCTGGGGTACTCTCCAGGTCTTCGCCGACGTATTCAAAATGCTCACCAAGGAGATCATCACGATCCGGCGCTCGGACAAGTTCCTCTACAACCTCGCACCGTACATCGTCATCCTCGCCTCGGTACTGGCGTTCTCCTGCCTGCCTTTCAATAAGGGTATGGAGATTTTGGACTTCAACGTGGGCGTCTTCTTCATGATGGCCGCCTCGTCGATCGGTATCGTGGGCATCCTGCTGGCAGGGTGGAGCAGCAACAACAAGTACTCGCTCATCGGCGCCATGCGAAGCGGTGCGCAGATGATTTCATATGAGCTTTCGATCGGACTCTCGATCCTCACGATCATCGTACTGACCGATACGATGCAGTTCTCCGAGATCGTCGCCCGACAGGCCGACGGCTGGTTCATCTTCAAGGGGCACATCCCGGCCATGATCGCTTTCGTGATTTATCTGATCGCCGGCAACGCCGAGGTGAACCGGGGGCCGTTCGACCTTCCCGAAGCCGAATCGGAGCTGACGGCCGGTTACCACACCGAGTATTCGGGTATGCATTTCGGTCTGTTCTACGTGGCCGAATTCGTCAATCTGTTCATCATCGCGGGTGTAGCCTCCACGATCTTCCTCGGCGGCTGGATGCCGCTGCACATCTCCGGCTGGGAGGGTTTCAATACCGTCATGGACTACATTCCGGGCTTCGTCTGGTTCTTCGGCAAGACGCTCTTCGTCATCTGGCTGCTGATGTGGATCAAATGGACCTTCCCGCGCCTGCGCGTGGACCAGATTCTGACGCTGGAGTGGAAATACCTGGTACCGATCGGGCTGGTCAATCTGCTGCTGATGGTCGTCATCGTCGTATTCAAACTGCATTTTTAAGTATGGCAAATTATATCCAAGGACTCTTTCACGGCATCCGCACCCTGCTCACGGGCCTCAAGGTAACGGGCAAAGAGTTCGTCACCCCGAAAATCACGGAGCAGTATCCCGAAAACCGGGCGACGCTCAAAATGAACGAACGCTTCTGCGGAACGCTCACGATGCCCCACGACGCCGAGGGCAAAAACAAGTGCGTCGCCTGCGGACTCTGCCAGGCAGCCTGTCCGAACGGTACGATAAAGATCACCACCGAAACCGTCACGGACGAAGAGACGGGCAAGCCCCGGCGTCGTCTGGTCAAATACGAATACGACCTGGGAGCCTGTATGTTCTGCCACCTGTGCGTGAACGCCTGTCCGCACGACGCGATCCGTTTCGACACGGCTTTCGAACACGCGGTCTATACCCGCGATAAATTAGTAAAAACCCTGAACAAATAATGTCATGGAGATAACACTCGACCTGATCGTCTTTACCGTGCTGGCCGTCTTCACGCTGGCGAGCGCCGTACTGGCCGTAACCACCAAACGCATCCTGCGTGCGGCGACGTTCCTGCTGTTCGTCCTCTTCGGCACGGCAGGCATCTATTTCCAGCTCAACTATTCGTTCCTGGGTGCCGTCCAGCTGCTTATCTATGCGGGCGGTATCACGGTTCTATACGTCTTTTCGATCCTGCTGACCTCTTCCGAGGGCGACAAGGCCGAAAAACTGCGCGGCTACAAATTCGTCGTAGGCATCCTGGCGACCCTCGCAGGACTGGCGATCTGCCTGTTCGTCACCCTGCGCCACCAGTTCCTGCCGGAACACTTCGAGCACGGTGAACTGGCCGTCCGGGAGATCGGATTCGCGTTGATGAGTCCCGAAAAACAGGGCTACCTGCTGCCGTTCGAAGTCATCAGTTTATTGCTGCTGGCCTGCATCGTCGGCGGTATCCTGATCGCCCGCAAACGATAATAAAAAGGTACCAGAAAGAGTAAAAAGAGAGACCGGCCGCATTCGTCCATTTTACCGTATAACGGCTCCTCCGGCGGAGGAGCCGGGCAGGGGGGGGGAGGAAACAACGAAACGTCGTGCATGAAGGCAGCGGCAAAGCGATGCGGTCGATGGAAAGTGTACAAAACAAATTACTGCTATGATACACATGGAGTATTACCTGATCGTTTCGACGATCATGATGTTCGTGGGAATCTACGGGTTCGTCACGCGCCGCAACCTGCTGGCGATGCTGATCTCGGTGGAACTGATCCTCAATTCGGTAGATATCAATTTCGTGGTATTCAACCGTTTTCTGTTTCCGGGTCAGTTGGAGGGCTTCTTCTTCGCCCTGTTCGCCATCGGCATCAGCGCTGCGGAAACGGCCGTGGCCATCGCCATCATCATCAACATCTACCGCAACCTGCGCCACATCCAGGTCAAAGATTTGAAGAAACTCAAATGGTAACGGATTAAAACGCATCGACTATGGATTTTACCATTCTAATTCTCGTATTGCCGCTGTTGAGTTTCCTGGTACTCGGACTGGCCGGCACCAAACTCAAACCGGGAGCGGCGGGCGCCATCGGTACGGTCGTGCTGGGTGCGGTCACCGTGTTGAGCTACCTCACGGCCATTCTCTATTTCGGCGCCGGGCGTAACGCGGAAGGCATTTTCCCGACGCTGATGCCCTACAACGCCGTTTGGCTCCCGATCAGCCAGACACTGCATATCGATATGGGCATCCTGCTCGATCCGATCTCGGTGATGATGCTCGTCGTCATCTCGACCGTGTCGCTCATGGTCCATATCTATTCGTTCGGCTACATGAAAGGGGAGCGGGGCTTCCAGCGTTATTACGCCTTCCTGTCGCTCTTCACGATGAGTATGCTGGGACTGGTGGTCGCCACCAATATCTTCCAGATGTATCTGTTTTGGGAGCTGGTGGGCGTAAGCTCCTACCTGCTGATCGGCTTCTACTACACCAAGCCCGAAGCGATCGCGGCATCGAAGAAAGCCTTCATCGTCACCCGCTTCGCCGATCTGGGCTTCCTCATCGGCATCCTCTTCTACGGCTATTATGCCGGGACATTCTCCTTCACGCCCGACGCACAACTGCTGGCCGCCGCCGGGACGATGATCCCGCTGGCCCTCGGACTTATGTTCATCGGCGGAGCGGGCAAGAGCGCCATGTTCCCGCTCCATATCTGGCTGCCGGACGCCATGGAGGGTCCGACCCCCGTATCGGCCCTGATTCATGCGGCGACGATGGTCGTCGCGGGCGTCTATCTGGTCGCCCGCATGTTCCCGCTCTACATCGGCTATGCTCCGGACGTGCTTCACTGGGTTGCCTACATCGGCGCTTTCACCGCGCTCTATGCGGCGGTCGTCGCCTGCGTGCAGAGCGACATCAAGCGCGTGCTCGCGTTCAGTACGATCTCGCAGATCGGTTTTATGCTCGTGGCGCTGGGTGTCTGCACCTCATCCGATCCCCACACGGGCGGACTGGGTTACATGGCTTCGATGTTCCACCTCTTCACCCACGCCATGTTCAAGGCGCTGCTGTTCCTCTGCGCCGGTTGCATCATCCACGCGGTACACTCCAACGAGATGTCGGCGATGGGCGGCATGCGCAAATACATGCCCGTCACGCACATCACCTTCCTCGTCGCCTGTCTGGCCATCGCCGGTATCTGGCCGTTGAGCGGTTTCTTCTCCAAAGACGAAATCCTGACCGCCTGCTTCGCATTCAGTCCTCTGATGGGCTGGGTGATGACGGGTATCGCAGGACTGACGGCCTTCTATATGTTCCGGCTCTACTACGGTATCTTCTGGGGCAAGGAGAACAAGGAACTGCATGCACATCACACGCCGCACGAAGCTCCGGCCACGATGACCGTTCCTCTCGTCGTCCTGGCCGTGATCACCTGCGTCGCGGGATTCATTCCCTTCGGCGATTTCATATCGAGCGACGGAGAAGCCTATACGATCCACCTCGACGGCGGGGTAGTGGCCATCAGCCTCACCGTCGCCATCGCTGCGATCGCCCTGGCGACCTGGATGTACCTGCGGGCCAAACAGCCCGTCGCCGACCGGCTCGCCACGACCTTCAGCGGCCTGCACAAGGCGGCCTACCACCGCTTCTACATCGACGAGGCGTATCAGTTCGTCACGCACCGAATCATCTTCGGCTGCATTTCGCGTCCGATCGCCTGGTTCGACCGTCACGTGGTGGACGGCTTCATGAACCTACTGGCCCGGACAACCCAGAGCGCCGCACTGGGGATCCGCTTCATGCAGAGCGGCAGCGTACAGCGCTACTGCATCTGGTTCTTTGCCGGGACGCTCGGCCTGACCCTTTTGTTACTCATCCTCCGATAATCCGAACGCTATGAATATACTTTCTCTGTTTCCGCTGATCCCCCTGGTGATGATGCTGGGGCTGTGGATTTCGAAAAATACGCGGCAGATCCATGCCGTCATGGTCGCCGGCTCCTCGGCACTGCTCGCGCTGGCGATTTATCTTGTGTTCCATTACCTCGGCCTGCGGGAAGCAGGCGCTACGGACGCGATGCTCCTTACGGACAGCGTCGTCTGGTACGCTCCACTCAACATCCATTACGCAGTGGGCGTGGACGGTATCTCGGTAGCCATGCTGCTACTGTCGGCCATCATCGTCTTCACGGGCACGTTCGCCTCGTGGCAGATGAAGAGCGACGTCAAAGCCTACTTCCTCTGGTTCTGCCTGCTCTCGGTCGGTGTCTTCGGATTCTTCATCACCGTCGATCTCTTCTCGATGTTCATGTTCTACGAAGTGGCACTGATCCCGATGTACCTGCTCATCGGCGTCTGGGGCAGCGGCCGCAAGGAGTATTCGGCCATGAAGCTGACGCTGATGCTCATGGGCGGGTCGGCCCTGCTGCTCTGCGGCATCCTGGGCATCTACTTCGGCGCCGGGGCGCAGACGATGAACCTGCACGAGATCGCCGCGCTGCACAACATTCCCCTCTCGCAACAGTACATCTGGTTCCCGATGGTCTTCGTCGGCTTCGGCGTGCTGGGCGCCCTCTTCCCGTTCCACACATGGGTGCCGGACGCCTACGCCTATTCTACCCCGACGTCCGCTGCGGTGCTGTCCTCCTTAGTCAGCAAGGGCTATATCTTCCTGCTGATGAAGATTATGTACCGCGTAATTGGACTGGACGTCATTGTCTCCACTGGCATTCAGGATGTGCTGTTTGTTTTCGCGCTTGTCGGCATGGTGATGGGCAGCATTTCCGCCATTCGTCAGACCGACATTCGCCGGATGATTGCGTTCTCCTCCGTCGCGCAGATTGGCTATGTCTTCATGGGCATCGGCTTGGGCACGGATGAAGGCATGATGGCGGCAACGTTCCACATCTTCAGCCACGCGGTGTGCAAGAGTATGCTCTTCCTTGCCGCGGGCGGCTTAGCGGACGCTTCCAACAACTCCAAGAAGTTCCGTGACCTGCGCGGTGCGGGCTTCCGCAGCCCGATTGCGGGCGTGGCGTTTACCATCGGCGCGCTGAGCATGGTCGGCTTCCCGTTCCTCGGCGGATTCGCATCGAAGCTGAATTTTGCCCTTGCCGCGATGGATGTCGGCGGCGCGCGGACGATGCTGGTGCTGATTACACTGGCAATTTCGACGTGGCTGAACACGCTGTACTTCCTGCGCACAGTGATTACGCTCTACCGCAAGCCCGTGCCGGGGGCGGTGTATTCCGTCGCCCGCGGTCAGCGCGGCTTCTGCTTCAATGCCTCGCTGGTGGCTTTCTCCATCGTCAATGTGGCGCTGGGGCTTTTCGCGCAGACCTTCGTCAGCGCCATCACCGCAGGTCTGGCGACATTTGGGTAAGGGAGGAAACGAATGATGAATCTATGGTTGCTTCTTCCTCTGCTGCTGCCCATGCTGGCGGGGCTGCTTCTGCTGACAAAGCCGTTCGCGGAGGGGAAAATCCGCCGCCTGACGGTGCAAATCGGGTTGATTTTGACGCTCGTGTCCCTGCTTCCGGCGTTTCTGACGTCCGGGCGCGGCCTGACGCTCTTCACGCTGTCGGACAACGTGGAGATTGCGCTGCATGTGGACGGCATCGGCATGTGCTTCTGTGTGCTGATGGCGTTCGTCTGGGCGGCGGCGGGGTTCTACTCGTTTGACTACATGGCACATGAGGGGCATGAAAAGCGCTTCTACTGCCTGTATCTGCTGACGCTGGGCGTGCTGATGGGGCTGTGCATGTCCGGGAGTCTGGTCACCTTCTACATGTTCTACGAAGCCATGACGCTGCTGACCATGCCGCTGGTGATGCACTCCGGCAGCAAGGAAGCGGTCGCGGCGGGCATTAAGTACCTGATTTACTCCGTCGTCGGCGCGTCACTGGTGCTGCTGGGCATTTTCGCGATTGCCCCGTACGCGCAGTCGCTGTCCTTCGCGCCCGGCGGTGTGCTGGACATGGCGAAAGTCGCGGGGCACGAGGGCTTCGTGCTGGCGATTGGCGGTGTGATGCTGCTTGGCTTCGGCGCGAAGGCGGGTCTGTATCCGCTGCACGGCTGGCTGCCGACGGCGCACCCGGCCGCGCCTTCCCCGGCGTCGGCGGTGCTGTCCGGCGTCATTACGAAAGCGGGCGTGCTGGGTCTTTTGCGCGTCATTTACTGCTTCCTCGGCGCACAGAATCTGCGCGGAACGTGGGTGCAGACGGTGCTGATGGCGCTCTCGCTCTTGACGGTTTTCATCGGTTCTCTGCTGGCATATCGGGAGCACCACCTCAAAAAGCGGCTGGCATGGTCTACGGTCAGTCAGGTGAGCTACGTCGTGTTCGGGTTGAGCACGCTGCATCCGCTGGGGCTGCTTGGCGCCATGCTGCACGTCGTGTGCCACTCGTTGGTCAAGGACGTGCTGTTCATGGGTGCGGGCGCAGTCATCTTGAAAACAGGCGAAACGCAGGTGGATGCCCTCCGTGGTATCGGCAAGCGGATGCCGGTCACGATGTGGTGCTTCGCGATTGGAAGCCTTGGGCTGATTGGCATTCCGCCGTGTCTGGGCTTTTTCAGCAAGTGGGAGCTGGCGCAGGGCAGCCTTGCCATGACGGGCGTGGCTTCATGGCTGAACTGGTTTGGGCCCGTTGTGCTGCTGCTCTCCGCCCTGTTGACGGCTGGCTACCTGATGCCGATTGTCCTGCGCGGCTTCTTCCCCGGAAAAGACGCACAAGTCGGCGAAAAGTGTGAAGCGTCCGCGTCGATGCTCATTCCCATGCTGGTGCTGACGGTGCTGTCAGTGGCGCTGGGCATGTTCCCGTCGCTGCTGACCGGCCTTCTTTCCCCTATTTTGACCGCACTGCTGTAAGGAGGAAGCGCATATGCTGTTATTCTTGACCATCGCGCTGCCCATGCTTGGCGGCGCGGCAATGGGACTGATGCGCTTTTCCAGCGCGAAATCCCGCGGAATCTACGTTGAAACCATCGTGCTGGCGACGAGCATCCTGACGTGGGTGCTGCTGCTCACCCGCACGGATACCACCTACGTCCTCTGCCACATGAACAGCGAGCTGGCGCTTGCGTTCCGTGTGGACGGCATGAGCTGCATTTTCGCAGGGCTGGTATCCATCCTCTGGCCGCTGGCGTCGCTGTACGGCTTTGAGTACATGCAGCACGAGGAGCGTCCGAACACGTTCTTCAGCTACTACACGATGAGCTATGCCGTCACGCTGGCCGTCGCGTTCTCGGCAAACCTGTTCTCGCTCTACGTCTTTTATGAGTGCCTGACGCTGATTACCCTGCCGCTTGTCATCCACAAGAAGGACACCATGTCCATCCGCGCAGGGCGCAAGTACCTCACCTTCTCCATCTCCGGCGCGGCGCTGGCGTTCATTGCGCTGGTGTTCATCATCTACTACGGCACGACAACGGACTTTGTCCTCGGCGGCGTGCTGGACGCGGAAAAAATCAGCGGGATGGAAGAACTGCTGAAATTCGTGTTCCTGCTGGCGTTCGTCGGTTTTGGCACGAAAGCGGCTGTTTTCCCGATGTACGCATGGCTGCCGGCGGCTTCTGTCGCCCCGACGCCCGTAACAGCGCTGCTGCACGCGGTGGCGGTCGTCAACGCGGGCGCATATGCTGTCCTGCGCGTGATTTACTACTCCTTCGGCGCGTCGTTCCTCTACGGGACGTGGGCGCAGACGGTCGCTTTGCTGCTTAGCTGCTTCACGATTCTCTTCGGTTCGACAATGGCGGTTCGCGAGCAGCACTTCAAGCGCCGTCTGGCGTACTCGACCATCTCCAACCTGTCCTACATGCTCATGGGCGCGGCGCTGATGACCCCCGACGGCATGACGGGCAGCTTGAGCCATCTGGTGATTCACGGCGTGATTAAGATTACGCTGTTTTACTGCGCGGGCGCGATTCTCATCAAGACCGGCAAGGAGTATGTGCAGGATCTGCGCGGATACAGCAGGATTATGCCTGCAACGTGCGGCATCTTCCTGCTGGGCAGCATTGCGCTGGTCGGCACGCCGCCGCTGGCAGGCTTCGTCAGCAAGTGGAATCTGCTGACCGCCGCGTCCGCCACGGAGCTGCCAATGGGAACCGTCGCGATTGTCTGCCTCATCATCTCCGCCATTCTGACGGCAATTTACCTCTTCACCGCCGCACTGCCGATGTACTTCCGCCCGCTCAACGCGGATCAGGCGCAATTGGCGGGGCAGAAGCTCGATCCCAGCTGGATGATGCTCGTGCCAATGGGGATTTTGTGCGCGCTGATGATAGGTCTGGGGCTGTGGTCGCAGCCGCTGGTGACATTCCTGCGGAATATTGCCGCTGGTGTGATTTTCTAAGGACAGGAGGAAAGAAAGATGACATCGTGGATTCTGATTTTGCTGACCTTCCTGCCCTTCCTCGCCGCCATCATCGCCTATATGCTTGGCCGCCGGGATGAACGCGCCATGAACGGGTTCGTGAGCATCACGGGCATTGTGATTTTCGCACTGAGCGCGGCACTGCTGTTCCTGCCGGAGGGCGAAGTCGCCCTGCCGGGCTTTTGCGGGCTGGGGCTGTACCTGCGTGCGGACGGCTTCCGCGGGCTGTACAGCTGCGTCGCCGCCTTCATGTGGATGATGACGGGGCTGTTTGCGCCGGAATACTTCCAGCATCACGGCAACAAAGCGCGGTGCAGCTTCTTCACGCTGATGACGCTCGGCGCGACGCTGGGCGTGTTCCTCTCGGACAACCTCGGCACGACGTTCCTGTTCTTTGAAATCATGTCCTTCGCCAGCTATGCGTGGGTCGCGCAGGAGGAAACGCCGGGCGCGCTCCGGGCGGCGGCGACGTACCTTGCGGTGGCGGTCATCGGCGGTCTGACGACGCTGATGGGCTTGTTCCTCTTGCAGCATCAGCTGGGGACACTCGACTTTGCGTCCCTGCGCGCCGCCATGGGGCAGCAGGACGTGACCGTCGCGGTATGGCTGACGCTGGTCGGCTTTGGCGCGAAGGCTGGTCTGTTCCCGCTGCATATCTGGCTGCCGAAAGCGCACCCGGTTGCGCCTGCGCCCGCGTCGGCGCTTTTGTCGGGCATCCTGACAAAATCCGGCGTGTTCGGGCTGATTGTGCTGTGTGCGAACCTGATGCAGGGCAACGCCGCGTTCGGCAATGCGCTGATGATTTTCGCCGCGATTACGATGTTCCTCGGCGCACTGCTGGCGCTGTTCTCCACCGACCTTAAGCGGACGCTCGCCTGCTCGTCGATGAGCCAAATCGGCTTCATCACGCTGGGGCTGTCGGTGATGGTGCTGCTGGGCGACGAAGGCACGCTGGCGGCGTATGGCAGCGTGATGCACATGCTGAACCACTCGCTCATCAAGCTGACGCTGTTCATCGCGGCGGGCGTGGTGTACATGAACCTCCATGCGCTGAATCTTGATGATATCCGCGGCTTCGGGCGCAAAAAGCCGCTGCTGCACATTGCGTTCCTGCTGGGGGCGCTGAGCATTGCGTGCATCCCGCCGCTGGGCAGCGGGTACAACAGCAAGAGCCTGCTGCACGAAGGGCTGCTGGAGCTGATTGGCGAAATGCAGGCAGCTGGCAGCGCGTGGATGGGCTACAAGGCGATTGAGGTACTCTTCCTCATCAGCGGCGGATTGACCGTCGCGTACATGGCGAAGCTGTACATCTGCATTTTCTGGCAGAAGCACCCGACCCGTCAGGCGGAATTCGACGGCATGACGCACTACATGAACGGCACAACCGCGTTTGCGCTGCTGGGCAGTGCGGCGGCGCTCCCCTTCCTTGGCGCACTGCCGGGGCTGCTGCTCACGCCGCTCGGGGCAAAAAGCGCGTCGTTCTTCGGCGTAGCCGCGCTGAAGGAAGCAATTGCGTACTTCTCGGCGGAGAACCTGCAGGGCGCGGCGATTTCCATCATCATCGGCGCGGCGGTGTATCTGCTGATTGTCCTGCCGCTGCTGACGCGCAAGGACGAAAGCGGCGTGCGCCTGTACGTCAACCGTTGGAATGAGAAGCTCGACTTGGAGAACGCCGTCTACCGTCCGCTGCTGCTGACGCTGCTGCCGCAGGTGCTGACGCTGGTGTTCCGCTTCATTGCGGAGCTGCCGGAAAACCTCGTGATGGCAAGCCGCGCGACCATCTTCCGGATGCGCAAGACGCGCAAGCCCGTGCCAGTCGGCAACCGCTTCACCTACACGCTGGGGCGCGCGCTGAATGCACTGGCGCGGCTGCTTAACCGCACGATTCTGCACCGCCACCCGATGCGCACGGACTTCGAGTATGTGCTGGACGCTTCCTTCCGTGAAGTTTCCAGCGGCATCCGCAGCATGAGCGTGAGCATTTCCTTCGGGCTGCTGCTGCTGTGCATTGGGCTGTATGTAACCTGTTTGTATCTGCTGCAATAATCGGCATAATGATTTGCGGAGGCATTTCCGGGCTGCGAACCCTTGTGCAGCCCGGTTTTTGCTGCTAAAGCAATGGGTTTTCGCTGTTTTCGATACTTTTCGTCAGCGTTCTTTGGCGGATTTGGGCGTTTTTAGACAAATTGTCGTGGAAGCTGGCGGGAAGCATACTTGTCATTTTCCCATTTCTGTGGTATGATACACAACGGCAATGCAAACAATGATTTTGCATCGCAATGCTTGATTCCGGAGCAGGGCATTCAACGGCATTCCACGAAAGCCCTTTGCAAATAAAAGGAGGATTCCCATGCCTACGACATCTTTTGACAAGGATTCCATCAAGGCATCCATTATCGGCAAGCTGCAGCGCTATAACGGCCGCACCATCGAGGAAGCATCGAATGGGCAGATTTATCGCGCACTTGCTTCCACCGTCCGCGACCAGATCATGCAGAAATGGATGATTTCCCGCGAAGAGCGCAAGACGAACAACAACAAGCGTCTATTTTACCTCTCCGTGGAATTTCTGATGGGTCGCAGCCTATACACCAACATCCTGAACCTCGTCTCGCTTGATGCCTACAAGCAAGCGCTGGACGAACTGCACATCGACGTGGACAAGGTGCTTCAGGAAGAGCCTGAACCCGCGCTGGGCAACGGCGGTCTGGGCCGTCTGGCAGCGTGCTTCATGGACTCGCTGGCGTCCCTTGACCTGCCTGCGATGGGCTGCTCCATCCGCTATGAATACGGTCTGTTCCGCCAGAAGATTGTGGACGGTCAGCAGGTCGAGCTGCCGGACTACTGGCTGGGCAACGGCAACGTGTGGGAAATGCCCGTAATGGAGGATGCCTGCGAGGTGCACTTCAACGGTCACGTTGAAATGGGTAACGAGAACGGCCGCACGGTGTTCCGTCACGTCGGCTACAACACGGTCGAGGCTGTTCCCTACGACATGCCGCTGGTGGGCTATGACACCTCCACCGTCAACAGTCTGCGCCTTTGGAGCGCCCGCGCCCCGAAGCGCATTGACCTGAGCGACTTCAACCACGGCCACTATGTGCAGGCGTCGGAGGAAAAGGAACTGGCGGAAGCCATCTCCAACATCCTCTACCCCGAAGACAACCACTACGAAGGCAAGCTGCTCCGCTTGAAGCAGCAGTATTTCTTCACCTCCGCCACCCTCCAGTACATCCTCAAGGACTTCAAGAAGCTCAACGGCACGAACTGGAGCAAGCTGCCGGAGAAGGTCGTCATCCACATCAACGACACGCATCCGGGTCTGGCGATTCCGGAACTGATGCGCCTGCTGATGGACGAAGAAGGCTTGGGTTGGGACGAAGCGCAGCAGATTGTCAGCCGTACGATGGCGTACACCAACCACACCATCATGGCAGAAGCGCTCGAAAAGTGGCCGGAAGACATGGTGAAGAGCCTGCTGCCGCGCATCTATCAGATTCTGGTGGAAATGAACAAGCGTCTCTGCGCGCGCCTGTGGAACTTCTTCCCCGGCGAGGCGGAGCGTGTGGGCCGCATGGCGATTATTGCCTACGGTTACATCCACATGGCGAACCTGTGCGTTGCCATGACGTTCTCCACCAACGGCGTGAGCAAGCTGCACGGCGATATCCTCAAGCAGGAGACGTTCCACGACTTCTACCTCGTTATGCCGGAGAAGTTCAGCGCAATTACCAACGGCATCACGCATCGCCGCTGGCTGATGGCGTGCAACCCGGAACTGACCAAGCTTATCTGCGACACCATCGGCACGGACTGGGTGAAAGATCCGGAACTGCTGCATGACCTTGCGCCCTATGCTGACGACGCGGCGTTCCGCGAGCAGTTTGAGAAGATTAAGCACAACAACAAGGTTCGCCTGTCGAATTTCCTGAAAGAACATCAGGGCGCAATCGTTGACCCGAACTTCATCTTCGACGCACAGTCCAAGCGGCTGCACGAATACAAGCGTCAGATGCTCAACGCTTTGCACATCCTTGTGCTGTACAACCGCATCGTCAACGACCCGAACTTCACCATGCGGCCGCGTGTGTTCATCTTCGGCTCGAAGGCAGCGCCGGGCTACAACCGCGCCAAGCTGATTATCCGCTTCATCAACGGTCTGTCCGCGCTGATTGCCAAGCACCCGCGCGCCAGCAAGATGCTGCAGGTCGTCTTCCTCGAAAACTACGACGTGTCCAGCGCGCAGCTGCTGATTCCGGCAACCGAAATCTCCGAGCAGATTTCCACTGCGTCCAAGGAAGCCAGCGGCACGGGCAACATGAAGTACATGATGAACGGCGCCATCACGATCGGCACGATGGACGGCGCAAACGTCGAGATTTCCGAGCAGGTCGGCATGGATAACATCTACATCTTCGGTATGCGTTCCGACACGGTGCTGGATATGTACCGTGAGCGCAACTACAACCCGATGACCATCTTTGAGACGAATCAGGAACTGCGTCTGGCGTTGACCCAGATGATCGACGGCACCGTGCTGCCGGACGCGCCGAGCGCCCTGCAGGATTTGTATCACAGCCTGCTGATTGGCGACTGGGGCAACATGGCCGATCCGTTCTTCGTCCTGAAAGACTTCGGCTCGTACTCGATGGCGCAGCGCCGCATCGACGCGGATTATGCCGACCGCGACAAGTGGAACCGCATGGCGGTCATCAATACCGCAATGTCCGGTGTTTTCTGCTCCGACCGCACAATTCGCGAGTACAACGACACCATTTGGCATCTTGACCCGCTCAAGCGCAAGGTATAAACTGCATATTTTCGAGAGCACTGCGGAAAAATATCCATCCGCAGTGCTCCCGGTTCAAAAGTCCGGAGCATTTCGGGCTTTTTTGCCGTGTTTCCGCAATTATTGATGATTGGATGGATATCATGCTGCTGCACGATTCCCACAACGAATTTTATCGCACGCCGTCCGGCCCTGCTCCGGCTGGCAGCAATGTTCTGATTCGCCTGCACTGCGACGAAGCGACGAGCGTCGTCCTGCGCACTTGGATGACGGAAGAACTTTGCTACACCATGCTGCCGACCGCTGAGCATGTCTGGGAAGTTGCCATTCCCCTGCCAACCACGCCGGGGCTTTTCTGGTATTACTTCCTGATTTACCGCAAGGACGGCCGCACCATCCGCTATGGCAACCAGCCGGACAAACTTGGCGGCGTCGGTGTCGCGTATGACCACGGCGAGCCGGAATCCTTCCAGATTACGCTCTACGACCCGGCTTACAAGACGCCGGAAGCCTTCCACGGGGCGAATATCTACCAGATTTTCCCCGACCGTTTCCGCCATGCGCCAACAAAAGCCGTTGATGACCGCAAAGACCGCTATGTCCACAAAAACTGGGACGAAGAGCTGCTGGGCGTGGGCGACCTGCGCGGCGGCAAGTATCAGGAACTGGATTTCTACGGCGGCACGCTGACCGGCATTCAGGAGAAGCTGCCCTACCTGAAGGACATGGGCATCGACATCATCTACCTGAACCCGATTTTCCGCGCACGGTCGAATCACCGCTACGACACGGGCGACTACACGCAGGTTGACCCGCTGTGCGGCACGAACACGGAGTTCACCGAACTGTGCGAAGCGGCGAAGAAAGTCGGCATCCGCGTGATGCTCGACGGCGTATTTTCCCACACGGGCGAAGACAGCGTG
>ERZ857882.2472-NODE-2472-length-19038-cov-6.942422_pt1 | contig 19038 bp, 23 predicted proteins | sample MGYA00519697_ERZ857882 | MGnify/ENA primary metagenome ERZ857882 (study PRJEB31778, sample SAMEA3449373) | human gut metagenome | biome: human gut; feature: human-associated habitat; material: faeces | place: United Kingdom | collected 2010/2012 ...
TTTATATTTATATACTTATTTTTCCACAATCGTTCCATTCAAAGCATAGTTTGCCGCGTTGATGCCGGCAATCTTACCCCAAACGATACAGCTTGTATTAGCCAAACCGCCAATATTAGCGCCGCCGCCGACATTAGCGCCACCAGTTAATTCACCGCATTGGAACAAGCCTGGAATCGGCTGAGCGTCTTTATCTAATGTTTGAGCACTCGTATTCATTAATGGACCGCCCTTAGTAAGCATAACATAAGGAATTGTCTTGACTGCATACAGCGTCGAATCAATCGGTGTTCTCTCATCAGTTCTGCCCATTGGATCAGTACCTGTCTCAATACCTTCATTATAAGCATCAATGGTTGCCTGAAGCGCTGCTGTATCCATATTGATCTGCTTGGCAAGCTCTTCAACTGAATCAGCTTTAAATACAACCTCACCCTTAGCTAATTCTTCATTAAACATTTTCCAGTTTTCATCCTTCTTTAAGATTGGTTCTTGATTGTCAACTACTTTCTGATCAAAAATCATCCATACGATGTTGTGCGGCGCACTTGCCCAGAAGGCCTTCTTCTGACTGTCTAAATTCTCAAATTCATTCATGTGACGCTGACCTTCCGCATCTACCCAGATTGTATTAGGATAACCGGTATTATTGGCTGTCACTGAATGTACAAAGCCTGTATCAGATACCGGCACACCGCCGGCATAAGCTGGCAGATAATCCATATTGTTTAACACAGCGCCCGCTTTTAAAGCAAATGTATAGCCGTCTCCTGTTACAAATTCAGGTGCATCAGTTAAAACATTCTCAAAATTATAATCATGAAGCATCGTTTCATTATGACCATAACCGCCAGTTGCCAAAATCACTGATTTGCTGCGATATTCAGTTCCATCCGTTAATATAACGCCGGTTACAGCTCCCTCTTCAATAATAATATCTTTGACTTCAGTATTTAATAATATTTCTAATACGCCTTCATTCACTTTTTCTTCAAGCAGCGGCTTTACGATAGCCACCATCTCTTGGCCTTTACCGCTTACACGATGTTCTCTTGGTATACCAAACGCATCATAAGAACCAGGCTGTGTCGGCATGCGATCCCCAAAATCAGCCCCCAGTGAATCCATCCAATCAACAGCTGCAGCCGCCTTAGATACATGCTTGGCTGTCAATTCAGGCACATTAATGCCGCCGCCCATTCTTTCAATATCGGCAATAAAATTCTCTTCAGTATCTTCAATACCTGCCGCTTCCTGCATTTTAGTACCAGCGCCGCTCAGCGTACCGCCGGCATATCGTATTGAACCGCCAAGATCCGAATTCTTTTCAATCAGCATTACCTTAGCGCCATTCGTGCTTGCTTCCAAAGCCGCGTTCATACCAGAAAAGCCGCCGCCGATAACAATGACATCCGGATCGGTAAATGCAAGTGTCTGTTTTTCATCTTCCTTATTCTCATCAACAGTTTTGCCGCTTGCCTTTTCCAGCGCTTGCTCAACAGCATTGATGATTGCTTCGCTAGTAAAAGTAGCACCGGCAACAATATCAACTTCCGTTGAATTCTTCTCCACAATGGCATTAGGCACTGTTTCAATAGCTGGATCAGAAATTCCCGGCGTTTCCTTATGATCAGTAACAATTACTGACTCAATCTTATCAGAAGCTATTTTCACTTCAACCGTAACATCACCATTCATCCCCTTGGCACTGCCTGCATATGTGCCATCTTTATAAATAGATGCTGATGAAGATGGTCCTGAGCATGCCGATAATGCGAGTGTCATCATTAAGCATACCACCAATGCTGACAACCGCCGATATAATTTTTTCATAAATCCTCCATTTCTCCGTCATACTGACTGGTTTATTAAGAAAAGCTGTCTCCCCTTTTCATTCAATCCCAGCTCTCTCCATCTACAATTATAACAATTGTGAAATTTTAATCAAGTGCTGCATTAAATAAAAAAAGAACTCCCGAAGAAGTTCTTATGCTAAGTTATTCTTTTACACCGCTCATTGTTATACTGCTCAGCTTATTGAGACGTTTAACCAAAATCGGCACTAAGATAATCGCGGCAATGAAGGTTACCAGGTTGTACCAGAAATTGTAAGGCGCTGAATAGGCCCAGGCAGCCCATGAGCCTGCCGCGCTTCCTTCCGGAAACCAGAAATAAACACCGGATATTACTTGCGAAATATATTTTAAAAACATGCCGAAGCAGACACCGGTATAAAGATTTGAGAGTTTTGTATTTCCGATGTGAATAGCCGGCACGATGGATGCCAGACCGATTGCCACAAAAGGCACCACATAATCAAGCAGCACCTGCGGCACTGAAACCATATAATTGTTCAAACAGAACACCGATAACCCATGAGAGCGCTGATATTGCCGCTCCCCACCGCCAGCCCAGATGATACGATGCGATAAACAGTGCGATAACCAAAAGTTCTAAAGAACCGCCATTAGGCATCTGAATGATCGGCATCGCTGTATTAAACGCATTCAGTGCCACGGCAAGCGCTATATACATAGCAGCATAAACCATTGTTAAAACATTACTTCTAGTTTTGTCCATAAAAAAACACCTCCATGAGGCGTAAGAACATCAAAAAAGAAATTGACTCCCTACGCTAGTACTAACTAGATCAGGTCAAAGGGACTCTCTCAGCTTTTCAGCACCCCTGTCTTGACTGTATTATTATATATTACTTATATTAATGAATGCAACCTTTTCCATCATAATAATTTGCTTATGAACCAAAATCATGAAAATATTGATCTATATTAATAAAGTTAGCGAGATACAATGAAGCTGCACTGTCACCATTTTTAAATCAATAAAAGCTGTAACATAAACCGTCACAGCTCTTATACCAAGCAATTATCTACCGCATTATCAGATATGCCGTATATGCAGCATACATTAACAACATCACAATTCCTGAATTTTTATTAATTGTACCTTTTCTTGAAAAGATATAGGCAATAATACTGCCGGCAATCAGTACGCCAAGATCAATGAATGTATTATTGGTAATCGTCAGCGGTGCCACAGTTGCGGACATTCCCAAGATAAAGAATATATTGAATACATTAGAACCGATGACATTTCCCATCGCAATATCACTTTCCCCTTTGCGTGTCGCTACAAATGAGGTTACCAGTTCCGGCAGTGATGTACCGATTGCCACAATCGTCAAGGCAATCAAATCCTTCCCTAAACCAAGCATTAACGCCAGGTCACTGGCACCGCTCACAACGAGCTGACCGCCGGCAACAACACCAATCAGTCCACTGCCAAGATAAAGAAAGCTCTTGGGCCATGATAAAACATCGGTGCCGGTTTCAGCTGCCTGCTTATCACTCAGCGCAGCCATGCTTGTCGCATATATAAAAACAATAAAGAAACATAAAAGCAAAAGTCCCTCAACCCGTGAGACAACATTCACACTGCCTTCATTAAAAAATACATCTAAGCCGCAGATTACCAACACCCCAGCCCCTAGTATCGACAATGGAAAATCACGGTTTAAGATTGACTTATGCACCGACAATGGGCGGATCATTGCGCATAAGCCTACTATAAATAATAAATTAAAAATATTAGAGCCGATTACATTGCCTACCGCGATCTCATTCTGACCTGTCAAACTAGCTGTAATACTAACCGCTGCCTCAGGCGCGCTGGTACCAAAGGCTACAATGGTAAGACCGGCTTGGAATCCCCAGCCTTTTCGCAATCGCACTGCTGCCATCAACGAAGAAATCAGCGCCTTTCACTAATAAAACAAAACCAAGAACTAAATACAAAACCGAAATCATAGTGTTCCTCCTGTTATAACGGCATAGAAAAAGACTTCTACACCCTTCGGTAAAAGTCTTGCTTCAATGTGTAACACCGGTTGGTTCTGCCAACGTGATGACGATGATTACCCTATCCTTATCAGATACAAGCTACTCCCTTTTGTTGTATTATAGCCTATACAAAATATAATTACCAGTTTTTTATGCAATCATGGCAGAGATATTATCAATATTAGTTTATCTACATAATGGGACAGCTATTAACTCCCGCGATCCTGATTAAATTCTAAGCCAGGTTCCATTTTCCTTTAAACTTTTCACAGCTTCCTCATAACAAAAAAAAGAGTCCTGCCTTATCATTGACAGAACTCATAATATTTTTAATACGATGGCATTGAGCCACTCTTAATTATTTTTGAGCTAATGCGCTTTGAGCTGCGACACGGCCGAATACAACAGTGTCACAAACAGCTACTGAACCTAAACGGTTACCGCCATGGATACCGCCGGTAACTTCACCAGCCGCATATAAGCCAGGAATGACTGTTCCATCTTCAGCAAGCACCTGCATCTTATCATTTACAGTTACACCGCCTAAAGTCATTACAACTAATGCCTTTAAAGGTACGGCATAATATTTATCGCCTTCAATTTTATTAACAGCAACATTATAAGCTGTCACTGTACCGTCATAGCTGCGGCCAATGGAATCGGGCTTGCTCACGCACCAGATCTCCGTCCGCGTGTCTTCTCCGGGGATATGCGTGCCGCCGCCCCCTTCTGCCGGACCACTTGGGGGCGTATAGATCCCACCACCTTCGCCGGTCGAACCGCCGGGTGGTACAAGGACTCCACCGCCCTCGCCACCGGTCTCACCGCCGCCGATGACACCGTCAGAAATGCTCACGTCCCCACCCTCGGCAAAAGCCGATGTCGGCAGGAGCGTCAGGCAGAGCGTGAGCGCCAGAAACAGACTCAAAATTCGTTTTTTCATAGGATCCTCCTGTGTGAAAAAAGTGCGGTTTTCTATCGTCAGCCCGGTAAAATCCGGGCGGGGGTTTACCGGTCTTCCGGAATGAGCCGCAGACGCTTCGCGGCGGTCTTCGCCTCGCTGCGGCGCCGGACATCCAGCTTGTCCAGAATGTGGCTCACGTGGGTCTTTACCGTGGGCAGCTTGATATCCATGATCTGCCCGATCTCCGCGTTGCTCTTGTCGGCGCAGATCAGGTGCAGGATTTGCAATTCCGTGGGCGTCAGGGCTTCCCCCGGCGCAAGGCGCGGCTCCAGAAAGCGGGGATAGTACGCCGCTTGCAGCCGCACATCGTCCATCAGCTGCTTGCGCCATCGGGCGCTGCCGCTCCAGTCCAGCTTTTCAAGCAACGGCAGCACCGCCGTGCCGTATACGCTGACGGTGCGGATGAAGCGGTACTCCGCTGCCGCGTCCAGCGCGTCGGTCAGACGCTGCCGCCAGGTCTCGTCCTTACTTCTATATAAGGAAACGGCGGTGAGGACATTCAGGTGGATGCCGTCGATGTGCCGCCCACAGTTCTGAATGTAGGCTTCCAGAGGGGAGAGGGTCAGCAGCGTCGCCCCCGGCTTCCCGTCCGCCAGCTCCACCATGGCCTGGGTCAGGTACTGGTAGCGCTTCATGATGTTGATCCGCATGGGATTTCTGGGCGCCTTTTCCCGGTACCAGGTGTCCGCGTAATCCAGGTCGCCGGTGTGAAGGGCGATCCGGACGAGCATGGCGTCCATGTTGGGCAGGAACCGCTCCTGCCCCTCCTCGGCAAATTTTGTCCGGAGGGATTCGACGGTGCGATAGGCGTCCCCGCTCTGCCCCGCTGCCAGCAGGCTTCGCGCCAGCAGACCGTTGACGGCGAACTCCATGTCCGGCGTGCCGCGTTGGTGAATTTCGCTGATGCGGGGGAGGATGGTCAGCATCCGGCCGGTGATGTTCTCGCCCTTTTCAAATTTGCTTTCGGCAACGGCGCAATCCGCAAGACCCACGCCGTCCCGCCCCAGTATGGCCTCCACCGGGATGCGGAGGGTCTGGTAGAGCAGGTCGTCCCGCTTGCTCCAGGCGGAAAAATCCTTGCCGCCGTTCATGATGCTGGGCAGTGCGCTGGTGACGGAGAAGGAGGGGAGGGAGACCTCCTTATTGGTCATCAGCCGGAACACGGCGGGAATGGTTTCCGTCAGCCCCTCCACGCCCCGCTGGGGCAGGGAGATGTCCAGCCAAGCTAGGCGGCTGCGGGCCTGCTTGCCTGCGGCGTCGTCCTTGCCGCACCGCCGGGCAAATTCCTGCAATTCCTGATACCAGCGCCGGGAGCCGTCGTAATCCATGGCCAGCGCGCAGAGCATACTCATGCCCTGCATCAGCGCGGGTGATGCCGCGATCTCCGCTTCCGGGAGACTGCGGTAATATTTTTCCATTTCGCTGTAATGTCCCATGCCGGGGTGCAGCTCCGCGTTGCGGACGAGAAGCTCGGAGACCTTGGCGTGGTCGCCGCATCTGGTATAGCACTCCAGGGCGTGGGCGTAGTCCTCTTTCAGCTCATAGTAGAGCGCGCCCCGGCTGAAAAGCGCCCGGCGCTTTTCCTCGCTGTATTCCCGCGCCATCTCCCACAGAAGGAAGTCGCGGAACTGCGGCCAGAAGCGGAAGTGCTGCATGTCGTCGTAGCGGAGCATGGTGGTGTGGCTCAGGAGCCAGTCCAGACGGCTGCCCGCGTGTGGGTCGCCGGTGACCATCCGCGCCATTTCCGGGTTGAACCGCTCGAAGGGTGCCAGCTCCAGCAGGAACTGCCGCACGGGAAGATCGAACCGCCGGTAAATCGCGTCCTCGAAATAGGAGAACACCTCCCGGAACGCCCGCGCCACGATCTCCGGGCCAAAGGGCTTTCCGCCGGACATGCACCGGGCGGTGACGGCGATGCCCAGGGGGTAGCCGACGGATTCTCTCAGAATGCCGCCGATCTCGCTGTCCGTCACCGGAATGCCGCAGCCGGAAAAGTATTTGCGGATATCCTCCCGGTCAAAGAGCAGGTCGTCGGCCTCCAGCGTGGTCATCAGACCGGAATACTGGAACGCCGTCAGATATCCGGGCGGCACGCCCCGGGAGAGAAGCACGAAGCGTTTGGCGGGGTCGGAGCGGATCAGCTCGCACAGCGCCTGCCCGCCATCCTCCGCCGGTATCATCTGAAAATCGTCAATGAGCAGGATGTCCCACCCGTCCGAAGGGGCGGGAAGGGCGAAATCCGCCGCACCGGCATTCCGCCGCAGCACATCCCGTCCGGAGAGCAGGGCATCGGACAGCGTGCTTTTCCCGAAGCCGCAGGGCGCGCTGAAAAAGAGAACGCGCCCGCGCTCCATAAAGCTGTCAAACCGCTGCCGAACAGACGGCTTCACAATCATATTCCCGGTCACGTTCTCCCTCCCTTTCCCTGTCAGGGGGCAGCGCCCCTGCACCGTACACATTCCAACGCCATTTTATCAATTATTATACATACCTGACAGAAAATGTAAATCATGCCAAAGTATGATACGGGAGCAATTTGCACTTCCCTTTCCGGAAAAACCCCGCTGCTTGGGCATGTTGACAGTTTTGGATAGGCTCTAAACGAGTGAAAAACAAATAACCCGCCAGGGACTGTCAGACTTTGGCAGTTCCCGGCGGGGATGAAAGTATGATTGTTGGGTGGAGGCTATGTCCCGGTAAAAGGGGGACTTTACTGCTCCCGCGTTTCATACCGCAGCGGCACGCCGTACACGGCTTCGTAGGTTGCCCGGCAGAAGTCCTCCGTTTTTTGCCGCAGCTGTTCCCGGGCGGCGGGGCGGGGCAGGGTCTCGTCCGGCCAGATGGGGGCGCCTAAGTGGGGCGTGTACTCCTGTACCGGGAACCCGTCGGCGCCGACCAAATCGCTGTCCGCCATCGTGATGAAGCACGGCACCACCGGTACGTGGTTTTTCAGCGCCATGTCAAAGGCGCCGGGCTTCAGGGGCTTGGGCTTGCGGTAGTTCCACCACATGCTCTGCTCCGGGTAGATCAGCAGACAGTTGCCCTCCGACAGCACCCGGTCTACCGCCCGGAGAAATTTCTTCATGGTCCGCATGTTGGAGCTGAGGGGAAGGGTGTCGCAGCTGCGCATGAGAAAGCCGTAAAAGCCGGGGAAGCTGGTGTAGTTCCCCTCCCGGATCACCCGGTACATCCGCTTGGGATGCCCCGACGCGTCAAACACCTTCTGCATGATGAAGCTGTCCATGGGGTGAAAATGGTTGCAGGTGATCACCGCGCCCTTTACCCCGGCCAGATGCTTCAGCCCCTCGGTTTTGCACAGAATAAGCTCTTTTTTCCGCCGCAGATTCCAGAAATACAGATACGCCGCGCCAAAGGCCGCCGTCCGCCTGCACTCGGCGGAAAAGCGCCTGTCCGCGTACGCAATCTCCTCCGGCAGCAGGACGCGGCCGGGGGGATCGTTTTCCACGTCCTCGTCAAAGCGTCCCTCCCGCTCATATTGGGCGATCTTTTCCAGGATGGCGAGCCGTTCCGGGGACTTGGGGACATTCTTCATACGTTCACCACCCGCCTGATTTTCCAGCGAATCAGCATATTTGCCGTCCGCTTTCTGGCCTGCCGTTTGCCCATGGCGATCAGATGGGTGGTCTCCTCGGCGGAGCGGGCGATGTGCCATTCGGTGTAGCCTTCCCGAACCTCGCGGATTTCCTCCAGGTAGCCGGAACGTTCCGCGTAGTCCCAGAAAACGTCGCCGAAGGCCACGTCGTCCCGGTGCCAGGGCTTGAAGTCCAGATTGTAGTGGATGAGCTTGGGGGCGCTGGTGTGGACGTCGCAGGGCATGGTGTTCCACTCGAAGCCCACGTACTCCACCCGGTTCTTGCAGATGACGTTCAGATAGTCCTGATCCTGGGCAATCTGGAAGGTGACGCTTTGCAGCAGGCGGAGGAACACGTTCAGGAAATCGCATTTGCGCATGGCGTCCAGATTCATCAGCAGCACGCCGGCGTTGAAGTAGTGATCCGCCGCCACCCGCAGGCGCTTCTTGGTGTACAGCGCCAGCGCCGGGATGGAACCGACCACACTGTCTGGGATTGCCCCCACCAGATTGTCCTCCAAGTCCACGTCGTACAGCTCCGACACGTCCCCCAGCAGCACCACATCGCTGTCCAGGTACAGCGCCTTGTCAAGCCCAGGGAACAGATCGGGGATGAACAGGCGGTAGTAGGTGGATTTGGAATAGTAGTCCCGGGTGTGGAGCTTGTCGGCAAACTGCTCCACGGCCTGGGTGATGTCGATAAACTCCATGGTAAAGCCCTCGGAGGCAAAGCCTTCCGTCAGCCGCCGGATATTCTCCGGATCCAGGCCGGTGTGGAGGATTCGCAGGGCGTAATCCCGCTTGGGATTGCAGTTCTCCTTCAAAGACGTAAGCGTCACCGCGAGGAAGGGAACGTAGGCGTTGTCACAGGCGAAAAATAAGTTGACGGGGTTCATTGTAGGTTCTCCTTTATGGACAGATATTCATTCAGGATGTCATCGAAGCAGGTGTAGCCGAAGCGCTTGTGTACCTTCTCCACCTGCCATTGCTTGATGTTTTCCGTGTGGGGATAGGGGGTATAAAACAGCCGCTTGGAAAAATGCCGGATTACGGTGTGGCCGTGGAGGAACTTCTGGTCATTGAACCGCTGGGGCAGAAGCCGCCGGGATGTGGTGGAGCGAATCAGCGCGGACTGATCCGCGAACATCAGCTTCTTCCTCCGGATAAGCGCCCGGGCTTTTTCAAAAATCCCGGTTTCCCGGCACAGCTTCATGTTGAACAGAAGCACACCGGCGTTGATGTAGCCCGGGTTAACGAGATACTTTCCGTAGTGATCCCGGGCGGCGGCGTATTCCACGGCTTCCACGTCCAGATCGTAAAGCAGGCCGATGTCCTTGCAGACCATAATGTCCGCGTCCAGGTACAATAGCTTGTCCGGCAGGGGCAGAAGGTCTGCCAGCAGCCGCAGCAGGGTGTAGGGTGAGCAGTAGCAGCCCTCGTTGGCGTTGTGCTTCAGATGCTGCTCGTAAAGCGCGGTCACGTCGTAGAGCTTTACGTGGGTATCGGGGTTGTGGCGGCGCAGCACCGTCTCGATGATGTCCGCATGGCGCCGGGTCATGGGAAGGTAATCGGGGGAAACCCGGGTCAGCTCCATGGTGAAAATATGGATGGTCAGCGGCCTGGGCGCGTCCAGCCGGCGCACAATGGACAGGCCCGACGTCAGAACGCCGTCGAACACCTTGTCGTTGCCGCAATACAGGATATCGGTCACGTACTTGCCTCTTTCTTCACGTATCGGATGTATTCGCAGTCGCTTTCTTTGCTTCTTCCCACCATGGTCTCGTAGATTTCATCCCGCAGCGCCTGGGCTCTGGCTCTGGGCGGGAGACTGCGGTCAGGGTAGAAGGGGCCGTCCAGATAGGTCACCGTCCGGGGCTTCCGGGAAAAGCGGCGGCGGTGGTAGGTGGTGGTCAGGGCGAAGCTGGGAACGTCCAGCTCCACGGGGTACTTCATAGACGTGGCGGGAAAATCCCGGATGCCGGTATAGTACGGCCAGATGTGGGCTTCCGGGTAGACCATGATGAAGCTGCCTTCCTCAATCCGGGTGCGGATGGCGTCCAGAAAGGAACGCATGGCCTTTATGTTGGAGGGGAGGGGCAGCGCGCCTAAGTACGGGGTGAGCTTTCCCAGCACCGGCATGGACACGTTGTCGGGGTGGACGATCATATAGACGCTTTTGGGGAACAGCGCCAGGTTTGGCAGGAACGGGTCGCCCACCTGCTGGGTGTGGTTGCCGTAGACAAAGCAGCCGGTCTTGCCGACTGCTTTCAGCACCTGACGGTTTTCAAAGCGCGCGTGGAGCGCCAGCTTGCAGTACAGGAACGCCGCGGGCATGGCGAACAGGCGATAAGTGACGAACCTTGCCGCCTTCCACGCAGGACGGGGGTCAACGTACCGGTAGCTTTCGTCAATGCGCCGGGGTTCGATTTGGGCAGAGGAAAACTCGTCGTTTCGCTCGTCGGTGTAATATACGGTTTTGATCGGCGGGGGGGCTTGCGTATTCATAAGAGGCTCCATCCAAATTGTTTCCAAAGTGTGTATCAGTTTACCGCCAAAGTCCCCGAAAGTCAAGAAGTTCTGTCGTTCCCCCGCTCTACCCGCCCGTCCCCTCCCGCCTTGCCGGTAGAATAAGGCGGGCGGGACTCTACCGGGAGTTCTACCGGTAGAGGAATGGCTATTGGAGAAAGAATGGGCGCGTTTCCCCGTAAAGCTTCTGCCCGTCAGGTTCCGCGTGGGAGAACCAGACAAAACCGGATGTTTCTAATTGTGCAGCCGGACATACGCATTCCCCTTCGCCCCCTGTGCCGGCTGCTGTGCGGGTTTGTATGCGCATATCCGTTTTATCCATCTGCCATTCAAAAAAGTTAATATTATTTCGGGTATTTGTTGATATATAACATATTATGGCATAAAAATATATCTATTTTGTCCTGCTCAAAACGGTTGACGAACGCCGGAAAATCCCGTATTATAGGATTATGGAAACACGGAAAAAGACATAGACGATTCAATCCACAGCATGGATGAAACGGATAAGTCGCCCGTTTCGCCCTAACAGACTAACACGCCTTTTACGGAATCCCGCGATAAAAGGGGCAGCTCCTTCGAGGTAAATACCATGAACAATACGATCCTGTTTGTCGGAGAACATCCGAAATCCTTCGACGTGCGGTGGCACACCCATGACGCCTGGGAGCTGGTGTACTGCACCAGCGGCCAGGGGGCGTTCCGGTTTGAAAACGGCACCGTCCTTCCCTACCGGGTGGGGGAAATGGTGGCGATCCCGCCCCTGGAGGTCCACGCCAATTCCAGCCGGGAAGGCTTCACCAATATCCATCTGACCATCGCCGACCCCTCCTTCCCCTACAAGACGCCCTTCCGGGTGGCGGACGACGACACGGGCAGCCTTCACAGCGCATTCACCCAGGCGAAGACCTATTACATGACCGACATCCGCGGACGGGAGCTGGTGCTGGAAGCCCTGGGGGCGCTGATCACCAGCTACATTGTGGTGTTCCGCAGCAGCGCGGCGTTTTCCGAGCCGGTGGAAAAGATCCGGGAGGGCATCCTCAAGAATTATTCCCGGGTGGATTTCTCCCTGGACGAGGTCATCCGGCAGCAGCCGTTTCACTACGACTACCTGCGCAAGCGCTTCAAAAAAGAGGTGGGGGTATCCCCCCTGGAATACATGACGAATCTGCGGATGAAAAGCGCGGAAATGCTGCTGACCGCCATGTGGGCAAACGAGTACACCGTGTCGGAGATCGCCCGGATGTGCGGCTACGACGATGCGCTGTATTTTTCCCGGGTGTTCAAAAAGCACTACGGCTGTTCCCCCAGCACCTTTGCCAAAAAAGGAAGAACGCAAGCAAGCGAATAATACCACAAATACATAGGAGGAAATTAACATGACTGCAATGGAAAGATTTGCAAATTCTATCGTCGTCCCCGTGGTCGTTCTGGACAAGGCGGAGGACGCAGTCCCCACCGCGAGAGCCATGCTGGCCGGCGGGATCGACACCATGGAGATCACCTTCCGTACCGCCTGCGCGCCGGAGGCCATCAGGGCGGTGGCGGAGAACTGCCCCGAGGTGCTGGTGGGCGCCGGTACCGTCCTGAATCTGGAGCAGTGCAAGCTGGCGCTGGAAATGGGCGCCAAGTTCATCGTCTCCCCCGGCTTCAGCGAAGAGGTGGTGGGCTACTGCGTGGAGCATGGCGTTCCCGTCGCCCCCGGCTGCGTCACCCCCACCGAGATCATGAGCGCCATGAAATACGGCCTGAAAATGGTCAAGTTCTTCCCGGCCAACGTCTACGGCGGCCTGAAGGCCATGAAGAATCTGTCCGCGCCCTTCGTGGGCATGAAGTTCCTGCCCACCGGCGGCGTGAACAGCGACAACATCAAAGAGTACATCGACGCCCCCTTCATCCACGCCGTGGGCGGCAGCTGGGTCTGCCCCAAGGCGGACATCGCCGCGGGCAACTGGGACAAGATCACCCGGCTGTGCCTGGACGCCCGGAAGGCCGCCAAGGGCGAATGAAAGGAGAAAGACAATGATTTCTTATACGCTGGCACATGTGGGCATCAACTGCGCCAATGCCGAGCAGGCGCGGAAGGGCGCTGCCCTGTTTGAAGCCATGTTCGGCCTGACTATGAAGGAAGGCAACAGCTCCGTTTTCGCCGGGAAAGCGGTGGAGCTGATGAAATCCCCCTACCTGGGCGCGAACGGTCATATCGCCATCGGCACGCCGGACGTGGCCGCTGCCGTGGCCGATCTGGAAGGCCGGGGCTTCCAATTCAACAAGGAATCCGCCAAATATAAGGCGGACGGCACTCTGAACGCCATTTACCTGGCAGACGAGATCTGCGGCTTTGCCGTGCATCTGGTCGGAAACAAATAATATAGGAGGAACATAAATATGGCAAAGATCATTACTTTCGGTGAGCTGATGCTCCGCCTTCAGCCCTACAATTACGAGCGCTTTGTTCAGTGCGACCATGTAGAGTTCACCTTCGGCGGCGGCGAGGCCAACGTGGCCGTGTCCCTGGCCAATTACAGAATGGATGTCGCCTATGTCACCAAGCTGCCCACCCACGCCATCGGCCAGGCCGCTGTCAACTCTCTGCGCCGCTACGGCGTGGACACCTCCCTGATCACCCGGGGCGGCAACCGCGTGGGCATCTACTTCAATGAGAAGGGCGCTTCCCAGCGCGGCTCCGTGTGCATCTATGACCGCGCCCATTCCGCCATCCAGGAAGCAACGTCCTCGGACTTTGACTGGGACAAGATTTTTGAGGGCGCCGAGTGGTTCCACTTCACCGGCATCACCCCGGCGCTGGGCGCAAACATGGTTGAGATCTGCAAGGAAGCCTGCAAGGCCGCCAAGGCTCACGGCTGCAAGATCTCCTGCGACCTGAACTACCGGGGCAAGCTCTGGACACGGGAGCAGGCACGGGAGGCCATGACCGACCTGTGCCAGTACGTGGATGTGTGCATCTCCAACGAGGAGGACGCCAAGGACGTGTTCGGCATTGAGGCCGAGGCCACCGACATCTACGGCGGCAGCCTGAACCACGAGGGCTACAAGTCCGTCGCCAAACAGCTGGCGGACAAGTTCGGCTTTGAGATGGTCGCCATCACCCTGCGGGAAAGCCACTCCGCCTTTGACAACGGCTGGAGCGCCATGCTCTACAACGTGGCCAAGGACGAGTATTGCTTCTCCAAGAAATACGACCTGCACATCATCGACCGGGTCGGCGGCGGCGACAGCTTCGGCGGCGGCCTGATCTACTCCCTGATGAACGGAAAAGACACCCAGGCGGCGGTAGAGTTCGCGGTGGCGGCTTCTGCCCTGAAGCACTCCATTGAGGGCGACTACAACATGGTCACCGTTCCCGAGGTGGAAAAGCTCGCCGGCGGCGACGGCTCCGGACGGATTCAGAGATAACCTATTTTGACAAAGGCCGTTGGCGCAGGGAATCGCGCCAACGGCCTTTATCCTATATAGGGCAACACCGCACAATTGCGTCTTCGAGTCTCAGCCGTCTTTTTGCCCCACTTCTTCAGTTTGAAAAATGGGAAATACATACAGTATTCCTCCATTTTTCAAACTTTGAATTGGAGCAAAAATCCTGGCTGAGTCTTCTTGCCGAATTGTGCGGTGTTGCCATAGAAACCGGAGCCGCACTGCGCAGTACGGCTCCGGTCGCTTCTAATATTTCAAATACCGCCTGAGCTTGTCCTCTGCCCGTTTCAGTGTCCGGCAGACGGTGCTTTTGTTCACGCCCCTGTCTGCGGCGATCTGGGTCAGGGTCTGCTCCTGGAAGTAAAAGGCGATGAGGGTCTCTCGCTGCAAGGGGGTCAGCTCCTCCTGCATCACCCGCTGCACCCGCTTCAGCTGCACCTCCCGGGGCAGCCGGGGGCCCAGATAGCCCTCATACAGTATATTTTTCATTCCGGTAGTACCCCCTGTCGTAGTAGTGGGCTGTCAGCTCCGCCAGTTCGTTCATTTGGGTCAGCATGGGGGTCAGTTCCGCAATGCGGCGCTTATAGCGCCAAATCTCCTCCGGGTCGTCCGTCGCCGCCAGCAGCATCCGAAGCTCCCGCAGCCGCCGGCGCAGAGGAACGGCGGCCTCCTCATAGCACACGCTCAGCTCTACCAGCGTCATGGCGTATCTCCTTCACAGCTGCGGCAGACGCCCTCCGGCGCGTAGCATTCCGCACCGCATTTTTCACACAGACACACCGGTATTTCCGCCTGGGCGTCTATGTACAGCATGGGTTCTAAGAACCGGATCATAAGAATCGACCTCTTTCGTAAATAATTTTGGCAATAACCTGTCGAAATCGGCATTCTTTTTTTCGCATAATTTCCCAGCTATTTCCATGAAAACAGAATACCACACACTGCGTGTAATGTCCGTCGAAATGTGTAGGCGTCTTTATTCCCCTGTTTTTTCACTTTTTTTGTGGTATCCTTGCGCTAACCAATAACAAGAAAGAAGTGGTCATATGTTGGGAACCCGAATTGCGGCGCTGCGCCGGGAGGCGGGATTAAGTCAGGCAGAGCTGGCACAGCGTCTGCAAGTCAGTCCGAGCGCACTGGGAATGTACGAGCAGGAGCGGCGGGAGCCGTCCATGCAGACCCTGGTCAGGCTGTCCCGGGAGCTGGGGGTCACCACGGACTATCTGCTCACGGGAACCCCGGCGGAAAAGGAGCGGGAAGAATTGGAGAAAATGCTGCTGGGTCGTATCCGCGCCGCAGACCAGCGGCTGGAGCAGCGCCGGGAGCGTCCTTTTTCCCGGGAGGAGCTGGCAGTGTTGTTTGCCGCCATGCTGATGGATGCGTGACGATTTCCCATTGACTGTCCCGCCTGAATTCGTTATGATTATCATACGGAACCAAAGGAGGGATCGTCATGGAGGACGCCTATTTTATGGACGAAGCGCTGACCCTGGCGCGGGAGGCCGCGGCAGACGGCGAGGTGCCGGTGGGCTGTGTGATCGTCCGGGGGGACACCGTCGTCGGCCGGGGACGCAACCGCCGGGAGACGGACAAGTCCGCCCTCGCCCACGCGGAGATAGAGGCCATCGGAGAAGCCTGCCGGCGTTTGGGCGGCTGGCGGCTGTGGGAGTGTACGCTGTACGTAACATTGGAGCCTTGCCCCATGTGCGCCGGGGCCATTATCAACGCCCGGATCCCGAGAGTGGTCTACGGCGCTTCCGACCGGAAATGCGGCGCGGTGAATTCGGTGTGCAGTCTGTTTTCCATGGAATTCAATCACCACCCGCAAGTGGAAACCGGCGTCCGGGAAGCCGAGTGCGGGGCGCTGCTGACGGAATTTTTCCGCAGTCTCCGGGCGGAGCTGCGTTCCAGACCCAAGTGGAAGCCGGGGAACAATCCATAGGTTTTCTTACGTCATTTTTCGACGCTGACGAGGTTTTTCGACATTTCTTTACGTAAGGAGGGCGGCGTATGGGCAGCAGAGCGCTGCGGGTGGGCGCGGCAGCAATTCTTTGCGCCCTGACCCTCCGGCTGTTTGCCTCGGGGTTTCCTGAAAAGCTTCTGTCCTGGCTGACAAGCCCGGATACCGCCGCCTTCCTGATCTACTTAGAAACCGGACGAGATGTCCGGTTTTCGCCGTCTCAGGAGGCTTTTTCGGTGGATTTCGTGGAATCTCCGCCCCCTGCGGCACCGCAGCCCACCGAGCCGCCCCTTCCGTCCTTTTCTGACCCGGAAAAGGTAGAGCTGTACTACGCCTGTTCCGTCAGCCCGGATATCGGGGCGCTGATGGAGAAGCCTTTGCGCTGGGATTTGACCGGCGAGAAGCCCACGGTGCTGATCATCCACACCCACTCCACGGAAAGCTACACCCGCCGGGGCGAAGCCTACACCGAAACCTCCGCCTACCGAACCCTGGACGACAATTACAACATGCTCTCCATCGGCCGCCGGGTGCAGGCGCTTCTGGGGGAGAACGGCATTGTCGCCATCCAGGACACGTCCCTCCACGACTACCCGTCCTATAACGGCTCCTATGTAGACGCCCGGAAGTCCATCCAAAAGCTGCTGAAGGAATACCCCACGATTCAGATGGTGCTTGACCTCCACCGGGACGCCTCCGGCGGGGCGAGCCAGATGCGCACCCTCGCCCAGGTAGACGGAAGGGACAGCGCCCAGCTGATGATCGTCGTCGGCACGAATTACGACACCTGGGAGGAAAATCTCTCCCTGGCGCTGAAGCTCCACGCCCAGCTGGAAACCACCTGCCCCGGAATCACCCGTCCGTTACAGCTGCGCGGCCAGCGGTTCAACGAGGACTTGTCCCCCGGCGCTCTGTTGATCGAGGTAGGCGCGGCCGGAAATTCCCACGACGAGGCACTGACCGCCGCCGGAGAACTGGCAAGAGCCATTATCGCGCTGGCAAAGGGAACCCAGCCGCCGGAGGAAGAATAAAAGCACCGCACAGATTTGCGGGGTGGCCGTAAAACAGGGAATGGAGCATATCGATGCGGATACGCTCCATTTCCCGTTCCAACATACGCACCCCCTTGGCTCTCCCTCCGGGAGAGCTGTCACCGAAGGTGACTGAGAGGGCATTGCGCCCCAGGTTCCCCTCTCCGTGTCCATTTTTATGGGTACAGTTTTGTGTCAATATACGCACCCCCTTGGCTCTCCCTCCGGGAGAGCTGTCACCAAAGGTGACTGAGAGAGCATTGCATCCAAGTTTCCCCTCTCCGTCCTCGCTTCGCTCGGCCACCTCTCCCAAAGGGAGAGGCAAGGGAGGCTTGCACGGCAACGGGCGGGGTATCATGCGAGCTAAGGCAACACCGCACAATTGTGCGGTGTTGCCCTAAAAGAGATTCCACCAGGACGCCCCATGCGCCAGTCCCATGGCTTCCACCTTCCGGGAGAGGGCGGCGCAGCCGGCGGCGAAGTCGGTTTCCTCCCGGGCGGCGGCGTAGACCTCCACCTGGGCGAACAGAGCATCGATCTCCTCCATGGGCGTGTGGTCGGCAAAGCAGGCGCCCAGATGGCGGCTGCGCCCCCAGGCGTCCCGCGCCTGAAGCATCAGCGCTTCTCCCTGCGCCATATCTCCCTGAAGCGCCGTTTTCGCGGCGTTTTCCAAATCCCGGGCGATCGGCTCATGGCACTTGGCCATGCCCCAGGTGGCGGCAATGCCCCCGGCCAGCAGAACCAGAAGCAGAGCAAATCCGATCCAACTGCGTTTCATCTGCCGTACTCCTTTCCCAGCCACACGACCTTGTTTCCAGCGTCCACCGTCAGCAGCAGAGTGTCCGCGATTTCCGCGTGGTGCTCCCGCAAAACCTGCTTCAGCCAGGCCTCATCCTTCCCGGCTCTGCCCAGATTTTCCCGGGACAGAAAGCCGTCCTCCACGATGGTCACCGGGAGGAACTGGGGCTTGGGATGCAGCCCGGCATCCCTGGCGCTGGCAGGGCGCTCCTTGGGGAAGGGAAACACGGACAGGTTTCCGTCGGTTTCCAGAATGGCGTACTGCACGGCGGTGATGTCCAGCACGTCCTTTTCCCGCAGATGTCCCGTCAGCTCGTCCAGGGTGACCCGGGTGCGGCGGAGATTGTCCTGCACCAGCTTTCCGTTTTCAATCAAAATCACCGGCTTGCCGCACAGCAGCTGCCGGAACTTCACACTGTATAAAATCAGCCCGGACAGCACCAGCTCCGACCCCAGAACCGTCAAAATCGGCACCAGCCCGGAATACAGGGGAATCGCCCCGTCCTGCATGGGAATGGCGGCCAGATTTGCCAGCAGCATGGTCACCACGAACTCCGTAGGCTCCATCTCCCCGATCTGCCGTTTCCCCATCAGCCGGACGCAGACGATCAGCACCAGATACAGCGCGATGGTGCGCACATAAGACATAATCAAAACCCGTCACCTCTTGAAAACTAGGGTTCCCAAAAGATGGCGGGATATGCAAAATTTCTCCCGGATGGCTTGGCCATCCGGGAGAAAGCTAGGGCAACACCGCATAATTTGACAAGAAGACTCAGCCAGTATTTTTGTTCCAATTCAAAGTCCCCAAAATGGAGGAATACTGTATGTACCCGCAAGGGGTATGCCGCATCCGTAAGCCAGCTTGC
>ERZ857882.2475-NODE-2475-length-19030-cov-5.849750_pt1 | contig 19030 bp, 19 predicted proteins | sample MGYA00519697_ERZ857882 | MGnify/ENA primary metagenome ERZ857882 (study PRJEB31778, sample SAMEA3449373) | human gut metagenome | biome: human gut; feature: human-associated habitat; material: faeces | place: United Kingdom | collected 2010/2012 ...
CGCCGTTTTCCCTATACCATACGCTGCTTTTCAGTACCGCAAGGATGGGTGTCCTGTTATCGTCGTATTCTGATTTCTTTTAGGGCATTTCAGGACTATCCACAAGGGATACGCTGAACTCCTGCGCGATCGCCCCTTCCGGCAGCAGCTTTGCCATGACCACCAGCCGCTGATTGCCGCTGTTGGCCTTGTCATACTTCCGGCAGCAGGTGGAGAGGGTCAGAACGGTATCTTCCTCGGAGAAGGTCACGCCATCAAAGTCAAGCCAGTTTTTCCTCTCCACGGTCTGGAAGAAGTCGGTAAGCTCGCCGCCTATGGGATTGGGATTGATATAGTCAAATTCAATATCCGTGATGAACAGGGCGGTGATCTGGAAGATCAGGTCGTCTCCGTCCACGGAGAGGTAGATGTAGGGATTCTCCTTTACGAAGTCTGCGTCCATATAACGGTAGAGCTTGGTGAACCGCACACCGTCCGGGTCGCAGTTGCTGGCGGAGTGGCCGAAAATGGTGGTGTTTTTGTCCAGCTTATCCCTGCCGCCGATTTCGTTTTCACAATGGGCATAATAGCAGCCCCACATGGCGTACTCGCCGTTTTCGTCCAGCTTTAGGTAATAGCCGTTGTCCTCCGCCTGCATCACAGGGTCGTCCACCTCCGCACCGGGGATATACAGCCACGCTACGGTGTCGGGATTCTTCGCTCTGGCTTCCGCCAACTCTGCCTGCCTGTCCACCGAGGGGATAACTTCGCCTGCGGGAGTCGCTGATGGCTGAGGCGCAGATGTGCCGGAAGGCGTTCTGCCGGGAATGTCGATAGGCTCCGTCTCTTTCTGATAGCAGCCCATGACTGCCGTGGTCATGGCAAAGAGAAGGACGGCCATGCAGATGATCGGACGAATGATTCTTGTGATTCTTTTCATAATGCTGTCTCCTTGCCGCGCTGGGATAGCGGCGCAGCTCAAAATGTCATTGATTTGTTTCTTGTAGAGAAAAGAGAACAGCGCAGCTTCAGGGCGAGATGCCCGTCCGCTGCGCTGTCCGATGTTCGCTTATGGGGTCATGCCAGCGGCTTTGATGTTTAGCCGTATGTCAGCCGGTCACTTCTTGCAGCGCCAGAGGAAGGTCACGATCTGCGCTCTGGTGCAATCCGCGTCGGGGCTGAATGTGGTGTTGGTGGTTCCCTTGGTGATGTCCTCCTTGACCGCCCACAGTACAGCGCCTGCATAGTAGGCGGTGGACTTCACATCGGCAAAGGGATTGGCTGTACCCGCTGCCGGGGACTTCTCATAACGCCACAGGAAAGTGACAATCTGGGCGCGGGAGCAGGTGGCATCCGGGCTGAACGTGGTGTCGCTGGTGCCCATGGTGATGCCGTTTTCTACCGCCCACAGCACAGCATCGTAGTAGTAGCTGCCCACTGGAACGTCGGTGAAGGGCATGGCGCGGGTTTCGGGTTCGGGGCTGCCAGCGGCACGCCACAGGAAGGTCACGGCCTGCGCACGGGTGCAGATGCCGTCCGGGGAGAAATGGGTATCATCGGTTCCCTTGGTGATGCCGTTTTCCACCGCCCAATCCACCGCGTCCTCATAATAGCTGCCGGTGGCTACATCCACAAACACGCCGGTCTGGGGGTTGCCGTTGGCCTTCATAAAGATGACCTCGATGGTATGGGTTCTGCGGACATTCTCAAAGGTGTAGGACTTCACCGCGCCGATGCTCTTGCCGTCGATCTTGACGTTAGAGACGGCATAGCCCTTATCCGGAGTGATGGTGAAGGTCTGATCTCTGCCCTCGCGGACGCTGACATTGCCGGAGGGGGAGATAGAGCCGCCAGTTCCGGCAGTCGCCTTGATGGTGTAGTAGCTGTAATTGCTGCCTGTGGCGGGAATTGTTTTCGTCTCTTTGTACTGGCAAATTTGACAGATACGTTCCTTTTCACCATCCCGATTTGACGTTGGCCTTTGGATGATCGTCCAATCGCCGAAGGAATGCGCTGATTTTTCAGTGATTACTTTGCCGCAAAGCGAATATTTCTGCTCATGCTCGGTCTCGGTGACGATCCATTCAAGTTCGCAGCCTTCCGCGTGATGTTCAGGATCTTTTTCACCGTATTCCGCTTTACAAACCTCGCAGACAGCCTTCATCGTGCAGGAGGCTGTGCCACCGGCGCAGTTCTCGGTTTCGGTGTGCGAGGTGTCGCGCTTGCAGGCGCGGGTATGCGTGCCGTTACCATTGGACGTCCATGCGCCGAAATCGTGGTCGAGCGGCTCGCCGGATTCAAAGGTCTCTTCATCGGCAGTTCCTGCGGAGCTCAGGCCGCAGACAGTGCAGGACTTGTAGTAGACTGCTTTTTCTGTGCAGGTCGCGGCAGATTTCAGGTACTGTTCTGTTGCTGCTTCAGCCGTGAAGGTATGCGGCAGAAGGTTACCGTACTCGCCGCCGCAGGTCTCGCAGATAGCTTTGTCCTTACAGTCAGCTGTGCCGCCGGTGCAATTGTCCGTCTCCGTGTGGCTTGCATCTCTGGAGCAGACGCGGGTGTGCGTGCCGTTACCGTTGGACGTCCACGCGCCCCAGTCATGGTCCAGGATGTTTCCGGCGAAGAAGGTCGCTTCCTCCGCCGTACCCTCGGAGCTCAGACCGCAGACGGTGCAGGACTTGTAGTACTCTGCCTGTTCCGTGCAGGTTGCACCGGACTTCAGGTACTGCTCCTCGGCAACTTCTGCCGTGAAGCTGTGCAGCGCAAAGGTCGCCTTGATGGTCACGGTGCTCTTGGGCATGGTGAACGTATTGCCGTCCAGGGTGAGGTTCTGCGGCTCCACCACCTGCCAGCCGTTGAAGTGGCTGTCCGCGGTGGGCGTGGCCGTCAGAGTAATCTCAGTATTCGCCGCCGCGCGTGCAGGCGTTGCAAACGCGGCGCCGTTACCCTCAATCTCAACCGTAATGTCATACTGCTTCGCAATGAGATACAGCTTCTGGTCGCCAGTGTTGTATTCCGCGCTGGCGTCCGCATCGTCCGAGGAGAAACTGCTCTCATAATTGCTGCCATAGGCATTGGAGAACGCCACGGGATAGTTCTTGTTCGCCGTGGTGACGCCAACCTGCGCGCCGTCCGTCATAGCATTGACGATGGACAGCGTCTTGCCGGAGGGCAGATAGACGTTGTTTGCCGCACCGGAGACGGTGTTGTTTCTCACAGTGGGCGCACCACTGAGCTTCAGCTGGCCGGAATTGCTGGGATTTACATAAATTCCGCCGCCGCTGCCCGCCGTGTTGTTTTCGATCGTACCGCCGGAGAGATTGCAGATCGAGCCGGAGCGGTAAATATAGACGCCGCCGCCGTTGCCCGTGGCGGTATTTCCGCTGATAACGCCGCCGGACATATTCAGTACGGACGGTTCGCGGTTAAGGTAGATTGCACCGCCGTCCACAGACGAGTTCCCGGTGATTTTGCCGCCGGAGAGGTTAAACGTGGATGTGCCGTACACATGCACCGCGCCGCCCTCGCTGGCCGCCTGATTGCTGCTGATTTCGCCGCCGGTCATAGTCGCCGTTACGCCATTGTAGAGATAGATCGCGCCGCCGTACTGGCTGGATGTATTGCCGGTGAGCTTTGCGCCGGAGATGGTGACCGTACCGCCTGCCATGTTGATGACGCCGCCGTCGCCCTTCGTGGCTTTATTGCCGGTGATCGTGCCGCCGGTCAAGTTGATCACACCGCCGGATGTAGCGTAGACTACGCCGCCGTTGTTTGCTTTGTTGCCGGAGATTGTGCCTCCGACCAGATTGAACGTGCCGCCGCAGGCGGAGTAAATCACGCCGCCGTTGGTCGCCGTGTTGTTGGCGATAAGGCCGCCGTACATGTTCACGGTGCCGCCTTTTTTGTCCTTATTGTTCAGGAAGATCGCGCCGCCGGAATTTTTGCCGTTGTTGCCGGAGATCTCGCCGTCGTAGATGTTCAGCACACACTTGCTGTCATCCAGCGCGATCGCGCCGCCGCCGTTGCCGGAAACCTTACCGCCGGTGATCTTGCCGCCGAAAATGTCCAGCGTGCTCTGGTAGAGATACACGCAGCTGCCGCCCCAGCTTTTGGTTGCGCCACTGATCGTGCCGCCTCCGGTGCAGTCGCAGAGGACGAGCCGTCCGCCGTTTTTGACTGTGATCTTATTCGTACCGTTGCTGGCGAAGGTTTTTCCGTTCAGGCAGAGGTAGAGCGTCGCGCCGTCCACCTCCAGATTGCTGTTGAAGGTGACGTTCTGCGACAGATACACATAGGCAGTCTTATTGGTGTACGAAATGGCATCTTTGCCGTTCCAGCTTTGGTAGCTTACAGGCGTATGTCCGGTATGGTCGCCTGCGCTTATGCTGCCACCGCAGATGCAATGTTCGTGCGCCGTCCAATGCGCGTAAAGCGTATGCGGCTCAACAGCAGTTACAACGGTGCTCGCTTCAATCTTAGTGCCGCCGTCCTTTTCGGTAAACCAGCCGTCAAAATCGTACCCTGCGCGATTGGGTGTGGGCAGAGTGCCGTAAGGACTGTTATAAGTCACTTCCTTGGTGGCATTCGCAAGATTACCGCCGTTGGGGTCAAGGGTTATATTGTATTTGGATTCCGACCAGCGGGCGTAGAGCGTATGCGCTTCTTTTGTCGCAACGGAGGTGTTTGCGTCCACCTTAGTGCCGCTGTCCTTTTCGGTATACCAACCGTCAAAATGATAGCCGGAACGAATTGGCGTGGGCATTTCGCCGTAGGTACCATTATGCTGTACGGCCTTTGTCTCGTCGCCAGCATTCAGTGTACCGCCGTTGGGATCAAACGTAATCGTGACTTCATCGCCGGTGTTGATAAGATACAGATTATAATATTCGCTATCTTGTTGTATCTCCAGCCACCCATAATCCGGGTTATCGCAGAAGATGCGCTCGTGGTATGGCTTCGCCCGAGACTCAGAATTAATTTGCAGATAATCCAAAAGGACAGACGCGCCATTGCTTGTAATGCCGGTAAAGTAGACGCCGAGCTTTGCATCTGCGTCCGTGTTTAAGCGGGCGGTAAACTGGATCTGCGTGTCCGGATCGCTGAGATAGAGGTTGTTCTGGGCGGAATTGACCGTGTTGTCATAGATATACGGAGCGATCTCGCCGCCGCCTCCATACACGCTGCCCATATATATTATCTTTTTAGACGCAAACGGCACCAGATAGAGGCCGCCGCCCGCTTCGGTGGCGGTGTTGTCGGTGATGCGGCAGTTCCGGTAACCGATGAAGCAGACGCGGACATACGCGCCGCCGCCCCGTTGGGCCGTGTTACCGGATATGGTGCTGCCGTTAAACTCGCAGCGTCCGTCTGCGTTGCTATAAAGGCCGCTGCAGTAAACTCCGCCGCCATCCCCTGTGGCGGTGTTGTTGATAATCTCGCCGCCGTTGAGATGAAAATGTGTTCTGCTTGCGGCATAGATACCGCCGCCGTTGGTAGCGCGGTTATTGGAAATGACACCGCCGTTGATATTGACCGTGCCGGCATTCCAAGAGTCGTAAGAAGAAATACCGCCGCCGTTGCCGGTGGCCGTGTTGCCGGTAATCGCACCGCCATACATCGTAAAGCTGCAATTGCCTCCCGTGACTGACACAGCGCCGCCGTCTCCGGATACGTTGTTGCCGGTCAGCGTGCCGCTGTAGAGCGTGGCGTTTGCATATGCGCCGATACGGATACTGCCGCCGCTGGCATTGGAGCCGCCAAGCGTACCTGTGCCAACGCAGTCGCACAGATCCAGCTCCACAGGCTTGCCATCCTCGCCCGTCAGAGTGATGGCCGGCTGAGACGGATCGGCGCAGGTGAAACTGTAGCCGTTCAGGCACAGATACAGGATGTGCTTCGGCGCAACTGTCAGATTGGCTGACACATTGCCGGTCAGATAGACATAAGCAACATAACGGCCCTGTTTAGTGTATTCGCTGACCTGAACCCATTTCTGTTCATATTTAATCTCGCTCTTGCCGTCCCACGCCTGCCATTCCACGTTTTCGTGGGTATGATTGAACATACCGCCGCAGATGCAGTGGTTAGCGTGCGGCGTGACGGTGATGAAAACCGGCGCAGAGGCCGTTGCCGCATAGTTATCGGTTTCCGCGGTATAAGCGTAGATTTTATATTCGCCTGCCTCCGTGAAAGAAAAGTCCGCGCCGATCTCGGTGTCAGTCTCCGGAGCGGGCGTCTCGCCAAGCATCTGATAATACGTCACGGCCGCCTCTTCCTGCACGCCCTCGACAGAGAGAAACGGCAGGACCTTCTCGCGGATCCCCACAGCAGCCTTGGCAATCTTCAGCGTAAAGCTCTGCGACGCCTTCTCTCCCAGCACGGTCAGCTCCAGACTGGCGCTCACGTTGTAGCCGTCCACCGTCGCCGTGCAGACGATGGTGCGCTTACCGGCGCTGACGGTTTCCGGCGTCAGCGTGGATGCCGTGGAAAGCGCTGTGTCAGGGTCGTTCTCGTAATACCAGTGATAGGCCGCGGATGTGCTGCTGTTGCCGTCCATGTTGGATGCAGCAGCAGTCAAAGTGAAGGTGTCGTCCTTGTTCGCCGTCAGTGCATAGCTGCCGTCCCCACCGGTGACATTGTCTCCGGTGATCGTAAGCGTCGCCAGCGGCGCGTAGGCCACGATCACGTTCTTGATGCTGCTCTCCGTCGCCTGCTCCGGACGGAGCCACTGGCCAGCCGTCGTGCGACAGTAGCAGAACTTCGTGGCACTCTCTCGGTACAGGAGCGCACCCACTGTGCCACCTTCGCTTCTGTTGGTGATGCTGCCATAGGTGCCGCTTCCGCTCTTGAGCAGCACCTTGTCGGTATAGCCGCTCAGATTGCTGATGATGCCGTTGTTGACAATGGTGACAATGCAGTTTTCCGCGTTCTCAATCTGGATGTCGGCGGCCGTTACGCCCGCCTTGACTTCCACTGTGCAGGTCTGATTGAGCGTGATGGTATCCGCATAATCCGCATTGATTGCTAGCTGTGCGCCGTCCGTCAGCGCGGTCAGCGCTTTGCCCATGGTATCGTACCACACCATGCCCGCGTTTGCTTGGACGCCCGCGGCGGCCTTCCTGCTGCAAACCTTGCAGACACCGTCGGCACCATACTGGTGCGCTGCAAGCTGCGCGTTGGTTTCAATCGTCGTAAGTTCGGATGTTCCCTGCTCATCGCCGAAGTTCCGAGTGCAGCGTTCGCAGTGCCAGTGTTCCACTGTACCCTTGGCAACACAGGTGGGGTCTTTTGCGGGGACATGCTTCAGATCATGTCCGACCGGAGGAAAATACACTGTGTCCTTTGTAAATTTATTGCCGGACATATCCGCATCCGGGAAGAAATACCCGCAGCCGGTGCATTCCCAGCAGCGCGGGTTATAATAGTACTCGGTGCAGAGGTCGATGTTTTGATTATGAAGCACCGACTCATAAATCCCCTTATCCGATGTCAGCGTAAAGGAAATAGAGAAATTCTTGGCGCCGCCGGACGGAAGGGCTGCCGGAATCGTCGCCGCAAAGGACTCGCTGATCTTCTTGTGGCAGAACTCCGTATTTGTATCTATGAAGGTATGTGTTCCGCTGTAGGAAAAGAACGAATCGTCGCTGTCGTATAACTCGCACGAAGGATCGGTGCAGCGATACTGCACATCGTACTGGATCGTGATCCTTTTGTCCGATTTCCACTTTGAAATGTCAACACCGGTTACTTGTATGCTTCTAAGTTCGCCGGTGTGTCCGTCCGCGCAGGAGGCGCTTGACGCGCTGAGCGTGAACGTCGCGTCACCGCCTTGGGCGGTCGCGCTTTCTCCCTCCGCTGCTACCGTCACCGGCAGCATGGTCAGCACCATGCAAAGGATGAGCAGGATGCTGAGCAGTCGTTTTTTCATGTTGATTCCTCCTCCTTATCTTCCGCAGCCTCTATGCGGATCGTATGTTTCCTTTTGCATCGGATGCAGATCACGGTCATTGCCACACCCGCCGTGAAAGCCGCGATACCGACTACAATGTATGCACCTGCGCCTCCTTGCAGCAGCACAGAGCCATAGCTGTCCGCCACGGTGGGGACGCCACCTGACTGTACCTTCCGCAAAAGAATACCGATCTCGGCAAAGAGAAGCAGACTGCACACGCTTAAGGTGGAAAGCACGCGCCTTTCGTACCGCTTCCTGTATTGCCGCGTTCTTCGCCGGATCTCCGACATCCGGCTCCCAGCTCTGCCGGTCATGTTCAATGCCTCCTTTCGCTTTTCGTTACCAAGGTCAATCAACGACCCTCTACTTCTTAAAAGACATGAAATCCAAAATCCTTCCACCCAAAATCGAAAAAAATTCAAAAAAATTGAGCCGCCCCGAATTTGGGACGGCTCTGTGCACGAAATCTGTACTATTCAAAGGAAATGTTCCCTCTTGGCAGCAGTTGCTTTGCTGCGTATAGGCAGAGGAGGAGCAGCGACGGAAAGAGGTATCCTGCCGTTTTCCACACACCGTCCGCCGTGATGAGCAGATTATAGATGGCGTGGAAGCCGATGCAGGCGCTGAGAATGCCCACAGCGCCGGTCGCTGCCAGCCAACGGCGGCGAAACACATGGGAAACACCGAAGCCGGAAAAAACGCCGCAGAGAATATGCAGTGCTCCGGTGGAGATCCCGCGGATCAGCAGAAAATTGAAATTGGCCGCGCCGTTTTCCGTCAGATAGCAGACATTTTCAAAGGTAGCAAAGCCTACGGCGATGGCGATGGCTGCCGCCGGCATCTCTTTCGGCTCAGGCTCGAAAACCAGATAGAAAAACAGCAGTGGCAGCAGTTTCATGACTTCTTCACATACGGGCGTGATCTCGATGGCGGCAACTGTGCCGTCCACGCCGTATTGCCCCATGAAGAAGCTGCTGACATAGGCGCTGAGCAGGCAAACGGCCATACCGACGGTCAAAAACAGCGCATAGCGCCGAACGCGCCCCTTGATGAAAAACATGGATAAAATCAGCGGAAGCGCAAGGCAGAGGAAAATGTTTTCAATATAGGTCAAGCCTGCTTCACCTCCCGCATCGTCAGGGGCAACAGTGCCACCATGGATAACGTCAGCGCAAGGTCTACAGCGTAGTAGAGCTGAAAGCGCGTGTAGTCGTGCGTGAAATTCGAAACCAGATACAGCAGTACTTGCAGCACAACACAGATGATCATCAGAATATCCCTCTTTCGATACAAGCCGCCGTGCTGCATGTGGGACACCGAGAGATACACAGTCGCGCCCGCCGTGAGCGAAAACAGTGCGGAAATAAGATAAGACGGGCCAAAATCGTGGTCGAGAAAGGCGATTGCCGTAATGACTGCCGCGGTGGCTCCGGCAGGGAGCGAAACACGAAACTTCATCCCCTCTGTCCGCAATATTTGCATGGATAGGTAAAAGAGCCACGCAGCCAGCCATGAAATCTCCGCCACATAAAATACTTGCGGCCAGATGCCAATGATGACCAGATACAGCACATAGTATATCGTCCCCATGGCAAAGCAGGCATAGGCGAGGGACAGAATCAAAAGATCACGGCTCCTGCGCCGCAGAGCAAAAATGCCTGCGGCAGCGGCGGCACAAAGGAGCACCACGATCTGAAAGAAGTTGTCAATGAGTTCAAAGCTCTCCATCTTCGGCATCCTCCCGCTTCTGCCTTTCCCCTCTCCGGCGCAGACGGTACAAAAGAACCGTCACACAAACCCCAAGAAGAAACGCCAGCAGCCCCATTATGATATAGCCCAGCGCGGCATGACTTCCGAGCAGGCTTGCCGTCCCCGAAGGGTGGACGATCCCGCCGTCCACTGTGTTTCTCATCAGTCCCGGCATCAGCGCGCCGATGCCGATGACCAGCAGCAGGCAGACCGCCATGCACGCCGCATCCAGTCGCCGCTGTCTTTTTATTCGACGCTCCTGTTTGATTTCCGCTGTCCGCCTGTGGATCAGGCGGGCACGTGCTTCATTTGTCCGCATATGAAAATCCCTCCTGCTCCAAAATCGCTTTCAGGCTTTGCTTTCCACGGTAGACCAGTTTTGTGATCTGGCTCTCGCTCTTGTTCATGACCGTTGCCGCGTCGCGGTAGCTCATATCTTCAAAATAGACCAGATAGAGCGCTTCCCGGTATTCTGCTTTCAGCTTTTCAAGCGCATCATAAAGCTGGCGGTCTCGCTCGCTGCGAAGTAGATCAGTATCGATCAGGGTGTCGCTTTGCGGCTCGAAGTCCAGCTCATCCAAGCGCAGAAACATAAGACGGTGTTTCTGCTTATGCCGAAGGGCAAGGTGGCGAGCGGTTTTGTAAAGATATGCCTTAAAGCTGCCCTTGCCCCCGATAAGCCGTTCCTTCGCAAAAAGCTGTGCGAAAGCTTCGATCATCAGATCCTCCGCATCGTGAATATCCTTTATGTATCCGTTTATGTAAAGCGTCAGCGCATCGCCGTAGCGCTCCGCCAGCAGGTCGGCAGCCTTTTCCTCTCCGCTTAAATACCGCCGGTATGCAGCTTCATCGGAAACCATATCCATCGCCTCCTCCTGTGGCTTTTCTGCGCGGGTCGGAGGGCTTTTCCGCGTCCTCCGGGATCGCCCATGAACGCCCGAACCGGGACGCGCCGGGGATCCGCCCCTCGGCGCAATATTGGTTGACCCGCCGCTCTGACACGCCCCAACGGTAGGACGCCTCCCGAATGGAGATATAGCCCTTGATCCCGTTCATACCGCACCTCCGCATGGATAATACTCAACACAATACATTATGTACGAATATCCGAATAAAAGCAAGCCCACACGGCTGTTTTCGCGGCAGGAAGAAAAAGCAGCGGTCGATTTGCTTTCAAGCCGCTTGGACGGTTCATTGCTTCGTCCCCGTTTCACATTTCTCTTTTTGGCGAGGCAGATAGGAGCATTTCCGTTCTTCCTTCACCTTTCGTATGACAAGGTTCTATGCGGCTTTTAGATAGATATGTAAAATCGCATCTTGATACAATGCCTGCCGCATGGGAGTGTAGAAAAGTGGCTAAAATAAAGGCTTTCAGTAGATTTTGATGTTCTGCCGAAAGCCTTCTTTTTTATGTTTTGGTTTAGAGGGAGTAGCGGCTGTGCCCGTTTGAACCCGCTCCGAAGTCAAAATAAAAATGTTGATGGAAAATAAAAAGATTACAATCAGTCCTTGGAAATGAACTTCTTCCATCTCCGTAGGACATCCTTCAATGGCTCATCCAAATAGGAATATGCCTCGCCCTTAATCCAGTCAGGGATACCATAAGCCGCCTCTGCGATGCTGCCCGTGATTGCCGCCAGCGTGTCGCTGTCACCGCCGAGAGAGATCGCATTCCGAATTGCATCTGCTGTCGCCATTGCACCTTTTACGCCTTCCGGGTGGTTATGTGTGACTTCGGCAGATAGCTGCACTCTGGCTCTGCCGTTAGAAGGCCACATTCCGGTTCTCGTGCAGAATCCGCAATCCATTATCCATGCACACGGAGAAACACGCATCGCCGAGCCGTTGCCGTAGCTGTTATACGGCTCTCGATTATCAGAAAAAATCCATGAGCCGAATCTGCCACCGTATCCGGCATCCGGGTACATTCTACCGTACTTCTTCATGGCGTCAATAAAGTCGTCCCGTTCGCCACCGTTCATAACCGCCTCAGCAACCGCACAGGTCATCACGGTATCATCCGTAAAGAAACAGTCATCACGGAATAAGGGGAAATCCTTTGTTTTTATATTGTGCCACTCATAGACAGAGCCTACGATGTCACCGACTATTGCTCCCATCATTTGCGACCACCTCGTTTCTTCATGTCTTTTCTGATTTCTTCCATCGGTTCAGCGGGAACCGCTCCGGTCATGCGGTAACAAGCTACCGTTTCTGCCATAGCTTCAAAGTTCAGCTGTGTTCCCTTTGCATCGGGAATATAATCCACGGCACGATCCGCATCTATGCCGAAACGCTGTGCGGTCTGCACTGCATCAATATTTGCTCCGAGAAAAATAAACTCCCAGCCGTATTTTTCCTTTTCATGTTCAATCATGCTGTGAACCTTATCGGCAGAGTATTCCCGACTGGAATTTTCCTCGCCATCTGTGATGATGACAAACATCACTTTATCCGCACGGTAGTCCTCGGCTGTATTCCTCTGTACACTGACCAGATTGTTGATCGTGAGACCGATTGCATCCAGAAGTGCTGTGGAGCCACCTACAAAGTATTCTGTATTTGTCATCGGACTGACGGCATGAATATCAATGCGGTCGTGTAGCAGCGTATGGGAGTTGTCGAACAGTACCGTAGTGATGCGGCATTCACCATCTACAGCTTTCTGATTCTCAAGCATGGAATTGAAACCGCCGATGGTGTCATTTTCTAAGAGGGACATGGAGCCACTCTTATCAAGGATGAATATGAGTTCTGTAAAATTCTTTTTCATGGTGAAGTACCTCCTGTTTCTCTTTGATAATATAAGTATATCGAAAGCAGGAGGTCTTATGGTCGCTTTGAAAGCGACAAATCAGCCGCCTAAAAGGGGCTGGTCATATTTGAATAACACCTCGTTGATATCGAAGATGTTATATTTTCCGCTGACTATGAAATATTCCACAATGACATCAAACTTGCTTGCATGAGAGAGAGCGTAGCCCGCACGTTCAAGCAAATCGTCTGTTTCATCAAGGGAAAGCTCCAGGGCAATGGCGAGTGCTATTATTGTCGGCTTCTTGGGCGTGTACCCTTTGATAGAGCGTATCTTTGAGAATAGCTTGCGGTCGATATTCGCTTTCTTATAGACCTCAACATCTGTCTTTCCTTTTGCATCAATGAGTTTTAACAGTGTATCAGAAAAAGGCTCATCAAGATTATCAACTAATTCCTCAAGGGACTCCGCCGATTCCATTGCATCAGACATAGCACCAAAGACTGGTGCATTCGCTTCTAAAATAGATTCTTTTTCTACATCAAGCAGCTTTCTGCGTCTGAAGTCGTGTGCATCTATATAATGCTCGTCTATGTAGCTGGCTACTTCGCCCATCAATTCCTCAGAGACCTGAAATGCCGTTTTATCGAACACGGCTAAATACACATCGATGTCGTTTTCTCCGATAAATTTCGTGATAGCTGTTGTTGCGACCTGCAAAGCCTCATCTTTCGGGTATCCATAAATTCCGCTTGAGATAAGCGGAAAGGCTATGCTTTCACATTTGTTTTCAACTGCCAGCCGTAATGAATTTATATAGGCAGATGACAAAAGTGCAGCGGACTTCCCCTTATTATTGTGGTTATAAACAGGACCGGCAGCGTGAATCACAAATTTCGCAGGCAGCTTAAAACCGGGAGTGATGACTGCATCTCCCGTTTTGATAGGTGATTTCTTGTCGCAAGCCTCTTGAAGTTCCTTTGCACCTGTGGCATTAAAGATTGCTCCGCAGACTCCGCCTCCCATCAATAGTTCTGTGTTTGCTGCATTAACGATTGCGTCAACTTTCATTTTTGTTATGTCCTGACGGACAATTGTAAATGGCATACGCTATGCCTCCTTCAAATCACCATTTCTTGCATCGAAGCGGAACATATATGCCAGCCGCTGCAATGCAAGGTATTCTCTGAAATAAGCATGACGGACAGCGTTCTTCTTATTCTGCTCAATGACCTTCTGACGGTCGTATGACTTTCCGAAGAATGTGGTAACGTCCTTTATCTTATCGAACTTCTGCCCAGACTCCAGCATCTTCCTGACCTCGTCGAGACTAAGGGTGAGCTTATTTACTGTAGCGTTTCCGGGGATGGAGATGTTGATATGCTTATCATCCACGCTGGTGACAGTGAACTCGTTGCCGTTGATTGTTTTGAATGTATCGACGCCCAGCTCGATGTTAGAGAAAAACTCCGTCATGCTTCGCATGTATCTTATGCAGATTTGGTTCAATCTGTCTGATGAAGGAATCGAGGATTCCATTTATGACAGTTATGCTATGCGTACTTTTATGCACATAGATTTTAATGAACAACAATAGTGGAACGATTGTGGATGCGAGCCTGATTGCTGCACCAAAGTCTACAAAGAACAAAATTCTGAAACCTCAAAATTGATTCGTAAAGACGACCATGTTGTATATGGTAATTCTGGATATTTAGGTGCACCCGAGCGTCCCGAAATCATAAACGATGAAACTTTATCACAGGTTGAATTTCGAATCAACAAGCCGCACGAGAATATTCAAAGTACCTCGCTTTCATTTTTTATATGTAGATAAGTCATTTAATGACTTAATAGGAACTAATTGCTCAAATCCATAAAAACCGGTTTTCGTTCCTCTTGCTCGTAAATTAGGGTCAAGAATCAAATCGTCATCTTGATAGTTGTTTAAGACATTACTTGTAGCCAAGCCACATACAAATATTAAATTGTTATATTTTGTGCTTTTAATACAAATTATTTGTGGATATGAATTGTCCTTAAAGATAATCGGAAACTTGTCTCGTTCGACTGTTTTTATTCCAACTCGATAGCCGGGAATATCTGGAATATGATAAAGACCAGAATAACCTATAGTCCAATTAATAATGGGTATTCCGAATAGTTTCTCAAGTGCAGCCTCTCCTAAAAAGCCAGTTGTAAATCTTTTGACTTCCTTGTTAGAGTCTATCTTGTGATGATCTTCCTTGGCCTTAGCCTCAACCAATTCAGTAACAAAGTTTTGGATTCGAGAAACGTATCCGGGGTCAAGCACAACTCTTACAAAAGAATCTGAATATTTAGTAACACATTCATCATAATTACGTTTCATTATTCACCTCCAGGAATCCAATAATGGATTGTCCAAGTAGTTTGAATACATTTACTGTCATTGCGTTTCCTGCCTGCATCAGAAGATGTCTATCAGAAACCTCGCCCTTAACTCTGTCGGCATATTCTTTAGGAAAGCCTTGAAGAAGTAAAGCTTCGTACCCAGTCAGCTGGTATATGGTGTGGTTTTTAACATACAATACACCGTCTCGTTGTGCTCTTAATGTAGGACAACGCCCTTCATAAATGCGAAGATCATTCATACGTGTGTCTATTATTTTTCCTTCCATATCTCTAATATCTTTCACGGAATACTTACCGTTATTTGTTGGATTCTTTAAGTAATGTGAAAGGATTTCTAGTCTTTCTAGAGTTGCTACATTATTATCGAATTAAAGGAACTGATAACCGAAGGGCCGGTAAACGGAATATAGGTTGTCCCGTAATCCTGGCAAGTTTTGAATTGCGTAGTGCATTTTCCAAAAGTTGTACCTTGTGCAGAATCAAAACAATCACCAGTAACCACTTCGACTAACCCCATCATTACATCGGTGTCTTTTAATCCATCAGATCCACCCTTTAATTTATCTCTAGTTTTTGTTCGTGTTTTTCTTGCTTGAAGAATCAATGAAAATAATATTCCTCCGCAAAGATATGGCATCATTGTTGGGGGCTTTTGACCCTGGCATCTTCAAAATATTATATCACAAAATATGAAGAAATCTACACTCTGCGATTTGAACTATGCGAATGCGAAGAAATACTCGTATAAGGCATACACCGGAACAGTTGCATACATTCCGTATTTGTATGATACGGAAGTGAACGAGGACGGCTCCGTACTATCAGGAAAGATTGGAATTGAATATGTGGATGCACCCAATATTTTCCCAGTGACCTGGAAGAACGGAGAAGTTTCAGAGTGTATTTTTGCTTTTGGTTGAGCAGGCTCGTCAGAATCTTCCCGAGCAAAATCAGGTGATGGAGTGATATGAGAAATGAATACAAGGAAAAGATCGCCAGCAAGATTGCGGCAAGATACGCAGATCTTGAAGTCAGGATCATGCAGGATATTGTTCGGAGAATTAAGAAGACGGGCGAAATCACCAGCACAGCAGACTGGCAGATTAACCGGTTAAAAATACTGGGGTATTCCTCGGAGGACATTGAGAATGCATTGAAAGACACTCTGAATGCTTCTTACCCGGAAATGTTTGAACTGTACGACAAAGTGATCGACTGGGAATATGTCAGGAACAAGGACATCTATGAACAGATCAATGCGGAATACATACCTTTTGAAGAAAATGAACATCTGATACAGGTGACATCAGCTATCAAAAAGCAAAGCCTTGAGGACTTGGAAAATATTACAAGATCTCTAGGCTTTTATTTGGATTACGGCGGCAGAAAGGTATTAACTCCATTGTCACAGGTATACAGTGGGTATCTTGATAATGCCTGCATGGACATTGTCACAGGAGCGTTTGATTATAATACAGTTCTCCGGCGGGTAGTCACTCAGCTCACGAATAGCGGACTTCGGCAGATAGAATATTCATCGGGGTATGCAAATCGAATCGAGGTCGCAGCAAGACGGGCTGTCATGACCGGACTGACGCAGCTTTCTGGGAAGATTGCGGAATATAATGCTGAAAAGCTCGGTACGGAATATTTTGAAGTGGAATGGCACGCAGGGGCGAGACCAACGCATACGATATGGCAGGGCAGAGTGTGGAGTCAACAGCAATTGTATGATGTCTGTGGACTCGGTACAGTAACCGGACTATGTGGAGCAAACTGCTACCATCCTTATTTCCCTTTTGTTCCCGGTGTATCGGTACGAACTTATACGGATGACTGGCTAGACGAACAGAATCGGAAAGAAAGCGAGCCGACCGAGTTCCGTGGTAAAGAATATACACTGTATGAAGCAAAGCAAAGACAGCGTCAAATGGAAACTGCTATGCGGGCACAGCGTGAAAAGGTGCAGCTATTGCAAAAAGGCGGTGCTGATCCACAGGAAGTAATGCTCCAAAAAGCAAAGTACCAAGGACAGCTTAATGAATATGCGGTATTCTCTCGGAAGATGGGACTAAAGGAAGAACGGGAGAGAATTTATATTGATGGACGGGGAAGAGTAGCACCGAACACACTAATGCATTACAGAGAAGATCGTAAAGCTAATAAACATATTGCAAATACGTCTAATTTTGGTATAATAAAATCAAGAAGATTCAATACAAAAGATGATCCGATGAGGGAAGTAATGGGAGATGCGGAGGTATCAAACCCAAAAGAAATTGCAGAAATGAAAAAAGAGTTGAGAGAAGCTGGTGTTGAGCTTATAAGGAGAAGAAATGTGATGGGATATTCTCCTGCTCTTAGCCCTGGATTACCAGGGCAGTTTTATATTGAAGATGGTGCGAGTTATAGTGCATGGCTTCATGAATTTAAACATTTTTCTGATGATAGAGATGATGGATATCTAGGGTTTAGAGTTTTTGAAGATAATGAAAAATGCAAGCAAAGAGAGATTGATGCTTATCAAATTGAAATAGGGCTAGCAAAAAGGTTAAAGCGTAGCGATATGGTGAAGCGACTTGAAAGCTTAAGAAATGAGGAGGTTAAGAAGTATGAATAGTATCAAGGAACGGATAGACGAAATACATAATGGATCTGTAAAGGCAATTATGGATGGTATTACATCTTCATCTCCTATTGAGTTTTTGAATGCAATGATTTTTGGAACTAGGCTTGGTATTGATAATGCAAAGTTTATAGAATCCGTTAAGAATGCTGAAAACAATGAGACGGTAATGATGGGAGTTCAAATATCAGAGTTTGCAAAGGCTTCTTTGGATATTTTAGGGATAAAAGAATATCGAGGAGATGAAAAAAGAATAAAGGATATGATTGAAAGTAAATTTGAATTTTAGTTACCACCAGTCGTAATGACCGGTGGTATTTTTACGGAGAAAAATAGAATGAAGTTGTATTTTGAATGGAGAACAGCGGTTGAAATGGCGGTTGTTCTATATGGGATTCTGATAGTAATTATAACGTGGCTCAAGGTTTTCGAAGAAAATGGGACTCAAGTAGGAACGTGAGAGAATTTATCTGGATATGAAAGGCAGAGTTGCTACAAATACGAAAAAGCAAAATGCTAAGTACACATCCGAAATGATTATGCAAATCGAATCGAGGTCGCAGCAAGACGGGCTGTCATGACCGGACTGACGCAGCTTTCTGGGAAGATTGCGGAATATAATGCTGAAAAGCTCGGTACGGAATATTTTGAAGTGGAATGGCACGCAGGGGCGAGACCAACGCATACGATATGGCAGGGCAGAGTGTGGAGTCAACAGCAATTGTATGATGTCTGTGGACTCGGTACAGTAACCGGACTATGTGGAGCAAACTGCTACCATCCTTATTTCCCTTTTGTTCCCGGTGTATCGGTACGAACTTATACGGATGACTGGCTAGACGAACAGAATCGGAAAGAAAGCGAGCCGACCGAGTTCCGTGGTAAAGAATATACACTGTATGAAGCAAAGCAAAGACAGAGGCAGATGGAAACAGCCATGAGGGCACAGCGTGAAAAGGTGCAGATGCTTCAGGACGGTGATGCTGATCCGGATGATGTGATGCTGGCAAAGTGCAAGTACCAGGGGCAGCTTGACGAGTACGCACGGTTCTCCAAACAGATGGGACTGAAGCAGGAGCGTGAGAGGATTTATATCGATGGCCGTTGGAGAGTCGCGCCAGGAAGAATCGACAAGAAGCTTAATGTGGTGAATACCATGAAAATATCAGTTCCGAGAGATGCATATAAAATTAAAGGAATGACTTCTGAAGCTAAGCACGAAATAGAGGCAGCAATCAATAATTTGAAAAAAGAGTATGATATTAGGTTGGATTTAATTGAAGTTGCAAAGATGGAAGTAGGAGATATATTTGGTGCAGCACCATATTTGGACGATAGAGGAAAGCTGAGATTTGCACTTGTAATCAATGAAGATATTGATTACAATGTAGTGAAGAAGAAAATTCAGCGAAGATATGATAAAGGGCGCTTTGCAGGAAAAAGTATTGAAGATTATATCGCTCACGAAATGGCGCACATTATGACATATCAAGATTGTAAAAATGAAGCAGAATTTCGCACTAGTATAATCCACGCAAATTAGAAGCCTGTTTCAAATTAGCATTTTATGCTAATTCTA
>ERZ857882.2478-NODE-2478-length-19018-cov-2.700628_pt1 | contig 19018 bp, 14 predicted proteins | sample MGYA00519697_ERZ857882 | MGnify/ENA primary metagenome ERZ857882 (study PRJEB31778, sample SAMEA3449373) | human gut metagenome | biome: human gut; feature: human-associated habitat; material: faeces | place: United Kingdom | collected 2010/2012 ...
TCTGCGCGAACGTGCTTCACATCTCTCTTACACCGCCGAACGCCCTCTGCGGATTATGGAAGTGTGTGGCGGTCATACCCACGCCATTTTTAAATTCGGCCTCGACCAGTTGCTACCGGAAAACGTTGAGTTTATCCACGGTCCGGGTTGCCCGGTGTGCGTACTGCCAATGGGTAGAATCGACACCTGCGTGGAGATTGCCAGCCATCCGGAAGTCATCTTCTGTACCTTTGGCGATGCCATGCGCGTACCAGGGAAACAGGGGTCGCTGTTGCAAGCAAAAGCACGCGGTGCCGATGTGCGCATCGTTTACTCGCCAATGGATGCGTTGAAACTGGCGCAGGAGAATCCAACCCGTAAAGTGGTATTCTTCGGCTTAGGTTTTGAAACCACCATGCCGACCACCGCCATCACTCTGCAACAGGCGAAAGCCCGCGATGTGCAGAATTTTTACTTCTTCTGCCAGCACATTACGCTTATCCCGACGCTGCGCAGTTTGCTGGAACAGCCAGATAACGGTATCGACGCGTTCCTCGCGCCGGGCCACGTCAGTATGGTTATCGGCACTGATGCCTATAATTTTATCGCCAGCGATTTTCATCGTCCGCTGGTGGTCGCTGGTTTCGAACCCCTTGATCTACTTCAAGGCGTGGTGATGCTGGTGGAGCAGAAAATAGCGGCCCACAGCAAGGTAGAGAATCAGTATCGTCGGGTGGTACCGGATGCCGGTAACCTGCTGGCGCAACAGGCGATTGCCGATGTGTTCTGTGTCAACGGCGACAGTGAATGGCGCGGCTTAGGCGTGATTGAATCTTCTGGCGTGCACCTGACGCCGGATTATCAACGATTCGATGCCGAAACACATTTCCGCCCGGCACCGCAGCAGGTCTGCGATGACCCGCGTGCGCGTTGTGGCGAAGTCTTGACGGGCAAATGTAAGCCGCATCAATGCCCGCTGTTTGGTAACACCTGTAATCCTCAAACCGCGTTTGGTGCGCTGATGGTTTCCTCCGAAGGAGCGTGCGCCGCGTGGTATCAGTATCGTCAGCAGGAGAGTGAAGCGTGAATAATATCCAACTCGCCCACGGTAGCGGCGGCCAGGCGATGCAGCAATTAATCAACAGCCTGTTTATGGAAGCCTTTGCCAACCCGTGGCTGGCAGAGCAGGAAGATCAGGCCCGTCTTGATTTGGTACAGCTGGTAGCGGAAGGCGACCGTCTGGCGTTCTCCACCGACAGTTACGTCATTGACCCGCTGTTCTTTCCTGGCGGTAATATCGGCAAGCTGGCGATTTGCGGCACCGCCAATGACGTTGCGGTCAGTGGCGCAATTCCGCGCTATCTCTCCTGTGGCTTTATCCTCGAAGAAGGATTGCCGATGGAGACACTGAAAGCCGTAGTGACCAGCATGGCAGAAACCGCCCGTGCGGCAGGCATTGCCATCGTTACTGGCGATACCAAAGTGGTACAGCGCGGCGCGGCAGATAAACTGTTTATCAACACCGCTGGCATGGGCGCAATTCCGGCGAATATTCACTGGGGCGCACAGACGCTAACCGCAGGCGATGTATTGCTGGTTAGCGGTACACTCGGCGACCACGGGGCGACTATCCTTAACCTGCGTGAGCAACTAGGGCTGGATGGAGAACTGGTCAGCGACTGCGCGGTGCTGACGCCGCTTATTCAGACGCTGCGTGACATTCCCGGCGTGAAAGCGCTGCGTGATGCCACCCGTGGTGGTGTAAACGCGGTGGTTCATGAGTTCGCGGCAGCCTGCGGTTGTGGTATTGAACTTTCAGAAGCGGTACTGCCGGTTAAACCTGCTGTGCGCGGCGTTTGCGAACTGCTGGGACTGGACGCCCTTAACTTTGCCAACGAAGGCAAACTGGTGATCGCCGTTGAACGCAACGCAGCAGAGCAAGTGCTGGCGGCGTTACATTCCCATCCATTGGGAAAAGATGCGGCGCTGATTGGCTAAGTAGTAGAACGTAAAGGTGTTCGTCTTGCCGGTCTGTATGGCGTGAAACGAACCCTCGATCTACCGCACGCCGAACCGCTTCCGCGTATATGCTAATAAAATTCTAAATCTCCTATAGTTAGTCAATGACCTTTTGCACCGCTTTGCGGTGCTTTCCTGGAAGAACAAAATGTCATATACACCGATGAGTGATCTCGGACAGCAAGGGTTGTTCGACATCACTCGGACACTATTGCAGCAGCCCGATCTGGCCTCGCTGTGTGAGGCTCTTTCGCAACTGGTAAAGCGTTCTGCGCTCGCCGACAACGCGGCGATTGTGTTGTGGCAAGCGCAGACTCAACGTGCGTCTTATTACGCATCGCGTGAAAAAGACACCCCCATTAAATATGAAGACGAAACTGTTCTGGCACACGGTCCGGTACGCAGCATTTTGTCGCGCCCTGATACGCTGCATTGCAGTTACGAAGAATTTTGTGAAACCTGGCCGCAGCTGGCCACAGGTGGGCTATACCCCAAATTTGGTCACTATTGCCTGATGCCACTGGCGGCGGAAGGGCATATTTTTGGTGGCTGTGAATTTATTCGTTATGACGATCGCCCCTGGAGCGAAAAAGAGTTCAATCGTCTGCAAACATTTACGCAGATCGTTTCTGTCGTCACCGAACAAATCCAGAGCCGCGTCGTTAACAATGTCGACTATGAGTTGTTATGCCGGGAACGCGATAACTTCCGCATCCTGGTCGCCATCACTAACGCGGTGCTTTCCCGCCTGGATATGGACGAACTGGTCAGCGAAGTCGCCAAAGAAATCCACTACTACTTCGACATTGACGATATCAGCATCGTCTTACGCAGCCACCGTAAAAACAAACTCAACATCTACTCCACTCACTATCTTGATAAACAGCATCCCGCTCACGAACAGAGCGAAGTCGATGAAGCCGGAACCCTCACCGAACGCGTCTTCAAAAGTAAAGAGATGCTGTTGATTAATCTCCACGAGCGGGACGATTTAGCCCCCTATGAACGCATGTTGTTCAACACCTGGGGCAACCAGATTCAAACCTTGTGCCTGTTACCGCTGATGTCTGGCGACACTATGCTGGGCGTGCTAAAACTGGCGCAATGCGAAGAGAAAGTCTTTACCACTACCAATCTGAATTTACTGCGCCAGATTGCCGAACGTGTGGCAATCGCTGTCGATAACGCCCTCGCCTATCAGGAAATTCATCGTCTGAAAGAACGGCTGGTTGATGAAAACCTCGCCCTGACCGAGCAGCTCAACAATGTTGATAGTGAATTTGGCGAGATTATTGGCCGCAGCGAAGCCATGTACAGCGTACTTAAACAAGTGGAAATGGTGGCGCAAAGTGACAGTACCGTTCTGATCCTCGGTGAAACTGGTACAGGTAAAGAGCTGATTGCCCGCGCGATCCATAATCTCAGTGGGCGTAATAATCGCCGTATGGTCAAAATGAACTGCGCGGCGATGCCTGCCGGATTGCTGGAAAGCGATCTATTTGGTCATGAGCGTGGGGCTTTTACCGGTGCCAGCGCTCAGCGCATTGGTCGTTTTGAACTGGCGGATAAAAGCTCACTATTCCTCGATGAAGTGGGCGATATGCCGCTGGAGTTACAGCCGAAGTTGCTGCGTGTATTACAGGAACAGGAGTTTGAACGTCTCGGCAGCAACAAAATCATTCAGACGGACGTACGTTTAATTGCCGCGACTAACCGCGATCTGAAAAAAATGGTCGCCGACCGAGAGTTCCGTAGCGATCTCTATTACCGCCTGAACGTATTCCCGATCCACCTGCCGCCACTACGCGAGCGTCCGGAAGATATTCCGCTGCTGGCGAAAGCCTTTACCTTCAAAATTGCCCGTCGTCTGGGGCGCAATATCGACAGCATTCCTGCCGAGACGCTGCGCATCCTGAGCAACATGGAATGGCCGGGCAACGTGCGTGAGCTGGAAAACGTCATTGAGCGCGCGGTATTGCTAACACGCGGCAACGTGCTGCAGCTGTCATTGCCAGATATTGCTTTACCAGAACCTGAAACGCCGCCTGCCGCAACGGTTGTCGCCCAGGAGGGCGAAGATGAATATCAGTTGATTGTTCGCGTGCTGAAAGAAACAAACGGCGTGGTTGCCGGGCCTAAAGGCGCTGCGCAACGTCTGGGGCTGAAACGCACGACTCTGCTGTCACGGATGAAGCGACTGGGAATTGATAAATCGGCATTGATTTAACAGATGTGGTTATACTCGATCAACATTCAATGAAAGGAGGCAGTATGGCAGTTTCAGCAAGAAATCAATTAACCGGAACAGTTAGCGCAGTAGCAATGGGCGCTGTGAATGATGAAGTAGAACTGACGCTGGCAGGTGGTGCAAAGCTGGTGGCAATTGTGACTCACAGCAGCCAGCAAGCGCTGGGTCTGGCGAAAGGGAAAGAAGCGATTGCCCTGATTAAAGCCCCGTGGGTCACGCTGGCAACGGAAGACTGTGGACTGAAATTCTCTGCTCGCAACCAGTTTGCTGGCAGCGTGTCGACAATCACCGAAGGCGCAGTGAACGCCACTGTCCATATCAAAACGGATGCGGGTTTTGAAATTGTGGCAGTGGTAACAAATGAAAGTCAGGATGAAATGAAACTCACCACTGGCTCGCGCGTTATTGCATTGATCAAAGCATCAGCCATCCTGATTGCCACCAAAGCGTAAGCGCCGTATTTGCCGGAGAGTATGGCTCTCCGGCAGATTTATTTCTTTGGACGATATTTTTCTGGCAACTCCGGCACCGGACGCTTGTCATCGATGAGATGACGCACGGTTAAGATCGGATGACGCCACAGCATTCTCGGCCCGGCCCAACGCATAATCTGTTTCATCTCTTCACGCTTTGCAGGCTGGTAACAGTGCACCGGACACTGCTTACAGGCTGGTTTCTCTTCGCCGAACACACATTTATCCAGCCGCTTTTTCGCGTAAGCAAACAACGCCTCGTAATGCTCCGGCTCTGCTGACGCCTGCGGGCATTTCGCTTGATAAAGATCGATCATTTTTTTAATCGTCAGTTTTTCACGAGAGATACGCTTGCCGGACATGCTGCCTCCATACTCTTAAGGTGCATTTATATTACAACTTAATTTTAAAGGGGACTATGTCTCTGAAGGAGGAGGTTTCTTCAACCGACGAATTTGGCGATCTTGTTTCATCGTCATCACGCAAAAGCTGCAAAGCAGCATTTTTCGCGGAACCGACATCAAGAACTCACCTTTCGCGTCTTCCCCTGAAATGATTAACTCCGGTATCATGTGCGCCTTATGTGATTACAACGAAAATAAAAACCATCACACTACATTTAACATCAGGGAGCCGGACTTAACCCCATGAGTACAATAGAAAATTTCGACGCCCATACGCCCATGATGCAGCAGTATCTCAAGCTGAAAGCCCAGCATCCCGAGATCCTGCTGTTTTACCGGATGGGCGACTTTTATGAACTGTTTTATGACGACGCAAAACGGGCGTCGCAACTGCTGGATATTTCACTGACCAAACGCGGTGCTTCAGCGGGAGAGCCAATCCCGATGGCGGGGATTCCCTACCATGCGGTGGAAAACTACCTCGCCAAACTGGTGAACCAGGGCGAATCGGTTGCTATTTGTGAACAGATTGGCGATCCGGCGACCAGCAAAGGGCCGGTCGAGCGCAAAGTTGTCCGTATCGTTACGCCGGGCACCATCAGCGATGAAGCGCTGTTGCAGGAACGTCAGGACAACCTGCTGGCGGCTATCTGGCAGGACAGTAAAGGTTTCGGCTACGCAACGCTGGATATCAGTTCCGGTCGTTTTCGCCTGAGCGAACCGGCGGACCGCGAAACGATGGCGGCAGAACTGCAACGTACGAATCCAGCGGAATTACTGTATGCGGAAGATTTCGCCGAGATGTCGCTGATTGAAGGTCGCCGCGGCCTGCGTCGTCGCCCGCTGTGGGAGTTTGAAATCGACACCGCTCGCCAGCAATTGAACCTGCAATTTGGCACCCGAGATCTGGTCGGTTTTGGTGTGGAGAACGCACCACGCGGACTTTGTGCTGCCGGTTGTCTGTTGCAGTATGCGAAAGATACCCAACGCACGACCCTGCCGCATATTCGTTCTATCACTATGGAACGTCAGCAGGACAGCATCATTATGGATGCCGCGACGCGTCGTAACCTGGAAATTACTCAGAACCTGGCCGGCGGTGCGGAAAATACGCTGGCTTCCGTACTCGACTGCACTGTAACGCCGATGGGTAGTCGTATGCTGAAACGCTGGCTGCATATGCCAGTGCGCGATACCCGCGTGTTGCTTGAGCGCCAGCAAACTATTGGCGCATTGCAGGATTTCACCGCCGAGTTACAGCCGGTACTGCGTCAGGTGGGCGACCTGGAACGTATTCTGGCGCGTCTGGCGTTGCGTACCGCTCGCCCGCGCGATCTGGCCCGTATGCGTCACGCTTTCCAGCAACTGCCAGAGTTGCGTGCGCAGTTAGAAAATGTCGATAGTGCACCGGTACAAGCGCTGCGTGAGAAGATGGGCGAGTTTGCCGAGCTGCGCGATCTGCTGGAGCGAGCAATCATCGACACACCACCGGTGCTGGTACGCGACGGTGGTGTTATCGCATCGGGCTATAACGAAGAGCTGGATGAGTGGCGCGCGCTGGCTGACGGCGCGACCGATTATCTGGAGCGTCTGGAGGTCCGCGAGCGTGAACGTACCGGCCTGGACACGCTGAAAGTTGGCTTTAATGCGGTGCACGGCTACTACATTCAAATCAGCCGTGGGCAAAGCCATCTGGCACCAATCAACTACATGCGTCGCCAGACGCTGAAAAACGCCGAGCGTTACATTATTCCGGAGCTGAAAGAGTACGAAGATAAAGTTCTCACCTCAAAAGGCAAAGCACTGGCTCTGGAAAAACAACTTTATGAAGAGCTGTTCGACCTGCTGTTGCCGCATCTGGAAGCGTTGCAACAGAGCGCGAGCGCGCTGGCGGAACTCGACGTGCTGGTGAACCTGGCGGAACGGGCCTATACCCTGAACTACACCTGCCCGACCTTTATTGATAAACCTGGCATTCGCATTACCGAAGGTCGCCATCCGGTAGTTGAACAAGTACTGAATGAGCCGTTTATCGCTAACCCGCTAAACCTGTCGCCGCAACGTCGCATGTTGATCATTACCGGTCCGAACATGGGCGGTAAAAGTACCTATATGCGCCAGACCGCGTTGATTGCGCTGATGGCGTATATCGGCAGCTACGTACCGGCGCAAAAAGTCGAGATTGGCCCGATTGACCGTATCTTTACCCGCGTAGGTGCTGCGGATGATCTGGCTTCCGGGCGTTCAACCTTTATGGTGGAGATGACCGAAACCGCCAATATTTTACATAACGCCACCGAATACAGTCTGGTGTTGATGGATGAGATCGGGCGTGGAACGTCCACTTACGATGGTCTGTCGCTGGCGTGGGCATGTGCGGAAAATCTGGCAAATAAGATCAAAGCGTTGACGCTGTTTGCTACCCACTATTTCGAGCTGACCCAGTTACCGGAGAAAATGGAAGGCGTCGCCAACGTGCATCTCGATGCACTGGAGCACGGCGACACCATTGCCTTTATGCATAGCGTGCAGGATGGCGCAGCGAGCAAAAGCTACGGCCTGGCGGTTGCAGCTCTGGCGGGTGTGCCAAAAGAGGTTATTAAGCGCGCACGGCAAAAACTGCGTGAGCTGGAAAGCATTTCGCCGAACGCCGCTGCTACGCAAGTGGATGGTACACAAATGTCTTTGCTGTCCGTACCGGAAGAAACTTCGCCTGCGGTCGAGGCACTGGAAAACCTCGACCCGGATTCACTGACTCCGCGTCAGGCGCTGGAGTGGATTTATCGCTTGAAGAGTCTGGTGTAATAATAATTCCCGATAGCCTTTTGCTATCGGGAATATTAACGACAACTGACGAATCAAATAAAAATACCCTGTATAATAGGAAAACTTATTTTACAGGGTAAAACCATGCCATCTACGCGCTATCAAAAAATCAATGCCCATCACTATCGCCATATATGGGCCGTTGGTGATATTCATGGTGACTATCAATTATTACAATCCCGCTTACATCAACTCTCTTTTTGTCCTGAAACCGACTTACTTATTTCTGTCGGCGATAACATTGATCATGGGCCGGAGAGTCTTAACGTGCTGCGCCTGTTAAACCAGCCCTGGTTTACATCGGCTAAAGGCAACCACGAAGCGATGGCGCTTGAGGCATTCGAAACTGGCGATGGAAATATGTGGCTTGCCAGCGGTGGTGACTGGTTTTTCGATTTAAATGATTCAGAGCAACAAGAGGCAATAGATCTGTTGCTGAAATTCCATCACCTTCCACATATTATTGAAATCACTAACGACACCATAAAATATGTCATCGCACATGCAGATTATCCGGGGAAGGAGTATCAGTTTGGCAAAGAAATAGCGGAGAGCGAATTACTCTGGCCTGTTGATCGTGTGCAGAAATCACTTAATAGCGAATTACAAAAAATAAACGGCGCCGACTTCTTTATATTTGGTCATATGATGTTTGATAACATTCAGACGTTCGCTAACCAGATTTATATAGATACCGGATCGCCGAAAAGCGGGCGGCTGTCATTTTATAAAATAAAGTAGTCTCATGCTTCTTCTGTGAAGCATGAGTAACCCGGCGTTATTGCAGGTCATTATTCATTTTTCGCTACCAGCAAAGAGAGATCCAGCTTCGCCAGCGCGCGGCTGGCACTCTCCGGCAGACCATCGTCAGTAATGATCTGATCAAACTCGCTTAATGGTAACGCCAGCCATGTCGCCACCTGTCCATATTTCGTCGCATCACAGACCAAAACTCGCTGGCGGCTGGCACTGGCAATCGCCCGTTTCACCGTGACTTTATCTTCTGCTGGCGTAGAGATCCCCCGCACACTCCATGACGATGCAGAAATAAAAGCCTGATCAATCATCAGGCTACGCAGCATGGTCGCAGCGGCTTCCCCAACACAGGAACGGTTTTCCCGACACACTGCGCCGCCAGTGTGAATAATTGTGCAATTACTGTTGTCGAGCAAGTAGTCCGCAATAACGAAGTCGTTAGTAACCACTGTGAGTGGCTCCATGTGAGTCAGATGCTGTGCAATCGCTAACGTGGTCGTTCCCGCATCCAGATAGATACAACGTCCCGGCTGAACAAGACTTGCCGCCAGCTTGCCAATAGCCGCTTTTTGCGTCATTGCCAGCGCAGTTTTTACCTGATGAGAAGGTTCATGTGCCACGCGTCCCGGAGACTGGACGCCCCCGGACACCAACACAACGGCTCCCTGCTGCTCCAGTTTTTGTAAATCCCGACGAATGGTCATATGTGACACATTCATTCTGTCCGTTAGTTCAGCAATACTAACAATGCCTTTTTCAGCTACCATCTCAAGGATGATTTGGCGACGCTCTACGGGTATCAACTTTTGCTCCTTCCTTTGTCCTGCTGACATTCTACGCTATTTGCCTGCGAAACGTGCGCGGCGCAACTAACGCTTAGTTCACATAAAATAACACGCAATGTTAATTTTTGTGAATCAGCTCACCATATCGTTATCTTTCCGCGCTTATATTCACAACATCAAACAAAATATCACTTAAATTAACAAGGAGAGCAGATGAAAACGGGATCGGAGTTTCATGTCGGTATCGTTGGCTTAGGGTCAATGGGAATGGGAGCAGCACTGTCATGTGTCCGCGCAGGTCTTTCTACCTGGGGCGCAGACCTGAACAGCAATGCCTGCGCTACGTTGAAAGAGGCTGGTGCTTGCGGAGTTTCTGATAACGCCGCGACGTTTGCCGAAAAACTGGACGCTCTGCTGGTGCTGGTGGTCAATGCGACCCAGGTTAAACAGGTGCTGTTTGGTGAAAAAGGCGTTGCACAACATCTGAAACCCGGTACGGCAGTAATGGTTTCTTCCACTATCGCCAGTGCTGATGCGCAAGAAATTGCTACCGCTCTGGCTGGATTCGGTCTGGAAATGCTGGATGCGCCGGTTTCTGGTGGTGCGGTAAAAGCCGCTAACGGTGAAATGACTGTCATGGCCTCCGGTAGCGATATTGCCTTTGAACGACTGGCACCCGTGCTGGAAGCCGTTGCCGGAAAAGTTTATCGCATCGGTTCAGAACCGGGACTGGGTTCGACCGTAAAAATTATCCACCAGTTGTTAGCGGGCGTACATATTGCTGCCGGAGCCGAAGCGATGGCGCTTGCAGCCCGTGCGGGGATCCCGCTGGATGTGATGTATGACGTCGTGACCAATGCCGCCGGAAATTCATGGATGTTCGAAAACCGGATGCGTCATGTGGTGGATGGCGATTACACCCCGCATTCAGCCGTCGATATTTTTGTTAAGGATCTTGGTCTGGTTGCCGATACCGCCAAAGCCCTGCACTTCCCGCTGCCATTGGCCTCAACAGCATTGAATATGTTCACCAGCGCCAGTAACGCGGGTTACGGGAAAGAAGACGATAGCGCAGTTATCAAGATTTTCTCTGGCATCACTCTACCGGGAGCGAAATCATGATCAAGATTGGCGTTATCGCCGATGATTTTACCGGCGCGACGGATATCGCCAGTTTTCTGGTGGAAAACGGTCTACCAACGGTACAAATTAACGGTGTTCCAACAGGTAAAATGCCGGAAGCAATCGACGCACTGGTGATCAGCCTGAAAACGCGCTCCTGTCCGGTGGTTGAAGCCACACAGCAATCGCTGGCGGCTCTGAGCTGGTTGCAACAGCAAGGTTGCAAACAGATCTATTTCAAATACTGCTCTACTTTCGACAGTACGGCGAAAGGGAATATCGGCCCGGTTACCGATGCATTAATGGATGCTCTCGACACGCCGTTTACGGTCTTCTCTCCGGCCCTGCCGGTCAACGGACGTACGGTTTATCAGGGGTATTTGTTCGTAATGAATCAACTGCTGGCCGAATCCGGGATGCGCCATCACCCGGTAAATCCCATGACCGACAGCTATCTTCCCCGTCTGGTTGAATCGCAATCCACAGGGCGCTGCGGCGTCGTTTCAGCACATGTTTTCGAACAAGGTGTGAAAGCCGTTCGTCAGGAGCTGGCTCGCTTACAGCAAGAGGGCTATCGCTACGCGGTGCTTGATGCGCTGACCGAACACCATCTGGAAATTCAGGGGGAAGCCTTGCGCGATGCCCCACTGGTAACGGGCGGTTCTGGTCTGGCCATTGGCCTGGCCCGGCAGTGGGCGCAAGAAAACGGTAACCAGGCTCGCGAAGCAGGGCGTCCGCTCGCTGGGCGCAGCGTAGTGCTCTCCGGTTCATGCTCTCAAATGACCAACCGCCAGGTGGCACATTACCGTCAAATTGCACCAGCCCGTGAGGTTGATGTGGCACGCTGCCTCTCAACCGAAACTCTGGCCGCTTATGCACACGAGCTGGCAGAGTGGGTTCTGGGCCAGGAAAGTGTACTTGCTCCACTGGTTTTTGCCACCGCCAGCACTGACGCATTGGCAGCAATTCAACAGCAATACGGTGCACAAAAAGCCAGTCAGGCAGTGGAAACACTGTTTTCTCAACTAGCGGCGCGGTTAGCAGCGGAAGGCGTGACACGCTTTATTGTCGCAGGCGGTGAGACCTCCGGCGTAGTCACACAGAGCCTGGGCATAAAAGGTTTTCATATTGGCCCAACCATTTCCCCCGGCGTGCCGTGGGTAAACGCACTGGATAAGCCTGTCTCACTCGCCCTTAAATCTGGCAACTTCGGTGATGAAGCCTTTTTTTCACGAGCCCAAAGAGAGTTTTTATCATGAGCGATTTCGCAAAAGTAGAGCAGTCTTTGCGAGAGGAGATGACGCGGATTGCCAGTTCATTCTTTCAGCGCGGATATGCAACTGGTTCGGCTGGCAATCTGTCGCTGCTTTTACCTGACGGGAATTTACTGGCGACACCGACAGGTTCATGCCTGGGCAATCTCGATCCACAGCGGCTTTCCAAAGTCACCGCGGATGGCGAATGGTTAAGTGGTGACAAACCCTCGAAAGAGGTGCTCTTTCATCTGGCGCTGTATCGCAACAATCCGCGCTGTAAAGCGGTAGTGCATTTGCACAGTACGTGGTCGACGGCGCTTTCCTGCCTGGAAGGGCTGGACAGCAATAACGTTATTCGGCCGTTCACACCATACGTGGTGATGCGGATGGGTAATGTCCCGCTGGTGCCCTATTACCGACCGGGCGATAAACGCATCGCACAGGATCTGGCGGAACTGGCAGCAGACAATCAGGCTTTTTTACTGGCAAATCATGGCCCAGTGGTTTGCGGTGAAAGCCTGCAAGAAGCCGCCAACAATATGGAAGAGCTGGAGGAAACGGCAAAGCTGATTTTTATTCTCGGTGACCGCCCGATCCGTTATCTGACCGCAGGTGAAATTGCGGAATTAAGGAGTTAATGCAATGCCTCGTTTTGCAGCTAATTTATCCATGATGTTCACCGAAGTGCCTTTTATTGAACGCTTCGCCGCAGCGCGAAAAGCCGGGTTCGATGCTGTGGAGTTTCTGTTTCCCTATGACTACTCCCCCCAGCAAATCCAGCAGCAACTGGTGCAAAACCACCTGACGCTGGCGCTGTTCAATACCGCTCCCGGAGATATTAATGCGGGAGAATGGGGATTATCCGCCCTTCCCGGACGTGAGCACGAAGCACGCGCAGACATCGACCTGGCACTGGAATATGCATTGGCGCTCAATTGTGAACAAGTCCATGTGATGTCAGGCGTCGTGCCCGCTGGCGAAGATGCTGAACGGTACCGGGCAGTATTTATTGATAATCTCCGCTACGCTGCCGACCGCTTTGCGCCACACGGCAAGCGAATATTGGTTGAAGCACTCAGCCCCGGCGTTAAGCCTCATTATCTCTTCTCCAGCCAGTATCAGGCACTGGCTATTGTTGAAGAGGTTGCGCGAGATAACGTGTTTATTCAACTAGATACTTTCCATGCACAAAAAGTAGATGGCAACCTGACACATTTAATCCGCGACTACGCCGGGAAATATGCGCACGTACAAATTGCCGGACTACCTGATCGACATGAACCGGACGATGGAGAAATCAACTATCCGTGGCTGTTCCGCCTGTTCGATGAAGTGGGATATCAGGGCTGGATCGGTTGTGAATACAAACCTCGTGGCCTCACCGAAGAAGGGCTTGGCTGGTTTGACGCCTGGCGCTAATTCGCTCAATCCCTAATTACAACGTACCCATACATCCCCCCATCTACGGATGGGGTAGGTTAACTATAACTTTCAGACAGGGTTTCCCATGTCCACAATTACATTGTTATGCATTGCGTTAGCTGGCGTAATCATGCTGTTGCTACTGGTCATCAAGGCAAAGGTACAACCATTCGTTGCTCTGCTCCTCGTCAGCCTGTTAGTCGCACGTGCGGCGGGTATACCGGCGGGCGAAGTGGGTAAAGTGATGATCGCCGGGATGGGCGGTGTGCTTGGTTCCGTCACTATTATTATTGGTCTGGGCGCTATGCTGGGGCGTATGATCGAACACTCTGGTGGTGCAGAGTCACTGGCTAATTATTTCAGTCGCAAGTTAGGTGACAAACGAACTATCGCTGCGCTGACTCTGGCAGCGTTCTTCCTCGGTATTCCCGTCTTCTTTGATGTCGGCTTTATTATTCTTGCGCCAATCATTTACGGTTTTGCCAAGGTTGCCAAAATATCACCACTCAAATTTGGCCTGCCTGTCGCTGGGATCATGCTCACTGTTCACGTGGCGGTACCGCCGCATCCAGGCCCTGTCGCCGCAGCGGGGTTACTCCACGCAGACATCGGCTGGCTAACCATCATCGGTATTGCGATTTCTATTCCCGTAGGGATTGTTGGCTACTTTGCAGCGAAAATAATCAATAAGCGCCAATATGCGATGTCGGTCGAGGTACTGGAACAGATGCAACTGGCTCCGGCCAGTGAGGAAGGCGCGACAAAATTAAGCGATAAAATAAATCCACCGGGCGTCGCGCTGGTCACCTCGCTAATTGTTATTCCTATCGCGATTATCATGGCGGGTACGGTTTCTGCAACACTGATGCCGCCTTCGCATCCCCTGCTTGGTACGCTACAGTTGATAGGCTCACCAATGGTAGCTCTAATGATTGCGCTGGTGCTGGCATTCTGGTTATTGGCTTTACGTCGCGGCTGGAGCTTACAACACACCAGCGACATTATGGGCTCTGCCCTTCCCACTGCGGCGGTAGTGATTTTGGTTACTGGTGCTGGAGGGGTATTTGGCAAAGTGCTGGTGGAATCGGGCGTCGGTAAAGCCCTTGCCAACATGTTACAAATGATTGACCTGCCTCTGTTACCAGCCGCATTTATTATTTCACTGGCGCTGCGTGCATCGCAGGGGTCAGCAACCGTAGCAATCCTGACAACCGGCGGGTTACTCTCAGAAGCGGTGATGGGATTAAATCCGATTCAGTGCGTATTGGTGACGCTGGCAGCCTGCTTTGGTGGGCTTGGCGCGTCACATATTAATGACTCAGGGTTCTGGATTGTGACCAAATATCTGGGGTTGTCGGTAGCAGACGGTCTGAAAACCTGGACAGTGTTAACGACCATTCTCGGTTTTACCGGATTCTTAATTACCTGGTGCGTATGGCTCGTCATCTAATAATCCAGATAAGATATGATGTATCGTTTAAGTGCCTGATAAGGGTGTAATGTATGCCAATATTAACCTCGGTAATATCTCGCTACCGAGGTTAATTTTCACTTTGCAATATAATTACAGTCTCTTGCAAGTTGATTTTATCTTAGTAATAAGAACCGACCAATCTTATTGCCATTTCGATATTAGCAGGCATAGATGCGTCGTAGCCATACATATGGCCATATTTCGGACGTAATACTTCAGTTACTTTCTTAATAATTGCTTCGCGCTGGGCTCGCGCAAAATCAGCATGATTATTTGCCGTTTTATTCATAAGTTTACCAAAACTTTCTTCTTTTCTGACTTTAATTGTCGTATCCCGAAGATCATTAAGAAACTGGCGTTGAAATTTAAAATCATCGTGTGAACCAATATTACCATGCCCGCCAATAAAATATTTCCAGTCAAGCATTTCAACCTGACGCAAATTACTGTCATGGTAAACCAACGTATCCGATACGGCGAAGCCCATCATCGGCAGTTGGTCAGGATTCAGGAGATCCGGGCTGTGAGCTACTTTTTCCTGTTTTAGCAACCATACAGAATGGTCGTCGGTATGTCCTGCTTTAACAAATCGGTGTAATTCAATGGTCTGCTTTTCAAATTTAAACTGGTCATCTTTTTTACTTAAAACCTGAGTGGCGACGGGTAAGCGACTGTTCATAAATTGCATTTTTTCAGCAGTGGCTTTACTGGCAATAATACGCAGATTCACGCCTTCTTTCTTCGCCTCATCGTTCCAAAATGGACTATCGCCAATGTGATCCACATGGTAATGAGAATAAACCAGCGCTGTTACGGGTAATGGAGTCACATCACGAATTGCCTGTAATAAATATTTACCGCGACCCTCCGGAGCATCAAACAGCAAAACCCCTTTGTCTCCGACATAAAACGTAGTGGAATAAAAATAGCGTTGAACATAATAAGTTCTCTCGCCAATTTTTTGTAAAATATAAGGCTGAGACATATTTCTTTCAAAAAGGTTATTGAGTTTATCGCTTGGCGATATTATTTTTTCCGCTGAAGGTTCAACATAACTTGCATTAACTGTAGACGAATTTGCAGTCGAAATTTCCGTTTGAGCAAAAATACTACCAGATATAAGAGAAGAGGCTAGAATTGTATATATTTTAATGCCTTGCATACGTAGTCCTTTATTAATGTGTTGTTGATTTATAGCATCTCTGAACAGACTGTTATTTTAGATATTACTACGTTACGAGATTCATTTTTCTTCGAATATTATGTTTATCTCATTCAAAAAATATGTTCATCATTTGATGGTTTAAATAATATCTGCAAGGCATAATACTCCACATCTTTAAAACCTGCCTCAAAAAATCATTCATTAGTAAAAAGGATATTTATATGCAAAACATAGCTGTGGTTTATTATTCAGGATATGGTCACACTAAACTGGTTGCTGAAAAAGTGGCACAAGGCGCCCATGCAGATTTAATTTCGATTGATAACGAAGGAAATATCACTGAGCAGGAGTGGGAAAAACTGGACGCAGCCGATGCCATTATCTTCGGTGCTCCCACCTATATGGGCGGTGCGCCATGGCAATTCAAGAAATTTGCTGATGCCAGTTCCAAAGCGTGGTTTACACGTAAATGGCAGGATAAAGTCTTCGGGGGTTTCACCAACAGCGCCAGCCTGAATGGCGATAAACAAGTTACGCTGATCTATCTGCAAACGCTGGCTTCACAGCATGGCGGTCTGTGGGTGAGTTTAGATCAGGCTCCTGCCAATGTGCTTGCGTCAACCAGGGAAGATGTAAACAATCTGGGCGGTTCAGTCGGTTTGCTGGTGCAATCTCCAGCCGATGCGGGTGCAGACCAAATCCCTACGGGCGATCTGGATACAGCCGTGAAATATGGTGAACGCGTGGCGACAATTACTGTGCGCTTAAAATGATGATTGCCAAATGTGACGCTGACGCGTCTATCCGGTCTTCTACATCTAAAAAGTGCCGTCCCCTGGTCAGTCAGATAAAGTTTTAACGCTGTACCCGATAACAGTTCAACATGTACCATGTACCAAAAGAAAAAAAGCCAGCCTCGCTTGAGACTGGCCTTTCTGACAGATGCTTACTTACTCACGGAACAGCGCTTCGATATTCAGCCCCTGCGTTTGCAGGATTTCGCGCAAACGGCGCAGGCCTTCAACCTGAATCTGGCGAACACGTTCACGGGTGAGGCCAATTTCACGACCTACATCTTCCAGTGTTGCCGCTTCGTACCCCAGCAAACCGAATCGACGTGCCAGTACTTCACGCTGTTTGGCGTTCAGCTCGAACAGCCATTTGACGATGCTCTGCTTCATATCGTCATCTTGCGTGGTATCTTCCGGACCATTCTCTTTTTCATCGGCCAGGATGTCCAGCAACGCTTTTTCGGAATCACCACCCAGCGGGGTGTCTACCGAGGTAATGCGCTCGTTAAGACGAAGCATACGGCTGACGTCATCAACTGGCTTATCCAGTTGCTCTGCGATCTCTTCCGCACTTGGTTCGTGGTCCAGCTTATGGGACAACTCACGTGCGGTTCGCAGGTAAACGTTCAGCTCCTTTACGATGTGAATCGGCAAACGAATAGTACGGGTTTGGTTCATAATCGCCCGTTCGATCGTCTGGCGAATCCACCAGGTTGCGTATGTTGAGAAGCGGAAACCACGTTCCGGGTCAAACTTCTCTACCGCGCGGATCAGCCCCAGGTTGCCCTCTTCGATCAGGTCCAGCAACGCCAGACCACGATTGCCATAACGGCGGGCAATTTTTACCACCAGACGCAAGTTACTCTCGATCATCCGGCGGCGAGAGGCAACATCTCCACGCAGTGCGCGACGCGCAAAATAAACTTCTTCTTCGGCCGTTAACAGTGGTGAATAACCAATCTCACCAAGGTAAAGCTGAGTCGCGTCCAGCACACGCTGTGTGGCTCCCTGCGATAACAGTTCCTCTTCGGCCAAATCGTTATCACTGGGTTCCTCTTCTACTAAGGCCTTTTCGTCAAAAACCTCAACTCCGTTCTCATCAAATTCCGCATCTTCATTTAAATCATGAACTTTCAGCGTATTCTGACTCATAAGGTGGCTCCTACCCGTGATCCCTTGACGGAACATTCAAGCAAAAGCCTGGTTCCGCCGATTTATCGCTGCGGCAAATAACGCAGCGGGTTTACGGATTTCCCCTTGTAACGAATTTCAAAATGCAAGCGTGTTGAACTGGTTCCGGTGCTACCCATGGTTGCTATTTTTTGCCCCGCCTTCACTTCTTGTTGTTCCCGGACCAGCATTGTGTCGTTATGGGCGTAGGCACTCAGGTAATCATCATTATGTTTGATGATAATCAGATTACCGTAGCCGCGCAGCGCGTTACCGGCATAAACAACGCGGCCATCCGCGGTCGCGATAATTGCCTGTCCTTTGCTGCCTGCGATATCAATCCCCTTGTTGCCCCCCTCAGAAGCGCCAAAGGTTTCGATCACTTTGCCCTCAGTCGGCCAGCGCCAGGTGGAGATAGGCGTACTGGTTGATGTACTGCTGACAATCGGCTCGGTTGTGCTTGCTGTTGGTACCGTTACAGGCGCTGTGACCGTGGTCGCAGTTGGCTTGTTGTTCGGCAACATTTTGTTAGCACTCTGTTCACCCGAAGACTCAGAATACGTAATTGTCGGTTGCGACGCAACAGCAACGGTGGAATTTTGTGCAGGCTTGATCACAACTCCTTGCTCTGCTGCGTCGGCCTGGGTAATGGCATTTCCGCCTGTGATTGGCGTACCGGAAGCATTACCCACCTGTAAGGTCTGACCGACGTTCAGCGCGTATGGTGCCTGAATATTGTTGCGCTGAGCAAGGTCACGGAAATCGTTGCCAGTAATCCAGGCGATATAAAAAAGCGTGTCGCCTTTTTTCACGGTGTATGTACTGCCGCTATAACTGCCTTTCGGAATGTTCCCATACTGACGGTTGTAGACGATTCGTCCGTTTTCCATCTGTACCGGCTGCTGAGCTACTGGCTGCATAGGCTGGATTTGCGGTTGTTGAGTAGCCTGAATTTGTGGCTGCTGTACCGGCTGAATTTGCGGTTGCTGCGCTGTAGACGTCGTCCCCATTTTCGGCGGCGGCGTAATCAACATACCAGAATTGGTATTTGCGGGCGCATTGCCATTAACGGAGCTGACCGGTGCCGGTGGATTTGAAGTGTCAGAACAGCCTGCCAGCCATAGCGAA
>ERZ857882.2490-NODE-2490-length-18961-cov-8.456151_pt1 | contig 18961 bp, 18 predicted proteins | sample MGYA00519697_ERZ857882 | MGnify/ENA primary metagenome ERZ857882 (study PRJEB31778, sample SAMEA3449373) | human gut metagenome | biome: human gut; feature: human-associated habitat; material: faeces | place: United Kingdom | collected 2010/2012 ...
TGTACTGTCTGGAGGAGAACATGGCCGAGGATTTTCAGGCCATCGACCACTTCCTGACACGCAACCTCTCCCCCGCCCGGAGCCTGCGGTGGATGCGGCTGGACAATGCCGCCAAGATATACCCCGCCGCCAAGCGCCGCAACTGGAACAACTTCTTCCGTCTGTCCGCCACGCTGACGGAGCCGGTGGACACCGCCGTGCTGCGCAGCGCGCTGGACGTGACGGTGCGCCGCTTCCCCTCCATCGCCGTGCGGCTGCGCCGGGGCGTGTTCTGGTACTATCTGGAGGAGATACCCCAGACGCCCCCCATTCAGGAGGAAAAAAGCTGCCCGCTGGCCCATGCGCCCTTTCAGGAGGTGCGGCGCTGCGCCTTTCGGGTGCTGGTGTACCGCGAACGCATCGCCGTGGAGTTCTTCCATGCCCTGACCGACGGCACCGGCGGCCTTATCTTCCTCAAGACGCTGGTGGCGGAGTACCTGACCCAGCGGTACGGCATCGCCGTCCCCGCGGAGCGGGGCGTGCTGGGCCGTCTGGAGGAGCCTGACCCGGAGGAGCTGGAGGACAGCTTCCTCCGCTACGCCGGAGACGTGAAGGCCAGCCGCAAGGAGGCCACGGCCTACCACCTCAGCGGGACGCCGGAGCGGGACGGCTACAACAATCTCATCACCATGATGCTGTCCGCCGACGCGGTGCGCGCCTGCGCCAAGGGGCGGGGCATCTCCGTGACGGAGCTGCTGTGCGCCGCCATGATGCAGGCCATCCTCGACCTGCAGGCGGAGAAGGTCCGCGACCCGCGGCGGCGCAAGCCGGTAAAGGTGCTGCTGCCGGTGAACCTGCGGAACCTGTTCCCCAGCAAGACCCTGCGGAATTTCGCGTCCTACATCACGCCGGAGCTGGATCCCCGCATGGGTGAGTGCAGCTTTGAGGAGCTGTGCGACGAGGTACACCACCGGATGGGACTGGAGAACAACCGCCGCACCATGCGGGCCAAGTTCGCCGCCAATGTGGCCAGCGAGCGTTCGCCGGTGCTGCGGGTGATGCCGCTGTTCATCAAGAACATCGCCATGAAGGCGGTGTTTGACGCCGTGGGCGAATGCAAGTCCTGCCTGTGCCTGTCCAATCTGGGCAATGTACAGCTGCCGGAGGCCATGGCATCCTATGTCCGCCGCATGGACTTCATCATCGGCGTACAGGCCGCCGCACCCCACGACTGCGGCGTGGTGACATGGAACGGCACCATGTATATCAACTGCATCCGCAGCATCCGGGAGCCGGAGCTGGAAATGCATTTCTACCGCGTGCTGCGAAAGCTGGGTCTCCACGTCACCGTGGAGAGCAACCAGCGCTGACGCGGGAAAGGAGCGTAAGTATGTACTGTATCAAATGCGGCGTGGAGCTGGCCGACAGCGAAAAGGTCTGTCCCCTGTGCGGCACGCGGGTGTTCCACCCCGATCTGCCCTGCGGGCAGGGCGAGACGCCCTATCCCCCCGACCACCGTCCCCGGGCGGAGGAGGTGAGCCGCGTCGGCGTCCTGTTCGTGCTGACGGTGCTGTTTTTGCTGCCGGCGGTGGTGTCCGTGCTGTGCGACTGGCGGCTGAGCGGCGGCATCGTCTGGTCGGGCTATGTGGTGGGCGGTCTGCTGCTGCTGTATGTCACGGTGGTGCTGCCCCTGTGGTTCAAGCGGCCCAATCCGGTGATCTTCGTGCCGGTGGACTTCATCATGCTGGGGCTGTATCTTTTCTATATCAACTTCGCCACCCACGGCCACTGGTTCCTGACGTTCGCGCTGCCGGTGACGGGCGCGGCCATGGCGCTGGTAACGGCCATGGTGGCGCTGCTGCGGTATGTGCCCGCCGGGGCGCTGTACGTCTGCGCCGGGGCGCTGCTGCTCAGCGGCGGCTTCGCCGTGCTGGTGGAGTGGCTGCTGAACGTGACATTCCAGCTTCACGACACGTTTCTGTGGTCGTTCTACCCGCTGGCGGTGTGTACGGTGCTGGGCGCCATGCTGCTGGTCATCGCCATCTGCAAGCCCCTGCGCCGCAGCCTGCACCGGAAATTCTTCCTGTAATATGTCATATAAAAGTACGGCATCCCCAACGGGATGCCGTACTCTTTTTGTTCTCAATAGTGGCCGCTGCGGCCGGAGCCGCCGCCGCCGGATTCGGCGCCGTCCTTATTGGACTTCCTGCGCCGCACCTCCGTGGTGTGGGTGTAAACGTCCGAACGCACCGTCAGGTCAAGGCCCTCGGCGGTGACGTACACATCCGCCTCCGCCCCCTGACGGACGGACTTCATCTTGGCCTTCAGCAGCAGGCAGGCCATCAGCGCCACGCCGCAGCCCACCGCCAGCGCCGGCAGGATCACCTTGCCCAGCGGCTTCGTCACCGGATGGCCGTCCGCCGCCTGCTGGAACATCTCCTCGCAGGTGGCCAGGTAGGCGTTGAACCCGCCGTACCAGTCATCGTCGCCGAAGTACCCTAAGAAGCTGTCCTCCAACACCGTCTGGGCGTAATTGCCCACCATGCTCTTGGCGTAGCCGTCCCGGACGTACAGCGCGTAGCTTCTGTCCCATGTGCTCATCAGCAGCAGGACGCCGCTGCGCTCTCCGCCGATGCCGAAGTCCTGCCCGTTGTAGATGGTGTACGCGGCTTCGTAAACGTCGCCGGCGTACTCCCCGTAATCGCGGATGGTGACGATGTACACCGCGCAGTCGTACTGCCACGAGATGCGGTCGGCTTCCTCCTCCAGCGCCGCCCACTGGCTGTCGGTCAGCATGCCCTCCGTGTCGTAGATAAAGGTGTCGCCGGGCGTCTGCTCCGCCATGGCGGGCACGGTCAGCAGCAGCGCCGCCAGCAGCGCCAGCAGGCAGGTGCAAATTCTCTTTTTCATCTGTCTGTCCCTCCTTACGCCAGCAGCATGATGGCTGCGGTGATGGCGGTCACAGGCGCGGCGATGGCGCCGAAGATGGCCCAGAACTTGCCCATATCCGTGGGCAGGTCGCCCACCAGCTTGCCGGTCTGGCCGTTCATAGCGAACAGGAAGTCCTTCCCGTTCCACTTGGTATGCAGCATCCACACCGGCAGCAGCGCATAGTGTACCTTGCCGCGCCGCAGGCGGATGTCCTGCCGCAGGGGCGTGCAGGTGTCGTACTGCTCCGCCGTGCGGCGCAGGGCCATCTCCAGCGAGGCGGCGCACCGGCTGTCGGCACGGTCGCGGCTGTCGGCCACGCTGACATCATACCGGTCGGCCAGAAAGCCCGGCAGGTACGCGGTGGAAAACGGCTTCAGGTCATCGTAGTCATACGGCTCGATGGAATCCATGTGGTCGTCCGGCATCTTGCTGGAGGCATCCACAGGGACTTTTTCAAAGGCGATGCTGCCGCCCCGGCGGACATCGTAGTGCTCCGTCTCCGTGACCTCGGTGTCCCCCGTCTCGTACTCGTGGATGATGCAGCCCTCGTAGTCTACGACACCCTCGGCCCGGCCGTCGAACATCCAGAAGGGGACGTACACGCCCTGGAGCTTCTCGATGTGGTTGCCGTTGGTGAACGCCTTGGGCAGCAGGGGCTTGCCCTTGTAGTGGTTTTTCAGGGCGGCCACCGCGTCCTCCCTACTGAGCTTGAAGGGAATGACGAAGTCCGGCTTCAGGGTGCCGCTGAACTGCCCCGGCACCACCGTGGGGTTGCCGCAGTAGGGACAGGAGGTGGCGGCGGTGCTGGCGTCGCAGATCAGCTCCGCGCCGCAGGAGGGGCAGCTGTAGGCCTTCATGCCGTCGGCCTCCGCGCCCCAGTCGCTGGTCAGGCCGGAGGTGTCCCAGCCCTGAGCCTCCATATCCGCCATCTTTTGGCGGTTGGCCTCCGCCTTGGCTTCCGCCTTTTCGGAGGCTTCCACGGCGGCGGCTTCCTTGCCGGCGTACAGCCTCTCGATGTCCGCCACGTCGTACTTTCCGCCGCAGAAGTCGCACTCCAGCTTGCCGGACGCGCCCACAAAGTGCAGCGGGCCGGTGCAGGCCGGGCATTTATAGTTGGTCACTTGGGATGCCATATTGTCTCCTCCCGTCTCTCGTATACGGTGCGCCTGCCGTCAGGGGCGAGGCGTGCCGCAGTTGGCGCAGAACTTGCCCTTGTTCACCGTTCCGCACGCACACGTCCACTCGTCGGAGGCGGGCTTAGGCTGGCCGCACTCGGCACAGAACTTGCCGGTGTTCACCGCGCCGCAGGCACATTTCCACTCGCCGGCGGGCGCGGGCTTGGGCTGGCCGCACTCCGCGCAGAACTTGCCGGTATTCCCGGCGTGGCCGCAGGCGCACGTCCATCCGGCGGGTGCGGCAGGCGCCGCGGGCTGCTGTGCCGCCTGCTGCTGTCCCATGGCAAACAGGTTTCCGGCGTTCATGCCGCCTGCCTGCCCCGCCATGTTCATGCCCATGAACGCCATGGCCGCGCCGCCCTGGTTGTTGGCCGCCATCTTCATGGCGTCGCCCTGACTGCCCACCAGATGTGCCGCCGCACGGGTCGGATCCATGAACGCCGCGTTCCGCTGCAGCTCCTTGAGCATCTTCTCGTCTTCCTCGTCCGCCGTCACGCTGGACACGCCGAAGGACACGATCTCGATACCGCGCAGGTCACGCCACTTCTTGCTCAGCACCTCGTTCAGCGCGTCCGCCAGCTCCAGCGTGTGACCCGGCAGCTGGGAGTACCGGATGCCGTCCTCGCCGATCCGGGCAAACGCCGGCTGCAAGGCCGTCAGCAGCTCCGTCTTCAGCTGGCTGTCCAGCCGGTCACGGGTGTACGCCTCACTGACGTTGCCGCACACGTTGGTGTAGAACAGCATGGGGTTGCTGATGTGGTAGCTGTACTCGCCGAAGCAGCGGATGCCCACGTCGATGTCGATGCCCGCGCGCTGGTCCACCACGCGGAAGGGCACCGGAGACGGCGTGCCGTACTTGTTCCCGATCAGCTCCTTCGTGTTGAAGTAGTAGATCCGCTGATCCTTGGGCGCCTCACCGCCGAAGGTGAAGCGGTTGGCCATGTTGTTGAACACGTTCTTGATGCCCTCGCCCAGATCGCCGGTGAAGATGGACGGCTCCGAGGACATATCGTATGTATACTCGCCGGCCACCGCGCACATATCCACGATCTTCCCCTGATCCACGATCAGCATACACTGGCCGTCCGCCACCGCGATGACGCTGCCGTTGCTGATCACGTTGTCGTCGCCCTTGGTGTTGCTGGAGCGCTTGCTCGTCTTCTTCTGACCCTTGACCGCCAGCACGTTTTCAGGGATCGCGTCACAGTAAAAGAATTCCTTCCACTGATCTGCCATCACGCCGCCCGCGGCGCCCATTGCTGCTTTGATAAGTCCCATATCCTTCTCCTTTTCTGTGTTTGTTGTGATTTGTCCGCAGGGCTCATAGGCCCCTGTTATTCATCGATCCATCGTCCGTCCGCCCGCTCGCAGTAGACGACCCATACCACATACGAATCCTCCACATGGCGGTGCATCTCCAGATAGTTGTTGTCGATCACGGTCACGGTGTACGCCGTGTTCTCCGGGCCGCCGACCAGCTCCGCGTACCACTCCTCGTTGGCACAGCCGTAGTACATGGGCCCCTTGTGGAACTCCACGCGCAGCCCGTCCAGCTTTTCGTGGTCGCCATAGCTGTTGGTATATTCGTACCATGCGCCCATGCTCCATGTGCCGCGCCCGTCCTCGGTCACGCCGTCAGCCTCCTGGAATTCCAGCGTCACGGTCATTCCTGCTTCTTCCATCTTGTACCGGTCGCCCTCGACCTCGCCCTCGACGGCGATCCACTCGCCACTCAGGTACCGCCGGTACTTTTCCATGGTGTAGTCCGTGTTGTCGCCGGAGGGATCTTCCTCGCCGCCCACCGGGTCGGTCACATCCACCGGGTCGGTGTCGCCGCCGGGTCGGGGCGGTGTGTCTATCGTGGCGCCGCCGTTATTCATCGGCTGGCCGTAGGGGACAAACTCCACCTGACAGGCCGTCAGGCTCACCGCCAGCGCCAGAAGAAGCGCCAGCGCGATCCACCGCCGCTTCACGGCTCAGGCCCAGGGGTCCTGGGCGGCCGGGATGCGGATGCCGCTGAGGGGACTGGAATACTCCCACAGGAACCACTCGCCGGTGGAGGGCTTCTGCCGCAGCTTGATGGGCCGGGGCGAATCCGCGCCGGGTGTGGCGATAAACAGCCGCAGATAGCCCGGTTCAATGTCCTGCGGACGGGGGTCGGGCAGTACATCCACCACATAGGGCTGCGCGGGAACGTAGCTGTTCTGGGGCGTGGCGCCGGCAAAGTATGCCAGCGGCAGGTACTCCTTGCCCCGCAGACGATCCCGCAGGAACTGGCTGTCATAGGGGGTCATGGGCCGGGGGCCGCGCAGGAGGTTCATGGCCTCCACGCCCTCGTTGGGGTTCTTCACATACAGGTGCAGGGCGCACAGGAAGCCCGCCACTACCTCCTCCGGTGTCCGCAGGGACAGGTTCCGAAATTCCGCCAGCGAGGCGGGCAGCGCATTCAACGTTACTTGCATATCTCTGCCTTCCTTTCTCTAATTTCCGCACCGTTCGTCAGCTGTCGCCTCTCACGCTGCTGGAGAACGTGGCGGCCGTGTAGTACTCGTCGCCGTCACGCACCACGAAGTACAGTACATAGTAGTCACCCTCGCCGTTGTACCAGCCGTAGGCGTGCTTTTCACTGTTCCAGCTCTTCTCATCCATGCCGGTATGGGGGATGCCGTCCTCGCCGCCCAGCATGGCCTTGATGTCGTCATAGGTCAATTTCGAGGACTTGGAGGAACTCATATCCCACAGCTCCTGCCGCACCTTCTGCATGGTGGGCAGGTCCGCCAGACCGGTGGCGTCGGGATTGGACTTGCCGTACTCGCCCAGTCCGTTGGTGGTGGTACGCTCGTAGGGATAGTTCTCCGGCAGGCCGCCGTTGTCGCCGCCGCCCACGGGGGTGATAACGCTTCCGCCGCTGCCGTCATCGGGGATCAGACTGGTGTCGATCTCAAAGGTATCGGCGATCTCCATAAAGGTCTTGCCGCGATAATACTCCACCGCACTCTCCGGCATGGGGATAAAATCGTCGTCCGTCCAGTTCTCGTCGTCCAGATGCCGCAGGTTGGCCAGCAGACTGATGGAGCCGTCCACCAGATCGGAGTTCACCTCGCAGCTCACATACAGCGCGCCGGTCTCGTCCACAGACAGGATGCCGTCCTGCATCTCGCCGCCCATGAACATACCGCGCAGCTCCAGGCCGGTATCGTCATCCGGTACCACACGCGCATAGGTGTCCGCAAAGTTGAAGTCGTTCTCGCCCTCCAGATACATGGCAAGCCACACCTCGCAGCCGCCGTTCCCGTCGAACACCAGCCGCGCCAGGATCTCGTGGGCGGTGTCGTTCAGCGCCTCAAAGTCGCCGGTGGCGTCGGTGAGACCCGCCATGCCGTGCCAGTCGCCGCCGTACACCGCAGCGAAGTCATCCAAAGACATTTCATCCGCGCCGGTGTTCCCGCCGGTGCTGCCGCCGGCCTTCCGGAAGGTCAATTGCAGGTCAAAGCCGAAGTAGTCATTCACCGTGATCAGGCCGTCCTTCAGCGTGCAGTTGCAGACCGATCCGTCTCTGTCCAGCGTCAGGGCGCCATCCTGCGTCAGCTTCCACTTGATGGTCGTCGGGTCGCCGTCCAGCATGAAGCAGCCCGTGCCATCGGGCTTCAGCTCGATGTAGTTGTCGCCCAGATCGTACACCTCGTCCATGGATATCCACTCATCAAAGGAGAGGACCTCCTCGCCCATGTACTTGCCCACGGCAGGGTTGACCTTGTTGCCGCCGTTTCCCTTGCCTCCGCAGGCCGCCAGCGTCAGCGCCATCACCAGCGCCAGCACCAGTGCCGTCAGTTTCTTCATACTCCTCATCGCCGTTCCTCCCATTTTTCGTATTTTCTGCTCTTGTTGTCACATATATCGGTGCGTCTCATTTGAGACGGTTACCGCACGCGGGGCAGTACACAGAGCTGCGCCCCTCCTCCGGCTGCCAGCCGCAGCGGCTGCACAGCAGCGGCTTTTCTGCGCCGCAGTTGGTGCAGAAATTGCCCTCGTTTTCTGTCCGGCAGGCGGGACAGCTCCACGCTGCGGACGGCGGCGCTTGCGGCTGGTCGGAGAAGATCACGTCCTCCTCGCCGCACGCAGCGCCCTCCCTCGTCAGCCATCTATGGCCGCTGCCGTCGCTGTACCGGATACGGAAGGCGTTTTCCGCATGGCTGAACGTCAGACCTTCGAAGGTTCCCGTCATGAGGATCCCTTTCTGCTCCTGCGTCAGCTTTACCGTCCCGGTCTTGTACACCCACATATCGGCCTGAAAATCTGGCTCGCCGTCCACAAGCACCTGTATGTGGGAGCTCTCAAACGGGTCGCTGCTCTCCACCTCCATGAGGATGCTGCCGTCCCGGCTCTGCCACGTCCCCGCAAAGGGGCTCTGATCCTCCGGCGTATACATCATGCCGGGGCCATCCACCATGTGGCCGAACTCCCGATCATCCGGCTTACCGCAGCCTATCGTTCCGAAGAGCATCATGACCAGCAGTACACCTCCCATTAAAAGCCGGCATCTCATATGCATTCTCTCTGATGATCTGTCTCCGCCGGCTTTGCAGATACTGCCGCCACCGGCTCGCCTCTCTCCTGCAAAAATGCGGCGCAATCCATGCACAGGTCGATATCCTCGCCCAGCAGGAAGCAGTGGTCGCACACCAGCCGCTTGCAGATGGGACACAGGCTGAAATGCTCCAGCGCCTCTGTGGCGGCCCGCCTGCACGCCTCCTCCTTCTCCCGCTGGTACAGTGTTCGGAAGATCACGCGCTTACCCTCGCTCTCCGGCTGCCTTCCCGCCTTGGAAAACCATACAGGCTGGCTTTTCCAAAGGGAACCGCACACGGCGCAGCGCAGTGAAAACTGGAAAACCTCCGCGGAGGATATATCCTCCATACACGCTCTGATGATGCGGCGCATTGCTGCTCCCTCCTGTTCCTCCACGTCGCAGTTCTGACTTTCTCTACATCCGTATCCATATCCATTTATTATCAGTTTTTCCCGTAGATGTCTATTACCCCAGGGGTGATATTTGCCCGTCACCGGAAAAATCACCCTAAGGCTTAGACAGAGTACACAACCCCGCCCCCCACGGTTTGTGTACTCTGTCCAGTGCTTTTCCTATCTGCTCAGCAGCTCGCTGCTGCGGCCGCAGCCGGCAAATAGCTCGATATAAACCTTTAATTCGTCAAAGGAAGCCACCCCCAGCTTCCGGTAAAGATTGCGGTTATGTGTCTTGACCGTGCTGGCGCTGATGCTGGCCAGCTCCGGTATATCCTTGACGGTATGCCCGTCCATGTAGTATTGCAGGATGGTACGCTCCGTGCCGGTCAGCGTTTCGGCGCGCCGGGCAAAGCCCTGCAGCCGCGCCTCCACCTCCGGCGGCAGCGTCCCCGCCGGCCGTTCGCGGATGGCAGCGAGCAGCTCGTCGATCTCCGGGATACCGGAGGCTACCATCTCCGTCGCGCCGCCTCTGACCGCCGCCAGACTTTTATTGATCGGCTTTACAAAGCTGCGGGACAGCATGGTCGCCGCCGCCAGCATCATCATCAGAAACAGCACCGCTCCCAGGAACCATGCGCCCCGCGCCCCCCGCTCGTAGCTGCGGAAGGTATCCTCCGGCAGCAGCGTCACCGCCGCCAGCGGCACATCGTCCCATGTGTCGGCGTCCAGCAGCTGGTGCCGGCCCAGATATGTCTCCTTGCCGTTGGTGTAGGTCGTGTAGTATTTCCCCTCGCTGATATGCAGGGTGCCGTCGGCCGTCAGCCGCGACCCGTCTGTGGCGCCCAGCATGGCCCCCGACAGGGACAGCTTATCGCCGTCCACCGGCGCCACCAGCGTCAGCATCTTGCCGAAGGTGCTGGACACCGTGCCGTGGGAGAGGCTGAAATAGAGATCGCTGACCTCCATACCGCAGAACCCACGCACCACGCCGCCGCCGTCCAGAATGGGTACGCACAGCAGCGTGACCTGCTCCCATGTATCCAGCAGCTCCGTGCGCTTCGTCCACAGGCAGCCCTCCGCCAGCCGCTGCCCCTGATAGGCGGAGACCTTCTGACTGCCGGGGATCAGCGCGACGTTCAGCTCCGGATTCCAGCGGTTGTGCATCTGGAGCTGCAAGCCCCGCGCCGCCTCCGTAGCGCCCCGGAAGCAGATGATGTCCTGCTCCGAGGCCACTGTGGGCTGGAGCCCGGAATACCGCAGATACATACCCGCCCGCAGATCGTCCGCGTTGGGCAGGGATGTGTTGGCGGTGGCGTGCAGGCAGAAGAAGGTCCCGCTGCACGAGGCGGCGCTCAGCGTACTGCTCAGCGGCGGGTACAGCCGCTTTTCCAGCTCCGCGATGGCGGCCGGGTCGTCGTTCAGCTCGCCAAAGGAGATGCCTTTGACCGCGAGGAAGGCGTCCAGCTCCTTGCCCAGCTTTTCCGACATGGCCATTCCCTGCGCCGTCAGCGTATTCATCTGCGCATCCAGCGCGGCGTAGGTGTTCCGCTGCTGGATATCCAGCACCCCCGCCAGCTGCCGGGAGGCGTGGGACAGCACGCCGGTGGCCATGAGGATCGACAGGATAGTCGCCACCAGCAGCAGCGCCATGGCAAACCAGTACAGCAGCAGCCGCATCCCCATGCTGGGGGCGGCGGCATGACCCGTCTTATGGAGCATTTCCCTGATCGACCGCATGTGCTTTCCCTCTCTCATGTACCGTAATCCAGCTTAAAGCTGTCCAGTGTGTCCCAAACCAACTCGTCCAGCGTACCGGCCCCCTCCAGATACTGGGTGCGTCCCGCCAGCAGCTTCAGCCGCGCCAGATTCTCAAACCGCGTCTCCAGCTCCAGATAGTTCTCAAGCTGGGGCGCATAGTAGAAGGTATACGCCTCCTGTGTCTTGAGATATGTCTCATACAGCGAGATATACATCGGGTCGCTGAGCTTCTCCACGGCGGCGGGCAGGTATTGGTCGAAGGCCTCCTGCGTCACCGGCATATAGCCGAGACTGGTGACGAATTGTACATTCTTCTCCGGCTCCGTCAGCCACTTGAGGAAGGTGATGCACGCCCGCTCCCGCTCCGGGGTGGAGCGCCGCGTACACATCCCCACGCCCCGCTGCAGCACCAGCTTCTCCCCGCCCTCAAATACCGGGCAGGGCATGGATTCGATCGTCACACGCTCCGAGGTGTTGTCCGGGTATGTCACCGTGTTGGCGTAGTAGAGCACGCTGGCGGAGGACGCCACGGAGACGATGGTATCGCCGGTGCGGAGCGGCTCTGTGGCATACCCGTCGTGCAGCCACATACCCCCCTGTAGCGCCGCCCGTGCGTAGGGCTCCCACGCCCGCTCAAAGGCCGGGCCGAAGTTCACGCCATCGTCCCGGAAAAACGTCTCCCCCAGGGACGTTACGCCCACCTGGAAATAGTTGAAGTGATAATCATGGACGAAGAAGTTCTTGCCTGTGTCCGCGGCGTACTGCTCCGCCAGCGCATACAGCCGCTCCCATGTGGTCAGATCGTCGTAGCTGGCGCCGGACTGTGCCGCCCAGCGGTCAAACAGCGTCCGATTGACGAACAGCACCTCGGTGGACTTGGCGATGGGCAGGATCACCTGCCGCCCGCCGATCATCCCCTCCTCCGCAAAGGCAGGGATGAAGGCCGCCAGCTCCTCCTCGCTGAAATAGTCCCGGTAGTCCACCAGGATCTCCTGATCCGGCAGCGCCAGCACCGTCTTGGGGTACGATACGAACATATCCGGCAGCGACGGTGCGCCCGGGTCGTTGTTGGCCGCCGCCAGCACGCTCTTATGGATGCTGCCGCTGTTGCTGACCAGCTCCACCTTCACGCGGATGTTCTGCTGGACCCCGATGGTGCTGTTGAACTCCTCGATCAGGCCGTTCAACGGGGAATCCACCTCGCCGCCGTAGACGTGCCACAGCGTCACGGTCAGCGGCTCCGCGTCCTTTTTCTGGCCGCAGCCCGTGACCGGCAGCAGCAGCACTACCAACAGACATAGAATGATACTTCTTTTTTTCATGATCGTGTCTCACCTGCTTCGGCAGGGCGAACGGGACATGGCGTCCCGCCGCCCTCCGTACCCTTATGGTTATTTCTTCTCTTCTCTGCGTTTTTTGCCGGCGACCCAGCCGCCGCCGCTCAGCGTCAGCAGGGACAGCCCCGCATACAGGGCAATGCCTACATCGCCGGTCTTGGGGGATTTGGCTGCGCCCGTCGTACCGCCGGTCGTGCCGGGAATCGTCGTACCGGGCGTGGTCGTGCCGCTGCCGGACAGCACGGGGATCACCGTACCCTCGCTGCGCTTAAAGGTGCAGACGGTACACTCCTCGTGTTTCAATCCGGTCTGGGTCGTGGTGGCCGCCGTGTCTACCTTCCACACGAAGGTGTGGGGCGCCAGTTCCGTTGCGCTGGCGCGCGGATCCGGGCAGGTGCTGTCGGTACACTGATGCCAATGGCTCGTCGCGTCTTGGTACCACGGGCTGCCGGCGTAGGTGTGGGTGTGGGGCCCCTCATATGCGCCCACGGTGATCTTCTGATCGACCTTGATACCGCTATTGTGGCTGCCATCGTCATACTGGATCGTCACATACGTCTGTCCCTTCGTGAGCTTGTCACCATGGAAGATCACGTACTGGTCTCTGGTGAGGACAGCCGTGGTGCCATCGGTATAATGCGCGGTGACCTCCATGCCCGTCGGCTCGAACTTGTCGCCGCCCCTGTACTCGGTCTTATCCGGCTGTTTTGTGATCTCGATGCTTTCCACCGTCTTGACGACCTCCGGTTTGCCAAGGACGTGGACCACCCGATAATCTTCGTTATTAGAACCACTCCACGTCGAGTCAAAGGCATTGGCTTCAACTCCGTTTACGGTCACCTTATCCTTTGCAAGCCCATCGTAATTGCACCCCGGAATCTCTTTAAAATAGACCTCTACTTTATAGTCTGTATCCGCCTTGAAGGTTTCGGTTAGAGGCGCGGGCGTCCATGCATTCTCCGAGTTCTTTTCCATAAACCGGAAGTAGCTAAGATCAATCCCCGGCTCTGTCGTTGTAACCTTGGCATCTGCTACCTCTGCGCCCGCCTTATATCCGGTCACCGTGATCGGCAGTGAGGTCACCTTTGTCTCGTTCGCCGGTTTATAGGTGTTGCGTGCCGTGAATGTGATGCTCTTATAGTCGTCGGTCATTTCCTGATAGTTACTTTCGTTGTTACCGCTCGGTGTGTAAGTGACCTTTTGCCATATATACGCCCCGATCTGCTGACTGCATTCGGTCTGCTTCACGATATACTTGCCGGGTGCGACCGATACGGTTCTTGTTCCTTTTCCGTCCGCTCCGACGTTGACAGTCGTCGTATCATAAACATAGTATTGTGGAGTCACTGCATTTATGGCCTTCTTGATTTGGAATGTAAAGGTCGTGCCTGCCGCGTTGACGCTCGTAGGCAGTCCGTTCACCTCCACAGTGATTTTTAATTCACACGTTTTACTCTCCTCTGCTCGCGCCGTTGTGGGCGCCAGACACAGCACCATACAGAGAACCAATACAATGCTGAGCCACTGCTTTTTCATGATTTCTGCCTCCTAAACAATTTTATCCGTTAAACGCGGCAAGAGCCGCGTCTGCCCGGCGGATCCACTCGGTACGGTCGCCGTAGACCGCCGCGTCCAGCGAGTTGATGGCGGCGGCCGCCTTCTCCCCGGCGTCCTCCTCGCCCCGCATGGCGGCGCTGAGCCCCGAGGCCACGTCCTTGATGGCGGTCATCTGCTGCTTCCACGTGTTGGCGGCGTTGCCCAGCGTCTTCTGCACGCCGAACAGCGTGTCGAAATACTTGCTGAGCTTTTCATACTCCTTGAAGTTGTTCACCTCAAGGTTGAAGGCGTTCATGCCCTCGGTGTTGATGAACACCAGCCGCACGGTGGACTTCTTTTCCGTCTTGTCGCCTTTCTTCACCATCTGCTCTTCATACTTATAGTTCCGCAGATCGGCGATGCGGTACACGCAGGCGCGGGTGGTCTTGCCGAATATCAGGATCTTGTAGTCCACCTGCGTAAAGGCCACCAGCCCGATGTCCTCCGCCACATACAGGTGCGCGCCGAAGCGCGTCAGCTTCTGGTTCTTATCCTTGGTCTTCAGCCGCGGCACAAAGTAGTGCTCCCACAGCTTCGTCCCCCGCTCCACCTGTGCCAGATGCGCCTTCACGCCGGGCAGGTTGCCATGCACATAGTCGTACACCTTGAAGCCCCGGCTTCTGCAATTCTTGCGGCAGATGCAGTTGCCGTCCGCCAGCTTCTGGGTCTGCATCAGGTTGATGTCCGCTCCGCAAATTCCACACTTGTTCGCCATGATCCATTTCTCCTTTCAGTCGGTGCCGGTCGCCCGGCAGATTCCTATGGTTTTGATGGTTTCTATGGTTCCCTGTTGAATCTCCCGTGTTGGGGGTATTCCCGTTATGGTCTGGCCGCGCTGCCTCCGTCACATGGCGTAGATCTGATCCATCAGATACTCGGCGGTCATGGAGCCGTAGAAAAACTGGTCGATCAGCCCGTTCTTCTTGGCGTCCCGGATGTCCTTGGCGGCCTGCCGCTCGGTGTTGGAGTCCACCATCAGCGCGATCTTACAGCCGGGGCACAGCTCCCGCACCCGGTCGCGCAGCTTCAGCCGCTCGCTGAGCCTCCACGGTGTGTAGCCCGTGACCTCCATGACAAGGGCGAAGGGCTCATACACCTGGCACAGCTCCACCGTGTCCTGCGGGGACTCCGCACGGATCACGTCGATATCATATTCCGAGTTCTTAAAAGCGCTCGCTACGGCGTCTGCAAACAGATAATTCTGCATATCGATCACAATTTTACGCATCGAACCGCCCTCATTCCTTTCTTGTATATTCATCGAATATATTCCACTCCGGTATACTTTCAGCTTTATACCCATTGTAGCAAAAAAGCGCGGCCCTGTCTGTCCTCAAAAGTGAGGACAGATCAGGCCGCGCCTATCGTTTTTTTCGTGAGTATTTTCCGTTTCAGCCGAGTTGTGGTGCGCCGCCGCCGCTTCTCCGGCGCGGGCAGAACGGAAAAGAGCGCCGCTCTATGCGGCGCTCTGTATGTTCATTCAGTTTTCCTCCACCGGCGCAAGCTGGCTGCCCGGCACCACCAGCCGTTTACCCACCGCCGCCACCATCAGCCGGTTGCGGTTGGGATAGCCGGTCTTTTCCAGCATCCGGTTGATGTAGGTGCGCACCGTGGATTCCGCCACGTTCATCTGGGCGGCGATCTCCGCGTTGGTCTGTCCCTCGCAGAGCAGGCGCAGCGTCTCCAGCTCCTGATCAGACAAATCGCAGGACAGGGCGTTGCCCAGCCGCACAGACGGGGCGCCGTCCGGCCAGAAGTGCTTACCGGACAGGGTACCCTCGATGACGCCCACAAGGTCGCCGGCGGGGGAATCCTTGTACCAGAAGCTGTCGGCGCCGATCCGTCTCGCCCGCTCCAGAAAGCGCCCCTCCAGCATGGAGGTCACCATCACGATCTTAATGCGGGGATACGCCTTCTTGATGGCCTCGGCGGCGGTCAGACCGTCCGAGTCATTTTCGGTGCAGATGTCCATCAAAATCAGGTCGATCTGCCCGTCTCCGCACCGGCCCAGCGCCGCGTCGGCGCGATTCAGCGCGCCCGCCACCCGGCAGTCCGCGCACTTTTCCGCGCAGGCGCACAGGTACATTCTGGCCAGCGCCTGATCCTCAACGACCAATATATTTCTGACAGCCATCCGTTTCCCCTCCAGACTTTCCCAGATTTGGCAGGCCGATCACCAGCGCAAACACCGGCAGGCTCTGCACGGTCATCGTGCCGCCCGCCCGTTCGATCCGCCGCCGCAGATTGGACAGCCCGCCGCCCTCTGTAATGGGCTTTTCCGGCGGCTTGCCGTTGTTGCGCAGCAGGATATTGTACCTGTCCCCGTCCTCCCAGATGTGGGCGGTCAGCTCCGTGGCCTGCGCGTACTGCACGGCGTTGCTCAGGCAGACCTGCATGGCCGCATACAGCAGCTCCGCCGCCGCGCCCACCGGCTCCGGCCCCCGCACCCTGACGGTCACGCCGCTGCTCCTTGCGTTTTCGTACAGCGTCTCCTTGGCCGGCAGGCACAGCGCCTCCCGGAAGGAGATGCTCTTCTCCCACTCCCGCAGCACCGCCTCCCCGTCGACGCCGTGGAGATCCCCGGCGAGATACTGCTTCGTCACGGTGATACAGGCGGCCAGACTGTCGTGCATGGCGGATTTGGCGGCAAGCTGCTCCTTCTCCCGGGCCACCGCCTCCACATTCTCGGAGAGGCGGCGCATCCGCTCCGCATCCCGCTCCAGCGCCCGGTTATCCTCCGCCAGCTGGCCAAGCGCCCAGTGCAGCGCCGTCACATCCGCGGCGGTGAGCTGGATATAGGATGTGCCGTACCGGTCCGTCACGTCGGTCTTTTCAAATTTCCACACCGTTCCGTCCGGAAAGAGGTAGGTGTTCTCCATCTTCTCAAGCGGCGTCACGCCCTCCGGCGGCGCGGCCAGCGCCTCCTCCAGCTCCCCCATGTATTGCAGATCGCTGCGCAGCAGCTGCTGGCTCAGCCGGTACATCTGCCGGTTGCACAGCACAATGCCGCCGTCCCGGTCAAAAAAGCATACGGCGGTGGGGAGCTGGTCAAAGCTCTCCTTGATGGCATTGAACCGGAAGCGCTTCAGCTTATACATCATCGTCCCGTCCTCCTATCGCCGTGCGGATGAGCCACAGCCCGTCCTCCTGCTGCACCGTCACCTCCGGCGACGCCAGCGCCGACAGCGGCGCGGCGCACTCCACCGACAGATCCATCTCGCTGTCGGAAACGGAGATGAACAGAGAGCGCAGGTCGTCCGCCGTTGCCTCCGCCACAGCTGCCAGCAGCTCAAAGAGCCGCACCACCTCCCCGGCGCACATGGGCGCCGTCGTGCGGTAGACAACGCCGCACTCTGTGCCGCAGGCGGTCAGGGCGCGCACCGCCTCGTCAATGGTCAGGCGCACCTCCTGCTGGGGCAGGCGCTCGTACTCGCTGCTGAGGAAATACAGGTTGGCGCTGCGCTTGATGTAGGTGCCAAGCAGCAGGACCCGCTTCAGCAGGCTCCGCAATTCGGCGGGCGCGGCGCCCTCGCACTGGGCGAGAAGCTGCCGGATCCGGGTGATCTGGCGGCTGTGCTTGGCCTCCAGCGCGTCGTATATGCGGTTCTTCTCCGTCAGCTCGTGGAGCTTTTTCTGCACAAGGTAGGCGTCCTGCAATTTTTTCCGGTTGCTCTCCAGCTCCGCCTTGTTCTCATTCAGCTTGGTGTGCAGCTCCAGCAGCGGGCGCACGTTGTCCTGCCAGACCACATAGCCGCCGCCGATGGGCGCCGAGGAGATCCGCATCCCGTCGGGGCGGATGAGACGCTGCCCCTCCCGGGGGCAGACCATGTCCTCCCCTGCGGCGCGGGAACGCAGGACGATCTGTCCGCCGGGGTCTGCGATGCAGGCCGCCAGCGTCGACGCCTCGAACAGCTCCACATACCCCGTATTGGACGGGATCATCCGGCAGCGGATGCAGCTTTCGTAGAGGGCGGCGTACAGCAGGCAGAGCGTCACGTTCATATCCCCGAACCACCACCGGACAGCCGGCAGGCCCGACAGATAGAGCAGCCCGTACAGCAGCGTGACGCAGCCCAGCACAAACGGCGTCAGTCTCTTTTGCGCGCCGCCCGGAATGCGGCTCTTGCGAAACAGCCGCACCAGTGAAAAGGTGATGCACGCCACCATCCACACAAGGCAGACGAAGTACAGCAGCCTGTGGGTAAAGGCGCTGCTGACCGGCCTCCCGGGTACGCCGTCCTTAAAGGCAAAGGCCCACTGGTGCAGGTCGTTGGTGATCACAAGCAGAAACAGCACGGCAGGGATGATGGCCAGCAGCCTCGCCCGTCCGGGCAGGCGGTATTCCTCCGGCTTTCCCAGCAGCAGGGCAATATACACCCCCAGCAGCGGGAGAAACAGCATCGGCAAATAGTAGAGATACCACACATACCGCGCCGCCGTCACGCCGGTCACCACGTGGTATTTCAGCGTCCGCAGAACCAGCCACAGGAGCATCAGCAGCGCCGTCAGGCGCAGGCAGTGCAGCACCTGCTTCTGTATGATGCGCCGGTCAATGGTAAAGCCCCACCACGCGAAAAGCAGCAGGTACAGCGCGGAGCGGATGTAGTTGGTATACACGCCGCCGATATCGAATTTGCCCAGTATCCGGCAGGTGTAGGCCACGGCGATGACCGTGAAAACGAAGATCATCGACAGCAGTTGTCTGGTATTCCCCTTCAAGCGGCACCGTCCTCGCTTTCTCTCTGCACTTCAGGATGCGGGCATCCTGTATGGGCAGTATAGCATAAAGCGCCGCCCCCCGCAACCAAACAAAAAGAGACATCCTTTTGGATGTCTCTTTGGTGGCGACCAGCCGCGGAACCCAAAAATAAAAGACCGCCGTTGGCGGTCTTTTATTCTATTTTATTTTGTCAATACCACAGGTTTTGTTATTCTTCCCCGCATACCGCAAGGAAGGGAGCGTGTGAGGGGGGAACCTTTGCCGGGTTTTCCCTCAAGATGCGGCCCATCGCGCCCAATGGCGCGTTACAAGCGTTTTGCCGCAGGCAAAATCTTGGCACAGGCGGAATTCACTTCCGCCGAGCACGTTCAATTCCCTTGGGGTGGAGCGGCGAGCCGCCGCGGAATCCAAAAACAAAAGACCGCCGTTGGCGGTCTTTTATTTTTGGTGCGAGCGATGGGACTTGAACCCACACGACCTTACGGACACAAGCACCTCAA